>VFQS010000556.1_pt1 | contig 40334 bp, 36 predicted proteins | sample 3512361 | NCBI WGS metagenome assembly VFQS01 (sample SAMN10412375, study PRJNA504923) | tailings metagenome | isolation source: Relicate 1 Philex TSF3 active mining | place: Philippines
AAATCAGTTAATGTCAGTTAATTTTCACATTGGGGATAAAACATATAAATGGAATGCCCTTATCAAAAATTTATTATTTGGTGGTAGGCATGGGGTTTATTATTTTAATTTAAAAAAAACATTTCCATTTTTAACTAGATTTTTATATTTTTTTAAAAAAACAATGGAATCCCATCAATTATTATTATTTATAGGTCAACATGAATTTATTCATGTGATTATTGAGTTTTTAATTAGTAATACCGATTATTTTGCTAGTACAGAAAAATGGGTAGGTGGTACTTTAACAAATTGGAAAATGATTAAAGCTTATATTTACAAATTATTTACAATGAGTTCTATTGATATAGAAATTGCAAACTATTTAAGAACGGATCAAAAAATTCAACAAAAAATAAATCGATATGCTCAAATGCGTTTACTATTATATGGTTTTAGGCTGTTACCATCCCTTCCAAATATTATAATATTATTTAATCAACAAGATTCAGATCAGAGTTCTTTTTTTGAAGCTTTAATTTTGAATATACCAATAATTTCTATAGTAAATACGAAAAGTAATGCTTTTGGAATAACATACCCTATTTTTAGTAATGATAATACATTTGAAAGTTTATTTTTTATTTCAAATTTAATGTATAATTGTATTATTAACGCATTTTATCAAAGACGATTAGTTTTTTTTAATAATACGTATTCTATGTATTTTAAAATGTTAAAAAAAAAAAATATTAAAAATTTAAAAATAAATCCGTTATTACAATTTTATAAAACAGAATTATTTTTATCTAAAAATAAAAGCCTTAAAATTTTAAAAATTAAAAAAATTTTAAGAAAAAGTGCTTTTTTAGTAAAATATCATAAACAAAAAACATATATTTAAATTATGCAAAAATATAAAGAATTAAAATATTTTAAGCCATTAAATAATTCTCTTCGTCAGCGTATACAAGTAAATTTTAAATTATTGGTGTCATATTCAAATAAAAATGTTAAAAAGCCTTTAAAATTCTTAACTAAAAATTTTAAAAATCAAGGTGGACGAAACAATTACGGTAGAATTACTTGTTTTACTCAAGGTGGCGGCCATAAAAAAAATTATAGATTTTTATCCAATAAAGGAAATCAAAAATTTTTGCCTTATTCTATAGTAAATAGTATAGAGTATGATCCTTTTAGAACTGCATTAATTAGTTGTTGTTTTTTACAAGAAACTGGAAGTTTTGCATATATAATTGCACCGCAAAATATTAAAGTTGGTATGCTTTTAGCATCAAATTATGGTTTAAGAATGCCTAATATAGGTAGTGCTTGTTTTTTAAAGTATACTCAAATAGGGGATTTAATCTATAATATAAATTTAAATTGTGGACCTTTTAAACATATAATATCTACATCTGCAGGTTGTTTTTCAAAAATAATTAAAAAACAATTAGGTTACTTTTTTGCTATTATTAAATTACCATCTGGGCGCTTTCGATCAATATCTTTAGCGTCTTTAGGTTTTTTAGGTAAAACTTCTAACCCCTTTAAAAGATTTGAAATAATTGGTAAAGCTGGACGAAACCGATGGCTAGGTAAACGTCCTAGTGTTAGAGGAGTTGCAATGAATCCTGTAGATCATCCACATGGAGGCGGTGAAGGTAAATCTTCTGGAGGTAGACCCTCATCGACACCTTGGGGTTTTCCTACAAAAGGACAACCAACTAAAGTATCTAAAATTTCGAAATATGAAATTCATAAAAATTTTGTTGGATCATATATTAGAGAATTTATTAAAAGAAAAAAGAAAAAAACTTTTAAAATTTAAAATTTTTTTAAAATGCGTTCAAAATGGAAAGGACCCTTTATTGATCAATATTTTATTAAAAAGCATGAATTAATTGTAAGAAAAAAAAGAAATAATACGTGGCGATCGGAAGATTTTAAATTTGTTATACGATCAAGACGTTCAACTATTTTACCGTTAGCAAATAGAATGCCAGTCAAAATTTATTCCGGGAATAAATATATTTTAATGAATATTCAAGAATTCCATTTAGGTAATAAATTTGGTAATTTTATTTTAACAAAATCTTTTTGTGTAAATAATAAAACCAAAAAAACAAATAAAGTAAAAAAAAAATAATTTAAATGGGTCAACGAGTAAATAGCACATCATTAAGATTAGGTATAAACACATTTTGGATTTCACAATGGTATTCTACAAAACATTATTCTTCGCTATTTTTTGAAGATTTACTTATCAAATTTTATTTTAAAAGTATTTTTGAAAAAAGAGGTTTTTATTTTAAATCGTGTTTAATAAAGCGAACTCAAAATCAAACTTTAATTTTTTTAGAAATATATGGTAATCCTTATTTTAAATTTATTTTACCTAAAAAATATCGTTTAAAAAAACGATTTAAACATAAAATTTTAACAAAAAATGTTAAAAAATTCTTAAAAAATTTAACTCCAATTTTAGAGTTACCTTATGGTCTTTTAAAATTTCAAGTATATACACATTTATCTATTAATAATTTATTTTTAATTAATCGTATTCATCGTACATATTTAACTTTATTAAGAGGTCTTTGTTACGAATATAAAAGATTTAAATTTACTATACCTATTTTAAATGCAGTAGCAATTGTTGTTAAAAATACAAATGGCGCTGATTTTTTAGCTAAAATGTTTGCAAAAGAATTATCTTTTTTAGAAGCTAAAAAAAAAAATAGAGAAACAATGAAATTAATTTATTTTTTATCTAAACTTGTTCGATTAACAGAAACTCAATCTTCATCTATTTGGGGAATGAGAGCTCAAGTACAAGGTAGATTTCGTGGAATGAAAAGACCAAAAAGAATGAGATATACTCAAGGAGTGATTCCATTTAATACTTTAAGAGCTAAAATTAATTATGCAACTGCACAATCTATAACAATTAATGGATCTTTTGGTATTAAAATTTGGATTTGTTATAAAGATAATTTTTTAAAAGTTAAATAAATTTATGGCATTAATTCCTAAAAAATTTAAATATAAAAAATATTTAAAAGGTAAGTTATATGGTAGTAAATTACGTAATAATTTAATAACAGGTGATATTTCATTAAAAGCTAATGAATTAGGACGATTAACTCCTAAACAAATAGAGACTACAAAAAGATTGATTAGAAAAATAATAAAACCAAAAGGTGGTATTGTTAAAACAAAAATTACTGCACATATACCAGTTACTGCAAAACCATTAGCTGTACGAATGGGACGAGGTAAAGGTAAAATTTCAATATATACTGCTCCTGTAAAAAAAGGAACAATACTTTTTGAAATTTTTTGTTTAGATAAAACTACAGCTTATAATGCTTTAAAAAAAGCAGGTTATAAATTACCTATTCAAACAAAAATAATTTTAAATTTTAAATTATCATAATAAAAAATTTTTAATTTATGATTTACCCATCAACAAATTTAATTACTATGGATAATTCTGGAGCAAAAAAAGTCAAGTGTATTAAAGTATATAAAAAACCCGGTCGAGCACGAACTGGAGCAAAAATTGGAGATTTAATTCAAGTTATTATAGTTAATTTGAGGAATCGAGGACTTATCAGAGTTAAAAAAGGTGAAATATATACAGGTATTGTTACTCGAATTTCAACAATAATTTTTAGAAAAAAAAAAGGTTACCATATAAAATTTGATTTAAATGCTATAATACTTTTATCTAAAAAAAAATTACCTATAGGTACTCGTTTTATAGGTCCTTGTTCAAAAGAACTTATAAATAAACATTTTATAAAAATTGCTTCAATTTCAAGCAAATTAATTTAATCTATGTTTTTATTATCAAATAAATATAATATGTCAATTATAAATGATTTTTCAAATTTAGTCAACATTAAAAATTTTAAAATGTTAAATTTAATTTTAGGTGATATTTCAAAATTATCTTTTTTAAACGGTAAAATAAAAAAACAGCATAAAAAAAAATTAATAAATTTATTAATCGTAGAACTTGTTGGTTTACAAAAAAGCTTTCTTAAAATTAATATAAAAAGAGGGAAAAAAAAAATAATATTTATACCAAGTAGATGTGTTAATTGGTTAAATAATAAAATTGAAAAATATTATTTATATACTTTTTCAAAAATTAATATAGGATCAATGCATACTTTATTAAAATACGGTTTAAATTTTAATTCTAAAGATAAACAATTAAGTTTAAAAACTGCATTTGATATTATTTTTGAAAATCCAAATTATTTTACAAACGTGTTAGAATTAAATTTTAACCGTACATATAAATATTTTAATAAAAATAATTATTATAATTTATGCTATATCTCTTATTTTAAAAAATCTTTATAAAATGTTCTTCAAAAACCAAAAATCTAAGTGTGTAGCAGGATTACGACCTGCAATATCTATTAGATTTTTGTCAAACTATAAAATTTCAAACGAAAAAGTATCTGTTTTACACAATCGGAGCAACAATTTTAGAAGTGAATCAATTCATTTTAAAAAATTTATTAAAATAAGGCAATTAAAAGGATCATTTATGGAATCATATAACAAAAATAATGATCTAGGAACAATAGATGTTAATTCGGCATATCAGTATACTAAAGATTTACGTCAAAAAGATATTGATGATCAGAATTTTATACTAAACTTATATGGATTTGATACAGATCTTGTCTCCTGGTTAAAAACAATGCAGTTAAATTCAAATGATGAACGTTTCTCAAACAGTATAGATATAACAATACCTATTATTCTTAATAATTCCCTTCAAAAATACATGCATCATCTAATATTAACAGACAAATGTTTAGCTGCTGAAAATGTAACTGAACTTACAGAGTATATTGACAGTTGGCAAAAATACATGAAAAAATATATAGCCTTTGAAAAAAAACATCCTAAAGTTGCGTTGGAATTAGATTTACTATTTAAAGATGCTTCTAATTGGTAATTACCCATTATTTAATATTTTTTTATAATGATTCACTATAAATCTTCTTTTAAAGTTACTTCTTATAGCTTAGAACAGTCAATCGATTTTTTAAAAAAAATAAAAATTTTAACTAAAAAAATAAAAATAGGTGATAAATCAATAATTTATTCAAAATTAAAAAAAAGATCAAATCAAAATACTATTTTAAGATCTCCTCATGTAAACAAAAAAGCAAGAGATCAAATAAAAATAGATCATTTTTCTAATTTAGTATCTTCAAAAAGTAAAAATTTATATAAAATTTTAAAATTAATGAATGCCAATACATCATATAAGGGCAACTTTACATACGTAGTAAAGGAAAAAGTTTATTTTATTTTATTAACAAAAAATGGTAGATTTACCACCAATTTTATATAATAGATTACTAAAACAGATGTCGTCACGCAGAGTTAAAAAACTAATAGAACTCTATTCTTCAGGGCTTTCACCAGTTGAAGCCTTAAGAGTAAAAAAAAAATCAAAAATAAAGGTGGTAGATTCCAGTTCTTACAGCAAAAGTAGTTGTTATTTAAATCCGAAAACCCTTTTTGTTCTAGATACTAAAAGTTTTTTAGTAAAAAAAGAACATATTCTTGCATGTAAAAACTTAGAGCTTTATAATTCTGATTTTTTGACGAAAGAATTCAAAAATAAAAATGATCTAAATTCTCAATCTACAACTTTGGTAGTTGAAAATTTAGATCTTGTTAAAACAATTATAGAAAAAAAAGTAGATGCTTTACATTTCTATAAATTTTTAATGGAATTTGAGTCAAACGATATTCCAGAAGAAATAAAAGAACTATTTATTGAAGTTTTAACATATGTTGATGCTATTCGAAAAAATAATATGAAAAAGAATTTAAAAATAAAAAAAAAACAATCTTTTTTTAAAGCTCCTAGAATAATAACTATTAATATTCTACCAAAAGAATATGAAAGTTTAAATGTAAAAAATTTCGAAACAACATATTATTTAGCTTTTAATAATTATATCCTAGAATTACAGAGTTTATTTCAAAAACCTGTTTGCGATGAGTCTGTAATGGTAGAAGCTTTAGATATTTTATATGAAATTTCTCAGTTAATTTTAAATATAGGCAACGAAATACTTGAACCTTTAATTGAGGAAATTTCTACTTTAGAAAAAACACATTATTTAAACGAACTTTGGATTAATCAATACTTAAAAAGAGAACGTCTTGCAAATCGTAATATTAAAAAATTACAGAATTTTGCTGCCATTTTAAATATTTGTAAAAAGATTGAATTGTAATCCTATATGTGAAATTATAAAAAAATAAAAGTAATACATAAACTGCAAAAAAAAGTTTAAATATCTATTTAAAAAATGTTTAATCCAAAAACAATATATTCACATTTAATTAAAAATTTTGGAATAGGTCAAACACTTGCATTAAAAATGTGCCATTTTATGAATGTTTCTCCATTACGAGCATTTAAAATAATGTACCATAAAAAATTAACGAAAGGTTATGATTTCTTAAAACAAAAAAAATATAGTATTAATTATAAATTAAAAGATGATATTTTAGATTTTTTACTTTATAATGGGCAAATACAAAATATTAAAAGTTTTAAATATAGTAAGTTTTTACCAATTCGCGGTCAAAAAAATAAAAGTAATGCAAAAACTGCAAAAAAACAAGCAATAATTAATAATAAATTATTAATAGAACGAAATAAAATTACAAAAGTTATTAAAATTATTGAAAAAAAAAGAAAATTTAAACGTCGTTAATTTTAAAAGATTTTCTAAAATTAATAAAAAAAAAAATAATTTTTTAAAAATAGAAGAAAATGCTAAAAAAGTAAATATTTTTAATAATTGGTATAAATTGTTTAGTGATTTAATTTTTTTAAATTTATTTTATAATAAAAACTTATTTTTATTAAATTTTTTAAAAAAAAAATATTTAAAAAATTTGTATAAATCAAATAAAAAAAATAAAAGTTTTTTTTTTAATTTTAATTTGCTTTATTCAAAAAAAAATTTAAAAATAAAATTAAATTTTATAAAATTTAAAATAACTTTAAAAAAAATAAATAGAACTAGATTTAAATTTTTAATTAAAAATAAAACACAAAATTATATTAAAAAAATCTATAAATTTATAAATTTTAGAAATATAACAACAAATTTTAATAAATATTCCAAAAAAAATAAAAAAAAATTAAATAAATTTGGAATTTTATCTATATACACAGGATTTCATAATATTTTTTATACTTTTATTACAATGAAGGGTCAGTTATTATTAAAATTAACAGCAGGTTCTTCTGGTATTACTAAAAAAAATGTACGATTTACTCGAAGATCTATGCGAGTTTATTTTTCAAAAATTTCTTATTTTTTAACACATACAATTAATTATAAAAGAATTAAATCTTTTAAAATAATATTTTGTGGTCCTAGAAAATTTTTTTATAAAAAATTATTAATTAAAAAATTAAGTAAAAAATCAGTAATTAATAAAATAACTATAACTAATAAGGTTTTAGAAAAAGTTAATAATCAAAGTAAAGAACAATTTGAAAAAATAAAACATTATTCGAAAAAACCATTACTTCTAAAGTCACTGGATGAAAGTTTATTACTTAAAAAGTTAATTAAAGTCAAAAAAAAAAAAATTATTTATTTGAAAAAAAATAAAACCAGTTTTCAACTAAAACATAGACGACCTGTAAAAATTATTTTAATAGGGTACGAAAAATTAATAAAAAAAGCTTTTAACGGTTGTAGATTAAAAAGAAAAAAAAGATAATTCAAAAAAAATGTCAAACATTAAATTTAAAAATTATATAATGACAAAAACTAATCCTTATAAGTCTATAGAGCAATATAAAATATTTTTTAAAAATAAATTTTTTGGTGTAAAATTTGAAGATGATTTTTTAGAAACTTGTATTGAAAATAATTTTGAAGATTGTTTAAGTGAAAATTTTACGGATACATCTTTATTTGAATTTAATTTTATTACAAATGATTTATTTAATTGGGATGAATGTGTAATGTCTTCTTTAGAATTAATTAAATTTGAGTTCTTAGATATAAAAATCGATACATGTATTTTGTCAATGTTAACACATTTTGACGAGAAACAAAATAATAATTTTAATAAGTTTTTTTTAGATTTTAAATTATTATATTTACATAGTAACTGTTTATTTTTTTCAACATTAAATAATAATTATTTTATATTTTTATTTAATCAAATAATTAAAAAAAATTTAAAAGAAAGAAATCTTATTACAAAACTATTTAAATATAATTTTAAACATAATTTTTTTGTAATATATATTACAAATATTAATAAGTTTTACACTATAAAATTTTCATCAATATTTTATTTATTTTTTTATGAAGTTTTTTTTAATTACAAAATTTTAAAAAATTTATATATTAAACAATATGATTTGAATTTAAAATTATGTTTATTACTTAATAATTTAATGATTCAATTATTAAATTCAAATTTTATCAAAAAAAAAATTAAAATTTTTAAAAAAATTAAAAAAAATAAAATAATGATTAATAATAAAATAATGAAATTAAATCAATTTAATTTAAAAAATAAAAAGTTAATTTTGTTTTGTATTAAACCCTTTTTTTGGTATTTTATTTCATCAATATTATTTTTTTATTATTTTAAATTTAAAAATTTAAAATATTCTATTTTAGAATTAGAAATATTGAAATGGAAATTTAAGATTATAAAAAAAAAAAAACATAAAACTATTTCAAAAAGATTTAGAATTTTGTCATTAAAGAAAATACCAAAAAATTTAAAAAAAGATATACAAAAAATTAACCTTATTTCATTCTGTAAACAAAAATATAATTTACATCAAAGATTTTTTAAAAAATCAAAAGTAACCAATTTTACAACTATTCCTTTTTTTTATAATATATTAAATGACTATTTTTTAAAAGCTCAATATTCATTGTTATTTTTAAAAAATGTTAAAAGTTTGAAAAGAAAAAATTCATTTTTAAATAATTTTGATGAAATTTATTTTTCAAATTCATTTTTTCAAATAAAAAATGAAATTAATCGTATCATTAAACAACAATTTATATCAAAATTTTTAAAAAAATTTATTTTTAAAATAAAAATAATAAATTTTAAAATTAATAAATTTTTAGTTTATTATCAAATTATTAAAAAATTAAATTAATGAAAATAATAAAAAAAAAATATAAAAGTGTTGATTCAAAAAAAATAAATCAATATCCTTGGGGTTTTAATAGAATGTTAAAATTTAAGAGACGTAAATGGCTTTCTAAAAAATACAATGAAATTTTTAGTATTACTGGAAATTTAAAAGCTGTTAGAAAAAAATTTTTAATTACTTATAAACTAAAAACTAAATTATTATTTAAAAAGTATTTTGCTTCTAAAATGACAGAACGACAATTTAAAAAATTATTTAGATCAAATTCTAGATATAAAGCTACATTTTATAATATTATGAAAACGGAACATAGATTAGATAGTATAATTTTTAGATTATTTCTATTTTCAACCATTTTTCAAGCACGTAATTTAATTAAAAATAATTTTTTTATTGTTAATAATTTAATTCAAAATAGTCCAAATTTTATTTTAAATCCCGGTGATATTATAAAACCAACTAACGTTTATTCTTTTAATTTATGTTATAATAATATTTTAAATATTGTAAGTAGTACATATAAATATTTAAATCGAATTTTTAATAAATTTAGTTATCCTTTTATTATAAAAAAAATATCAACAAGATTCAAAGAAGGTTTTCCAAAATTAGGTAAACCTTTACGAACAATTGTAAAACGAATTGTTAAAAATGTAAAATGGGAAACTACTAGACGTTATAAATTAAAGTATAAACCACAAAGATTTTTAACAACATATTTAGGTTTATATTTAACTAACAATAAACAAAAACATATTAGAGAAAGCTCAAAAAAATTTAAGAATTTAGTACATTGGCAAAAAAACATTTTTAAACAACCATATTCACCTTATTTAGTTTTAAAACAAAAACGATTATTGAAACGTAAAAAAGAATACCACCTTCCTCTTTTTAATTATAGAATTTTAGAATTACCAGTTGAAAAACGTCTTAGAAGATTTAAAAAAAAAAGATTATTAAATCGTTGGTTTTCTTTGAAAAATATACAACAACCTGCTTATTACAATTTTAAAATTACAAATATTTTAAATAAAGTAGTTTCGGATGAATTAAGAGATTTTAGAAATAAAAAACTTCAAAATAGATTAAAACATAGAAGTAAAAAAACTATAATTAAAGAACGAAAAATTTTATTTAAAAAAAAAAAAATTTTACGATCTAATAAAGTTATGTTTCGAAAAGAAAAATTAAAAAAATTAAAAATTAAAAAAGGATATTTATTAAAATTAAAAAGAAAAAAAAGATTTTTAAAATTAAAAAAAAAGAAAATTGTTTATTATTCTTTTACAAAATCTCTAAAAAGTAACATTTTATTTTTTTCAGAATTAAATTTTATACCAAAAAATAAAAAATTAAAATTTATTAGAAAAAAAAAATTTAAAATTTTAAGAACTTCTAAGTTATCAGCAGATACCCAAAAAAAAATGATATCTTCTAAATTAGTAAAAGAAGTCAATTATAGATTTTGCGTAAATAAAAAAATTAAATTTGCTTCTGAAATTGGAAAATATTTTTATAATCAAAAAAAAATCAAAAGAGATTTTAATAATACTAAAGAAAAAAATATGTTAGAAGCTTTAGAACAATGGGAAAGTAACAATTTTAGTAAAAGAATAAGATTAGTACCAGTAAAAGAAATGTTTTTTAGAAAATCAGAAATGCGAAAACTACGTATTAAAAAAAATAATAAAAAAGTAAAATTAAAATTTAGTATCTTTCGAATTAAAGCTAAAAGACGTTTTAAACCTAATAAAAATTTGATGGGAATGGGAAATCGTCCTATGTATAATGGGGGACATATGCAACGCAAAAGATTAAAACTTTATTATAAATTTAATAACGCAATGAGTTTATTAAATGTTATTAATCAAAAAAAAATTATTAAAAAAATAAAAAAAAAGATAAAAATATTTAAAAAAAAAAAAATAATGTTTAAAATCAATTCATATTTTTTAAAAAAAAAAAATTTAAAAAAAAATTTGAAAAAAAAATTTAAAATAATGAAACGTTGTTATAAATGGAACTTTTGGAAAACAGGTCAAGTTTTTTTTAAAAGATTTAGAAAATTTAAAAAATATATAAGAAGAAATAAAATAAAAAAAAATATGAAAAAATTAAAAAAAAAAAAATTTTTTAATTTTTATTCTATAAATCAAAAAATATTTAAAAATATTTCAAACAATTTAAAAAAAAAAACAATAAAAAAAAATTATAATATTCTTGATACAAAATTAAATAAATCAAAAATTAAAAATAATTCTATTTTTTTTAATAGATTTAAAATGCAAAAAGAGTCTAATCTATATATTAAATCTTTAAATAATTTAAATATACACTATACTTTATTTTTAAAACAAAATTTAAAAAAAACAAAATTATTATTAAAACCAAAATTAGTAAAAAACATAAATGCAAAAATTGGTAAATTTCCATTAAGAAATATTAAAATTAGAACTAGAAGTAAATTTTATTGGGCTTCTAATAGAATAAAAAAAAAAAAATATGTTTTTTTTAAATTTGTAAAAAAATTTAATAATTCGTATAAAATTTTTAATAATTTTAAAAATATAAACCAAGACATTTTAATTTCTCAAAAAAATACTAATTATTATCAAACAGTACCATTAATTGTTTTAAAAAAAATTAAAAGATTAAATTTAAAAAAACAATTAAATCGTAAATTAAATTTAATAAAAAAAATTAAAAAATTAAAAAATGGAAAATGTTTTTTAACAAAATGGAAACAAATTATGAAAATTAAAAAAATATTTAATTTTAAATCTAAATTTTATTTACAGAATCCTAAAATAAAAAATACTAAATTTACTTTATTAAAAAAATTCACAGCTATTCAAGAATTAAGAAATGTACAAAAAAAAATGAAATCTAAAGAAATAATTTATTTAAAAAACTTTTTTAATTTAAATAACATTTCATCGTCTTTTTCAATTAAAAATAATTCAAAAATACAAAATGAAATTAAAAAATTTAATTTAAAAAGTAAAAAATTACAAAATACATCTACTCTAATAAAAATTAATAATTTATATAGTGTTGATTTTTTATATAATTTAAGTTTTTTAAAAACTATTACAAATAAATTATTACAAAACCTTATAAATAAAAAAAAAAATTTAAAATTTACTAAACTTTTAATAAAAATTAATAATAATACTCATATTATGAATAAATATTTTTCAAAAGAATTGAAAAAAATAAATTTTATAATAATGAATGTTATATTAAAAAAATTTAAAAATGTTGAATTTGAAAATTATAATTCAATTTTATCATTTTTTAAATTAAAAAAAATTAAATATTTTTTTAGAAATAGTAATATTAATAAAAATTATTTTTATTTTGTAAAAAAAAAATTTAATAGAAGATCATTAAAGATTTTTAATTATAAAAATTTAAATAAAAAGAAAGTTATTATGTTTAAACGTTTTAAACGAAAATATTTAAAAATAAAAGGAAGTTATTTTAAATTCAATAATTTAAAAATAAAATTAGAATTTTTACCAAAAAATGATAAAATATTACCTATTCAAATTAAATATAAAAAAATTGATTTATTATTAAAACATAGACCAATTTGCTATTATTTTATTGAAACTGATTATAATTGTTTAATTTTTACATTATTAAACGATGTTGATTTATTCAAATTTCCTTATAAAACCTTTTTAGACTTTAAAACAATTTCGCATTTGTATACTAATTAATTTTTATATTTTTAATTATTAATTAAATGTTTAAGAATAATTTTAATTTATTTAAAATAACTAATTTCTAAAATATAATTAAAATCCGCATTATATTATTTTTATAACTTAAAAGTAATTTTTTTATAATGATAAACTTTAGGTCACTTTAAAAATAAAAAAATTAAAAACTTTGATTTAAAATTGTTTTTTATAGCATAATTTAAAACTAATATAACTTAACGCTTTAATTAAAACAAAAAAATTTTAATATTAATATTAAAACTATTTTAAATTATGGCATTATTTAATCCTTTAGAGCAATTTCAATCTAATATTTTTTTAAGTATAAGTTATTTAACTTCAAATCAATTACTTGATTTTTCTTTTACTAATTATAGTTTTATTGTTTTGTTATTAATTTTATTCTTTATTTGTAGTATTAATATTTTTGGATATTATTATCAAATAAATTTTATAATTCAAAATATTTTAATAAATTTTTTTAATATGAGTAATCAAATGATTAAAGACCACATGGGAAATATTGGAAAATCTTTATTACCTTTAATTTTTGCATATTTAGCAATTATTTTTTCTTCAAACGTTTTAGGTATGATTCCTTATGGACTAACATTAACAGCTCAATTAGTTATTACTTTTTATATTTCATTAACATTATTTTTAAGTTTAAATATTGCAGGTATTTTAAAACATAAAGAAAACTTTTTAAGTTTATTTTTTCCTTCAGGTACACCATTAATAATAGCTCCTTTAATTGTTCCTGTAGAATTAATTTCTTATATTTTTAGAGTTATTTCATTATCAGTTCGACTTTTTGCAAATATGATGGCAGGTCATACATTAGTTAAAGTTATTGCAGGTTTTGGTTGGGCTATGTTTAAAAGCTCAGGAATTATTGTAATTTGTGGTTTAATTCCTTTAATTGTTATTACAATTCTTGTAGGATTAGAATTAGCTGTTGCAGGTATTCAAGCTTACGTTTTTATAACATTAGCTTCAATGTATTTTCATGATGCTTTTTTATTACATTAGTTTAAATTTTTGAAAAATTATTTTTAAACTAATTTAGGGTTCAAAAATTTTAAATGTGTAAAAGAAAGTTGTACAATCTAGTTAGTTCCGTCGGGTTTATTTTATCTGACAATTTAGATTTAAATCCGTATTTACTCTTTTTTTTAATAAGTTAATCAAAAACACTAATTTTACAATTATTTTTTTATTATTAAAACGGTATTAGTTTTTTGTAACTTTTTAGACTTTTAATGTAACCTCCTTCACAAATTTGACGTTTTTAAATAATTAATTTTTTTTTGCTTTTATACTGAAATTTAGAAGTATAGTTAAAGTATTTTTTTATTTGTTTTAAAAAATATGTTTTATCATTTAAATTATACAATAAGAAACCTTAATTACATCCCGAAAAAAAAAAATCTATTTTAAGTATATTTAATAACTTATGTTTTAACTTTTAGCAATTATTCAAAAATTGTAAAGTAAAAAGTTTAAATATAAATAGATTCAGTAGTTTTTTTATATGATAATAATAAAAAAACTAAACATTATATTATAAAAGATTTATGCATTTAAAAAATAAATTAAATAACAAAAATCTATTAAATTTTGTAAAATTAAAAAAAAAAAATAATATTATAAAAAAATTTAAAACTGGTGGAAAATTAAAAAAAATTAAAGGTTTTATACACACTAATATATTTTTTGTAGTAAATACAGTATTAGAGAACTCTAACAAATTAGTAAATAATTTTTTTATTTGGGATTTTTGTTTAATTTTTATTGTTTTTTTAATTTTTATTTTAATATTTGTTAACGGTTATAAAAAAGAACCTGATAGCGTAAAAAAAATTTATTTTAAAATATTAACCTTCTTTAGTATTTGGGTAATATTGTTTGATATTTTGAGTAGTAAATACAGTTTATCAATTATTACAATAGGAATAATTCAGTTTATAAATGTTATCTGTATTTTTTTATTAGCTACCTTATATGTTAAACCCCAAAAAAACCAAATAGCTCTCGTTGTTGATTATTATGAAAGCATTAATCCTATATTAAAACAAAAAGCCTTATACGTTTTGGCACAAGATTTTATAATATTATTTCATAAGCAAAAAAAAGTTTATAATTTTAACATAGAAGTAAACAACAAAATTATAAAATATTATCCTTATTATATAAGTCCTACTATTTATAATGATTTTATTTTGGTTGCTTATGTAAAAAAATTAGATATAACAGATTTAAATGTTAGGTATATAATAACAACTCCTAACCGAAAAAAAATTATCAATTTCAATAATATTTTAAATTATTTAATGACAATTTTACAAAAAGATTTAAAAAGTCAAGAACAATTTTTAACAAATTTAATGAAAACAATTTTAAAGTTAAATAATAACCAGAAATTTCTTAATCAAATTTTTAGCATTGAGTCGTTTTTTATGTTTATACATGAGAATCACCATTTTATTCCACAATTAATTAAATTTTGTAAAATTAATAGTATAGAAAAAATGGCAAACTGTCAAATTCAAAAAAATCAGAATTTGCACAAAATTAACGTATTAGTTTGTTTAAAGCAAGTTTATACTTTTTTGGTTAAAAATTCTTATTTAGTAAATAATAAAAAAAATCTGAAAAATGACTTATATATTTTTTTCAGCAAATATAGATCTTTTAAAAAATTAAATTTATTTACTTTAGAAAATAAACAAACTGAAGATATATTTATTTTGTTTATGCATTGTGCTTTAAACGAATCGTCTTTAGATTTAAAGAAATTTACTTCTGATTTTATTATGGTTTTTAAAAAATAAAAAAAAACTAGATGAACTTTAATAAAAAATTAAATCAAAATTTAAAATTATTTTTTCAGAACTTCAAAAGAAATTACAAAAAAATAAAATATAATATTATTAAAAATTTAAGAACAGGTGAAAAATTTAAGTATTTGATACTGCCTTTCATTGTTATATGTTTAGAAAGATTATATAACATATTTCAAGAAGACTTATTAAATATCATAATACTATATTATAATAATTTTTTAAATATAACATTTCAGGATAAAGTTTTAATGGTTTTAGCTATTTTTGTTTACTGGGCATTATTATTTTATAATTATTTGGCCCAAGATTTATCTTTTTTTCGAACACTTCATTTTAATGTCATCGCAATATTTATGAGTTGGGTATTTTCATATTGTTTTTTTTCTATAAGTGTTTTAAAAATTATTATAATATTTATTAAATGTCTTACATTACTTGGTATTTTTTTAATGTATTACGATAAAGTACTACCAAGTGAAGAAAAAAAAAAATTAGAAAAAATAATATATAACGGTGTATTCTCTATTTTTGAATCACGTATTAATGAATTTCCTTTGGCTAAAGATTTTATAATTTTCTTTCAACCTTTAGCACAAATTGCAAAATTAAAAAAAAATACAAGTAAAAATAACGTCGTAGAGGAATTATACCCTATTTGTCGCAGTTTTTATATGATTGATAATTATGCTTTAGTTGTCTATGTAAAAGCAACAGACATTATTGATTTAAATACACGCTATGCAATAACAACTTCATATCCTAATAAAATAAAAAACTTCAATAATATTATAAATTTATTAATTGCCCATTTGAACAAAAGTTCCATAAATCAGAAATTATTTTTTGAAAAATTAAATATATTTTTAAGTACATTAAATGATAAACAAGGATCACTTGAGTATGTTTTTGACACACTGGATTTTCTTCAATTTATAGAAGAAAATCAGCATTTAATACTAAAAATAATAAAGTTTTTAAAAAGTTTAAAAATGGAAACTATTCCAAATTGTTCAATACAAAAAAATAAAAATTTAAATGAAATAAAAGGTTTAAATTCTTTAATGAAAGTATATCCTTTTTATATTCAGAGCTTTCATTTAAAAAACGATCCTATAACATTAGAATTAAATTTATACATATTTTTTAGTAAATTTAATCATTTTTCAGAGCAAAAAAAATTAAATTTAAAAAACATAAACATTTTACTTCTTTTTTTTGAGTTATTTGTAAACGAAAAAAATTTAGAAATAGATATTTTTACAGATAACTTTATTAAAATTTTAAAAAATAATAATAATAAATTTTAAAAAAATATGCTAAATTTTTATCTTTACGGTATTTATTTTTAAAATATTACTTTCAATGGGAGAAATTCCTCCATTAATTGGATTTTATGCTAAATTTTCGATATTTTTATCTACAATTAATCTTTTAGATACGGAATTTAATAATCATCATAATACTATTTATTTGTTTTCAAGCAAAATTAACTTAATTATATTAATCTTAATAGGATTAATAACATCATGTTATTCTTTTTTATCATTTAAAAATAGTTAAAATTCTTTTTTTTCAAAATAAATATGCAAAATTGTTCTTATTTTTAATACTCATTCAAATATAGTTGCTTATAATTTTATAGGATTTGTTTTTATTTTTAATGTTATTGGATTTTTTTTAATTAAATAAATTTTAGTACCCTAAACGCTAGTTTTACTACTACTTTTTTATTATTAAAACCTTATTAGTTTTTTATGATTTTTTTAACTTTTTAAGGTACTTGCCTTATACAGTTTAAATTTTTAAATAATTAACTTTTTTTGCTTTTATACTAAAACTTATAAGTGTAGTTTTGAGGTTTTTTTCCAAATAAAAAAATAAAAAAAACACTTTAAAGTATGCCTCAAGCAGATTTAGTAACTTTTCACTCATTAACAATTTGGACAAATGTTTTAATTTTAATAACATTTAATTTATCATATTATTTTGCAGTGCCATTTATTTCTGTTATTTTTAAAATTGCTATTAAAAATACATTTACTTTTTTTTATTTATTTAAAAATAGTAAAATAAATATTATAAAATTATTAGGAATAAATAAGAGTTTAAAATTTAGTAGATTTAATAATATTGTTTTAGTATAATAATGCCGTCAAATTTTTCTAAAAATGTAAAGAATTGTAAAATTAATTTCGGTCCACAACACCCTGCAGCTCACGGTGTTTTAAGATTAATTTTGGAAGTTCATGGAGAAACTATAAAAGAAGCAGAGCCTCATATTGGTTTACTTCATCGAGGAACTGAAAAACTGATAGAATCTAAAACTTATACTCAAGCATTACCATATTTTGACAGGTTAGATTATGTATCAATGATGGCACAAGAACATGTGTACGCATTAGCTGTTGAAAAATTAGCAAATTGTAAAATACCTAAAAGAGCTCAATATATACGAGTACTTTTTTCAGAAATCACAAGAATATTAAATCACTTACTTTTTCTAGGATGCCATGCTCTTGATGTTGGAGCAATGACTCCACTATTATGGGCTTTTGAAGAAAGAGAAAAATTATTAGAATTTTATGAACGTGTTTCTGGTGCTAGGATGCATGCTGCATATTTTAGACCAGGAGGAGTTGCTCAAGATTTACCTCTAGGACTTTTAGATGATATTTCATTTTTTATTGAAAATTTTTTATCTAGATTTTCAGAATTAAATGCTGTTTTAAGTAGTAACCGTATTTGGAAACAAAGATTATCAGGTATTGGTGTTGTTTCGGGAGAAACTGCAAAATCTTATAGTTTTACTGGTCCAATGTTAAGAGGATCTGGTCTTGCGTGGGATATTAGAAAAACAAACCCTTATGAATGCTATAGTTTTTTAGATTTTTCTATTCCAGTAGGAACTAGAGGAGATTCTTATGATCGATATAAAATACGAATGGAAGAAATGCTTCAATCGTTATATATCGCACAACAATGTGTTATGAAATTATCTGCAGAATATTTGGATTCTAATAATTATAAAGTTAAGAGTTATAATGAAAAAATTGTAGCACCTAGTAAATATAATATTAAAAATTCTATGGAATCTATAATTCATCATTTTAAATTTTTTTCAGAATCTTATACATTAAAACAAGGGTCTACGTATACAATTATAGAAGCTCCTAAAGGGGAACTAGGAGTTTTTTTAACTAGCTCTGGCGAAAATAAGCCATATAGATGTAAAATCCGATCTCCAGGCTTTGCACACTTACAAGGAATTAATCCAATGGTCTATGGTCATTTAATTGCAGATGTTGTTACTGTTATAGGTACACAAGATATTGTTTTTGGAGAAGTCGATCGATAAACATATGTTAATAAATTTACGAAAATATAAAACATTAAAATTTTTAAATCAATTAAATTCATTTATCGTTTTAAAAATGTTACCATTGAGTCAAACAGAATTTATAAAATTAAAAAATGTTTTAGGAAAGTATCAAATTGAAATAAAAATAGCTAAAACTAAAGAATTTAAAGCTTTTTTAGAAAAAATGTATAAGCAAAATATTTACACTAATCAATTTAATTTACAATTCCATGGTCAATTATATATATTAAAAACAAAAAAAATAACTGATTGCTTATTAAATAATTATTATAAGTTTAATAAAAATGAAGAAACTTATAATTTGGAAAATAAAAATAAAAAGTTTATTGTTTTATCATTATTTTATAAAAGTTTTTTCTATAAAATTACAACTTTAAATTCAATTTGTAAAAAAAGAGAATTTATAAAAACAAATTCTCAAATTATTTTATTATTTAAAAATAATTTAAAAAAACTTTTTTTTATTCAAATGTTAGTAATAAAATCATTAATTATAATTAAAAAAACATCTTTTGCTTTAACTACAGAATCTTATAATCATACTAATTCTGTAATTAATTCAAATCATACTAAAATAAATTTTCGTAATTCATTAATTACGATTATTAAACGAAACATTCACACTTCTTCTAATCGAATCTTTTTAGAATCTAATAAAAATGCTCAATTTGATTTTAAAAAGCCATTAATTTCAATTTTGAAAAGAGGTATAAAAACATCAAAAAAAAAGAAAAAATCTTTTATTAAAAATGTTGATAAAACTATTCTCATTAACACAGATGAGAAAAACATTCATCCAATATTTTTAATATTTTATAATATATTTATTAAAGGTATTTTGCGTGGGGTTTTATTTGCTATTCCATTTCTTATCCTTCATACTATTTTTGAAGAATTTATAAACAGTCTAGATTGGTGCAATTTTTTTCTTGAAACTTTAAAGTATAATAGTACAAAATATTACAACTCTCTTAATTATATAGGTACTACTCAAATAAATTTAGAGACTGATCTAAAACAACTTCAAACTTGGCTGATAAATTATGGATTAAATTCTATGGTTAACAATGAATTTTGTTTTAAATTTTATCCAAACACTATCTCTTTTCAAAATTATAAAATACTCTACCAAGAAGAATTAAAAATCTTCTTAGAAAAACTCGATTTAGAGAGATTTGAAAATCCGGATGAAGCTCTTAGATTTATTAGTGCTTTTTATGAGCATTATTTTAAAATTATAGAGTTTAATAAAGATTCCACAATCTCTCAAATCACAACGAAATAAATTTTATAAAACTTACCCTTCTTTAAAACTGAAAAATATTTGTTTATTTTTACAAATAATATCATTCAAAGATGGTTTTTTTCAACTAACCACAAGGATATAGGGACATTATACTTTTTTTTTGGTGCTCTTTCCGGAATCATAGGAACCTTTTTTTCTATTCTTATAAGATTAGAGCTATCTCAACCTGGGGATCCAATATTAAACGGAAATTTTCAATATTATAATGTTGTAGTTACAGCTCACGCTTTTATTATGATTTTTTTTATGGTTATGCCAACTTTAATCGGAGGCTTCGGTAATTGGTTTGTTCCTTTAATGTTAGGAGCTCCAGATATGGCATTTCCTAGATTAAATAATATCTCATTTTGGTTATTACCACCTGCATTAATTCTATTAGTTTCTTCATCTTTAGTTGAGGGAGGTGCTGGTACAGGTTGGACAGTTTACCCACCTTTATCTAGTATTCAAGCACACTCTGGAGCTTCAGTTGATTTAGCAATTTTTAGTTTACATTTAGCTGGTATTTCTTCTATTTTAGGTGCTGTTAATTTCATTACAACAATTTTGAATATGCGGCCTGAAAAAATGAGTATGCATTTATTACCACTGTTTGTTTGGGCAGTATTAATTACTGCGGTATTATTATTATTATCTTTACCTGTTTTAGCAGGTGCAATAACAATGCTATTAACTGATAGAAATTTTAATACTACTTTTTTTGATCCTGCTGGAGGAGGTGATCCTGTATTATACCAACACTTATTCTGGTTTTTTGGTCACCCAGAAGTATATATTTTAATTCTACCAGGTTTCGGTATGATTAGTCATATTGTTTCATCAATTTCTAATAAACCAGTATTTGGTTATTTAGGTATGGTTTATGCTATGTTATCTATAGGTTTATTAGGATTTATTGTTTGGGCTCATCACATGTATACTGTCGGTTTAGATATTGATACTAGAGCATATTTTACTGCTGCAACTATGATTATTGCAGTACCAACAGGTATTAAAATTTTTAGTTGGATTGCGACTTTATGGAACGGTAGAATCGTAATGAATACATTAACTTTATTCACTGCAGGTTTTATTTTTTTATTTACTGTTGGAGGTTTAACAGGTATAGTATTAGCTAACTCTGGTATAGATATCGCTTTACATGATACATACTATGTTGTTGCTCATTTTCATTATGTATTATCTATGGGTGCAGTTTTTTCAATTTTTGCTGGATTTTATTATTGGTTTGAAAAAATGGTAGGGTTTCCTTTAAATGAAACTTTAGGAAAAATTCATTTTTGGGTTACTTTTTTTGGTGTTAATTTAACTTTTTTTCCTATGCACTTTTTAGGAATGGCTGGAATGCCTAGAAGAATTCCAGATTATCCATTACATTTTTTTGGATGGAATCATTTAGCATCTATTGGTTCATATTCATCACTTACTGGTATTGCATTATTCCTATATATTTTAGCAATAGGTTTACTTTCTAGAATAAATAAATCCAGAAAATTAATTACAAGTCATGAGTAATTTTGTTCAAATTCTAATTTTAAATGATTTTTTAAGTTTTTCGCAAGAATTTTTATTAATAATTTTTACTTTAATTTTTGTTTTGCATTTTTCTTTTATTTCAACAAAAAAAGAATATCTAATATTAATGAACTACTCTAGTTCTTTTATAATTTATAGTTTAATTTTAATCTCTTTTTTATTTTTTTATGATTTAATCAATTATGAAATTTTTCAAAAAACATTTTTTAATAATACTTTAATTTTGGATAATAATTTGATACTTATTAAATTGTTTTTAATTACAATCTCAATCTATATTATATTAATCTCGAAATCATATTTTAAAGAAAATCAATTAGGTTATTTTGAATATAATTTACTACTACTTTGTGGTATAATAGGCTCATTATTTACAATATCTTCTAATGATTTTTTAATTTTATATATTGCACTAGAAGTTCAAGCATTATCTTTTTATATCATGGCCTGCCTTAAAAAATCCGGTTATACTACCGAAAGTGGTTTAAAATATTTTATAATCGGTTCATTTGCTTCTGCAATTCTAATATTTGGTATTTCTATTATTGTATTAGTTACCGGCCATTATAATTTTGAAAATATTAAAAATTTTTTAATTTATACATACCAATTAGAAAATTTATTTATATTATATATTTATTTAGGATCATTATTAATTTTAATAGCTTTACTATTTAAATTGGCAATTGCTCCTTTTCATACATGGGTTGCAGATATCTATGAGGGAATTATGACTCCAACTGCATTATTTTTTGCAACTGTCCCTAAAATTTCAATTTTCATAGTTTTAACTAGAATTATATATGATGTTTTTTATAATATTTTTTATATTTTTCAACCTTTTTTATTAATTTGTTGTTGTTTATCTTTAATCCTAGGAGCGCATAGTGCTTTAAAACAACAAAATATTAAAAGATTTTTAGCATTTAGTTCTGTTCATAATTTTGGATTTATGTTAATAGGTATTTCGTTAAATTCTCAACTCGGAATTAACAGTGCTTTTTTTTATTTGTTTACTTATATATTATTAACATTATCTTTATGGACTTGTGTTTTAATTTTATATTATAACAAATATAAACAAAATAAAAAATCTATTAAAAATATTGAAAAATCTTTAGAATTTAATGGATTTATTAAAAATAATCCAACAATTGCAATGTTTATTTTTTTAATATTACTTTCAATGGGAGGAATTCCCCCATTAATAGGATTTTATGCTAAATCTTCGATTTTCTTATCTATAATTAATCTTTTAGATACAGAATTTAATAATCATCATAATACTATTTATTTGTTTTCAAACGAAATTAACTTAGTGATATTAATCTTAATTGGATTAATAACATCATGTTATTCTGTTTTTTATTATTTAAAAATAGTTAAAATTCTTTTTTTTCAAAATAAAGATGCAAAAATTGCTCCTATATTTAATACTCATTCAAATATAGTTGCTTATAATTTTATAGGATTTATTTTTATTTTTAATGTTATTGGAATTTTTTTAATTAATTAAAAAAATAGTACCTAAGGTACTATTTTTACTAGTACTTTTTTGTTATTAAAACTATATTAGTTTTTTATGGATTTTTAGGCTTTTTAAGGTACTTAGTTGAAGTTTTTAAATAATTAAATTTTTTTTTGCTTTTATATTAAAATTTATAAGTATAGTTTAAGTACTTTTTTAATTTAAAAAAATAAAAAAAAAATATTTTAAAGTATGCCTCAAGCAGATTTAGTAACTTTTCACTTATTAACAATTTGGACAAATGTTTTAATTTTAATAACATTTAATTTATCATATTATTTTGCAGTACCATTTATTTCGGTTATTTTTAAAATTGCTATTAAAAATAATAATAAAAAACTTTTTTTCCTTAAAATGTTAAAAATAAAATCATTAATTATAATAAAAAAAACATCTTTTGCTTTAACTACACAATCTTATAATCATGCTAAAAGAAATTCCCGTAATCCATTAATTACGATTATTAAACAAAGTATTCACACTTCTTCTAATCGAATCTTTTTAGAATCTAATAAAAATGCTCCAGTTAATTTTAAAAAGTCTTTAATTTCAATTTTGAAAAGAGGTATAAAAACATCAAAAAAAAAGAAAAAATCTTTTATTAAAAATGTTAATAAAACTATTCTCATTAACACAGATGAGAAAAGTACTCATCTAATATATATATACCTTTATAATATAGCTATAAGTATTTTACCAGGAGGTTTGTTTGCTATTCTACTTGTTATCGTTTATTTACCTATTGAACTATTTTTAAACAGTCTTGATTGGTGCGATTTATTTCTTAAAGAGTTAAATAATTTTAGTGGACAATATTCTCCAAAATATTCTGGTATTGATCAGTATAATTTAGAGTGTATTAAAAATTGTCAAACGTGGCTCGTTGACTCTGCTTTGGAGTCAATGCTTAATAATGAATTTTATTTTAAATTTCATCCAAATACTACTTCATGTCAAAATTATAAAATAGTTTATCAAGAAGGGTTAAAAATCTTCTTAGAAAAACTAGATTTAGAAAGATTTGAAAATTCGGATGAAGCTCTTAGATTTATTAGTTTTTTTTATCAGCATTATTTTAAAATAGCGGACCTTAATAAAACTTTAATAATTTCCCAAAATTTAAGAAAATAACTTTTAAAAGGTATGTTAAATTTTTATTCTTACGATATTTATTTTTATAATAACGATTTTCAAACTCCTGCTACGCCAATATCAGAAGGAATACTTCATTTCCATCATGATCTGATGGTATTATTAACCTTTATTTGTTTTTTTGTTCTTTGGATGTTATCAAGAACTTTAATATTATTTTCTTACGAGAAAGAATCTAATTTGATATTAAACCGTGGTGCTTATTCTTTCAATTATTTTAAACACCAAGGGATGATTTTAGAAATAGTTTGGACTTTAATCCCAGCTATTATCTTAATGTTTGTAGCAATTCCATCTTTTGCTTTACTATATTCTTCTAGTACTTTTTGTAGTCCTGAATCTACATTTAAAATAATTGGACATCAATGGTATTGGTCTTATGAAGTAAATGATGGAGAAAATAAATCTATAAATCCGATAATTGAAGACTCATATATGTTAAATGTTAATAAAGAAAATAATAGTATTTATCCTCGAAATTTATTAACAGATAAATTATTAGCAATGCCTACTGAAGTTTACACTAGACTAATTATAACTTCAGATGATGTTTTGCATTGTTGGACTGTTCCAGCATTTGGTGTTAAAGTTGATGCTTGTCCTGGTAGATTAAATTCGATTAACGTTATTATTAAAAGAGCAGGGTTATTTTTCGGTCAATGTAGTGAAATATGCGGAGTTAACCATGCTTTTATGCCTATCGGAGTATTTGCAACTTCTATTGACAATTGGTTATTATACCGATTAATATAAAAACTTAAAATTTATATGCAAAATCTTATTCTATTCTTACCACTTTTAAATTTTATAGCTTTGCTAATAAGTGATTTTTTAGGTATAAAAGGAACAATTTACCTAAATCTTTTTTGTATTTTCGGTACTTTTGTGGTTTCAGTTTATATTTTAAAACAAACACTTTTTAATATCGAATATTGTCCAATATTTTTACCTATTTGGATATGGATTGATGTTGAATTATTACAAGTAGAGTTTGGAGGATTTTTTGATAGTTTAACAGCCATCATGCTATTTGTTGTAACCTTTATCTCTTTATTAGTGCACATATATTCATGTGAATATATGAAAAACGATCCTCATTTACAAAGATTTTTGGCATATTTATCATTATTTACTTTTTTTATGATAGTTTTAGTAACTAGTAATAATTTTATTCAATTATTTACTGGATGGGAAGGTGTTGGTATTTGTTCCTATTTATTAATTAATTTTTGGTTTACAAGAATTCAAGCTAACAAAGCAGCAATTAAAGCCGTAATTGTTAATAGAATAGGTGATACAGCTTTTGCTATCGCTATTTTTTTAATTTTTAAAAGTACTGGCTCAGTAGATTTTTCAACAGTTTTTTTACTTACAACAAAACTAAATAATTTAGAAATAAATACTATATGCTTTTTTTTATTCTTAGGTGCTATGGGGAAATCTGCTCAAATAGGCTTACATACTTGGTTACCTGATGCTATGGAAGGACCAACACCCGTTTCTGCGTTAATTCATGCAGCTACAATGGTTACGGCAGGTGTTTTTTTAATAGTTAGGTGTTCGTTTTTATTTCAAGAAGCGAATTTAATTCTGCCCTTAATGACAATAGTAGGAAGTTTAACAACTTTTTTTGCAGCGACCACAGCCCTTGTACAAACAGATTTAAAACGAGTAATTGCATATTCTACTTGTAGTCAATTAGGTTATATGATTACCGCTTGTGGTTTATCAGCATATAATGCATCAATCTTTCACTTATCAAATCATGCTTTTTTTAAAGCATTATTATTTTTAAGTGCAGGTTCTGTAATCCATGCTATGAATAATGAACAAGATATGAGAAAAATGGGTGGGTTAATTAATTTATTGCCCTTTACTTACTCTATGATATTAATTGGTTCCTTAGCATTAATGGGATTTCCTTTTTTATCTGGATTTTATTCAAAAGATGTAATATTAGAAACCGCCTATGCAAGTTATTCTATTTCTGGCCATTTTGCTTTTTGGTTAGGCTCCTTATCCGCTTTATTTACGTCGTTTTACTCTGTCCGTTTAATATTTTTAACTTTTTTAAATGACGTAAATAGTTCTAAAGTAATTATTCAAGGTGTTCACGATGCACCATTTTTAATGGCATTACCAATGACGCTACTTAGTATTTTTAGTATATTTATTGGTTATTTTACTAAAGATATTTTTGTGGGATTAGGAACACCTTTCTGGGGTAATTCTTTATCTTTTTCTGCAACCAATTATTTAATTTTTATTGAAATAGAGTTTCTACCATTTTATATTAAAATTTTACCTGTAATTTTTAGTACATCAGGAACCTTCTTAGCAATAATTTATTATAAATTATTGTACATAAACTTTAATATTTTAAAAAACAATAAAGGCATTTATTATATTTATAATTTTTTAAACAAAAAATGGTATTTTGATAAAATGTATAACGAATTTATAATCCAAAATTTTATCAGTTTGGGCTATAACTTTACTTATCAATCTCAAGATAGAGGTTTTTTAGAAATTTTTGGTCCAAAAGGTTTAAATCTTTGGATAACTAATCTTTCTTTGAAATTAAATAAAATTCAAACAGGGCTAGCTTACCATTATAGTGTATTAATCTTTTTTGGGTTTTTGACTATTTTAGTATTAATTACAGGAAGTTCATTGTTGTATATAGAATTGTACCTAATTTTACTAATTTTAGTCTAATTAATTTATTTTTAAAGAATTCTTTTATAACATTATTTATTTTTATAATGTTAGCGAAGTTTTTTTTAAACTTGGTTAAAATTTCAAATTAGTAAAATTTTATATAAATCTAAAGGTTTAGTATTTTTTATTAATATTCTAAATAAAATATTTAATTTAGTCTAAACATTAGAGTTTAGACAGTTTACTTAAAAATTATAAAAAACATGTTAAATTTTTATTCTTACGATATTTATTTTTATAATAATGATTTTCAAAAAATTGTTACGCCAATATCAGAAGGAATATTTCATTTCTACTATGATTTAATTGCTTTATTATTAATAATTTTTTTTTTGGTTTTATGGAAATTATATAGTACTATGCTATTAGCTCCATCATATAAAAAAACCCTAACCCTAACTAAAAAGTTAGGTAAACAACTTATATTTACCTCGAAAAGAACGATGTTTACGGGGATTGTCTCCAAATCTAAATCTATTAGTAATGGGCTTTCACTGTCAGATCTAGCTAAGATAACCAAAACATTAAATAATTTAGGGCCACCTTTGGTTGAAAGCACTTTAGGAGTGCAAGTAAAGAAAATACCTAAGGTACCTAAATATTTTTTAGGAGAACCTATTCCTCCTTTTAAATATGGCAAAGATCTTTTAAAGTTTATAGGTGGAGGAACTATAGCTCATGATGCTATTAAATCTAACCAAATATTAGCAGAGAATAGTGACACAACATCATTAAATACGAGTTTAAACATTATTAAACAAAATGATAAAACAGATTTTACACTCTTATCAACCAGTATTGAGGATTCTTCGGTAAACAAGATAATTAAAGATATTAAAAGTAAAGAGTTCGCGATAAAATACGCTCTATTTAATACAGAAAAACTTATCAATACTAGTCAACTGTATGAGCGAGAACTCATTAATATCTTAAAAAATTTAAAAATTGAAGACTTTTACAGTGCTGAAAATTTTACCAAGTTATCTAAAGCTATACATGACGAAATCAAACTTTTGCAGGATAGGCGTCTTGTTAACAAATATATTCATAAAATATAAATGATAAAAAAATGTTAGATTTTTATTCTTATAATATTTATTTTTATAATAATGATTTCCAAATTTCTGCTACACCAATATCTGAAGGAATATTTCATTTCTACTATAATTTAATTTCTTTATTATTAATAATTTTTATATTATCTAGTTTTACCCTAAATAATTATTCTACTATTTTAGAACTAATAGTAGAACGACTATTTAATAAAAATTTTAGCTTTCCCTCAGACAACGAGTATCTGCTACTAAATATTGAATATGAAATTAATAAGGAATCTATCATATTGATGTTTATTTTAGTATTTTTTTACTTGATTCGTCTGATTTATCTATTTTTTTATGATTATGCGTTTCATGAAACAATAAAAGTAAAAATTTTTTTTTTTATTTATAGCACGCTTACGGTATTTGTTATAATTGGATCCGTTTCGGCTATTTCTTTCGCGAAAGCGTTATTAAAATTAAGTATTTTAGGACTTATTCTGTTTTATATATTTGTAACTTATAAAAAAACATCTAAAAAAGACTACTACTACGTAGAATGGTTTAAATCCTTTTATAAGTTAAGAGACTTTCTTTGTCCTAATATTCCTTATTATATTATATTTGTAAATAATAAAAATAAATATCCTATAATTGAAATTATAAAAAACGACTCTAAAGTTATATATTATAAGCTTTTTTCAAAAAATAAGTTACCTTTAAAAAATTTCGTAGCTTATGTGGAAAAAAAACACATTCTAAGTAAACATGAACAATATGTTTACTCTACACCAGTCACTACTCAAATAAATCATTTAATCGCATTTATTTCTATTTTGAAATGCATTATTAAAAGTCAAGACTTCGATTTAACTAACAATTCTTATGCTTGTATGTATTTATGGGTTAAACGCCGAATGACAACGGAAAATGAAGTGTTTATTTTAGATGTTTTAAAAAATTTTACTATAGCAAAACTTTTTGCAGTTATTTCAACAAATCGTGACTGTTTAGAAATTTTAACTCGTGATTTAGAAGAAAGTTGGGCCCAATTTCAACTTAAAAAGTCTGATTCAATAAAAAGCGATTTACTCTATCCTTTGCCAGATGTAGATCAAAATTTAATTGTAGTTTTAGATAATTTAGTAAATATTTTGCCTGTTTTATTTGAAGCTCTAGATTTTTTAAATAAAAACAAAGAAATTCAGTTAGAACTATTTCAGCTTTTTTCACAAAATGCCAGCTTTCAAGTACAATATCACGAATTTCACGATTTTGCGAAATTAGATGCATTTAGTATAATTTTAATTATTTTGAATCTGAATTTAAAATTTAATAAAAATTTTTATTCAGATTTAACTAAAATTTTAAATTCAAATAAAAAGACCATTTCCTTTTTATGTGTATTTGATTTAAATCTTAATATTTCTTTAATATTTGAAACATGGGAACACCCATTATTTGTTCCTATTTTTCTACTTTTTTTTATTATTACTATTTTTATTTTTTTGATTTACAAATCTTTACAAAAATCTGTAATCAAAGAAAAAGCATTAATTAAAATTTTGATTTTTTTAATTATCAATTTATTACTTTTTTATTATTTGGAATTAGAGTTATTCTTTCAAGAAGAAAAATATCTTTTAATTCTTTTTCGTGTTTTTGTAGGTTTAGTTTATGTTCTTATTTTTTTTAAATATGTAAAGCCATTTAATACTTATCAAAAAACAGAATATAGTTTTAAGGACTGGTTTGACGTTTTAGAAAAAAAAAAAAAAACTTTTTGCCCACACGCAGAAAATTATTTTTTAGTTTTTGAAAAACAAAATAGTATTATACGACATGTACCTATGACATTAAATATAAGGAGTACTATAACAGAAGAATTTTACCCAATATTTTATAATACAACTGCATTAGATGGATACCAAATGGTTGCTTTTTTTAAAAAAACAGACATTTTAAATATCAATCAGCAATATATATGGACAACTCCTATTAGTGTTCAATTAAGGGAACTTTCAAATTTGATATTATTATTAAACTTTGTTTTTAGTAGTAACGACGAACTATTAACAGAAAAAATTATAAACATTCTTATTTTGTGGATTAATCATCAACAAAATAATCAAAATTTTCCAGCGAATATGGACAATTTAAATATTATTGAAATTTTATCAATCGTTTCTTTTAACCGTTATAATTTAAAAGATCTTTTAGATAAATTTAAATCATGTTTTTTAGAATTAAAAATTCTAGAAAATGTTTATAATTCGGAGATATCTAGGTGCTTCATCAGCGAAGAGCAACAGGAACGGCTTAAAATATATGACTCATTTATTAAAATCAATAAAAATATAATTATTAAAACAAGCCCTAAAAGAATATACTATACTTCTGTTTATACTATTTCTGTAGATGTAAATTTACTACAATTTTTGGTTAAAATTAGCCCTATATTATTAAATTCTCTTTATTCTTTTGTAAATAATATTGAAAAAAAACAAAAACTTTTTGAATTTTTATATAAATATGATATTTTTAGAAAACAATTTCAAAACAATAATGATTTTCAAAAATTTGCAGCATTAAATGAATGGGAAATACTAATATTAACCGCTCAGTGCTTTCCGGACAATAATGAAAATTGTAATATATATTTAAATTCTTTACTTCAAATTTTAGAAGAGAAAAATTAATTTTATACCGTTATTTATTACTGCTTTTTTAGATATAAAAAGAACAATTTACCTAAATCTTTTTTGTATTTTCGGAACTTTTGTAGTTTCAGTTTATATTTTAAAACAAACACTTTTTAATCTAGAATATTCTTCTATATTTTTACCTATTTGGATTTGAATTGATGTTGAATTATTACAAGTAGAATTTGGAGGGTTTTTTGATGGTTTAACAGCCATCATGCTATTTGTTGGAACCTTTATCTCTTTATTAGTGCACATATATTCATGTGAATATATGAAAAACGATCCTCATTTACAAAGATTTTTGGCATATTTATCATTATTTACTTTTTTTATGATAGTTTTAGTAACTAGTAATAATTTTATTCAATTATTTACTGGATGGGAAGGTGTTGGTATTTGTTTTTATTAATTAATTAATTTTTGGTTTACAAGAATTTAAGCTAACAAAGCGGCAATTAAAGAGGCGTAATTGTTAATAGAATAGATGATATAGTTTTTGCTATCGCTATTTTTTTTATTTTTAGGTGCTATGGATAAATCTGCTTAAATAGGTTTACATACTTGGTTACCCGGATGCTATGGAAAGACCAACACCCGTTTCTGCGTTAATTTATGCAGCTACAATGGTTACGGCAGGTGTTTTTTTAATAGTTAGATATTCGTTTTTATTTCAAGAAGCGAATTTAATTCTGCCCTTAATGACAATAGTAGAAAGCTTAAGAACATTTTTGCAGCGACCACAGCACTTGTAGAAACAGATTTAAAACGAGTAATTGGATATTCCACTTGTAGTCAATTAGGTTATATGATTACCGCTTCTAGTTTATCAGCATATAATGCATCAATCTTTCACTTATCAAATCATACTTTTTTTAAAGCATTATTATTTTTAAGTGCAGGTTCTGTAATCCATGCTATGAATAATGAACAAGATATGAGAAAAATGGGTGGGTTAATTAATTTATTGCCCTTTACTTACTCTATGATATTAATTGGTTCCTTAGCATTAATGGGATTTCCTTTTTTATCTGGATTTTATTCAAAAGATGTAATATTAGAAACCGCCTATGCAAGTTATTCTATTTCTGGCCATTTTGCTTTTTGGTTAGGCTCCTTATCCGCTTTATTTACGTCGTTTTACTCTGTCCGTTTAATATTTTTAACTTTTTTAAATGACGTAAATAGTTCTAAAGTAATTATTCAAGGTGTTCACGATTCACCTGTTTTAATGGCATTACAAATGATATTACTTAGTATTTTTAGTATATTTATTGGTTATTTTACTAAAGATATTTTTGTAGGATTAGAGACACCTTTCTGGCGTAATTCTTTATCTTTTTATGCAACTAATTATTTAATTTTTAATTAATTCTTTTATAACATTATTTATTTTTATAATGTTATCGAGCTTTTTTTTAAGTTTTATTAACAAAAAAATATTAGTTATATTTACTATATTTAAAATATAAAATAAAATAAATCTAACTATTTAAAGAAACAAAAAATGTAAAACGAATAATATTCAGATTAATAAATTAATCTATAAAATTTAAAAGTATTTATAATATTATTTATTAACCCATGAAACATTAAAGTATAACATTATAGAAAAAGATTATTTAATATTTATCAAAGATTTCATTTTTTATTTTGTAATTCTATTGCAAATAAAATCAAAAATAGAACTTAAAAATTAGGTTCTGTTTCCTAATATAGTACTTATTTGTCTGTTTATGTGTTGAAGTTGTATAATAGGTTTTTGATTATTTATAAGTGAAATAGCTCCAAACATTCCTATTAATAAAATTAATCCTGTTAAAATAAAATAAACAAGATAAAATTCATATAAACATAAACCTAAAATATAAAGATCTGTATTTATATTTAAAATAATATTTTTGTATAAAAAATAATTATCAGAAGTATTAAAAGAATTAAAGGCATTTGCAAATAAAATATCTATTGCATTTAAAATTTCATTTTTTTGATCAAAAAATGTATAAATTATTCTATCTTGATAGTATAAAAAATCATAGTCTATCAAAAAAAGTAAAAAATCTAAATTTTTTTGAAACATTACAGAAAATAATATTAATAAATATATAAATAAAAATAATAAAAAAATTAAAAAAAAACTTTTTAAAATTAAATTATTATTTTTAGTTCGAACAACTTCTTTTAAATTAAAAAGTAAAACCGAAAATAAGAATAAAACAGAAATTGCCCCAATATAAACAATTAAAATTAATAAACTGATGAATTCTAATTCCATTAAAAAAAATAAAAAAGTAGTTCCTATAAAAGTAAAAATTAATGCAATAAGTCCTTGTATTGAATTTGAAGCACTTATAGTAAATATAGCAAAAATTATTATATTTACCGAAAAACTTAAAAATAAAATATCAAAAAAATTATTCATGATTTACATTCAAATAATTAAATAAACCTACTTTTTTATAAAATGTAGGATATACCCAATCAGCATTTTCAAAAAACGGGTTGTATACCGAAATTTGGTTAAAAAACTTATAAGTCCACCAATCTCCTTTTTGTGAAAAAATATCGAAAAATTCTGTATAATCTATATAATTTAATTTAATTTTTAAAATTAAATCATTTTTAAAATTATAATTTGCCATAAATAAATCAAAAGAAAATAAAGGTCCACCTAATGAAGGCGCTACATTTAGTATTTTAATTAAAACTAAAGTAAACAAAAACCAACATAAGGTTAAAGGTAAAATACTCTTCCAACAAAATTCCATTAATTGGTCATATCTCATTCGAGGATATGAAGCTCTTACTATAACAAAAAAATTCATAATAACAAAAGTTTTTAAACCAAAAATTAATGAAGGTGTTACAATTCCATTAAAGATAGGTAAAACCCACCCGCCTAAAAATAATAATGCTGTTATCGCAGACATTAAAATCATATTTGCATATTCTGCTAAAAAAAATAAAGTAAAAAATAATGAACCATATTCTGTATTATAACCAGAAACTAATTCTGATTCTGCTTCTGCAAAATCAAAAGGATGTCGATTTGTTTCAGCTAATGCTGAAATAAAAAATAAAAAAGCTATAGGAAAGTGTGCTAATATAAACCAATTAGACATTTGAGATAATACAATACCATTAAGGTTTAAAGTTCCTACTGAACAAATAATACAAATTAAAATTAAACCAAAAGATACTTCATACGAAATCATCTGAGCTGTAGCCCTTATAGCACCAAAAAAAGCATATTTTGAATTACTTGCCCAACCTGCCATTACTAAACCATATAATGATAAAGCTGAAAACGATAATAAATATAATAATGATAAAGGCGTATTAACAAAAACAGCGCTTTTATCAAAAGGAATAATACACCACCCTAAATAACTTAAATTAAAAGTAATTAAAGGACCTGCAATAAAAATCATAATATTTGCAGTTTGTGGGATTATTGTTTTCTTAACTAATAATTTAAGGCCGTCAGCAATTGCTTGTAACAATCCAAAAGGTCCTACTAGATTAGGACCTGTTCTTCTTTGCATATAAGCAATAATTTTACGTTCCAAAATGGTGTAAAAAGCAACCATAAGCATTACATAAATAATTAATAATAAAGATTTGATTATATAAGTTAAAAACATTAACATTTTTTTAAGAAAATCGAGTATAACAACTAAATTCTAATGGTTCATAAATAACTTTTTGTTGTGATTCTGAATATCTTACTTCATAAAATCCAACATTAGGAAAATCTTTTCTTAAAGGATATCCTATAAATCCATAATCGGTTAAAATTCTTCTTAATCGTGCATGTTCGTAAAAAAAAATACCAAACATATCCCAAACTTCTCTTTCCCACCAATTAGAAGATAAAAATAATTTATTTAATGATACTAATGCTAATAATTCATTTATAATTGTTTTAATTCTTAATCGATAATTATATTTTATACTAAAACAATTATAAAAAATTTCAAATCTTAAAAATTTTCCAGGATAATCTACAGCAGTAATATCTGAAATGCAATTAATTAAAATATTAGTATGTTTTTTACAAAAAAACATTAAAAGATATAAAGATTTATAATTAACTAATAAAGTTAATTCTAATTTTTCTATGTAAGCAAATATGATAAAATTAGGAATAAGTTTTATTAAATATTGTAAAAATTTAAAATTTAAAATGTTATAATTCATTATATTTTATGATATATTTAAAATTTATTTATTTCTGATTTTTTTTATTTTAGTATATTAAAAATATTTTACTTATAAAAACAATTAATTTTTTTTTATTGGGTTAAAAAAATCTAAAAATAATGGAATTAAAAAAAAACCAAAATAAATTAAAGTTGCAAAAATTCCTAATTCTTGATATGGTGATTCCATAACTTTTTGGCCTAACCATCCTAAAAAAACGCCATTTCCTAAAAAGATCCAAACCCAAAATTTATAAATAGGGCTAAAGACACTTCCTTTAATTTTAGAATTAAACAGATATGGTAAAAAAATTAACATTACTAAAGATAATCCCATAGCTACAACTCCTCCTAATTTATCTGGAATTGTTCTTAAAATAGCATAAAAAGGTAAAAAATACCACTCAGGAACAATATGTGCCGGTGTAGATAATGAGTCAGCGTATACGTAATTATCAGGATGTCCTAAACTATTTGGTGAATAAAAAATAAAATAAGAAAAACCTAAAAGAAATGCTTGAAACCCTACTAAATCTTTAACAACGTAATAAGGGTAAAAAGTTACAACATCGTTTGAACTATCAACAGTTAAAGGATTATTTGAGCCATTTTTATGTAAGAACGAAATATGAACACAAACTAATGCTGCAATAACAAATGGTAATAGAAAATGTAAACTAAAAAATCTATTTAACGTTGGTGTATCTACAGAGAATCCACCCCATAGCCAAGTAACAATAGCAGGACCTACTAAAGGAATTGCTGAAAATAAATTTGTAATAACTGTAGCTGCCCAAAAACTCATTTGGCCCCAAGGTAAAACATAACCTAAAAAAGCTGTTGCCATCATAGCAATAAAAATTAAAACACCAGATTTCCATGTAAAATGTCTAGGAAAAACATATGAACCGTAGTATAAACCTCGTGCCATATGAATATAAACACATAAGAAAAACATAGATGACCCATTTGCATGCATGTATCTTAAAAGCCAACCAAAATTAACATCTCTCATAATATGCTCAACACTCATAAAAGCATGTAATCCTGTTGGAACATAGTGCATTGCTAAAAAAACACCAGAAATTAATTGATTTCCTAAACAAACAGCTGATAATACACCAAACCCCCAAAAATAATTAAAATTGTAAGGAGTTGGATAAGTTACGATATGATTAATTCCAAAAGTTAAAATACTATTTTTTGTATTTTTCATAACTAAAAATTAATTTTTAAATTTAACAAATTCTAATAAATATAAAACGTCAAAATAACAAAAATTTGTAATATAATTAGGAAATAATCCTAATAATAAAAAAAAGATTGTTAAAAAAGAAATTACAAATAAATCTAATGAATCTACATCTTTAAAGTTTGTAATAGATTCTGATAAAGTTCCATACATTATTCTATTAAATAACCAAATAGAATATGTTGAACATAAAAAAATACCTAATACTGCAAAGTATCCAGATATTGGATTTGTTAAAAAAATACCAAAAAATAGTAAAATTTCACCTATAAAATTACTAGTTCCAGGAAAAGCCATGTTTGCTATTGTTGCAAATAAAAAAAAAGTACTAAAAGTAGGCATTATTATAGTTAAACCAGAATAGTTAGAAATTAATCGTGTAAGAGATCTGTCATAAATAATACCAACCATTAAAAATAATAAACTAGCAACTAATCCGTGCCCTATCATTTGAAAAATAACTCCTTGAAAAGCATAAATAGAATTACTAAAAACACCAATTACAATCAAATTCATATGAGCAATCGAAGCATAAGCGATGACTCGTTTTAAATCATTTTGTCTAAATGCTGTAAGAGATGCATAAATAATACCACAAATACTTAGAGTATGAACAAATGGAGTAAAAAAAATTCCGGCATGATTAAAAAAAGGATTTAAAAATCTTAACATACCGTAAGACCCTAATTTTAATAAAACACCTGCTAAAATTACTGATCCAGAAGTCGGTGCTTCTACATGAGCTTCAGGTAACCATAAATGAAATGGAAACATAGGAACTTTAACCGCAAATGCTAAAAAAAAAGCAATCCATAAATATTTTTGTTCAATTAATGTAAAATTATTTATTAGTTGATAATAAAAAGTGTTACAAGTTCCTGTTCTATTATACATAAAAAGTATAGCTATTAACATTGAAATTGAGCCGACAACTGTATACATAAAGAACAGAAAAGCAGCTCTAATTTTTCGTGAACGTGAACCATATAATTTAATAATTAAAAACATAGGTATTAAAACACTTTCAAAAAAAATATAAAAAATAAAAATATCAAAAACACTCCATACTATTAATAATAATAATTCTAGTATTAAAAAACAAATGGAATATGTTTTAAAATTATTAATTTCTAAACTGATAACTAAACAAATAAAAGTTAAAAAAGTAGTTAATACAATTAAAACAGTAGATATGTTATCACATGTAAAAAATATTTTATTGTTTATAAATAATTCTGTATTGAAAATTTCTAAAGAAAAGTTTAATGGTTTTTGAATAGATAATAAGTCTACGAAATTTATTTTATAAATCATTATTGAAATTAAAAAAATTTTCGAACTAAATAATAAACTAGCTTGTTTTATTATTATACTATACTTTGACGGTATTAATAAAATAAAAATTATAATAATAAAATTTAAAAAAATCATTAAAAAAAATAAACTCAAAACACTAAAAGTTGTATAATTATTTAATAATGAGATTAAATTGTAAAACATTAAAAATATAAATAAATTGTATAAAATTTATTTATTTATTTGTGATTTGGGAGATTGTCGAATCTTTATTAAACTCTATTATTTTAAAATAGTGCTCATAAGCAGCACTAATCAATCTAAGAGCTTCATCCGGATTTTTAAATGTTTCTAAATCTAGTCTTTCGAAGAAAAATTTTAAGTTTTGTTTATAAAATATTTTATAATTTTGAAATGAAGTAGTATTTGGATCATATTCAAAAAGAAATTCATTTATACGCATTGAATGTAATGCGTAATCAACCACCCAAGTTTGAAGCTGTTCTAGATTTTCAAAATCCATTTGAATCAGCACAAAATGATTAAGATTTATTTGAAGATTACTAATATACATAGAGCTGTATAAAAATAAGTTGTACCAGTTAAGATAAAAGTAAAATTCAAAACTGAGTATAATAGGTATGAGAAATAAGCTATAGAAAAAAATAACCATTAAAATAGGTAAAAATATAGAACGAATTAATGTTTGAAATATTAATTTTCTAATAAAAATTAGTTTGGAATAGTTTTTTAAAAATAATAAAGGATTATTTAGAATTGAAATATTTCTAATATATCCAAGATACAAAGACCATAAGAAGAATAACAAATAAAAAAAGATCAGCCCTTTATAAATCATAAGTTTTTCGGGGTTAGTGGATAGGTGGGGAAGAAATACTGTTACAATGAAAGCAGCTATATAACAAATTTCGTAAAATAAGTTTTTATCTATAATAAATATAGATGTAAAAGCAATAAAAGTGAATAATATAGATAAAAATCCAAAACTTAAAAATTTACCTTTACCACTCTTTAAAAAACTGTAGATCATGTATGTATCGAGAATTAGTACTAAAATTAAAACACTAAAAGTTATATAATTATTCTTAAAAAAAACTAAATAATTATGCATAAAATGTAAAAAATACTCGCTTATAGGACTTGAACCTGCATTCTAAAAGAAGAAGATTTTGAATCTACCGTGTATACCAATTTCACCAAACGAGCCGTACAGTTACCTTAAAAAGTCTAAAAGTATTAAAGTAACTACTACTTTTTTACTATTAAAAGAGTAGTAGTAAAATTACCTTTTTCTAGTATTTTTAGTTTAAGTATACCGGCCTAAAATTACTATTTAGAGCACTGGGTTTTAATTAATTAAAAAAAGTCCAATAACAGTAAAAATAAAAATATACCCTATAAAACATATAAGCAATTATTTTTTTATAATTTGAGATCTTATAGAATTTTAATTAAACTCGACTATTTTAAAATAGTGCTCATAAGCAGCACTAAAAAATCTAAGAGCTTCATCTGGATTTTTAAAATCTTTTTCGTAACATACTATATAGTCTAAACGAAATTGTAATGATTCTTGATAATTAAATTTATAATTTTGAAATGAACTAGTATTTGGATAAAATTCAAAAAGAAATTCATTTATACGCATTGAATGTAATGCGTAGTTAATCATCCAAGTTTGCCGGTATTCTAGATCTTCGAAATTAATTTGAATCAGCACAAACTTATTAACATTTATTTGAAGATTATTATAAATAAAACACTTCGATACAAAAAAATCGCACCAGTTAAGATAGTGTATAAATTCAAAACTGAGTATAATAGGTATGAGAAATAAGCTATACAAAAATATAAACTTTAAAATAGGTAAAACAATAGAATAAAATAATAATTTAAATATGAATTTTCCAAAAAAAATTAATTTTCCAATAAAAAATAATTTTGAATCATTAAAACAAAAAAATAAAAAATGATTTAAAATTGAAATATTTGTAATATACTTAACATACAAATTTACTAAGAATAATAACAAATAAAAAAAGATCATCCCTTTATAAAACATAAGTACTTGTGGGCTAATTATATCTATTGGAAAGTGTATGTGGGGAAGAAATACGTATAAACTCAAAAGAGCTATAAAACAAATTTTGTTAAATAATTCGTCATCTATAATAAATATAGATGTAAAAGATACCAAAAGAAAAACTATAAATAAAAATTCCAAACTTAGAAATTTATCTTTACCACTCTTTAAAAAACCGTGGATCATGTATGTATCGAGAATTACTAATAAACTTAAAACACTAAAAGTTATATAATTATTCTTAAGAAAAATTAAATAATTATGCATAAAATCTAAAAAAAACTCGCTACAGGACTTGAACCTGCATTCTAAAAGAAGAAGATTTTGAATCTACCGTGTATACCAATTTCACCAAACGAGC
>VFQS010000560.1_pt1 | contig 40225 bp, 21 predicted proteins | sample 3512361 | NCBI WGS metagenome assembly VFQS01 (sample SAMN10412375, study PRJNA504923) | tailings metagenome | isolation source: Relicate 1 Philex TSF3 active mining | place: Philippines
AATTGTTTCTAAATTACATGAATAAAATAAATTATATAAAAAATATTATAAAAAATATTATAAAAAAATGGTATAAATTATTAAATATAAATATATTTAATAATTATAGAATATGAGTGAAGTTGAAAGAGAAGTAAATAGAAAGGAAGAAATATTAGAACCTGATATTTATCAAAAATTAGATTCTATTTACAGAGCAAATAATACAATAAATTTTCCATTAGAAAATCCATTTATTCAACATTTTTTATATGATCCTTATATTAAAGAAGAATATGGAAATAATCCAAAAATTGTATCAAATAACTTTATTAAATTAATAACTCTTTATATTGAAAATAATATTAATAATATTGATACAGAAGAATTAAATAATCTTAAATATTTACAAAATTTATTAAAAAATTCAGTAAAATATTGTTTTTTATCAAAAGATGATACCAATATTGATGACAAAATTAATACAATATTATCTTTAAATGATGCTGTTATATTAGGTGGATGGCTTGAACTTGATGCTGGACATGCAATCACATTACGTATTGTTAAAAATCCAGATACTACTTTTTATAATCTTTTTATTTATAACTCTGGAGAAGGTGTACAACATCATGAAGATGAATCTATTGGAATAAAAATTAAAAATGCAAATGAAAATCAATTAAAAGAATTATTAAAATTAGTTAATTATTGTCAATATAATCCAAGAGAAAAAACTAAATATAACCTAAATATAAATAAAGTTATAGAAGATTTAAGTAGAATAGGAGTTATTAATCCAGAAGAGCTAGATATTGAATTATTTAATACTATATTACAATATGTTAAATATACACATTCTATAAAATCTAATTTTCAATTAATTAATAAAAATATAAGTGACAGAGAAAATGAAACATACACTTATATTATTAAACTTTTTATATTAGCACATCATAATCAAATTGAAAAATCAAATTCAAATCTAAATAAATTTAATATTAATTTTTTTATAAATGGATGGAATGATATAAAAATAAAAATAGATGATCGTTTTGATTATTATGCTCAACAATATTTCGATGACATAATAAATAATTTTTCTAAATTGATGAATTATAATACTGCTAAATTATTACGAAAAGATGATCTTTTAAAATTATGTATAAATATAAATAATAATGTACAAGAGATTAATCGTTTTATTAATCATTTAAAACGCCTTATCACAGGTTTTAAAGTAACAGCAAGTCATATTTCGCTAATAAGTGCAGCAATCATAGAAGGATCAAAAAGATTAAATAATATTTATACTGAATTATCAAATTTTAATGATATGCATATATCAAATGCAAATCATCCAATAAATGCATATGAAAATATAAATGGAATAGATATTATATTAGAACATAAAAAAAAATTTAGTAATTATTATATAAAAAAATTATTATCTTATAGTGATTTTTTTTATACAAATACTTCAAATGTAATATTTAAAGATAATGAAAAAAAACAAGTATTTAATGATTTACATCAAATGTCTGGATCATGTTCTTTTTTTAGTTTATTTTATTTTATAAAAGATTTTATTTTTAAAAATATGAAAACAAAAAAAACTTTTTATAATCATTTTTATGATTTTATAAAAAAAAATACTTTATATTATTTAATTGATTATTTAACATTATGTAAAAATAAATTAATAAAAGATAATATAAATATATGTGAAAATGTAAATAAATTAAATTTATTAACAAATACATTTCATCTTTTATTAAAAGATAATATTTTAGATCATACAATTAAAAATAAAATAATAAATAATATAAATGAAATTTATTCATGTAAAAAATATGAAGTTATCAATAAAGATCCTAAACCTATATCATATGATGATTATTTACAAGAAACAATGACTTCTTTTTTTAGAAGTTATGGTCTTATAAAAAATAAATTACAAAATTATTTAAAAAATGATTTTTCATCAAGACAATTAAATATAGATTATTTTTTAAATGATAAAAATGAAAAAATTATCATTTTTAATTTACATGATATTATATTTTTAAATAAAAATATTAAAAATCTTAAATTAAGTAATTTAGATTTTTCTGAACAGAATTTTGATAATGATCAAGGTAATAATTTTTATATGAACAAATTTAGAACATATTATAATACATATTTAATTGATATTTTTAATTTAATTTTACAAATTACTAAAAAATATAAATATGTTATCGATATTAGTACTGGCTTTCCACTAAGAGAAAGGGATATACATTCAAGTCTTAAACAATTTATAGACGAATCTAATCCAAAACCATCTAATAATCATGTTTATGAATATTATTTAAATAATATTTCTAATTATGTTTATTTTGAAAATTTATTTTATACTGAAGATTATGGTAATATATTTAAAACACGCGGATTAAATATAATATGTTTATATCTTTTATTTAAAGCAGAAAATAAAAAAAATTATGAAAATGAAATAAAAATAAAAAATAATACATATAATATTGAAACATATAATATTGATGATTTAAATTTAAAATATATAATTGATTATTATTTTATTTATATTATCAAGTCGCCTAATCATATTTCAAATATATTAAATTTTTTTATTCTTGATATAAATTTAACTGATTTTTATAATTTATTAATTACAAATCTTGATTTTTTAAAAATTAAAAATTGTATACGTCAATCTAGAAATCCAGTAAATACAAATTATAATATATTTCATTTAATTTTTAATGATAAAAACGAATGTAAAAATATTACAGATAATTTAATAAAAAAAGAAAAATATTTAAAAAACAAAGCTTCTAATGAAGAATTATCAAATAATATTAATATTGATATAAATCCATTATCTATTTTTAATAATTCTTTAAAAATTTTATCAGAAAATATTAAAAATAAAATTCAAAATTTTGTAAATTTTGATTATATTATTCAAATTATAAAACATAATAGTTTAAAAAAATATATGAATATTATTAATAATGATCAAACATATATATCTTTTAATAACTATTTATTTTTATTTGGAATAAATATTGTTTTTAATACATATGATATCAAATATCTTTTTAATAATGTTACTGAAAATATAGGTTTATTAACTCCTGTATCATCTGCATTAAGAAGAATATACAATAGAAGAAGTATGAATGCAAATGGACCAAATGAAGTTGCAACTTCTTTAAGAAATAAAGTAAGTATGAATGCAAATGAACCAAATGAAGTTGCAACTTCTTTAAGAAATGAAGTAAGTATAAATTTGTCACGATTAAATATATATAAAAAATATTTTTCATTAAATTTTAAATATTTGAATTCTGATACTCGGTCGAATTTTAATTTTAATTTTAATTTTATTACTCAAAATATACATTTGTTCTTCAATAAACTTAAAAATATTAATCCATATTTATTATTAAATTATTGTCAAAATAATAAAAATTTGTATAATTGTATTGAATTATTAATATATTATAATATTTATAATAAAAATGCATTAAATAATCCAGATGTAATAAGTAATATTAAAATAGACTCATTAAAAAATTATTTAAATAAAAAATATTTTGAAAATAAATTTTTATTAAATATATCCAATAAACAACAACTAAATAAATATTATTTTAATTATGAACCATTATTTATTTATACATGCGACCCTAATAATATTTATCAAAATCTATATGATAGTTATTTTTCACATTTTGCTATAAAATTACAAGATTTATCTACAAAAGAATCTATAAAAGAACTAGAAGAAGCTACTAAAAATTATCATTTATTTCCATTAGTATATAAAAATTATTTAGAAGTTCATAATGAAAATATTTATAATAATTTATATATAAATAAAACTTGTAATTTTAGACAAAATTATAATGCATATTTTATAAATTATTTTGAAAATAAAATTATAAATCATAATTTATACATTGAAATATTATTACCAAATTCAGATAATCATAATCCTCGTCATATTATATATTATCGTTATAATGAAGATAATTATATGCTTTTAAATAAAGAAGTATTAAAAAGAGATAAAAAAGTAATTTTAAATAACTTTTTAACAAATATATTAAATATTTATAATTCATCTTATTTATTATTTTATAATCATACAGAAAATACTTATCTATATGTATCATTATGTATTTCAGATTATATATTTTTATTTAACGAATCAGAGAATACATTTTATGCAGTTGATCTTAAAAATAATGATACTTATAAAATATTAAATAATGACAATATAAAAGAAAATATTTTATTAAATATTTATTATAATAATAATGATAATATTTTTGTTTTAAAAAATATTAATAATCGTACATATAAACTATTATTATTTATGTCTAAAAAATATATTAAAGATAAAGTTACAATATTAAAAAATAATAATAATTCAATATATTCACCCTTTATATATGGTAATAAATTTGATGATATTAGTTCTATTCATAAGTATTTAGATAAAACATCATCTGAAATATTATTATTATCTTTAGATAATCATTTATTAACAATTAAAAGTAATGATTTAAAAGAAGTATCTATATTTATGATTTCAAATGGATTAAATAATAATCATTTATCGTTATATAATATTATTAACATTTATAATAATTTATTATATAATGCTAATTATGAAAGTAATTTAACATTTAATAATTATATCCATTTTAATTACTATATGATTTCAAATTATTATTATAATGTACCAATATGGTCATATATAAGTTATAAAAAGAATGAATCAAATATTATACCAAATGAAGAACTTATAAAACGTAGATTTTATTTATTCATAGATAATATGAAAGAAATGAATAAAAATGATGTAATTTTAAATGAACATGATCAATTTATTTATGAATTAAATAATTTATTAGAAATATTTTTTATAAATATTAAAAAATGCGATTTATCTGCAATAAAAAGTTTACAATTATTAAAAAATATAAATAATGAATTAAAAAATTTTTATAATAAAATTGAAATATATTGTAAAAAAAATAAATTAAATTCAGTTTCATCTCAAAATATTACAAAATACTTAAATCAGGAATTATATAAAAAATATGAACATTATAATCATGATTATCAAAATAATTGTATTCAAGATATTTTTTCTCACAATAAGAAAAATATAGATCAATATCCATCTAAATTATATAAATCACAAATAAATATTGGTAATTTTTATAACATTAATAATTTAATTATTAAAAATAGAAAAAATTTATATAATATTATGTATTTAAAAAATGTAATTTATATATTAACTGAAATTCATAATCTTTCAAATTCAAATAGTAATGGTTCGAATGGTCCTAATAGAAGTATATCTAATATAAATTGTTTAGTCCTTGATGAATTATATAAAAGCATAAATTTAAATGTAATTGATTCAATTAATTCAATTATATATAATAAAAAAAATAATAGTGTTATTGAAAAGAAAATATATGAAATATTATTTGAAATAGAAAGCGGCTATTATATTCGTAAAACACAATCCAAGTTTATTGAAAATATTTATGAAAATATCGATAAAAAGAATTATGAAGTTGCTTATCAATTATTAATGGGTATGGGTAAAACAACAACAATTACACCTTTAATTGTAATGAAAGAATATTTTGAAAATAAGCAGCTTGGTTTTGTAATATTATTACCAGAACATTTAGTAAATTCATCATTTAACATTTTTAATGGTTATATTAAATACTTTCACTATTTATATATAATGAATAAATATTTTGATGATAATTTTTTTTCAAAATTAGATAAAAATATGTTATATATAATAAGCGATACAAATATTAAATATAAATTTTTAAATCATGTTTTTAAATATCCCAGTAATAATATTAAAAAATTAATTGATTTGTTTATTGGAAATGATAAATTAGTATTAATGGATGAAATAGATTCAATGATCGATCCTTTAAAGAGTAATTTAAATATATCGTCTGAAAAGAAAAGATCACATAAATATGAAAAAATAATTTTACATACACTTTTTACAATTTTTGCAAATTATGATAAAAAAGTAAAAATAAATATAAATGAATTATGTGATCAAATTATTGAATCAAATCATTTTATAGAAAATAAAAATAAAAGTAATATAAATCCATATTGGATTACTAAATTTAAAAATAAAATAAATGAAATCACTCAATCACTATTACAATGGAATTTAAATAAAGATTACGGTTTTATTAACATAAATAACGTTGATTTAAATAATTATGCAAGTAATTTAAATTATTTTACATGTATTCCTTTTGAAAAAATTAATAAACCCAATAAAGGATCTAAATTTACTGAATTTGAATTGTATTTAGGTTCTACTATTTTAGGTTATTTAAATGTATGGAATAAAGAAATAATTCGACCATTAGATTTACAAATGATGATATTAAAATTATATCATTTTATTTCTAAATATAATGAGTTTTCATTGGAAAATATTTTAAATATATTTTTACCAGTTTTTAATAAAATATTTAAATTAGATGTAAATAATATTATTGAAGTTTATAATAATAATAGTTCGTTCATTGAAAATGAATCTTATTTAAAAATATTAATTAAAAATAATGAAAGCGCAATTATTGAAAATAAATATGATTTATTATATGAATACTTAAATCTTGTCATTTTACCTAAATTTTTTAATATTGATGATTCACATAGAAATATTTCATTTATTGATATTTTAGGTTTATTTGAGAAAAAAATTATTTTTTCAGGTACACCTTACTTTAATATTCCATTTGAATCTACTACAAAAATGTTTAAAAATCATTTTGATATGAATAAATTTAATATTAGCTTAACCGCAAATGGTGGTAGTAAAAATAAAATACATGGTGGTATGAATCGTACATCTAATCCTATGATCCGAAATATGCATTCAAGTTCAAGTTCAAGCTCAAGTTCAAGTTCAAGTTCAAGTTCAAATTCAAATTCAAGTTCAAATCATGTTGTAAATCTTAATGAAAAAAATCTAAATATTATTAAAAATATTCCATATAATTATAATAACGCAAAACATAATATTTTCAATGAACATATTTTAAATAGTAAAAATATAAATGCAAATGCAAATGTAAATAATAAAAATATTACATTGACTCCGTATAAGTCAAAAAATAGTAATCATATAAATCTTAAAAATATACCTTTAAATAATTCAAATCAAAAATTAGTTAATTTATATAAAAGTGTATATAATTCTTATCCTAAAAATATAAATAATCAAAATGAAATTAATAATTCATTACTTATTAAAAATAATTATGTCACAAATTTAATTAATAAAATTATTATTGATAAATATTCAGAAGGAGCAATTAAATCATCATTTTTAGGTTTATTAGTTCAAAATAAACCAAAAGTTTTATATTCAAATAAAAATGTAAATGTTTCAAATATTTATAATTATACATTCAATAATAGTAACATTTCATATAATCAAAAATTATCAAAAATAAATGAATACAAATTATTACATTATTTATTTAATGAAAAAAATATATTAAATTATCAATCTTTAATTGATGTTGGTGGAATTATATTAGAAACTCCAAAAGATATGATTATTGATATGATTTATAATATTTTTAAAGGCACCAAAAAGATTTTATATGTAAATGAAGAAAATAATAAAATGGTAAAAGTTGATAAAAATAACTCTTTATTATATAATAATGAGCTATATAATCAAAATGAAATATTTATTTATTATGACCAAAAAAATACGATTGGTATCGATTTTAAACAACCCATTTTATTACACGGTTTAGTAACACTTATTTTATCAAATAAAATAACAGATGTTGCTCAAGGTATATTTAGATTACGCAAAATAAATATTACTCATAGCGTTGATTTCTATTTAAATGAATCTGATTATAATATATTAAATACTGATTTACCAGCAAATAATGGAAATAATAATAAAAAAAATGGTTTGTTATTGCTTAAATTATATAAAAGATTAAAAACAAATGGTAAATCATATATTACACAAACATTGGGATTAATGCAATTACAAATATTAAAATATTTATATAGACGCAAATCAAATAATAAAAATAATTTTGTAGAAAATATTGATTATATAATTGAATTAAAAGAAGATTCTATTTTAGTAAATGATCAGTTAATTGAAAAAGCTAAAATTGATTTTAATATACCTGAAATTGAAATAAAATATGATCAAAAAGATTTATTAAAATCCGTTACATATGAAGTTGTAAAAGAAACTGAACAAAGTGTAAATAAATATCAAGTTGTTCAGAAATTTGTTGAACAAACAGAAAGTATATCATCTCCTTTAAATTATAAATTTGAAAATACGAATCATCTTAGTATGGATGATTTATTAGATGGCAATATATCATTATATCAAAAACTTGAAAAAGATAATGTTATTTTTAATCATATTATAAATTCAAAAAAACCTCCAAGTGCAGCAAATGAAATTTTGGGAAGAATTGATCCAAATGAAAAAATCGGAAAATATAAAAAATCTTATTTAAAAAATGTATTTATAGAAAAATTATTAGATTATTACTTATATTTTAGTAATGGTTTAGTATTAGCTATCAATAATAATAAATTACAACCATTTCATATATATTATATTAATTATAATAATTTTGAAAAAAATCTATTTATTGACGAATTTGAATTATTTAATTTTAAACAAAGATATTTATTATTTATGGAATTACATAAAAATATAATAAATGGATCACAAAATACTCCTAATAAAGTTGCAATTATGGAAACATACAATAAATATCTTAAATTTAAGATATATGATAGTTGTGGTGATTGCGTATTTAATCCAAATATACATAAAAATATAAATAGTGTAAATAGTGTAAATAGTGTAAATAGTGTAAATAGTGAAAATATTCTAAAAAAAATGAAAAATAATTCTTCATTGCCAAATGCAATATTTATTCAATTATTATATTTAATACTCTTTTATAATAAATATTCAAATATGCATGAATTATATAATTTATTAAATCAAATTCCACGCGAAGAACGTTTAAATGTTAGTACTTTTATGAATAATATGTATCATTATTATAATATGTTTAAACATCCAAGTATTAATTTAAGTATAAGTTCACCAATTACAATTGAAAATCATTTAACATTAGAAGATGATACGGTATTATTATTTTTATTTAATTTCAAAAAATATAAAATATCAAATAAATCAATTATTCCTAAAATAATAAATTATATACGAACTGGAATATTTGCTTAAAATAATTTATTTTTCTAAAAAAATATTAATTTAATAAATTTAATATATGATTTTAGATAAACATATATAAAGAATAGTTTATATTTATAAATAATTACATTTTTTATAAATAGTTTATTTTATAAATACATTTTTTATAAATAGTTTATTTTGTAAAAAAATAAAAAAATAAAAATAAAAAAAATGTTAAAAGAAAAAAAGAATTTAGATATTACCAATTTAAAAATAACTGGCACTACCCCTGTTTCTGAATATGTTTCAAATAAAGATGTTTATAAAAATGGTGCTCTTCAAGTTCGCGGTGGAGCATATATTGAAAAAGGTTTAAAAATTGGTAACCAAGACCAATTGTGTAATGGAATGCTCTTTTATGATGGTGAAAATTTCTTTGGTCATAGTGAAAAATTAGGTACATGTTTATTATCGAATCATTCACTTTCTTCAGAATTGTCACTTCCACTTTCTATTTTCGAAAATATGGTATCCAAACCGAAAAATCAGAAAAAATATACAATTACTGCAGCTCAAAATAATTTAACAAAAACATCATCTCAAGAAACAATTACTATAGGAAATGAAGAAGATGAAGAGAAAGAAGAACAATTAATTAAAAATATAGTGGTAGATATAACAATGAAAGATATATCTCGTTTTTATATAATCATTCCGCAAATGTATCAAAATACGAATTTTCATTTAAATTTAGTCATTACCTTTTTATTTGATAATCCGGAAGAACCATCTTTTATCAATCACGCTTCTTTACATATTATGAATCAAACAAATAAACCATTATCCATTAGTTGCGGAAATGATTCAAGATATGTATATTATGAAAGTGGATTTAATAAAAATATAAAAGAATATACGATTGGACAATATACTTTAGAAAGAATGAATCCAAACTTTTTACTTTTAAAATCTTCTTTTTATCATAAATAAAGGTTATATGTAAAATAAATTTTTATATAAAGTATTTTATATAAAAAATAAATTAATCAAAATACATTAAAATCCATCTTTATTTTTAAGGTCTCTATAACGCATTTTTGTTGAAGCAAAATTTTCTATATTTGGATTAATAACTGGAATATTGTTAATTTGGTCTAAAGAAACACACATATGCTCTCGTACATCATTATTGATAGGTCCTAATGTTGAAATCATTTTAGCCAAATATTTATCACGACTTCTAAATAAACGACTATTTGAAGTGTATATAAATCTTTGTTCATCTATATCATATTCTTTATAAATAGTATCATTTACATATTGACCTTTCATAATACGAAAATATTTTTGTATAAATTCGTAATATTTTTGTGCTTCTTCAGTATTTTTATAAAATATTTCATCAAACGATTGACTAATTTTTTCTAAAATCATATATCCAGCCTTATCTGAACTCATTTTATTTAATTCATTATCAGTATATATAACAGCTTCATCATTTGAAAAAAATATGTTATGATTATTTTTATTTAACATAATCGTTTTTAATAAATTATGATATAAAAAGAAATCTTTTTGTAAATAATATTCATCTTTAATATGACTTAAATCATATTTATCATGAACAAAATCTTTAATATCAACGTTATAAGTACTATTATGAGTATTACTTAAATTATTATTATTTAAAAAATTACAATTATTGTAATTATTGTTATTATAATTAATTTGATTATTCATGATTTCTTGTTTTTTTTGTTCTTTTTCAATAATTTTATTACATAATTCTTTATTTTTATTTAAAGCTATTTTTTTCATCTTTATTTTTTCACACGCACCTTGCGTTTTTAAATGTCGTTCTAAATTATATTTTCTAGTAAATGATGTATCACAACCAGTACAATAAAAATCACACTTATTAACTAATAAATCATCAATATTTTTAGTTTTTTCATAAATTTCTTTACGAAAGTCTTTATTTATTATATTTACTTCATCTAAATAATGATTTATAATAAAAATATAATCTTCTTTTGATAAATTACTATTATCGAAATTAAATATAAATTTCTTTTTACTTAAAAAAAATGCATTTTCATATGAATTTATAGTACAACATTTACATTGTGTTTTTCGTTTAAAATGTTTTATCATATCACTTAATAATTCAGTCTTATATTCAATACAATAATGGCAAATATACATTTTATAATTAAATATTATTTTTCTATTTTATATTAAGATTTTATTTTTAAATATATGAACGAAAAATATTTTTTCAGTTTAGTTAATTTATAAATAATTACTCTTTTATAAGAAATACAAATAAACGAGAGTAATTAAGAGTAATTAAAAATATGAATAACTCCTATTTTATAAATATAAAAAAAATAAAAATATTTAATTATTTTCCTAATATTTCAAACATAAATTTTATATAAGTTAAACTAAATAAAAATATTAATATATATAATTTACTCTTTTTTTACTCCTCTACTCATGAATAAGAGAATCAGAGAATTCACTAAAATAAGTCCGAAAAAAAGAAACCTTTTTGTAAATTTTAAAAATGGCCATTATTTTTGCCTATATAAAAAGTGAATTCCATGATTCTCTTATTCATGAGTAGAGGAGTAAAAAAAGAGTAAATCTTAATAGATTATAAATAAATGTTATATTTATTTTTAAAAATATTATTACTATTTTAAGTAATAGAAATATTTTAATTTATTAAAATATTTTAATTTTAATTTAAGAGTTTTTCTTACTCTTTCTTACTCTTTCCTACTCTTTGTTACTCTCATTATTTTATTATTTTTTTCATAAAAATATGTAATTATATATTTTATTAAATTTAATTAATATAAAGAATTTCTATATAATAGATTATATAAATCAAATGAAATACAGGTCTTATTACATTTGTCATCATTGTACAAATTATATTACAATCAATAAAACGGATATACATAGACATTTATATTCATCTCGTTTATGTAAATCAAATGATAAATATACATTAGAAGATGCTATACAACTTTCTTTAAATAATAAATTTTATTTTGATATAAATGAAAAAATAGATAAAAGTAATTTAATTTATTATATTGAAAATTATAATAAAAATAATAAAATTGAAGAACATTTAAATTTTATTAAAAATTTAGATTTATCTTATAACGAAGAAAATGATAAATATATTTGTAATAGATGTAAATCTGAATTTGTTTCAAAACAATTATTAAAAAATCATTTAACTGAAAATAAATGTGAAAAAGTAAATAAGATTAATCAGACAATTCAAGATAATAAAGTAATAAATTATAAAAAAATAGAACAAAAATGTATACAACATAATATTCCAATACATATATTAGAAGAATTTATTGATAATTATATTTCTCAAAATAAATAATTTTGAAAAGATTTATTTCTTATATAAAATAATTATTTTATATAAAAAAATTGTAAAATGTAAATGTTAAAAATTGTAAAATGTAAATGTTAAAAATTGTAAAATGTAAAATATAAATATCAAAAATTAAACTCCTTTACTTAATTTAATTTTTTCAGTATATGTTTTCACTTCTTCTGGTACAATTAAAGATGCACCATTACTTTCGCGATATTTTGTATAATATACATCAATTAAATAAGCCATAAATAACTCTTTCCATGATTTCATCTTTTCAGAAAGCATATTGTCAATTAAGAATTCATTATGATTTTCTGGATTCGGATTTTCTTTAAATTTTGATGTAAACTCAATAATTTCTAAACGACGCCATAAACCATTATCATTTTTAGGAAGTTTTGGTACATCATTACAAATTAGCGATAATTTAAATTGAGGATTAAAATCAATAGGATCTTGATTTAGACCACGTGCGTAAATCTTGTCACCACCTGTAAACGCTTTCATTAATCCAACATTTATAGTTTCATCATCACACGGTTCTACGAAATAACCAATACGCTTACCTTTTGCTTTAACAAGTTCAGGAGTACATTGGTTTGATGCTGCACGTTTACCAGTAAGAAGAGTGATTGGAAATTTAATTGCATAATCGCCGAAACTTGTTGTGAAAAGCTCTTCTAACTTTGATTTGCCGTTCGCACCATCGCCAACCCATATTCTAAACTTTTGCTCAAAATTCATACCTTGTAAACAAGTTGAAAGATAAGTCATAAAATATTCTCTTTTCTCTTCATTTGGGAAAATGCTACAAATAAACTTATTTAGTTCATCATATTGTGCGTCTTCCGTATTAAAATCAATCTTATTAATATTTGTACATAATGTAATGTAATCATCACGACGACCTTCACGGAATTCACCACTTCTAAGATCATAAACACCATTATTGAATCCGATAAGAAATTGATTTTCATCAATTTTACGTAAAAAATCAACATCATAAAAAAGTTCTTTACAATCATTCATAATTTTTTCTTTAAAAGTTTCATTTTCAAGATTTGAAATAATGATTTCAATTATAATATTTTGCATTTCAATATTTTTTTGCTCTTCACTTGTTATTTCAAGTACTTTCTTATTATCAGAAAGGCGTTGTACATACTTTTGACAAAGTTCTGTTGAAATCTTATTTTTTAGAAAAATAGGATCATTACTTTTACGCCAAATATGATTATCAAAATAATACCATACACCACTTTTACTGTATTTATAATCATTACCATACATTAAATAAAGAATTGAAGCAAAGTCATACGATGCTTGTGTTTTAATAGAAACATCAATAAGTTTATTTAATCTGTTTTCATCAATCATCATATTAGTTTGTTCAGTAACAAAAGAGTTGTTGTTATTTAATTCTTGGAATAAAGACATTTTTTTTATATAAATTAGTTTTTAATATAGATTGCGCACTAAAATAAATCTTATTCAATAGCTCTGATTAAATAAGACTTAATACAGCTAAAAACGAATAAATTTTTAATCAAAATTTAAAATCATTTTTTTTTCTTTTTCTATAAATTATTTTTTATTAAATAATTATTTAATAAAATATTTTTAACAAACTATTTATTTTTTTATTTTTTATTTTTTTACTTTTTTACTTTTTTACTTTTTTTTTTATTTTTTTATAAAAAAATAACATTTTTTTTACATTACCACTTTATAGTAATACATTTTTAATAATTAATATATAAAAATACGTTTTCAGTAGTATTTTTAAATTTTGTAATTTCGGCAATATACACACTTTTATTAAAAAATTAATAAAACACACTTTTATTAAAATCGGGCAAAGCGCAATCCACAATTTCAATATTAAAAAAGGTTTTATCTAAATCCGCTGTTCGCGAAACTATTTCATAAAATAAAATAATTAAAAACATTTTGTTAAATATTAAAACATTTTATTTAATCTATTTTTTTTATAACTACGATTCGCGAACTAATTGTCATTCAAATTAAAATCTGGAAAAGCGCAATCCAACTTTATTTTATTTACGTTAATTTACGTTAATTTATGTTAATTTACGTTCATATTTTTGTAAAAAAATAATTTTTTTATTTACGTTAATTTATATCAATTTATGTTTATATTTTTTATAAAAAAATGAATAATTTTTTGATAATATTATTTATAAATTATAATATTGTTAAAAAACATATTAAATATTTAATATAAAAATGAGTATTAATTTACGTTGTGTATTAATTGATGATTCACAGAGAACATTTTCTTCTTGGGAAGAGTTATTTGAATATAAAGATAATATTAAGATACTTAATTGTTCTTTAAATAAGTTAAGTACTTTACCAGAAAGTATTGAAAATCTTATGAATTTAGAACAATTGAATTGTGATGATAATCAATTGAGTACTTTACCAGAAAGTATTGGAAATCTTACGAATTTGAAAGAATTGACTTGTTCCTATAATCAATTAAGTACTTTACCAGAAAGTATTGAAAATCTTACGAATTTGAAAGAATTGAGTTTCGAGAGTAATCAATTAAGTACTTTACCTGAATGGATTGGAAATCTTACGAATTTGGAATTTTTGACTTGTTCCTATAATCAATTACATACTTTACCAGAAAGTATTGGAAATCTTATGAATTTGAAAGAATTGGATTTCGAGAGTAATCAATTTAGTACTTTACCTGAATGGATTGGAAATCTTACGAATTTGAATATATTGAATTGTTCCGATAATCCATTACGTAGTTTACCAGAAAGTATTGGAAATCTTACGAATTTGAAAGAATTGATTTGTTGTAAGAATCAATTAAGTACTTTACCAGAAATTATTGGAAATCTTATGAATTTAAAAAAATTGTATTGTAATAATAATCAATTAAGTACTTTACCAGAAATTATTGGAAATCTTATGAATTTAGAACACTTGAATTGTGATAAGAATCAATTAAGTACTTTACCAGAAAGTATTGGAAATCTTATGAACTTGAAATTTTTGAGTTGTGGTAATAATCAAATAAGTATTTTACCAGAAAGTATTGGAAATCTTACGAATTTAGAATGTTCGCATTTTGATAATAATCAGTTGAGTACTTTACCAGAAAGTATTGGAAATCTTATGAATTTAGAACACTTGAATTGTGATAAGAATCAATTAAGTACTTTACCAGAAAGTATTGGAAATCTTATGAACTTGAAATTTTTGAGTTGTGGTAAGAATCAATTAAGTACTTTACCAGAAAGTATTGGAAATCTTATGAATTTGAATTTATTGTATTGTTCCAATAATCAATTAAGTGCTTTACCAGAAAGTATTGGAAATCTTACGAATTTGGAATATTTGAATTTTAATAATAATCAAGTAAATACTTTACCAGAAAGTATTGGAATTATTAAGAATTTGAAAAAAATCGGTTATTACAATAATCAATTAAGTATTTTACCAGAAAGTATTGAAAATCTTAAGAATTTAAAAAAAATTTTATTCTAGTAATAATAAATTACGTTCATACGTAATTTTTAAATAATTTTTATTTATTTCTAATTTATTTTTGTTTATAAATAGTTTATGAAAGAAATACGATTCTGAAATAAATTTTTTACTATTATATGTAAATTCAAATGGATTTTTAATTAATTCATGGTCATAACCATTATTCATAAAATAAGCATTATTTGTGATTTTATTAAAAGGCATTTTTATATATTTTTTATTATAAGTATATTATTATTTTATAATTTATTTAATTCATTTTTTTATTTTTAACATAATTAAAATATTTTTAATCTTTTACAACCATGGAAGGAGTAGTATGCATATCTTTATTTGTTACTTCTATTCCACTAAATATAATATTAAATACATTCATCACGCTATTCCATCGTAACTTTGTCACCAATAACCATTCTAAAAAGTAAACTGCACTTAAAGCACCGCCCAAAGCACTTTGTATTTGTGCCACTACTTTAGAAGTATATATCATTAAAATTGTTAATATTAAATAACCTAATGCATCAATACGATTCCAATGTATACTATCTCGAATCCAATATAATAATACAATACATACAAGTAATACAATAATTATATTTTTTTGAATCCATTGAAGTATAAGTGGTTGTTTTTTAAATTCGGCTTCTGCAGCATCGCGTTTAGCGGCTTCTTCAGGTCCATCTTTTGATAATTTTTGAAGAGATGATATAAAAGTATATAAATAGAAACATACAAATATACTAAAGATTAAATAAAGTGAAATCATTACATTGGTTACATTATACTTCTTTACCATACCAATTTGAATGACAAATTTCGCAATAAAATAAAAAAGAGAAATCATCACAATTACTCCTAAAATAAGCGGTTGAAGTGTATTTGAACTTGGTGTATTATAATTATATTGTCTAAATACAATGGTATAAACAATCATTACAATTGTTAAGGAATATAATAATCCGGAAATAGAGGATACATAACCTTCATTAAATGCAATCATGGATGGTTGGATTAAATCAAAAGTATATTTTCGGAAAAAGGATATATAAATAAATAAGTTAAAAATAATGATAGTAAGTATGATGGGAAGTAAGAACTCTTTACTTAAAATGGGTTTACTACTTTCAGCAGTTTTCGTATAATGTAGTGAAGCACCAATTAAGGTTGCGGCAAAAAGTATCATTAAAATACGATGTTTCCATGTGGAAATTTTGGTATAAATAAAAAAGAAAAAGTATACAATAAAAAGGATGAAAATAAATTTCATAAATTTATTTTCCATACCAGTAATATTATTATCTTTTGTTGTATTTTTATTTAAATAACCATATAAATAAGTAAGTGTGCAAAAATAGATGAAAAAGTAAAATATATGATTATAAAACTCTTTTGCTAATGCTTTATTTTCTTTTTCTACTAATTGTAAATCTATCATTTTATATTTTTTTTAAATATATATATTTAATTATATATAACTATATATAATTTATATTTATTTTTATAAATTTCATTTTTTAACAAACTATTTTTTATTTATATTTATTTTTATTTATTTTTATTTAACAAAGTGTAAATATAACCATATAAAAATAAAAATATAAAAAAGGTTAATCCATAAGATAATCCATATATCTTTTTTATTACATATGATAATACTAATACAATGATCAATAATAATATATTAGAGCTATATGATTTTATTGAATCATAACTTTTATTTATAATTACATTTATATCCATTTTTTTATTTATCTATTTTATGTACATATTTATTTATATATTTATATATTATTTACATAAACATAAACATACTTTTATACATAATTTATTATTTTATGCATAAATTGTATTACTGAATATGTTAATAAATATTTTATTTGTTAATAAATATGCAAATTCATGGTAGTAAACAATATAATATTTTTTATAAAAATATATAAAAAAGTGTATAAAAATATAAGGAAATTTTAATTATAAAATAATTATTTTATTTTTAAAAAATAATTACCAAAAATATAAGGAAAATAATTATTTTTATTTTTTTATTTTTTATTTTTTAAAAAAATATTTACTTTTTTTAAAAAAAATAGGAATTTTTTCTTCTTACCATTTATACTAGGAAAATTTAAAAAAAAGTAAATATTTTTAAACATTTTTTTATGTGGGCTTAAAGGAGTTCATACATATAGAAAGTAGAATAAGTCGCGTACAAATTCACTAAAACTTTTATTTACTTTTATTAGAAAAGAAAAATGGCCCCTACTACTGCTCCTGCTAAAAAAGTTGTTGCTAAAAGCACTACTCCTGCCCCTGCTGCCTCAACCCCTGTTGTTGCTGCCGCTCCTGTAGCTACTGTCACCAGTGAAGCCCCTGCTACTGAAGCCAAGAAAGTTGTTAAGAAAGTCGTCAAGAAAGCCGAAGCCCCTGCTGAAGCTGCTGCCGCCCCAGCCCCAGTTGTAGCTGCTCCTGTTGTTGAAGTTGCTGCTCCTGCTCCTGCTCCTGCCACTACTGAGGCTAGTGCTGCCCCTGCTGCTGAGACTTCAAACACTGAAGCTCTCTTTGCTAAGCTCATTGCTCAATTCACTGAGCTCCAAACTGAGCTTGCCAGTGGAATGAAGACTTTCCAAACCAACCTCCGCACTCTCCAAAAGGAAGTTGCTCGTGAACAAAAGGAAGCTAAAAAGCTCATTGAAAAGAGCCAAAAGAAAAAGCGTGTTGTTGACCCCAGCAAACCTCGTACTCCCAGTGGTATTGCTAAACCAGCTCCCATTACCGATGAGCTCTGTGATTTCCTTGGTGTAGCTCATGGTACTCAAATGAGCCGCATTGATGTTATCAAGAAGGTTAACGAATACATTACTACTCACAACCTCAAGAACCCTGAGAACAAACAAACCATCACTCCTGATGCTAAACTCCAAAAACTCCTTTCACCTCCTGAAGGAGCTGTTGTTAAGTTCTTCAACCTCCAAACTTACCTTAAGAAACATTTCCCTAAAGCTGCTGCTCCTGTAGCTACTGCTTAAAGGAAAGGAACATAAGGTTCCTTACAAACCTCCTCTTATATAAAAAAATAAAAATAAAAAATTAATTTTAATAAAATACATTTTTAATAAATATAATATTTATTAAAAATATAATTTAATAATAGAAAAGAAAAATATTAAAATGAGTAATGCAAATCCAAATCCAAATAAAATAAATTATGCAATTAATACATCTCTAACTACTTTTAAAGAACAAAAAAAAAGTTTAACAACACAATTAGCTGTATTAAATTCAACTATAGAAAAATTAGAAAAATTAAAAGGAAATGGTGAACAAACAAATTCTTCAAATAATGCGGCTCAAAAAGAAAAAGAAAGAATAAAAAGTATTTTGAATAATTTTATGGTAAAAAATAATATAACAAATGAAAATATTACAACAATTCAAAGTATATTAAACGGATTAAATGAAAGTAATACTAATGCTGAGGCAGCTAGAAGCAAAATACAAAAAATTAAAAATGAAAAAGCAAAATTAGCTTCAGAAACTTCTGAAGAAGGAAATGTAGTTGAACCTGAAGAAAATGTAGTTGAACCTGAAGAAAATGAAGCTGAAGTAGTAAATAATGCTAATGCTAAAGCTGCTAAAATTGCACAATTAACATCACAGTTAAATAATGCTGCAAATAAAAATAGTATTAATGCTGTATTAAGTCAAATTCCTAATAATGCTAATTATAATAGTTTAAGAGCTAGTGCAAAGGCTAAATTACAATCAAAAACAAATGTTGCAAGTAATAATGCAAGATCTCAAGAAAAAGTTGTAACACCACCTTCTATTATAGGTCCAGGTGGTATAAATACATCTTCTATAATGGGTCCAGGTGGTTTAAATACATCTTCTATAATGGGTCCAGGTGGTTTAAATACATCTTCTATTATAAGTCCAGGTGGTATAAATACATCTTCTATAATGGGTCAAGGTGGTTTAGCTTCTAGTGTTTTAAGTCAAGTTACTTCAGAACTTCCAGTTAATGTTAAAAATGGTGGTTTAGCTACTGGAATGGGTCAAGCTGCTTTAGGTGCTGTAATGGGTAAAACTCCAGGTGGTTTTAGCGGTGGTGCTAAAAAGCGTAAAATTACTAAGAAACGCGTTACAAAAAAAAAGAGTGTTTCAAAAAAGAAAAGTACGAAAAGTAAAAAAAGTAGAAAAAGTAGAAAATAAAGTGTAAAAAGTAAAATAATAATATTTTTAACAAATAAATATTTGTTAAAATTAAAAAAAATAATATTTTTAACAAATAATAATTTGTTAAAATTGAAATAAAAGATAAAATCTATTTATTTTGAGCTTTTCTTAAAAAATGTATCTAATGTGGGTTGATATGACAATTTAGGATTATTTTTTAAAACAATTGATTCATCATTTGGATCATTATCATTTACTTTTTGATACATTTTTTTTTCATTTTTATAACATTTGGCCAAATCTTCAATTTCACCAAATATCTTTCCTTTTAGTTTCGTTTTTTCATTCAAAAATTTAACTAAATCTTCATATTTAATCGGTGTTTGTAATACATCACTTTTATATTTCTCAAAATCATCATTTGCACATGCATTATTAAATAAACTACGCGATGTTATATAATCAAAATCATCTGGAACTTTATAACTTTTATTACTCTTTATATATGGCATTGCCGTTTCAATATTTCCATGTTTCTTCATTAATTTATATGCATATGTTGGTCCAATACCACCAATTTTAGATGTATAATCACATCCGCACATAATACACATATCCAAAAAAGATGAAAACTCCATATCCAACTCTTTTAATACTCCATCTAAAGATACTTCAACAACAGAACCACCTTTTTCCATACTAAAGTTCTTAAGAAGAATACAACCACCTGTTGCTAATACATCCATATCTTCTGAAATGACTGCATCTACAATTCCTTTTTTACATAGTACTGAACAAAGTGATTCAGCTTCACTTTGTGCAATAATATAAGGCACACCGAAAAGTTCCATTAATTTCTTTGTATCTTCAATATGCTCTTTTTTAATTTTAATGATCTTTCGCTCCATTTCCTTAATATATTTTTCAAAAGTTTCTTGACTTCCAGGCGACACATCATATATCATATTCCAATCATCGTCACTTAGCAAATGTTCACGATAACCGCGTTTTGTAAAATGTTTTTCACCATAAGTTCGCAAATTTTGTTTAATCTCATCTTTAGTATAATGTTCAAATTGCGGATTTTCATCTTTTTGTTCATATGCATATTTTAAAATATGCACAATATCAATAAGCTCTTCACGCTTTTCTTTGCGCTCTTTTAGCAACTCCGACTTTTCTTTAGGCGGTTTTCCATCGAGTACAAATACTGGAAGAATACCATTTTGAAGTAGCACAACTACAAGTCGTGTTAAACCATCGATTACATTTCCATATATAAACATATATTTATATAAGAATATTGATGTATCAATCGCTACTCTATAACCCATGTATGAAGAAAGAGAGCGTTTCACCATTGCATTTGGCGCTTTTGATTTTAAAATTTTTGAAAGATTTTGAATTCCCATTTTATTTAAAGTATATTGTTATTATATCATATAATATTATTTTAAAGTTATTATTTTTATTTATATAATAGCTTTTATATTCTTTCATTTATAAAATAGATTCTTTCTTTTTCTAAAATACTTTTTTTTATTTTTTTAACATTTAATATTTATATATAAAATATAAATCATAAATCATAAATAATATAACCTTATATAAAATAGATAAGTATTTATGATACATGAGTATTTAGAATAAACAAGTGTTCCGAACTTAGTTATAATAAAAATATTATAAAAAAATATTTTAATTCTTAAAAAAATATATATTTATTACCAAAGTTATTATAACTAAGTTCGGAAAACACCGTGTACTATGGTGAATCGCGAATATCTCAAAAATTCCGCAGTGCGGTATCCTGCGTAGCAGGATTGACCGCATCAAATTCTTATTTTTAATATTCTCATTTTTTATAAAATAATTATTTTATAAAAAAAATAAAAAAAATGATTTCATTTTATTTTACTCTTTTCTTTTTATTACTTAAAATAATAAATAAGTATTATTTATAAATTAAAAATGAGCGCACTTTACGAATATCAACTTAACGCTACTCAAAGCATTATTGTGAGAAATTGTGACAAAGTCAATATTGAAAATGTGGATGGAAAGTTTGTAATTACAATTCAAGAGCAAAAGGTAAAAGATAATAAAGTAAATGTTAAAAAAGAGAAACGTATTAAACTTTTTAATATGAGTACTCAACTTTGTGAATTTCTTGAAGTACCTTATGATACACATATGAGTCGTAAAGAAATTGTTAAGAAAATGAATCAATACATTTTTAAGAACAAACTCAAAAATAAAGAACATAAAAACCAATTTATTGTAAATGATAAACTTAAAGAACTTTTTGGTCTAACAAATGAAACTTCAATTAAAATTTATCATGCTTCAAAATATCTGAAAAATCATATTCTTTCGGAATATAAAGAAGAGAAAAAAGAAGTTTCTGAAAAGTGTCCTTTTAAAGAATGCCCTTCTTTCAAAGAAGCTTTTGAAAAATGTCCTTCTTTCAAAGAAGCTTTCGAAAAATGCCCTAAAATGAAAGATGTTAAAAATTGCCCTTTTATGAATGATTGTGAAAAATGCCCTTTTTACGAAGAAGGTGAAGAAAGAGCTCCAAATAAGATTGCTGACCCTGTTCCGATTAGTGATGAACTATGTGATTTTCTTGGAGTAGAACATGGTACTCAAATGAGCCGTATTGATGTAATTAAAGAAGTAAATACATATATCAAAACACATGATCTAACAAATCGTGAAGAAAAAGGATGCATTATTCTTGATGAAAAACTTCAAAAGCTTCTTTCACCACCTGAAGGCGAAACTGTGAAATTCCTTACTCTTTACAGTTACCTTAAGAAACATTTTCCTAAATCCGATGCTTAAATAAATATAATTCTTTACACTTCTTACTATTTTATTTTTATAAAATAAATATTTTATAAAAAATTTATATTTAATTTTATTAATCCTTGCTAATCCTTGTCTTTCAAATCACGATATCTCATACGAATTGATGCAAAATCTTCAATATTAGGATTTATAAATGGAATATTTTTTAATTCATGTCCATTTATATTCATATTTTCTCGTACTTTATCACTGAATTTATTTACAGTTGATGTCATTTTAGATAAATATTTATCACGTGATCTAAATAAATTACCTTGAGATGTATAATAAAATTGCCGAGTATCTACATCATAATCCTTTAATATAGTATCATGTTTATAATGTCCTTTAATTACATAATAATATTTATTGATAAATTTATAATATTCTTTTGTTTCAGCATCTTGTTTGGAAAAAAGTTCTTCAAAAGATTGACTTAATTTATCAAGTATCATATAACCGGCTCTATCAGAACTCATTTTATTAATTTCATTATCTGAATAAAAAATGGCTACTCCACCATCTGTGAAAAATAAATTTTGATTATTTTTATTTTCCATAATCATATTTAAAAAATTTGGATATATAAAAAAATCTTTCTTTTCATAAAATGAATCTTTTATATGAGTTATATCATAACGTTCATTTACAAAATCATTCATTTTAACATTATAAGTACTATTATGAGTATTGTTATTATTATTTATATTATTGATATTATTATTTTGAGTATTTATATTTAGATTTCCATTATTTTGAACAATATGCTTATTTATTTCTTCTTGTAAAATAAGTTCTTTTTCATTTTTAATTAAAGTTTTTTCATTTGAATCATTTAATAATTTATTTATTGTTTGTTGTTTTTCACACATTTTTATATTAAATAAATGTTTTACAAGATTTTGTTTAGTTGTATATTTTGAATTACATTTATCACATACATATTTATTTAATTTTTCATTAAAATATTTATTATCAAATTCTATTGTTTTTTCATTTTTATTTTTTTTATTATCATCATTATTATTTATTTCATTTTCATTTTCATTTACTTCATTTTTAATTATTTTCTTTTTTTTATAAAAACTTTTATCAATCATATTTTCATCATCATTATAATTATTGACAATATATATATAATCATCATGTATTAATTTTGTATAATCAAAATCAAAAATAAATAGTTTTACAGTACTTAATATTTGAGAATCTTCATAAGTATTTAATGTATTACATTTACATGGATTTTTTCGTTGAAAATGCTTTTTCATATCTTTTTTATTGTCAGTAACATAATCACAACAATGATGGCATATAAAAACTTTAAATTTCATTTTTATTTAAAAATCAATTATTTAATTAATATTAAATTTCTTTTATATATAAATAAATTAGATTTTAATTTAATTATTTTTCCTTAATTTATTAAAAATATCCCAAGTTACATATTTTCATCCCATTAGTTCCTAAATATTTTATATATTGAATATAGTAATAAAATATATATCCTCTTTTATCCTTAATCAAAATAATTAAAATATAGCGTATTAATTTAATTAATCGATTTAGTTAAAGGATGAAGTTATCGGTTTTCACTTTTTATATAGGCAGCCAACTTTTTCATTTTTTTTATTTTTAAAAATATCTTTTATTTTTTTGAACTTAAAAAGATGAAAACTGAGAATTACATCTTTTAACTAAATCGATTAATTAAATTTATTTGCTATAAAATAATTATTTAAATTAAATTTATTAAGGATAAATATTTTATTACCATAAATGCAAATAACTTATTTATTGAGATATATAAGAGCAAAAAACGAACTTGGGATAATCCTAGGGATATTTTTTAACAAATAATAATTTATTAAAAAATAATAATTTATTTAGATTCTAAATTTTTTAATTTTTCTTCTTTTTTCTTTTGATAATATGCTTTATTATACATTGCTTTCTTATCTGGGTTTGTTTTATAAAATTTATTATATTCTTTATTATATTCTTTAAGTTCTTCTTTATGTTTTTCATAATATATTTTAGCAGATTCAGGTCTTGTATATTTTTTTAATCGCTCTTTTGTTTTTTCTAATTCTTCATTTTTTTCTTGCAATTCTTTTTTAAGTTCTTCTACTATTTTTTTTACACATTCTAATTCTTTTTTAACTTCTTCGAAAGATTCTTGATTTATATCATTCATTTTATTATATCTATTTATAAGATACTCTTTATATTCTTTAATTTTATAAAATATTTATTTTATAAAAAATCTATAAATTCCATTACATTTTATCCCATTTGATTTATCAATTTAATTGATAAAATACCATTTTAAGGCTTCGCGAACTTCCTATTTTCGCACGTTTTAAACTTTTCACATAATGCGAATTTTCATCTTTTAATATTCCTAATATATATTGTTCTAATACATTTATTCCATCATTATTTATAAATCCGTTTTTTGTATAATTTTTCATAAAATTATCATAAAAATCTATATTATTTAATATTAACGGTTTTAATACATAATAACTAAAAACATTTGTATGTTGTAAAAACTTTTTTAAACAAGTATCCGTTTTTACCAATTTATATAATTCATTATATTTTAATCCATTATGATTTAGCACTTTTTTACTTAATCCCAATTCATAATTTAATTCATTTTTAAACATTGTTCTTAATTTTGTAATATTAAGTATATGATGTTCCGGAATATTATATACTCCATATTTACTTACAAATCCTTCTTTTTGTAAATAGGCAAAATATAAATTAAGCATTGTTGCTAAACTTTCTGTATATGCTTCATTTAATAAAATTGGATAATTTGAACATAATTCACTTTTCATATCATGACTATGTATTATAAGTGGATAATCCATATGAAAAGAGTGAATTAATTCATGAATGCAAACTTTGTATACTTCTTCTTTGCGAAATAAAATAACTTTTCCATTATGAGCATGATGATTTTCGACTTTTTCAATAAATGTTACACCACTATTTACTTCACGAGGTGAAAGGGGATTTTTAGAAAATACTTTTTTAAAAGAAGATGGATAATAATAAACTTCTTGCTTTACATTTTTATTACAAAAATGTTGAAAGCATAAGATTAAATATAATAATTTAATACCATCGCGTTCAATGGATGGTGTTAAAATTTGTGAAGAAGACCCCATTTTAAGAATGGTGGGAAATCCGACGTGTTGAAATGTATAAGTATAAACATAATTTTTAAAAATGAAAGATTGAATATTTTCGTCTAAAAAAGAAATGTCTTGAATGGCACTTTTTTTGGATACTTCAAAAGTTATTTTTATTTTGTTTATATCAAATATTTTGTTAAAAAGAAAGATGTGATCATTTAATTTTTTAAAAAAAGTATAAAAAAAAGAATTACGTTGTAAAAAGAAGATTCTTGACTCCTTTTTAGGATGTTGAAGGTTGCAGGAAGTCGACATTTTTACTTTTATTTTTATATAAAATTACTTTTACTAATTTATTTATATATATTTTTATTAAGAAAGTAAATATTATTTTTTATCTTATTTCATTTTAGTGTTTATATATAATTATTTTTATTTTATATATTTATTTTATTTAAAAAAATGAGTAGACAACAGTTACAAAGTTTAAAACCACTTGGACAACATGATAGTCGTGAAGCTTCTTCTACTTTTAATCCATTACAAGCATCATCAGGTGTAAAACCTAAAAGTGTACATGAATCAAGACTCAAACAAGAAGAAGCTTCTAAAAGAATGGCAGCAGCAAAAAAACGTGCAAACAATGCTGGAAGAGCTGTAGTTCAAAAATTACTTAATGCACAAAAAAAGAGTAATCGTTTAAGAACAACTGGATTTAGAGAAGCATCTCGTTTACCTACTTATAATATTGGTTCAAGAGGAATAAATCCAGCAACAAGTACACCAATTACACAAACAAATAGAGTTGCAAGATATCAAGCTTCACAAGAACAACTACAATTACAATTACAAAAAAGAGAATTAGAATTACAAAGACAAAGCAAATTACAAAAAGGGAAAAAAATATCTAATATTGATCAACAAATATCAGATATTGATAGAAGATTGCGAGAACTTAGTACTCAATTATTAAACTTATCACATGATTTTGGATCTTCTCCAGAAGTTAATTTAAGTGGAATAAATTGGTCAAATTTACAAGCAAATGTGGAAGAACAACGTACAGATGCAAGAAGAAGATCTTCTAATTCAGCAGCTGCAAGTGGAAGTAATATAATTTCAAAAGCTATGGAAATTTTAAGAATTCATTTCAGTCATTATATGGGTTTAGTGTTATCACGTGCAAATTCTTCAATTCCATTAAGTTATCCAGACATTTTAAAAATAAACGATTTTTATCGATTTACTCCTGATAAAAATAGTGGTTTATTTGCAGGTAAATTAGTATTATTTCCATCAGATACAGATATACCTACATTAATAGATAATTTAATAAATGAAGATCAGCTAATAGGAATACTTAGTTTATATACTCTTTTATCTGAAAAAGAAATTGATCCACCACTTACACGTATAGAAAGAACGGAAACAATGGAAATATTTAATAATAGATATTATATTCGTTTTTTTATTGATCTTTTAGAATATCAATTTTATATATTTTATTTAATTGCACAAAAATTAAGTCAAATAAATAGTAATAATGGAAATCCAATACTTATACTTCGACGTACATTTGATACTTCATTATATGAAAAAATAAATAAAATAATGTATCTTTATCAACCACGATTATATATTTTTTTAAAACATTATTTTAATACGAATGAATCAACTAGGGATGCCTCTGGATATGTTGGCTTAATAACAGAACCTCAACAAACAAATAATAGAGCTATTTTTGTAAAAAAATATAAAACTGAAACAGATTATGATCTTGTAACATTATTTACTTTTCCAAGTAGTTTACTTGGTAAATTAAATTTTAAAAGTAAATTTATACATGTATATAATATATTATTTACAATTAATAATGTAAATATAGATGAAAATGATCCTGATATTCTTAGAATTCGACGTTTTAATCGAACTCCTGAAGAAATAGAAGCTGAAAGAGAAGCTATAAGATTACAGAATGAAGAAGAAGAAAGAAAAATGTCAGAAGCTGAAGCAGCAAGAAAAAAATCAGAAGAAAATGCTGAAGAAGCAGAAAGAAAAGGAAGATTAAAAGAATTTTATAAAACTACATTAAATAGTATCAACGACTATTATAAAAAATATAAAACAGCAGCGGATCCATTATATGAAAATTTTAAAGTTCCACCAGCTAATAGAAGAAAAACACCTACAAAACGTGAAGAATTTAGACAGAAACCAGCTAAAGAATTATTAAAGAAATTAATAAATAACGATTTATTACTTGAAATTTTAAACAATTATCCTCAACTTGAATATAATAATATTATGAAAGATTTATTTAAAAATAATACACTGAATAGAAATAATACAAAATATGATACATATTTTTTTAATGCACTAAAGCTATTTATTGAACTTTTAGAATATCAATTTTTTATATACACATTAATTATGCAAAAATTAAGTGAAAAAGATTGTAATCAAGGATCTGTAGATCCTTTCGGTTGTATTCCATTTCATTTAACTGAAGAAAATTGGTTTATATATTTAGCATTAACTATTTATGTATTTAACCAACCATTATTTGAATTTATTAAAAATAATTTTAGTACATATTTTAATCTAAAACAAGAAAATAGACCACCTCCAGGTCAAGAACAAGAACTAAATGAATCAAAAAAAATTTTGTTTATAAAAAATAAAGAAAATAAAATATTATTTTTTAATATAAATATAAGAGAGAGTGATAAAGAAAAATTCAAATATGTATATAATACTATTAAAGCAATAAATGAAATAAATACAAATAATGCAACTTTAGAAAATCAAAAAGCTGGACTTGAAGCTTTTAAAAAAGAGTTATTTGAACCAGATGATTTTGAAACTTTTAATATTTTATATAATATTTTATTTGATGAAACGAAAGGTATTTTACCACCTGAAATAAAGAATTCAAATGGAACAAATTTAAATTTTAATCAAATTCGTTTAAAAGATTTTTTTGAATCATTAATCAATTCAAATCCTGAAAATTATATAAGCAATGATCTTAAAATTACATATAAAAGCGCAATACTTTATATAAGTTATATTACATATCCCAAACATGTATCATTATTTACAACTAAAGTAATAAATCAAAATGAAGAAATTGAAAAAGCTGTTTTAGAAAAAATGTTATTAAACATTTTACATCTTATTTATTTTTATATAAAATATTTTTTATTTGGAAGAAGGTCAAATGGAAATTATATGATTATGTATGGTTCAGATAAAAAAACTAATGCAAAAAAACGTATTAAAGATGCAAATCGTCGTATTAAAATAGCAAAAGATTTATTTGAAACTTATTATTTTATTTTAAGAGGTACACAACCAATGGTATTAGGTGGTAATATTCAACAAATTTATTATATACCAGAAACAGTTATTCAAGATTATAGAAATAAAAAAGATGAAGAAGACGAATCAATTCGTGAACATAATATTATATATGCTTTAAATAAATCTTTTTATACTCTTGTTCAAGATTATATTGATTATATTGATTTACCTTCAAGTAATCTTCAAACTATAGGAGCTATAATAGAGATGAATAGATTGCGATTTGAAATGTATCAAATGTTTATCAATTTTGGTTTGGTAAATGAAGAAGATATGAATGATTTTGTAAATAGTGCAATACCTAATTATTTAAAAAATAATAGGAATCAAACAAAAGAAATTTTAGAAGCAATTCGAAATACATTTATTAATGTACCACAATATTCAAGAAGAGTTAGTAAAGAAAATATAGATGCAATTATGGCTAAATATCAATCATATATAGATAATTTAAGTAAAGTGGGACATCGAAATATTATTAAGAAACGTTATAAGAGTAATCCTGAAGAAGAATCTTATGGCGAATATTTACGAATGCATAAAAGTTTATATAATACTTTGGAAAGAAATTTTGGAAATATATAAAAATAAATTTTTAGTAAAAAAATTTAGTAAAAAAATAAATAATAAATATAAAAAGTATTTATTATTTTCTAATATTATAATATATATATCGTTAAATAAAAAAATGCCATCAGTTAAAGTTGGAGCAAAAAGTGCTAGTAATGCAATTATTGGTACTATAACAAAATTAAGATCAGGTTTAAAGGATCTTCAAACAAAACATGCTCGAATGAATATGAGTATAGCAGTGTTTACAGAAGCTAGAGCTAAATTACATGCTAAACTAGGAGGAGCAGCAGCAGCACAAGAACTTATTTCAACAGAATCTGTTGATTCATTTAATCCTGAAATGTTTAAAGTAGAAAAAAATACAATTCAAGCTCAAATTCATGATATTACACCAAATGATGTTAAAAATGCTTTTAAAGAAGATATTACATTAAAGAATTTTGCAAACATTGCTTGGTATGAAAATCCTGGTGCTAATATAAATAAAAACTTTATGACAAAAGATACCAAGTTTAAGTTTCAAGAAGATAATGCACCAGCTGTTCCTCAATTAGCAGGTGCCAATGCTCGTGCATTAAATCTCTTAAGCGCATTAATGAAGAGTAACAGAGTTAAAGATGATGGTGGTGAAAATTTAGTTGAACCTTTTGACGTAGAGGAAAGAAAAATTAAACCTGAACATGTAGGTATTAGTGCTACTGATATAAATGTTTTAAACAACGCTTTCAGATCAAATAGTTATCGTGCTGATCTTGCTAATGCTACTGATGCAACTGTTACTGATCGTACTAAATACAATTTTGATTTTGCTCGTGATATTACTGACGGTGTAGCAAAAGATAACCATTATTATTTAAATACTATTGTTAATAATACAGTACCAGCTGGTGCAGTAAACCATTATGCAAATAAAATGTTAAGACCAGCAATTAAAGATAATGAATCTTTATTTAATTTTGCATCCGAAATAAATACGTTAATAAAAGCAAACGCAAATTTTGATGAAGATTTTAAAAATAAATTAATGGACATTCTTATTGTACTTCGTAATATTATTAATGGTACAGTGGAAACTGGAGGTGGTAATCCATCTGTTACTTCAAACGTTGTTTACAATGTATGTGCATTGATTGGAGCAATTATTGGTGCAGCACATACTGACGGTACTATTCAAATACTTAATGTTGGCGGTGCTGGTGCTGCTGGTGCTGCTATTATGATTGGAGGAGGAGGTAATCAAGCCACTTCAGCTGCAGGTGCAGAAGGTTTTACAAATGCTTTAACTAGTATTGAAGCTGTATTAAAAGAAGATACACTAAATATCAAAAAAGCCGGTGCTGAATTTTTAAGAATCATTGGTGTACATAAAGATAGTATGGAAGCTGGAGCTGGAGATCTTGATAATTTAAAAAAATTCGTTAAACTTGCTATTACATATGTGATTAAAGCAACAATTGCTGCTTCCACCCCAGCCACTAGTAACACTGAAGCAAACAATGTTATAAATGCTATTTATACTGTTGTAAATGCTATTCCAGCAACTTTAGGAAATGATACTAATAATGGTGAATTAAGTAAAATCCCAGTTACTGATCTTGTTGCTGCTGGTGTTGTAGTAGATAATGGTGCTTGGACTACAGCTAAAAATCTTTTCAATACTTCAGCTAATACTGCAAAAGATGCTGGTGTAGCTACTGAATATGGTGCAACTGTTCAAGATATTTCAACCTATGCTACTACTCTTATAACAGCTCTTCGTATTAAGCTTGATAGTCGTATGACATTCTTAAAAGACGTGATTCGAAAAATTAAGTTACCGTTATATACAATTGATTTAGCTGCAGACGGATCAGGTGATGGTAAAATAACATCAATTGGATCAGGTGCTGGTTCAGGTACTGATGGTGTAGATGATAATTTAAAAAACTATGTAACTTATTTATTTAATAAAATGGCATCCAAAGATCCAACAGCTTTTGCTGCTCTTCCAACTGATGTTAAAAATGCTAGTCCATTCGATCATACTGCATTTACAAATACGATAATTACTACTCCTGGTAGTGGTGGTGGTGGTGGTCGTACTGAAGATCAATACAACGCTTTACAAGAATTTTTAAAAACTTATGCATATTATCCTTCAATCTTATTTAGTTCTTATAATCCAACTACAAATGTAATAGGAAACATTGCTACTCCAGCTGATGATATTCACCCTTCAATATACAATAGTTCATTATTCATTCAAATTGTAACATCTCCAAGTGCAACAACAGAAGCATATATGAAGTTAACAAGTGAAATTTCAAAACTTGATCAAGATAAAGTTCGTTTAACTGATCAAATTACTAAAATTGAAGCACGGTTAGCAGCTGCAGTACAAGAAAAAGAAGCAGCAGAACAACAAAGAGATGCAGCATTACAAGCAGAAAAAACAGCAAAAAATGAAACAGCTGTTTATGAAGGTTTTACAAATAAATTATCAAATGATTTTGAAGCTCTTTATCGTAATGCAAATATAAAAGAATATATGACTAATTGGTCCAATAGTGGAACTATTGCAGGTAACTTTCAACGTATTACATATACAGGTGGTAGAAAATATGTAGGAGGACATGTATCTAATCAAGAATTCAACGCTTTTTTAAACTCTATAAAAAATCCAACTATTCGAACAAATGGTTCTGTCGAAACTAAATTAGCAAATCTTCAAGAAAAACTTTTACCATATTATAAGAGCATTGCAACAATGAGTCTTTCAAATACACAACGTGCTAGCTTTAATAATAAAATGAAAACTATTATGGCACCAATTTCTGAGGAACTTGCAAATGAATTAAAAAATAAAAATGAAGTTAGTATTCAACAAAAGGTAACCGAAATTACAAAAGAAGTAAATAAATTAGCTAAATCAAAAAAAATTGAAGAATTAAGAGCTTTATTAGATCCATCTGCTACAGTAAATGGTGTAAATAAAAAAAATCCAAGAGCTTATCAAGCTGCACTTAATATTGTATTAAATCAAATAAATTTAGAAAATGCTAATTTAGGAAACTTAAAAGCATCTGTAAATTCAATAAAAGAAGAATTAAAAGGTAAACTAAAAGTAAAGAATGAAGAATATAATATGTACAACACTAGTTTATTATATAAAAATACTTCTCCTGCTGTACAACAAGCTGTAACTGCTGCCGCTGAAGCTGCATCAACTGCTGAAACTGCTGTCAACTTAGTAGAAGGTGAAACAAATGTAAATCCTGAAGTTGTAGAAAATGTAAACGCAGCACGTAGGGCTGCAGCTAAGGCTGTACAACAAGCAACTACAAATCCTGAAAGTGCTGTAGTAAATGCATCAAATGCAATTGCTAAAGCAAAAGAAGCTTTACGTAGTTTAATAGCTAACTTACAAAATGAAAATTCTATTTCTAATAGAAATGATATCAAAACAGTATTAAAACAAATTAAAGCAAATATTGCAAATGAAGAAATGAAAACAGTAAAAAATGTACGAAAAATTTTAGGTAATAATATTTCTGGAAATGGTAATGAACAAAATCAAGGTAATTTAAGTTCTATGTTTACAGGTCGTGAAACAAATGAAAATTCAACTAAAATAAATCATGGTAAAGGTTTAAGAAATGCATTAAATAGTTATACAAATGGTTCAAATACAAGTGCTATCAAAGCTGCTTATAATGAATTTATGGCAAAAACAAATGTAAATAAAAGCAGTGTTAATAATAAAAACGATTTAATTAGCAGAGCAAATGCAATTTTAAATCTTAAGACCAATGCATCAGAAGCTGTAAATGCAACAAATGGATCATCAGCACCTGTAAATGCACCAAATAATACTAAAACAACTTTAGAATCATTATTATCAGTAAATCTATCTTCAATGAATAATAATGCGAAATATGAACATTTAAAGGCATTAGCTGCTGCTGATATGGCTTATTCTAAAAAATCAAATGCAATTTCAAGTTTATTAACACAATCTGCAACAACAATTGCTACTATCATAAGTACTCTTACAGGGGAAATTAAAATACGTACTAGTAAAAATACAAATAACGTTGTTAAGACGTTTACATTAAATCCAGGTAATGCTAAAGAAATAAATATTCGACCAGAAATTTATGTAATTTATAAAAAAATGAAAAATAATGAAAATGCAAAATTAGCTAGTAATTCAGGATCACAAGTTGGATCTAATGTAAATGTTAAATCAAGATTAAGAGAAGTAACAAATGAAATAAAAACATTTTTATCAACTACTTTCAAAAATAGTAAATCTTTACAAAATATTATAAATAATCCAACAGCGTCATTAAACACTAGAAATAATTTAAATACTTATAAATCAAAAGTTTCTGAATTACTTACTAAATTAATTGAATTAATTAAATTAAATTATGCACACAGTTTAACTAATAATAATAATGATAATGGATCAACTGAATTAATTAAATCAATATTAAGTAAGAATTTATACACTTATAGTATTAATGGAGTAAAAATAACTAAGAATGGTGTTACTAAAAACTTAACACAAATTACATTTGTTAAAGAAGATAGATCAGAAGAAGCTCCTATTAATATTAGACCATCATGTATACCTTCAAACAATAATAGTACTTCTTCATCTGCACCAAGTGAACCTGTAAATAATTCAATAAATAGTAAAGTTACTAAATTATTAGCTAATATAAATAATCAAAAAACATTACAAGAAAAATTAGATATAATAAGGACTTTTATAAATGATAATAATTTTAAAACTTTAAATCAAATAAATCGTAATAAAATTGTTGATAAATATATATTATTATTAAAAGAATATGTAAATAGTAATAATTATAATGGTGTTTATTTAATTAATTTAAAAAAACCAATAAAAAATTTAAATGAAGGTCAAAATAAAAGCGAGTTATTAACTAAAATTGAAAGTATTACTAAAGAAATAAAAAATAAAATAAAACGTAAAGTACGCATATAAGTAAATAAATATTTTCTTTAAAAAAAATAATATCATTCATATAATAGAAATCTATTATATCAAAAAATGAATAAAAATAAAAGTAATAACATAATCTATGGTAAAAAAATAAATGATTATTTCTTTAACGAAAGTGAATTAAATTTATTAAAAACACCTATAACAAATATATTTGCAAATACGGAACAAAAAAAATCTTTTATGCTTCTTTTTAAAAAAATATTTAATTTAGCATCTGTTCATAAAAATATTATCAATATGTTTGAAAGTTTTGACATGAGTTCTAAAAATAGTATTAGAAAATATGCTTCTTCTTTTGATTACAATTCTTTTTTAAATGCACCTCAAAGTGCATTAAATCAAGGAAAAATCGGAAATATTTCTTTAAGTACAAGTAATCAAAATTATTTTAAAAAGCGCATTCGTAGTAATAAAAACGTTCAAAATCCAGGAAAAATAGACAAATCCGTATTAATATTATTTCTTCTTTTCCAAAAATTGCAATCTTATTTAACTTTAAAAAAAGCGGAATTTAATCAATTAATGAAACGCGGTGTTCACTTTGAAGATCGTCGTGAAACCATTAAAAAATTAAATGGTTTTAAACTGATTGCCAAAAAATTTCTTAAAATACGCGAAAAGTTATTTAAGCTTATTCAATATCAATATGTTGAACCACCAATAGTTAAAGATAGTGAAGTTAACAACTATTATTATTATTACCATTTTTTAAGAAATATACGAGAAACAACTTCAACACCACTTGATTATGATAATTATAAAAAAAGTAATTTTAATGCTTCAAATAATACAAAAATGGGAATAACTACTTTTAATACACCAGCAATGCAAAACAAATTCCATATATATAATTTAAATGCAGATTCAGCTAAAGGTATTGATTATTCAGCAACTACAATAACTCATACTCCACCAACTATTGCACCAAATACTAAAGATGGAATAAATATATTTAACTTAATATCATTATATTATAAAGATGTTAACAGTAGTAATTCAGCAAAACATATAGATACAATTATAACAAAAAGAAATAATATTTTTTATAAATATGAATATGAAATAAGTGGAAATAAAATTACGAAATCAGCAAAACCGCAACAACTTTATTTTAATGATAATGCTTTACAAAATGTATTATTAGAAAATACTAAAGATAAAAATGGGTTTGGTACTTTATCACGAATTTATATTTCTTTAACAAATAATTAAAAGAAGAAAAAGATTAAAAGAAAAAAGATAAAAGAAAAAAAGATAAAAATCTATCTTATAATTAGTATTGATTATAAGATATTATAAAATAAAATGAGTAAAAAAATAACATATTTTGGAGAACCTATAGAAGCATATGATAAAAGTGAAAATGTTAAAAAATTTTTTGAAGGTTTAAAAAGTATCATCAATAATAGAAATTTAAATAAAAGTGGAAAAGAAAATGCAATACAAGAGTTATTTAAAACACAATTTACACCCATACAAAATGACATTAAAAAAAAGTTGCAACGTTTAATATATGAAAATCAATTACAAAGAACAAATATTGAAAATAAAAATGTAAATGCGGAAATGTTACAAATTGCTCAATCTTTAAATGCTTATTCAAATAATTTATTAAATTTTTATGGAAATTCATATTTTGAAATGACAAATAGTGGTGAACGAAAGAAGTTTATTCGTGATTTACGATTTTTATTAAGTACATTTGGTATGGTACAACAAGCTTTAGGAAATGTTGTATATGGAGAAAATCGATTAAGTGAATCAAATATAAGAAATGCAGTATCAAATAAATCGAAATTAGTACAAGCATATGAAAAAAAGGATAGAGAAGAAAAACCATTAATGAAGCCTTCAAATGGAAGTGCAAGTGGAACAATTATTCCGAAAGAACAAATTCCAGAAACAAACAAAAGTAAATTATTAAGTAATCAATTTTTGGAAAGTAATTTATTAAATAATGCAAATAATTGTTATCGAAATAGTGTAATTCATATTTTATATACATTATTAAGTAAAGAAGGGAGTATAGAAGCTGCTTTTGCTTCTCTATCCGATCCATATATGGAAATGAAAAGTAATTTAAAACAATTTTTAATCAATTATGTAACAAATCGTAAACCATCACATTTACAAGGTATATTAAATACATATAATCCATTTATAAGTGTAATATCCGATTATTCAAAAGATAAAGGATTTTTTGTAATAGATGATTATATATTTAAATTAAAAAATAAAAATAATGGTAATTATATAAACAATATTCAAGAATTATATACTTATTATCCAACATTAGACACATCGATTAAAAGTGCAAATGATTTTTATGATGCATTTCGAGAAAATTTAATAAATAATTTTACTGTTGAAAAAGGGAAAAATCAAGCATTCCGAAATGATTATTATTTTGACAAAATCATAAATTCTATTTATAAATCATATGGTAATGCTCAAATGTATTTATATGATTTATTAAAAGATAATGTTATTTTTAAAGCTGATTTTTTAAATAAATTAAATGTAACTTCCGCTTCCTCTTTACCAACTTATATGAGTACATTATATTATAATAGTAATGTAAATATACCATCATTAAATACAATTGTGTTAGATGCCCAAACTACATTTTCTTTAGCACCTGTTGCATCTAAAGGTAGTCTACCTGCGCCAGTAAATAAATATATATTAATATCCGTTGGTGACATGCACCATTTTAATGATTATGATTTTGATAAATTATATTTAATAAATAATTATTATTATCAATTATCGGATATAGTATATGCTTCAGGCGGTCATTATATATCAGTAAATATGAGAAACGGTATATGGTATAAATATGATGATATGGCACCAAGTGCAATAATATTAGATGGAAATAATTTTAATTTAGAAGCAAGTGGATTTTATCCAAATATATTTTTATTTATAAATACGGAAGTTTCACCTTCAACAAAAACAGCAGGTGGTGCTAAAGTTAAAAGTAAAAAAGTAAGTAAAGTTAAAAGTAAAAGTAAAAAAGTTAAAAAAGATAGTAAAGTTAAAAAAGTTAAAAAAGTTAAAAAAATAAGTAAAGATAAAAAAGTTAAATCTAAAAAATAAGAATTGATAATATATTCATAAATATGAATTTTTTATAAAATAATTATTTTATTATAAACTTGTGTAAAAAAAGTTTAGAAGTGAAATATTTAATTATTATTTTGGAATAAATCTTTATAATGTGCATTAAGTATATTAACTTGAATGATTTCTTTAAAATCTTTTTCTTTGATATCTTCCTGATTTTTGTCGTTATCACAATCGCTAAATAAAATATAAATATGATTGCGTTCATTATTATCATTAAATAAACCATAATTATGGATAACGCCGACATAAGGGTGTTTAAAATCGGATGGTGTAATAGTGCATTTAAGTAATGTTTGATCAAAAAGGTTAATATAAATGAATCCATTTTTATTTTCTTTAAAATTAAATTTTTTATGAATAAGTAAATCATATTCATTAATTCGAGTAAAACCAAAAGTATTTTCAGAATCTTCAGAATCAATATTTTGGTAAATATTAAAAATTACATCGCCGCGAAGTTCGTAATTAGAAAGTAAATTTCCGCCATTTTCGAGTAATACCATGCGACCTTTAAGTGGTATATTTAAGGATTTTTTAACTTCATTTCCATTTTTGAAAATGCTATATTCAACAACTTTTGTTTCGCCATTATAAATATCTTTTAATGAAGCATATAAATCGTAAACAAGTGATTCAGGTTTTCCGGAATAAATAATATCGTCTTTTTTATTATTTTTATTTTTTTTATTTTTTTCTTTTTTCTCTTCATAAAACTCTTCTTTTACTTTTTTTTTATTTTTATTTTTTTTAGATAAACGTGCTTTTAAGGATTGAACATTATGAAGCATTTCTTGAATATTTGGCATTCCAAAATTTCGTGCTCTTTCCAATTCTTCATCAACATCTATTCCACATTCGCTCATATAAGATTGAATTTTATTGATATCAATAAAAGGTATATTAGAACTAGGTCCCATAGATGGGAAAGAGAAAGCATCACCAGAAGGACCGAAAGTGTGTACGCTAATTTTAATACCATTACCGTTACCCATTCCGCCTAAAATGTCACCTAAATCTACATTTTTTTCAAAAACAAATGCTTGACCATTTGCTCCTTGAAACATAGAATTAAAAATGTCAAAAGGATTAAAAGGTGTACCTGAAAAATCAGAATTATAATCATCAGTACTATCACCACCAAACATATCATAAGTACGGCGTTTTTGTGGGTCACTTAAGGTGGCGTATGCTTCGGCAATAAGTTTAAAGCGGTCTTCAGCTTCAGGATTATTGGGGTTTTTATCGGGGTGATATTTAAGAGCAAGTTTTTTATAAGATTTACGAATTTCATCTTCGGTTGCGTTTTTATCTATTTCTAAAAGGGAATAATAATCTTCTTTTTTACTCATTTATTATAATAATAAATATATATGTATATTTATTATTAAAAAATATTTTTTTATATAGATTATAACTAAATATATTATTTTCGTCGTTTTTAATATTTAATTTGTTAAAAAGAATTTTTGCTCTAAAAATTCAAAAAGAATTTTTGCTCTAAAAATTCAAAAAGAATTTTTATCTTTCAAATCTCTATAACGATTTCTTACAGAACAATAATCTTCAATATTTGGATTTAATTTTTGAATATCTTTAATTTCATAAAGATTTATATTCATATTTTCGCGAGTACTATTTTTAACGCGATTTACAGAACCCACAATTTTATTTAAATATTTATCACGACCGCGGGATGAACGGCTATTTGCGGTATAAATAAAACTTCGTGTATTTATATCATAATCTTTACA
>VFQS010000561.1_pt1 | contig 40217 bp, 33 predicted proteins | sample 3512361 | NCBI WGS metagenome assembly VFQS01 (sample SAMN10412375, study PRJNA504923) | tailings metagenome | isolation source: Relicate 1 Philex TSF3 active mining | place: Philippines
CAAAAACAGGACGCAACACTTGCACACGCGCAGTAGCCTCGATATCACCTTGTGCTGAAGACTTGGTTAACAGTAAATTGATATTGAATTTGATTTTTTCTTCCGGTGCAAAATTATCCGATGACCATCTTCGACCATTCATAAATTCCTGCATCGTTCTTTGTAATTCAGCGTACACTTGAGAACCGCCACGCTGCTGATCGAGCTGTAATTGCTCTGTACTGATACTAATAGAAGTTAAAAGTTCTTGAGCCTCAACAGCCCAAGAACTTAAAAGGAATATCAACAGAAATCGGAATGATTTCATGATCGATCGTTAAAATCGGATTTGATTAGTTTTCAGTTGTACCTTCTTCGCGGTTTCTGAAATCAACTTTATCAGCTAAAAAATCATCGATAGCTAAAGCGGAAGGCTTAGGCATACGCTCGTAGTATTTGGAGATTTCGATTTGCTCACGGTTCTCAAAAATCTCTTCTAGATTGTCTACAGAAGAAGCGAACTCAGATAATTTACCTGATAATTCTTCTTTCATCTTGCTTGAAATCTGACGAGCACGTTGTCCTACGATCGTGATTGATTCGTAAACGTTACCAGTTTTAGCAGCGATCTTGTCTACATCACGTGTAATGATGGATGGATTTGTTGGAGTCTTAGACATCTCTATATAATTTAAGATTGCAAATTTAACGTTAATTTTTAAGAAATACTATTGCGGGCTCGTAGCAATTTTTGAAGTATTGGACTTCTCTTTTTCCTGCAATGCCTTGTATTCAGCTTCTAATTTAGCGATACGAGTCACTTCATTTTGACTGGTTGTATACCATTTTTCAGCCGTTTTCAAATAGGTGCTTTGAGGGTATTTATCGATGAATTCTAAATAGAATTTCAATACCTCTTCGTAACGCTCTTTTTGTTTGTATTCGATAGTACTTTTTGCCAAATCAAACTGGGAAACAATCTTGAAATAGGCCATCTCCTCGTTGTAATCGGAATCAGGGAAGTCACGCTGGAAATTCGTAATCTCGATAACGGCAGACTTCAATGAGGCAATATTGAAAGGTGATGTCTTGTAATACAACTTCGCCTTTTCATAGGCTTTTTTCTCTAATTTCTTCCGCAGATCTTTAATCATCAAACTGCAATCCTCGCGGTATTTTGAGTCCGGATAATTATTCAAATAACTCTGCAACTCATTAATAGCAGATAAGGTCCCTGTCTGATCTAGATTAAAATTAGGGGAATCTTTATAAAGCGAATAAGCAGCCATATAAATGGATTCTTCTGCAAATTCAGAACGAGAAAAAACCTCAGAGAAACGCTTGAAGTGGGTATTCGCAACAGTATAGTTAGCTAATTCAAAATCACATTTGGCCTGATAAAAAGTAGCCATTTCTTGTGTAGAATCACCCGTCAAAAGAGGCAGAATCTCATCAAAAAGGATTCCTGCTTTATCAAACTCCTTCTTCTTGTAATAATCCACAGCGGCTTTGTATTTCGTGGGAACGCTTGCGCTCTTTCTGAACTTCTCGAACTTCCCACACGCACTTAAACCGATTAAGGCGATTAAACAAACTAAAATTTTATTTTTCAATTTCATAAGCCCGCAAAGATACGTTTATTTTCTGAATTGTAGATGATAGAGTTGTGCATATAAACCATCTAAGGCTAATAATTCATCTTGTGTACCTCGTTCTTTAATTTCCCCTTTATCCATCACTAAGATTTGATCTGAATTCCGAATCGTAGACAGTCGATGGGCAATCACTACCGCCGTACGCCCTTTCATTAACGTAGAAATAGCTTGCTGAATCAACACTTCCGTTTCAGAATCCACAGAAGAGGTGGCTTCATCTAATACAATAATCTTGGGGTTGTGGACCAAAGCACGTACAAATGAAATTAACTGCCTTTGGCCCACACTTAGTGTTGCGCCTCGTTCTTTAACCTCATAATCATAGCCACCTGGCAAGGAAAGTATAAAATCATGGACACCCACCGCTTTCGCTGCTTCTATCATTTTTTCCTGAGTGATCGACTCATCACCAAGGTGAATATTGTAGGCAATCGATGAGCTAAACAAGAAAACATCTTGCAAAACCACGGCAATATTTTTCCGCAAAGAACCAATCTCATAAGAGGTCAGAGAAACGCCGTCTATGTAGATTTCACCGCTTTGGCAATCGTATAAACGGCCTAATAGTCCTATGATAGACGACTTACCCGCTCCGGTAGCCCCCACAATCGCACATGTTTTCCCCGCTTCCACGGTAAAACTTACCTTCTTCACCACCCATTCTGGCTCCTGATAGGCGAAAGTGACCTCCGAAAATTCAATTTTGCCTTCGATGTGATCCGCCTGTATCGTTCCGTTGTTTTGGATGTAATCGGTCGAATCCAACAGCGTTAATATACGTTCTGTCGACACAATCCCCATTTGCAGGGTATTGAAACGATCCGCTAACATCCGAATAGGACGATAAAACAGGTTGATAAACATGATAAACGCAGTCAATGTCCCCACTCCCATCTCCTCTTTCACGATATAAGTAGACGCCGCCCACACCACCAGCCCCGTTCCAATCGCAGCAATCACGTCAGCTACCGGAAAAAAGACCGAATAGGCTAAAATACCTCGAATATTAGCATCGCGATGCTCCTCATTTATGCGATTGAATTTCGCTAATTCTTGCTTCTCTGCGTGAAACATTTGGACGATTAACATCCCTGAAATATGCTCTTGAACAAAAGAATTCAAATTCGCTACTGCGGTCCGAACCTCATTGAATGATTTCTTGATGTATTCCTTGAACACATAAGTGGAAAATACCATGAACGGAACGGTGGCAATGATGATCAAAGTCAAGCGCCAATCCGCATAAAACATCACCCCTAAAATCAAGAATAATTGCAGTAAATCCCCCGCAATGGAAGCTAGTCCTTCCGAAAAAACATCATTCAATGTTTCGATATCGGACACTGTCCTTGTCACCAAACGCCCGATTGGCGTTGTGTCAAAGAATGCTAAGCGAAGGTTAACAATCTTCTCATACAATTGAATGCGTATGTCGCGGATAACGGTTTGACCTAAATATCCAGCTAAATAGGAAGTGGAAAATTGTAAGCCTGTTTGAAGTAACAGTGCTCCCAGCATCCAACCCAGCATTCGCAACAAATCAGACTGAAAGGTCAATCCTAAGTAATGATCTAAGGTATAGCGTATAAGTAAGGGTACAACAGGTGAAATCCCCGCCATGCAAAGTATCAAAAAGACCAGAAACCAAAAGCGAAAACGGTACGGCTGAATAAAGCCATATAACCGTTTAATAATCTGAAAATCGAATGTTTTACCGGAATTAGCTTCTTTCACTGTTCAATTTATCGATGGTGGAAGAAGCCGCGCAAGTTCCACAGCCTTTGGCGCAGTTTCCTGCATTCTTACCCCAAAACTGAAGGTATACTAGGCGCACCAAATAAATGAGCGCCGCAGCAAATACCACAAAGATGATCCCGTTTTCCATGTTAATCAAACCACTTAGATTGCAAAGTTCCTAAAAATTCTGAGAATATAGGTCCTGCGCCAATAATTTCACCGGTAAAAATAACGTCTTGACCACCCGAAAAATTGGTCACCATTCCGCCAGCCTCTTCTATGATGATTTTACCAGCGGCCACATCCCAAGGCTTCAAATTAGCCTCAAAAAAGCCCTCAAAACGACCGCAAGCCGTATAAGCCAAATCAATTGCTGCCGCACCCATGCGTCTTAAACCGTGCGAGGAGCGCATTAGTTCCTTCAATAAATCTAAATAGCGGTCTTGATAAGAGAAATCATAATAGGGAAATCCTGTAGCCAATAATGACTTAGAAAGCGAATTTTCAGGAGAAACCTGGATAGGCTTTCCATTCAAATGCGCACCATGACTCTTTAGCGCAGTAAACAATTCATCGCGATTTGGCTCATAAATCAATCCTAAAATAGGCTGTTTATTCAGAATTAATCCTACCGAAACCGCAAATACAGGTAATTTGTGCAAGAAATTTGTAGTACCATCTAACGGATCAATCACCCAATAGTACCCATCCCCTACTTCCTCATAATTAGACGAAGTTTCCTCCGCAATAAAGTCCGCTTCTGGAAAAATAGCAGAAAGACCCTGTTTTAATTTCGCTTCAGCCTGCTGGTCGACAAACGAAACTAAATCATTTGTTCCTTTATAAATGATATCAGAACTCGTAAACTGAGATGATTGCTGCAGAATCCATTGACCAGCCTCTCGAACGAGCTGTGAAGAATCTTTTAAAACATCTGTTAAAGCTTTCATTATTTTTTAGCCACCGGTTTTGTGCTTGTCAAAGGTCCCCTCAACCAATCGGCAATAATTTGCTGTGTCTCTTTTAAATACGCATCTTTCGCGTGCTTATCTTTTTCTTTAGAATCCACTTTTTTGCCATCTGCATCTGTTACTGGCTCACCAGCCATCACCTCGACCACCGCTGCTGCTTCATCAGGCTTTTTCTTCTGGTCGTCTAATTCCTTCTTGCGCTTATCGTATTGTAAAGCAATTGAATTTGTTTCCTTTAATTTCTTCCAACGCTCTAAATCTTCTTTCAATTTCAATAGCTCTGGCTTTGTTTTCAGGCGATTTTGGAAGGCTACTTGCAATTGTTTCACGGTAGCTGGATTCACTTTTCCTGTCTTGGTGAACGTAGTAGAACGAATCATATCCCAAGGCAAGGCACTTGGTTGTGAGCTTTCGCCAAACTCCTCCGCGGAGAAAGCAGAGGGCAAAGCGAAATCAGGGCTAACGCCTTTGTGCTGAGTCGAACTTCCAGTAATACGGTAGAATTTCTCTAAGGTGATTTTCAATACCCCTGGATTTTCCTTTTCGGAACGAACGAAACGACTTAAGTCTAACACACTTTGAACTGTTCCTTTACCATAGGATTGCTCCCCTACAATGATTCCACGTTGGTAATCTTGAATCGCTCCTGCAAAAATTTCTGAAGCAGATGCAGAGAAGCGGTTAATTAATACCGCCATAGGACCGTCGTAGACTAACTCTGGATTCTCATCATTTTCCTGGGTAATTTGACCCGTTGATTCTTTCCTTTGCACGACTGGTCCTGTTCCAATAAATAATCCTGTTAAATCAACAGCTTCAATCAAAGAACCACCACCGTTATTGCGTAAATCGATCAATAGGGCATCAATTCCTTCTTTCTTAAACTCTAACAAGAACTTGCGAACATCTGCTGAAGTCGATTTGAAGCCTGCCTCATTATTACGTGCCCCTTCGAAATCACGGTAGAACATGGGGATGGTGATTAAACCAATTTTAATGGTCTTGTCGCCTTGTTTTTGGAACAAAATCTCCTTCTTAGCAGTCTGCTCCTCTAATTTAATCTTCTCGCGCACGATGCGGACTTCTGTTGTAGGTGAACCCGTCACACCTGAAGCAGGTAAAATCTTTAGGCGAACCACCGTTCCTTTAGGACCTCGGATTAGTTTCACCGCATCATCCGTAAACCAACCGATGATATCAACGAATTTACCATCCTCTCCCTGCGCTACACCCACGATGCGATCTTTGGGATTCACTTGCTTGCTGCGGTAAGCTGGACCTCCTGGAACTAAATCCACTATACTCACATAATCCCCTTCTAAACGCAGAGTAGCCCCAATTCCCTCGAAACTTTGGGACATATCCTTATTAAACTCTTCTGCCGCCTTAGGAATCATGTATGTGGTATGCGGGTCAATGCTTTCCGTATAAGCATTCATAAAGACTTGAAAAACATCTTCAGACTTAGTCTTAGCCATGTATTTTTCTGTCCGCTTATAACGCTCTTTCAATTCACGCACGGAGGTTGTATCTGCCTTCCCACCTATTTTCCAATCCAAAAGTTGACGCTTCAAATCTTTACGCCAATAATCATCCAACTCCGCCTCTGATTTTGCCCAAGTCGCTTTTTCGCGGTTTGGTTGATAGGTTTCGTCCATCGTAAAATCAAAGGGTTTATCTAATTGTGCATTGATGTAAGCATAGCGATCCTTCATCCTTTTTTGGTAGACGTTATAAATCTGAAACGCTGGAGTCAAATCCCCTAAATTCAATGCCTCATCAATCGCAAAACGATACTTTTCTATTTCATTAATATCCTCCGCTAAAAAGAACACCTTATTAGGGTCTAATTGCTTGATATAAGAATCAAATATTTTCGAAGAAAGGGAGTCATTCACCGGCACCTTTCGGTAATGATAATTACTCAAAATTTCGAACACCTTGCTTTCTACTTTACGCTGCAAAGCAGAGGGTTGCAAATCACCTTCTTGGTAATTAAGTTGATTTTGCAAATCAGAACCATGCATAAACCAAACAACCAATAAGGAAAGCGGGATGAAAACAGGAAGTATCTTCTTCATAAATTTACTTTTCAATCTCTAGTAATTCTACTTCAAATATCAACGCCGAATAAGGCTTGATCGTTTGACCACCACCACGAACGCCATAAGCCAGGTTTTGAGGAATAAATAATTTAAATTTAGAACCTACAGGCATTAATTGCAGCGCTTCCACCCAACCCGGGATAACGCCATTTACGGGAAATGAAATGGGCTCTCCTCGTTGTACCGAAGAATCAAACACCGTTCCATCTATTAATGTTCCATGGTAATGGGTTTTCACTTTATCCGTTTCAACCGGCTTCGGCCCCGTGCCTAATTTGATAATTTTATATTGCAACCCAGACGCGGTTACGATGATAGAATCTTTTTTCTTGTTTTCTGCCAAAAACTTCTCACCTGCCTCTTTGTTAGGTAAAAATTGCTTCGATTGTTCCAAAGCTTGCGCCTCTTGATTCTTCATCATGTAAGCAGAAACAATATTTTGGCATTCTTGTTCTGTCATTTTCAAAGCACCCCCCTGAGTAGCTGCCTCAAAACCTTTAGCCACCATGGCTGGATTCAAAGTCACCTTTTGAGACTTGAAATTCTGTGCAACTAATACCCCTACAGCGTACGATACTGAATCCACTTGATTTGCAAATTCTTGAGTAGGCACTTTTGTAACCGATATCGTCAACTTAGGTTTAGTGGTTGGTTTTGCCTTAGGCTTGGTTTGAGCCAATGCAGATAAAGACAAAACACAGGTTAAAACGGCAATTAATTTAAATTTCATAGGATGGATTATTAATGCGAAACAAAGCCTCGAAGATACAGAAAAAAGCCTCTTTTTCAAGAATTTTAACGGCATTTAACAGTGCCAATATCTAATGCAAAATCTCATTCTTCAAAAAGTCTTATGATTATCGTCTTTTTTTTGATTAATTCATGGGATTATTCAAATTTCATGACTAATTTTGCACCCGAAATTTGATTCAAAATAAATAAGTTAAAAATCAGTTTATAAATCAATAAACCCCTCCATTTTATATGGCATCAGTAAGACCAGATGAAGTTTCAGCTATTTTACGGGAACAATTGTCCCAAGCTAAAACTGTCGCAGAACTAGAAGAAGTAGGTACCGTACTCCAAGTGGGTGATGGTGTGGCACGTATTTACGGCCTATCTAACGTACAAGCAGGTGAGTTGATCGTTTTTGAAAACGGTCTGAAAGCATTAGCCTTGAACTTAGAAGAGGATAACGTAGGTGCTGTATTATTAGGCGATTCTAGCTCAGTAAAGGAGGGGGATACCGTTAAAAGAACTAACTTAATCGCCTCAGTTAAGGTAGGTGATGGCATTTTAGGTCGTGTAGTGAACACCTTAGGTGAGCCTATCGATGGAAATGGTCCTATCGCAGGTGATTTGTATGAGATGCCCCTAGAGCGTAAAGCACCCGGTGTAATCTTCCGTCAACCCGTTACTGAGCCATTACAATCAGGTATCAAAGCGATCGATGCAATGATTCCAGTAGGTCGCGGTCAACGTGAGCTAGTTATTGGTGACCGTCAAACAGGTAAAACAGCGGTTTGTATCGATACGATTATTAATCAAAAAGAATTCTACGATAAAGGTGAACCCGTATTCTGTATCTACGTAGCGATTGGTCAAAAAGCTTCGACTGTAAAGCAAGTTGAGCAAACATTACGCAAAGCTGGTGCAATGGATTATACAGTTATCGTTTCTGCTACAGCAGCAGATCCAGCACCGATGCAATTCTATGCTCCATTTACAGGTGCAGCGATTGGTGAATTCTTCCGTGATACAGGTCGTCCAGCTTTAGTCGTTTATGATGACTTATCGAAGCAAGCGGTAGCTTATCGTGAGGTTTCTTTATTATTACGTCGTCCACCAGGACGTGAGGCGTATCCAGGTGACGTTTTCTACCTACACTCCCGTTTATTAGAGCGTGCAGCGAAAGTGAATAACTCGGATGAGATCGCTCGTAATATGAATGACTTACCAGAATCAATCAAACACTTAGTGAAAGGTGGCGGTAGCTTAACAGCTCTTCCAATCATCGAGACACAAGCGGGTGACGTTTCAGCTTACATTCCTACAAACGTAATTTCGATCACCGATGGTCAGATCTTCTTAGAAACAAACTTGTTCAATGCAGGTATTCGTCCAGCGATTAACGTAGGTATCTCTGTATCACGTGTGGGTGGTAATGCACAGATCAAGTCAATGAAGAAAGTAGCGGGTACGTTAAAATTAGACCAAGCACAATTCCGTGAACTAGAAGCGTTTGCGAAATTTGGTTCTGATTTAGATGCTTCTACTAAATTAACGATTGACCGTGGTCGTCGTAACTTAGAAATGTTAAAGCAACCTCAATTCGCACCGCAACGTGTGGAAGAACAAGTTGCGATGATTTATTTAGCTACAACTGGTAACTTAGATAACGTGCCAGTGGAAAAAGTTCGTGAATTCGAGCAAGATTTCATTCAAGTATTACGTGCGACAGAAAAAGCGACATTAGAAGCTTTAGGTCAAGGAAAATACGATGATACCTTAACCGCTACTTTAAAGCGTGTGGGTAATGAAGTAGCAGCTAAATACAAAGCATAAAATTAGAATACTATGGCTTCCTTAAAAGAAGTAAGAAATAGAATTGTATCTGTAAATTCGACGCAGCAGATTACCAAAGCCATGAAAATGGTTTCGGCAGCGAAATTGCGCCGTGCACAGGATGCCATTCACCAAATGCGTCCGTATGCTAAGAAATTAGCCGAAATGATCGCAACCGTTTCTGCTCAAACAGAAGCTGGCGCAGAAAATCCTTTCACGGAGGTGCGTGAGATCAAGAATGCTTTAATCATTGTGGTAACCTCAGATCGTGGACTTTGCGGCGCATTCAATGCGAACGTAGGAAAAGCGACTATGGCTTTAGTTCAAGAGAAATATGCAGACTTGCACGCAGCAGGGAATGTGGAGATTTTATCATTAGGTAAAAAAGGAGCAGAATACTTATCACGTCGTGGCTACAAAGTGAATGATGCGCACGCAGACATCTTCACACGTTTGAACTTCAATAACGTACGTGAGATTGGTGAAATCGTTTTAGAAGCGTTCACAGAGAAGAAATTCGATGTGGTAGAAGTTATCTTCAACTATTCCAAAAACGTGGCGACACAAATCATTCAAACAGAACAATTACTTCCTTTAGTAGCCTCAGAATCAGGTGAAAAAGCAAGTTCAGTGGATTATATTTTCGAACCATCTGAAGAAGAAATTATTTCTGAATTAATTCCAAAATCGATCAAATTATCCATTTTCCGTGCCTTATTAGAATCTAATTCATCAGAACATGGTGCGCGTATGACAGCCATGGATAAAGCGACTGATAATGCAGGAGAATTAATTAAAGCATTGAAATTAGAATACAACCGTTCACGTCAAGCAGCTATTACGAAAGAAATCTTAGAGATCGTAGGGGGTGCGGAAGCGTTAAACGCCTAATAGAAACAGCTTACCTAACAAAAAAGCCTTTCTTTATCAGGAAGGCTTTTTTTAGCTAAAATGAAAAACAACGTAATTCATCGTACGGATGAGGAACAAGAAACCGCGGTCCTAGTCGCAGTTACTTCTCAAAAACAAAATGCCGAACAAACGGCAGAATACCTGGCGGAATTAGCTTTTTTAGCCTCTACCTCTGGCGTGGTCACGCTGCATCGTTTTACCCAAAATTTAGCGAAGCCAGACAACAAGACCTATGTAGGTAAAGGTAAATTTGAGGATATCATGGCCTATGTCATTGAAAAAGATGTGGATATGATCATCTTTGACGACGACTTAAGCCCCTCACAGGTCCGCAATATCGAATTCAATATTCAAGAATACGGCAAAGAAGTCAAAGTATTAGATCGCAGTTTATTGATCTTAAATATATTTGCCCAAAGAGCCCAAACCGTACAAGCCCGCACGCAAGTAGAACTCGCGCAATACCAATACATGTTACCGCGACTCACGCGCATGTGGTCTCACCTTTCCAAACAACGCGGTGGCGTGGGTATGCGTGGACCAGGTGAAAAGGAATTAGAAACAGATAGACGTATTGCAAACGACCGCATCGCCTTTTTAAAGGACAAACTTGAGGCCATTGACAAGCAATCATTTACCCAACGTAAGAACCGCGACCGAATGGTCCGCGTTTCCTTAGTGGGCTATACGAACGTGGGCAAGTCTACTTTGATGCAAAAACTAGCAAAAACAGATGTTTTCGCTGAAAATAAATTATTTGCTACGGTAGATTCCACCGTCCGCAAAGTAGTTTGGGAAGGGATTCCGTTCTTATTAACAGACACGGTAGGATTTATTCGCAAGCTCCCTACCCTCTTAATCGAATCGTTTAAATCCACATTAGATGAGGTACGTGAGGCAGATGTTTTGTTGCATGTGGTGGATATTTCTCACCCTAACTTTGAAGAACAAATTGAAGTTGTTCAAGGCATTCTAAACGAGATGGGTGTGGGCGACAAACCCACTATCTTAGTCTTCAACAAAATAGACCTCTTCCCTGTCGAAGATATTTTCTTTGAGGGAACGGAAGTAGGTTTAGATGGGGAACCAGAATTAAGTAAAATGGACCGAGTAACGGCCTTTCTAAAACGTACACACTGGAAAACCAATACCCCTAAAACGGTTTTCATTTCTGCCGAACAACGTAGTAACCTAGCTGAATTACGCGAGACGATCATGGGTATGTTGAAAGATAAGCACATGCAGATTTTCCCGAATTGGCTGGAGGGCAATCACTTGATGGGACATAGTGATGGGTATAACCCAGAGCAATAGCTCTGGAAAGCATAAAGCATAAAGCACAAAGAATAAAAAAAGATTGGCGCTGTAGTTCAACGGATAGAATAGGCGTTTCCTAAACGCTAGATGCGGGTTCGATTCCCGCCGGGGCCACACATGACGCGAAGCGTCAGTCCGGAGGGATTGAGTCCGGAGGACGAAAAGAATGGAGCGCACCTTCTAAACGCTAGATACGGCCGGGGTCGCGCTCGACTCGATTCCCGCCGGGGCCACACATGACGCGAAGCGTCAGTCCGGAGGGAATGAGTCCGGAGGAATTAACTCTAATTTCATCCCCGCAGGCGATTCCAAATTGAACTTTTTGCTTTGCAATTTGTTCTAGTATAAATACTAAATTATTTGATTCATCAACTCTATACACGCGTCAGTGATTTACCTGAAAATTGGGATCAGGTGTCGGAATCGTGCATTTTCTTGCAACGCAACTATTTGGGGATTTTGGAAAATGCTGTTCCAGCAAATATGCAAAATACCTTTGTGGGTATATTTGAGGGCGATAAATTAATGGCAACTGCCTTATTCCAAGAGATAGATTTGGCACCATTGGACAGCTTTGGAGAAAGAGATCACTTCCTAGTCACTAAGGTCAGGAACTTTCTATTTCGACGATTCGCATCGAAATTATTAATTGTTGGTAATAATCTTTTAAGTGGTCAAAACGCTTACGCCTGTCTGCCCAATTCTGACGAAAAAAAGGTGGTGGAAAAACTGAAGGAAATTTGCCATATTTGGCCAAATAAATCTCATTTAACCATTTTCAAGGACTTCACTTCAGACCAAACAATCCCCTTTCAAATACCAGCCTTTAGCTCAGATTATCCATTTAGCTCACAGCCTAATATGGTTTTTGAGATTAGAGAGGGGTGGAAAACAGAGGGTGATTATGTATCGGATTTAACCAAAAAATACCGAGATCAATTTAAGCGATGTCGCAGAAAAGGCAGTGGTATATACGCTAAGGAATTGACCTTAGACGAAATACGGGAGAACGAAGAAACGCTCTATACTTTGTATCTACACGTTGCAAAAAACGCTCCATTTAATACGTTTATTCTACCTGAAACACATTTTTCTGTTTTCAAAAAACAACTAGGAGATGACTTTATTCTGCGTGGTTATTATAAAAACGATCAACTCGTAGGCTTTACTACTGTCATTCGGCATGGTACTGAATTAGAGACCTATTTTTTAGGCTATGATGATACGATTCAGCGAGAGAAAATGCTTTACCTGAATATGCTTTATGACATTATCCAATGCGGCATTTTACAAGGATTCAAACGTATTATTTTGGGAAGAACTGCATTGGAAATAAAGAGTTCTATCGGTGCAATTCCTGTACATTTAAATGGATTTATGCGCCATTCGTATCCCCTAGTTCACCAAAATCTTAGCTGGATATTCCCCTTCTTAGAGCCGAAATCGAATTGGATTCAACGCCATCCCTTCAAGGATTAAATTGCTGATGAATCAATTAAGCATTCCACATTAGGGTGCATCCATAAAAAAGAGGCTGGACAATCGGTTCCAATTTTTCGCTCCATTATCCGTTTAACAGCGTCTTGTTTTCCCTTTCCAGTTATCAGGAAAATGATTTTTTTTGATTGCATAATACCCTCCATTCCCACGCAAAGCCCATAAGCAGGTTCATTACCTGCTGATAAAGCTGGATCATGGGCTATGGTTGATTCCGCTAAAATTGCTTTGTGAAAATCTGGATTTAACGTTTCCCCAGGTTCGTTAAAAGCAATATGGCCATTTTTCCCTAGACCCAAAATACAGATATCTAAGGGACTATTCTCTTGAATAAATTTTCCAATACGTTTGCATTCAGAATCAACAACTTCAGGAGCTGTGTCGAAGGAGGTATATCGGTTGCTTGAAATTTCCAAAGGCCCTAATAAATGCTTTTTCAAATAGGTCTCACATGAATCTGGATGACTTAATGGGATAATTCCCCATTCATCCATTTTAATTACCCGCATCTTCGTATAAAGTGCCTTTTGTTTCGCCATTTCAGCATACATCCCTGTAGGACTTCCCCCAGTTGCAGCACAAAACAACAAGTCAGGATTTTGTTTGACTTCTGATGAGATCAATTGTGCCGCTTTTTGACTTAATGCCAAGTAATTTTCTAAATAGGTGACTTTCATTTTGTGGATTTACACAGCAATATACCAAATCAATACTTGTACTTGCAAATATTTAGTTTAGAATCCTAATCGAAAAATGAGATTATCAGTTTACTGATAATTTACCTACTCAAATCAATGACAAATATACCCTTATTGGCTCCAAATGCAAATTTTAAGTAATTGCCAATTTTCAAATAATTTATGTTATAACGCATTCAAAACCTTTTATGTAGCTTGCTTGGGCCTTTGTAAAAATGCCTAACCACCTAAAATGAATACCATTAAATACCTAACCCCTATCTATACCTTTCTACTTATCTGTATAATTCCTAATTCTGCGCTATTAGCTCAAGATTGGAATTATCAGATAGGTTTGAATGCTGCAAATTTCAGATTTCAAAGTCCAGCAGGTATTACGCAAAACACCTTTCAACCAGACGCAGGATTGCAGCTATCTATTCTTCGAAATGACCGAATGATGGATTCAGCTAAAACCAAGAGTGTATTTCTGCGAAAACTAAACTACCAAGTGGGAATGGCTATTAATCAATTCAATTCTTTTGGAGAGACACAAAACATCCCCTATACTTATTCTTCTACCTATGTTGGACTTAGGCTAGGGTTCGGAATGAAATCAACTATTGGTAAAGGTGTGAGTCTTTCTTACAATGGAATTATGCTGCTTAATCAACTGGTTTTAGGGTCCCAAAAAATGGGAAATCAAGTATATAATCTACAAGGGAACAAGCAATTTGATCGAATTCAATGGCTATTAGGGGGCGAAATGAAGCTAGCAAAACAAATGAACAATCATACCGCCATTTTCGCTTACTTTTCAGAGGCTTGGCAACTGAATACGATGCAAAAAGACGGTAGTCTGTTTGCGATTAATCCTGTTTCATTCGGATTTGGCATACAATACTTTACCCTACGTTAGCTATGTATAAATTAGTCTACACCATCCTATTTGCAGGGATTTCCCTCATTTCTTTTGGCCAAAAAACGGGCATCAATTACCAAGCGGTCATTCTTGACCCGAATCCCATAGCAATGCCTGGAAATAATTACAATGGGCAACCCCTGGCTAATTCAGCCATAGAATTAAAATTTAGTCTTTTTTCGGGAACACGACTCGATTACCAAGAAACACAAACCACGCAAACTGATGCATATGGCCTTATCAATACCATCATTGGAAAGGGAACTAAAATCACAACTACTTCATTTGATGCAGTTCTTTGGAATGACACCCTAAAAACGTTGCAAGTCGAGGTCAAATTCCCCACTTCAACCGTTTTTAAAGAAGTTAGTCGCTCATTACTTCAATACAGCCCATATTCGCTTTATGCAAAATCGGTGGATTACCTCAATGTAAAAGGCGCTCCTACCAAGTTATCTTCCTTTCAGAACGATGTAGGCCTTTTGAATCAAAACGATTTAGCAAACATTCGCATTGAAATCAAAAATCAAATTGATCAAATTATTGTTAACGATACCCCGTTAGCCACTGAAATTTTACCAGGGAAAATCAAACTTTCAGGAGATCTTACAGGGGATGGCGCGGCACCTATCATCAAAGCGAATGCCGTAACTACTGAAAAAATCGCAGATGGAGCTATTCAAAGCGCTAAGTTAAAAGATTCGAGCGTGGTGGACAAAAAGATTGCGTTTGGTATAAATCCAGCTAAAGTAGGCTTAGAGTTAGTCAACAACACGGCAGATCTAAACAAGCCCATTAGTACAGCCACGCAAGCGACCTTAGACACGAAAGCACCTATTGAATCTCCCACTTTCACTGGTACCGTTGCCGGAATTTCAGCAACCATGGTGGGGCTTTCCAATGTGAACAATACAACTGACCTAGCAAAACCTATTAGTACAGCCACGCGAGCGGCCTTAGACTTGAAAGCATCAAACACGGATTTGGCCTTAAAAGCTGATTTGACTGATCTTAACTTAAAAGCACCTATTGAATCTCCCACTTTCACTGGCATCGTTTCAGGAATAACTTCCACGATGATAGGACTTGGGAATGTGAATAATACAACTGATTTAGCCAAGCCAATTAGTACTGCCACACAAACTGCCCTTGATTTAAAAGCGAATATTGCCTCAGTAGATTTAAAAGCAAATACTAGCGACCTTTCCTTAAAAGCTGATTTGACTGATCTTAACTTAAAAGCACCAATTGCCTCTCCCACTTTCACTGGTAACGTTGCCGGAATTTCAGCAACTATGGTGGGGCTGCCTAATGTAAATAATACCACAGACCTAGCTAAACCTATCAGTACTGCCACACAAACTGCCCTTGATTTAAAAGCCAATATTACTGACTTGGATGCAGGTTTAGCCACTAAAGCGAGTACCTCATCTCCCACTTTCACAGGAATTGTATCCGGTATTACAGCAACAATGGTAGGTTTAAGCAATGTGAATAATACCTCGGATGCCAACAAACCAATTAGCACAGCTATGCAAGCTGCTTTAGATTTAAAAGGAACGGTTAAAAAAGTAAATGGAGTATCGCCCAATGCTAATGGTGAAATAGCCATCTCGTTAGGACGTAATTATACGGGAGTATATAACGGAGGATCTTTTACAACAAGTGGAACCCCGGTCGAAGGAGATATATTTATCGTATCTGCCGATCCAACCGGATCAAACAATGGTCGAACATTCATCTACGTGAGTGGGATTTGGAATGAAATCACAAACAATATAGGAACTACGGATGCGCGATATGTACAGTTAGCTGGTAGCACTATGCAAGGCAATTTAGTTTTTCCAATGAATAATAAAATTACCCTAACTGACCTTCCTACTCTTTCCTCAGATGCTGCAAATAAGGCCTATGTAGATGCTTCTATAACGGCAGATGCTACCACATTAGTAAATGGTAAAATTAGATTAGCGGGCGATTTAACAGGTACTGCGGCTAGCCCTGTCATTGCATCAGGCGCCATTACTGATGCAAAAATAGCCACTGGAATTAGCCCTTCGAAAGTAGGTTTAGGAAATGTAAACAATACGAGCGATTTACTTAAACCTATTAGCACAGCCACCCAATCAGCTTTAGATGCAAAGGCAAGTAGCGTTTCTGTAGCATTAAAAGCCCCAATTGATGCCCCAACCTTTACAGGAACAGTCTCCGGAATTACGAAAGCGATGGTTGGACTAGGGAATGTAGATAACACAACGGACGCCTCTAAACCAATTAGCACCGCCACGCAAACAGCTCTAAATTTAAAGGTAAGCCTAACGGGTATCGAGACATTGACCAATAAAACATTGACTTCTCCTACTTTAACTGCTCCTGTTTTAGGAACGCCTGCATCAGGTGTAGGCACGAATTTAACAGGCTTACCATTGAGTACAGGCGTCATAGGAACTTTAGCCGTTATAAATGGTGGAACAGGTACCTCTACGGTAACCGGAATCGTAAAAGGAAATGGAACCTCTGCTATGACTTCAGCCATTCAAGGAACTGATTATAGTCTTGTCAGAGATGTTTCAGATGAATATACAGCTACAGTAGGTCAAACCGTATTTACGCTGACTCATACTAAATCCAGCAATGCTGCATTAAAACTTTTCGTCAATGGAGTTCGCATATCCAAAACAGCATTCAGTCTATCAGGAACAACTTTCACCTATATTCCAGCGAATAATGAAGCATACTCGTTACTGGCAGGTGATCGAATCCAAATTGACTATTTCTATTAAACTCATGAAAAGAATCCTCCTCTTTCTTTTTATCCCCTTACTGAGTTTTGCGCAACTAACTAAAACGGGTTTTAGGCATACGAACCCAAGCTATTTCGTCGATTTTAGCGGAAAAATGGGTAGCGGAAAAGGCTTAGAACGATTTGGAAAAAAGACCGTTATGTTCGTGTGTGGAAACAATTTAACCATCGTTCATAAGACAACAAATGGAGTTGCTCCTGAAAATAAAACCATTACCTATGGCACTGTAAGTTCATCCCTGAGTGGTGCTCAAAAATGCTGGATTACACAAAATCTAGGCTCTACAAATCAAGCCATATCCGAAACAGATGCAAGCGAAGCAGCCGCCGGTTGGTATTGGCAATTCAATAAGAAAAAAGGGTATAAAAATAACGGAACTACCACATCCCCAGCTTTTCCCTCTACTAATAGTAATACTGAGACTGTTAATTGGGGGGGCGCTACTGATCCGTGCACCTTGGAACTTGGTGCTGGATGGAGAATTCCGACCGTTACCGAATGGACAAGCGTAAATAATGCGAATCTTCGATCGCAAGCATTTGCAGGTGTCTTAAAAATGCATGCAGCGGGTTATTTAAGCACTGGAGTAAATAGTACACTCACAAACCGAGGATCTCAATTTTTTTATTGGAGTTCTTCGTATTCAGACGCAACCTATGCAAAAGGACTCGTCATTTATACAACTCAGACCTACAATCAAATTTCAAATAATGATAAGGATGCTGGGCTATCAATACGTTGTATTCGGGATTAATTAAACATGAAATACGCCTTACTTTTCCTGTCTTTTTCTCTATTTGCACAATATTCCGCGGTAGTATTTCCCGTATATGGACAACCACAAGCAAAGCGAATTTCGATTGAACAAGTCTTCATTCACATCAGAGAATTAAAAACAAAATCCTCCTTTCAATACGGAGAAGCTGTTGATTTCTATTACAAAAGAATCGCTTCGACCGGCAAAAACAAATGGATCGAAAAGCTTGAAGAATTCAGCTTAGATCCAGAATGTCCAGCAAAAAATCGATTAAAAATTAACGAACAGATTCAACGAATACGCACTTTGCAAGTAGGCGAAAAAGCACCAGAGATTCAATTAGGGGAATTTCAATTATCCCAATATAGTGTAAGTAAGTCGACGATTCTACTCTTATTTTACAGCCCATCTTGCTTTCATTGTACCGAACTTTTAGTTGATTTAATCCCTTATTCTGAAAAAATAAAACTACCTGTCATTGCCATTCAAATAGATGAAGACATGAATCCATGGAGTTTTCCTTCACACTGGAAAACAATAAATGCGAACGAAAAGGTGCGAAAAGAGTATGCAATTTTCTCCACCCCGAGCCTGTTTCTAATTCAAAAAAATAGTTTGCAGATAAAGGCGATTCCGGAAAATATGGATGAAATAAAAGAATTAGAATATCTATTTTAGAATAAATGACTTATATCATTCCTATGTATTCCATTTTTGGGTAATTTACGACTATGAAACATATAGTCCTTTTAGCCTTAGGGATTTTCCTGATAGCTTGTGGAAAGAAGCAAGAAACAAGCGTTCCCACCGTGGGTCCCATCACGGAGTCAATTTATGCCTCTGGTGTTTTAAAAACTACTGATCAATACCAGGCATTTGTAACCGTGAATGGTATCGTCAATGAGGTTTTGGTTCAAGAAGGTGATTCCGTACACATTGGAAGTCCGCTTTTAACCATCACAAACGAAACGCAGCGATTTAGTGCAGAGAACGCTGCCTTAGCGGCAAAATTCAATGACCTATCAGCGAATCAAGGCAAACTAGATGAGGCTAAATTAGTCATTGAAACAGCCAAAAATAAGTTCAGGGTAGATTCTTCCCTTTATTATCGCCAAAAAAATCTTTGGAGTCAGCAAATTGGAACGAAGGTAGATTTTGAGCTTAAAGAATTAGCTTACCAGACCTCTAAATCAAATTTTTTATCTGCTATCCAGAAATACAAAGATTTGAAACGAGCGTTGGAATTTAGTTCATCCCAAGCGAAGAAAAACCTTCAAATTTCAACAAATCAAGCACAGGATTTCACCTTGCGATCTAAGACAAATGGTATTGTCTACAGTATATTAAAGTCAAAGGGAGAAATCGTGACTCCCCAAACTCCGATTGCTATAGTGGGCAATTTCAGAGATTTTGTATTGGAATTGCAAGTGGACGAAAATGACATTTTGCGAGTTCAAAAGGGGCAAAAGGTAGTGGTGACTTTGGACAGTTATAAAAACAAAGTATTCGAGGCAATGGTAACCAAGATCTCCGAAATAATGAACGAGCGAAGCAAAACGTTCTTGGTGGAAGCTAAGTTTACAAAAGCCCCAGCTAAATTATTCCCCAATATTACCTTTGAAGCCAATATTTTGTTGAGCCAAAAAGATAACGTCATTTTAGTGCCAAGAAATTTTCTGAAAAATGACTCCATCATCACATTGGCATCTGGAGAGGAAAGAGTGGTTAAAATCGGATTAAAAGATTTCCAAAAAGCAGAGATTTTATCTGGACTGAAAGCAACAGATGAAATTGTAAAGCCTAAATAATGAAATACAAACTCGTCTATCAGGTTGCCTTTTCTTTATTAATTGCCCGGTGGAAGCAAACACTCGTCGCTGCGATAGGTGTGACAATTAGTATAACCATGTTTATCACGGTGCTCAGCTTTATGTCTGGACTTAATGATATGTTAGATGGTTTAATTACGAATCGGACTGCACATGTTCGGATTTACAAAGAGATTCAAATTTCAGAGAAGCAACCCGCAGATTTTATCAATCCTCAAGGGCATAATTTCGTTTCTTCTATCAAACCAAAAAACGAACTATTAGGTATAAATAATAGCAAGACGATTATCGAAGCGATTAAGAAAGATGAGCGTGTGCTAGGGGTTGCACCTAAAATTAATGCCCAAGTGTTTTACAACGTAGGTGCCGTGGATTTGACAGGCGCGATTTTTGGCATTGATCCAGTAGAAGAGAATCGACTGTTTAAGTTTAGCGATTATGTAACATCTGGTAATTACATAGACTTGAAAAACATACCCAACAGTATTGTTTTAGGAAAAGGAGTCGCGACTAAAATGATGGCGAATGTAGGTGATGTCATTCAGGTGACCAGCAGTAAGGGGGACCAAGTGGCGTTAAGGGTGGTAGGTATATTCCAATCAGGTATACAAGACTTAGATAATGTCCAAAGCTATTGTTCCCTTTCTACAACCCAAAAATTGCTAGGACAACCTAGTAATTACATTACAGACATTCAGGTGAAGTTAAAAGATATTCTTTGGGCACCTGAAGTGGCTAAAGAGTACCGTAAAATATACGAATTAAACGCTGTGGATATTCAAACAGCAAACTCCCAATTCGAAACAGGTAGTTCCGTCAGAACGCTCATCTCTTATGCAGTCGGAATTACCCTTTTATTAGTGGCTGGATTCGGTATATACAATATCTTGAATATGATGATCTATGAGAAAATGGATTCGATTGCCATTTTAAAGGCAGTTGGATTTTCTGGTAATGACGTCAATAAAATCTTCTTATCCATAGCCTTGAGCATTGGAATTTTTGGCGGTATGATGGGGCTATTAATGGGATTCAGTTTATCGTCTCTTATTGACCAAATACCATTCAACACGGAATCACTTCCTACAATCAAAACCTACCCGATTAATTATAATCCAAAATTCTATTTCATCGGTGGAACTTTTGCCATTGTCACGACCTATTTTGCAGGCTTCTTCCCTTCTAGAAAAGCGAGTGGAATAGATCCTGTTATCATCATTAGAGGGAAATAAAATGAACAAGGTTGTACTCGAAGCAAAAGGAATCACTAAATACTTTCACGATCCTGTGACAGTAAAGATTTTAGATAAGGTTAGCTTCCAGCTAGAACAAAGCGAATTTGTTTCCGTAATAGGTAGATCTGGTTGCGGTAAATCGACCTTACTTTATATTTTATCCACTATGGATACGGATTATGAAGGTGACCTATTGATAGATGGGCAATCCATGAGGAACAAAAAAGAAGGTGAACTTGCGATTGTTCGAAATGAAAAAATTGGTTTCGTATTTCAATTCCATTACCTACTCAACGAATTTTCCGTTTTACGCAATGTGATGCTTCCTGGGCTGAAACTGGGTCAATTTTCGGAGAAAGAAGTCGAGCATAGAGCCTACGAAAAATTAAAAATACTGGGCATAGAAAAGGAAGCCTTAAAAGATCCCAATCAATTATCAGGTGGCCAAAAACAACGCGTTGCCATCGCTCGTGCACTCATCAACGATCCACTTCTCATCATGGGTGACGAACCCACGGGAAACTTAGATAAAAAAAATTCAGAAATCGTTTTCAATATTTTTCAAGAATTAGCGGAAGAATATAAACAGACTTTGCTAATCGTCACACATGATAACGAATTCGCAGCTAGAACGACCCGAATCATCGAGATGGAGGACGGGCATATCAAATAAAAAAAGGAGCAGAAGGTCAGTAACCCTCGCTCCCTGCATTCATCTGTTCTATTATTATTAGTGGTTAGGCGGTATCAGATTCGCTTAAACAATAGTAAGGCTAAAGAAGGAAAGAAAAGAAAATTTAAACAGTTGTATGTTCCATTTTCGAAAATCCGAACAAACCTCGAAGAAAAACAACATAATAACCCTACCTATTTTTTCTTTCAGCGTAAGCAGAAGGAGATTCCCCCACGACCTCTTTGAAGTTCACGAAAAAAGTGGTTCTCGATTGAAAACCTGATTCAATACCGATGGCTTCTAAGGTAATTATCTTATCCTTACCTGAATCAATTAATTCCTTCGCATGTCGAATTCGCCAGCGCATTCTTTGTTCTAAGAAATTAGATTGTTGTGTCTTCCGAAAATAATAATTGAAATGATGCACCGGGATATCCAGATTTGCAGATAACTGGGCTAATGAAAAAGTGGATTTTAAAAAGGGCTTATATTCTTCCAAATACAAATCTAGTTTTGTCTCAATTTCTATTAATTTCTCTGGAGATAATTCGTAATTCGGAATTTTCAATTTAGCCTCCCGTTCTTCCCTAATATAAGGAGCGTACAAAAATTCTGGAAAATAAAAGACGCTCAAAGAGAGCACTAAATAAGAACCAAGTCCCAAATAATTCCAAGGAGAATTTCCTTGATAGGTTAATTTAAACGGTGTATTACTAGGCAAAATCAAAAAGAAATAAACTAAGAAGAGGATTAACAAAATTTGGACAAAAAGGAAGCCGGGAATCCAATAATGCATGATGAAGTTTTTTTCATTTCGAGGACATAGGCGGAAATAGATTTTGCAACTATAAAAAAGATAGACACTACTTAGTAATAACTTAACATAAAAATGAAAACGAGCAGAGAAGAAAAATCCCAACTGCAGTTTTACTAACTCATGAATATCGAATTTAATCAACTCCACTACCTGGATTTTATGTGCGAAAGAAGTAAATGAATAAGGCAACATATCCAGCATTTGAATGAAAAAGGGGATTAGATGCAGTAAATCTTTAGGGCTCAATACCGTATTTTCTTGTAGCATCCCTCGCACATAAAAATAGGCTAATGGATAAAGCAAATAAAAAAAAGCGTCAAAGTTTCCGAACAGGACAGCTACAATTTCTACATGCCATTCAACAAATAGACAGTAATGAAGTAGGGTGAATAATCCAAAAATGAGAAAATAGAAAAAAAGGAAACGCTTCGGACTTTTAAAAAAAGGTCCGGAGGATTTTAACACTAAAAGCAGGATAATGAAAAAGCTCATGAACACAGCAAGGCTGTGCCCAAACTTATAAATTTCGTGCATTAAAAGGGTTAGGTATGAGTGGTTACAGGTATTCTAACGAATGTACAAAAATACCCCCACAATCAATCACCCCGCCACGTATTTAATCAGTGGTATTTTCCGTAATACCCAAACGATTCCGCCCGAAATCAACAGACACGTAAGTGCGGTCAATGGCACCGCGATACTTGGATGAAGCATTTCACCGTAAACACCCACTTTGGCTAAATAAAACAACACAATTATGTGCACCAAATAGATGCCATAGCTATGTGAACTCACCCAATCACGAAAAGGAGTCAGGATGCGAATATCAAGGTTTTGGTACCTGAAAAACAAGAATATTCCTGATGTGGCTAAAACAACACTAGGCGAAAAATTAGCATACAGCAATCCGTAAAACTTTCCACTCTCCGCTGTAAAATAATAGGACCCTAGCATTGTCCAGAGGGTTCCGAGAACAAAAATGGCCAAAGCCTTTCCTTTAATTCCGGAAGAATACTCCTTCGTACTCAAGTAATAACCCAGTACTAAATAGCCTACATAGCCAGTAAAATCCGTTAATGCGACAGGCAATTTCAGATATGGAAAATGAGGGTTATTGAACAAGATAGTCAAACCCCAAATACCTAAAAAATACTGAATATGCGATTCTGGTGCAGACCTAATCCAACGACCAATAATGGGAATGAACAAATATATCCCAATGATCATGTAGATATACCAGAAATGGTAAGACGCACCGTTAAAATATTGCTCTCCCAACCAAGTCAAACCATCGGTAAACCCAAAAGCCTTACCGCGCAATCGTACCTGCCAGTTAAAAATAGAGAAAATCAAATTATAAAAGAGAAATGGCAAAATGATGCGCATAAAACTTTTCTTCAAAAAAGGCCCAATTGCTTCCTCTCGTGGCAACAATAATGCCCCAGATAACATTACAAAAATGGGCACCACATAGCGATACCCACCATTGTACAGATTAGCAAACCACCAAAAATCAGCTGGAACTTTGTTAAATCGAAACAAAATAGTGGCCGAGGCGTGAATTAAAATCACCCCTATGGTTGCATTTACACGAAGGTTATCTAACCAAGATATTTTCATCTAGTTAAACGGCTGTTTGTAATGACGTTTCTTCGTAGCCGCATAGATGGCATTTGCTATGGAACCGCCGGTAGGTGGCAACGCTGGTTCGCCTAAACCCGTAGGGGCAATTCCATTATTCACAAAATGAGCATCGATCACTGGAATTTCATTACCGCGAATCATCCGGTAAGCATTGAAGTTAGATGGGCTTGCCACCCCTTTTTGGAAATTTAATTTAGCAAACATTGCATGACCCATTCCATCGATGATGGCTCCTTTGACTTGATTTTCTGCGCCACTCAAGTTAACTACCTCGCCACAATCAGTCACAGCGGTCACTTTCGTCACTTTCGGTTTGCCTTTTTCGACTTTAACTTCTGCGATTTGAGCGACATAGGATAAGTGAGAATAGTAGACGCTAAATCCTTGGTGAACACCAGGTTTTTTCTTCCATTGTGCCTTTTCAGCTACTTGCTTGATTACTTCTTCAAAACGAGCAGGCTCATAGGTTATTTTGCCTACAGGTTTTGTTTTTACTTTTTCCAAAAGGGCTAAACGCATCTGAATCGGGTCTTTTCCTGCCACCTCTGCCACCTCATCTAAAAAGGCTTGTTCTGCAAATCCCAAGAAATTCGTGATAGGTGCGCGCCATGGTCCGGTGGTTACAGCAGATTTTTGGTCAACGGATTCGATCAATACATTTTCAATGGCTCCCACAGGGAAATTATCTTGACGGGTTGAATTGCCCGCATTTAGACCTACTCCTCTCAAGGCAAAGGCGATTATTTCCCCATTTTTATCTAAGCCTGCTTTAAAACGATAACGAGCTGCTGGACGGTAGGTCCCTCCTGTCATATCGTCTTCTCTAGTCCACATCACTAAAACAGGTTTCTTGATGATACTCGACAATTCAGCCGCTTCTAATACAAAGTCATTGCTTAGTCGACGGCCAAAACCGCCACCCATTTTGGACAATTCCACTTGAATTTTATCTACCGGAATTTTCAATAAATCCGAAACAGCTTTTTGAGCTGGTTGGGGTACCTGAGTAGGTCCTGCTAGTAAAACAGAATCTGCCTTAACATCCGCAAAGAAATTCATTGGTTCCATCGGACTATGCGAAATGAATGGACATTCGTAAGTCGCTTCGATTACTTTAGCAGCAGAGGCGATGGCAGCAGCAAAATCTCCGTCTTTACGCATCACTTGTGCCTTTTCGGATTTCATTCCTTCGTCGAACCAGTTCTGGTGGGTTTCGTTGCTTTCCAAAGGCGCATCAGAACTGTAATCACAGGTTAAACTAGCGCGGGCTTGCAAAATGGCATAGGTATTCTCTCCTACGATGGCCACTTTATTTTTGAAGGAAACCACCTCTAAAATCCCGGGCATTTTCTTCACATCTTCCGCCGAAAACGATTTCAAAGTAGCCCCAAAAGGTGGACGAACGATTTGGGCAAAAACCATCCCTGGTTTGCGGATATCAATCCCAAATAATGGTTTACCCGTCACTACATTTTTATTATCAACGCCCTTTACGCGAGTCCCTATAATTTTATAATCCTTACGATCCTTATACGTGAGCTCAGTTGGAACGGGCAATTTAGAAGCTGCTTCGGCTAGGGATCCATAGGAGGCTTTTTGGCCTGCTGGACCTAACACAAATCCTTTCGAGGTTTTGCATTGCCCTATATCCACCTTCCATTGATCTGCCGCCGCTTGCATCATCATCTTGCGAACCGTCGCCCCAGCCTTCCTCAATCGCTCCCAAGAGTGCTTCAATGCGCCACTTCCTCCCGTCAATTGACGTTCGAATAGCTTCGTATCTAAATTTGCTTGTTCCACTTGAACCTGTGCCCAATCCACATCTAATTCCTCTGCTACTACCACCGGGAATGCCGTTTTTATCCCTTGTCCAATTTCTGGGTTGGGAGAAAACAAGGTAATTTTGCCCAAGTTGTCTATCGATAAAAAGGCATTAAATCGACCCGCACCCGTAACCACCTCCATTGTGGAAGTCTCTGCAGCTGCTTCGGCTGCAAACCAATCAAAACCTAAGGTAAATACCCCTGTAAATAAGGCAGTTTTCTGAATAAAATCTCTTCTCGATGTTTTCATTTCTTGGTCTTTTTAGAGGCTAATTTAACGGCTTCTTGAATACGGTGATAGGTTCCACAACGGCAAATATTGCCGGACATTCCATCTACGATTTCTTGATCTGTAGGATGTGGATTCTTTTTCAAAAGACCCGCAGCGGTCATAATTTGACCTGCTTGGCAATAACCACATTGAGGAACATCTAACTCATCCCAAGCTACTTGAACCGGGTGTTTCCCAGCAGAATCCAATCCCTCAATAGTGGTAATTTGTGCATTTGAAACGGCAGAAATAGGCAAAACACAAGAACGCGTCGGTTCTCCATTGACCCATACGGTACAAGCCCCACATTGAGCAATACCACAACCATATTTTGTTCCCAAAAGGGACAAATGATCTCTAAGCGCCCATAATAAGGGGGTGTTTGGATCAATATCCAAAGAGACCTTTTTCTTGTTAACTGTGCAATTGATAGCCATATTTCTATTTTTTCTTAATCAGTTCTTTAATGCGAATATTTCTAAATTTCAAAGGAGATCCATGTCCTAAAAACCCGATATGACCCGTTTTGTTTAATAAACCGGGATGTTCTTTGTGATCAGCCGAACCTTCTTTCGTGGCTAGTGCGATATCCCCGTCCAAAATAACTTCCCCATTTAAAATTACCTTAATTTTATTTCCTTGAGCGATTACCTCCTCTTCATTCCACTCTCCCACTGGCTTTAAGAAACCTTGCTTTGCTGGAATGATACCGTATATTGAACCGTGGTATTGATACGGTTGAAGTTTCGCATAGATGGGTGCTGTATTATCCAAAATCTGCAATTCCATTCCCACGTAAGCCGCGTCTCCCTCTAAAGGCGCGCGAATGCCTAAGCCATTATTGGCTCCAGGCGTTAATTGAAAATCAAATTTGAGATGAAAGTCTCCGTATTCATTTTTCGTATACAAATTCCCCTTTCCTCCTCGGGTCGGATCCACCACTAATTCCCCATTCGATGGATAATAATCCGTTGTATTTCCTGTCCAATTAAAGAGTGATGAACCATCAAATAAAGTTGCAAAATCAGCCTCTGGAGCAACATAAGCTGCTTCTGGTTTCAATTCTTTTACATAAATATTACGGTAAACAATGTGATTCCCATGTGCCTGCAACTCAATAGCATCTTTCAAGAAAATCGGAATTTTGCGATCCCAATAATTCTCTAAAATCACATTATTGACCACTAATTCACCATTTAAATAAACGGTTACCCGCTCGCCTCTCATCAAAATGCGGAAGGTATTCCATTCATTAATGGGGTTATCTGCTACTTTCAATGGATTTCGAGGATTGATTTGGTTATTATATAAACCACCAGAACCCACCTGAGCACCCACATTTGTACGGGCAATATCCCAAATCTGCACCTGAGGAGATCCTCTTAAATAAATACCCGCATCACCATCCTTTTCAATTTTCCAATCCACAAACAGCTCAAAGTCCTGGTAATCTTTCACCGAACACAAATTATCCCCGTGTCCCGTAAAATGCAGTTCCTCCCCTTTGGCTTCCCAACCTGCACGCATCACCTCATCCGCCTTCACTTGTAATTTAGCAAGCGTGTCTGCGGACCATTGTCTGCGCTTCACTGGATTAGCTACAAGTCCCTTCCAACCACGTAAATCATGACCATTGTACAGGGTATAAAAACCACGATCCGTAATTTTAAAGGCTTCATTTAGTTTCTCCCGAACAGCAGGATCTGCTATTTGATTGAAAACTTCTTGCACCCACTCCTTGGTCATTTGGCCCCTAAATTCAGTATTAGCTAGGTAAAGCGCTGCTAAACCATCCACCGCAATTTGGCGGACGTTCGGATCTTGCAAACCAAGATAAAGCGTGCGCATAGCTGAAAGAGAATTACATTTTGCCAAACCCTTAAAAATCAGCTCTCGCGTCTCTAGGTTAGCTGTTAAATCCAAGGCATTACGGTAGTTCAAGACCTGTTGATCTACATTTTTAAACAATTTCGCATTGATCCGTGCGAAAGCGCGAATGGCCTCTTCATTTTTTGTTTTCTTGGCTTCTGCGTACAACCATCCTAGATTTTCCACTTCTTGTACGAAAGGAATCCAATTGGTTTTATGTGAAGCTTGAAGAGCGAATGAGGTAATTTTACTATTCAGTGTTCCATCTTGTCGAGTGATTTGAGTCATCGCCTGTTGCAATGATTTTACCTCGTTTGGCAGTTCTGCATACCCTAATTTGCCCGCAATAATGTCAATATCAGCTACCGTTACCCAATAAGGCAAAGCATAAAATCCGACCGAACGAGTGGCTGAATTGGATTGAACAGAACGCCAAACCAAAGGCTTTACTTCCGGCCATTGACGGGAGGAACCATAGACGAGCAAAATGGTTTTTTGAGCTAGGCTGGCATTTTCATAGTTCACTAAAGCCTTTTTAAAGAAATCATTTGCCTTAAGTGAGGTACAAAAATCGGCTATTTCGAGCGTCACTTCTTTAGTTGAGCCTAATTGTGACCACACCATTGCTAAATTATTCACTCCACCTATTTGCAACAAAGCCAAGGCTTTTTCTTTCACATAACCTGCAGGCATCGCAGATACAGCCCAGGTTGCTTTATAAAGGCCTATTGCTTTCACAAAGGCTTGGACATGCGTAGCATCCCAGGATTTACTCGCCACTTTCAAATGCTGAAGATCACGCGGCGCGCTCAAATAGTTCTTTAAAATAAAGGCCATCACCTGCGGTCTTGACGCTCCATACCGTTGTAGCCAAACAGCTGCATCCAACTGAGCCAAGGTCTTCATCTCGGCATTCTCTGTCAAGCCAATCGCCAAATAGGCCAATAATTCAGCTTTGTTTTTGGAAATAGCTTGGATGTAGGATTCTGTCACTTGTGTGGGATCATAGGCGCCTTTTAGAGCATAAGCAGCTGATTTCAGACTTACATAATCCCCCTTTTCGGCTAATGCACGTAAGCGATTTTGCTCTATGCGGCTCGCGTCTTGTGCGAACACCGTGGTAGCGATTAATAAAAATAGGAATAGATATCTCATCATTTTATAAAATATAAGGTGCGCGCATCGGTTGATCCATCAGGCGGTTTGCCTCGTCATCCCCTACAATTACTTGATTGATGGGGTCAAATTTTAAGTTACGATGCACGCGCATCGCTATTAAACCTAAGTTAATTAAGGTACAAGAACGGTGACCATTTTCCTCGTTCAAGGCAAATTTCTTGCGATTCTTAACCGAATCAACAAAATCCGTTTGTTGCATCACGGGTTCCGGAAATTCAGCTAGTTTTTTGGCCAAATCCGGAATATCTGACTGCATATTGCGGTACAATTTCCCTTTAGGTCCTTCGATGTAAGCTACTTTCTCGTCTTTAGCTTCGCCATCCAAAACGATTTGACAACCATCCGCATAGGTGTAGGTAATGCGATTAAATATCCCCACGGCGTCTTTATCTTGCACGGGCGCATCCACTTCGATGTATACTGGCGATTCATTGTCCTTGCCAAGCATGTATTGAATCGGATCCAAATAATGCTGCCCCATATCTCCTAGTGCACCGCCATCGTAATCCCAATAGCCTCGGAAAGTTTGGTGGGTGCGGTGTACGTTATAGGGTTTATAGGGTGCAGGCCCTAACCAGCTTTCGTAATCTAATTCCAAAGGCACTGGCTGAGGCGTCAAATCCGTCTTGCCAACCCAATAAAACTTCCAATCAAAACCGGTATGCTTACTCACCGTAAACTTCAAAGGCCAACCCAAGAGTCCTGAATCGACCACCTTTTTCATCGGTTTTACAGTTGTATTCATGCCATAAAAATTGCCTTCAAAGCGAAACCAGGTGTTCAATCTAAAAATCCGTCCGTGTTGTTGAACGGCTTCTTTCAAGCGTTTCCCCTCCCCAATCGTTCGCGTCATTGGCTTCTCACACCAAATATCTTTCCCTGCTCTTGCGGCATCTGCCGCCATAATTCCATGCCAATGAGGCGGAGTAGCCACGTGCACAATATCCACTTCAGGCAATTGAATCATCTCCCGGTAATCGTGAAAAGATTTTACTCCCTTTTCCACTTTATCTAATCCGAGCTGTAAGTTCTTCTTATCCACATCGCAAAGAGCTACCACGCGAGTACCCGCATAAGGGATGTGCCCTCGTCCCATTCCTCCTGTACCGATAATCGCTTTTGTTAATTGATCCGATGGTGCTAAAAAGCCCTTACCTAACACGTGCCGTGGCACGATGCTAAACGCAGCCAAACCTAGAACTGATTGTCCTATAAACTTTCTTCTTGAAACTGACATAGATTAAACAGGTTTTGCACTAAATATAGGAATTATTTAGTAATTCCAATGCTGACTGTATGCTGATTGACCTGATTTTCTAAAGGGCTAAATGCGGATTGATCACCCCAGGATTTGAATAAGGCCAAAGCCAATAATTTAGCTTGTAATTGATAGCCCTCTTTCGTTAAATGCAATTGATCTTTTAGAAAACATCCATTTTTCACCCAAGCTTCGCAAGAACCATAACCACCCATCACTTGATTCAAATCATAATAAGGGACAGGTAATTCCGCTAAAACCTGAACAACCTCTCGTTGAAAGGGTGGAATTCTTTTCTGACTGCGGGTATCAGGTGGACTGGTCATCAAAAAGACCGTTTCTGGAGATTTGGATTTCACCTCTTGCATAAACTCGATAAGCGCCTGACGATAATTGGCTCGATCCCATTTGGCATTATAGGCTTCATTGGTACCAAAGGAGCAAATGATCAGATCTGGTTTCAATAGCTCTATTTGGGACAATGCTACATTCCCACGAGACTTCAAATGCGTAAACTGAGCACCTGCCACACCCAAATCTTGGAAATCGACGCTCGAATTTGGGGTCAATATCTCTAGCCCATGAAGTGTAAATTCGTCTTGTTGCGCGACACGTTTTTGAAGTGATAAGGTAAACTGACTTTGCGCATAGTTACTTTTAAAATCCCAATAAGCTACATTCCCACTTTGTCCTCGTTTATCTACACTAAATGCTGGTCCTAGAGCAGGGATCATGGCGCAAGAATCTGCACCACACCAAACCCGAATGTGATTCAGTGTGGCCAAAGAGTCTTTAAAGGTAAAAGTGATTTGTGCCGTACTATCACGGGTGGTAACAGCATAACCGGCCAATCCAATATTCCTTCCTGACGTTGGTTTTAGAATGGAAGTTCCTTCCCAGCGACCCTGTGCTTTGGTTTTCAGGACACGACCATCGACACTGTTAGCGAGGCTATAAGGAAATTGAATACCTGAATTTTGTACGCCTAACAAGCGTTTCAACTCACCTGTGAAATGGCCAATTTGCACATGAGAATCACCTAGATGAAGTATTTTCAATTTTCCTGACTTCCATTTGGGGGCTAAAGCGGCAATATCTGCATCGCGCTGAATGACGTTACAGGAATGACAGACTTCTGTTGAATCCACTTTGGCAATAAGAGGATAGGCAAACAACCCAAAAAACAGACATTTATACCTCAAAATTGAAAGTAAATAAAGGGTTGCACCAAAGTGTCACGAAACTGAATAATTAGTTGGAGGGCCGCAAGCAAAATAAAGAACCAAAAGAAAGAAGGAATATAAAATGTCCATTCCACTAATTTCACTTTCCAATTTCCGGGAATTATCGTCCAAGACAAAAGGGCCACGAGCAAAATTGCCAGTTCATTTCGAGAAAACCAAAATCCCACAAAATCTAGCGCTGAAGTTGCATTAGCCATTTGATTCAGCATCAATAAGGCCGTATCAAAATCAGACGCCCGGAAGAAAATCCAACAGAAAGTCACAAAGCTAAAGGTACAGACGCCTCCAATAAAATCCATCCATTTGCCTTCTGGCAGGTGTTTATGAACCGCTTTGTGAAGTGCTAACGCTAATCCATGCGCCGCTCCCCAACAAACAAATTGCCAGCTTGCTCCGTGCCAAAATCCGCCCACTAACATCGTGATCAACAAAAAAAGATAGGTGTTTAGCGTTCCTTTTCGATTCCCTCCCAAAGGAATGTACACATAATCACGTAACCAAGAGGATAAGGAAATATGCCATTTACGCCAAAATTCCGTCACATTCGAGGCTCCATAGGGGTTTTCAAAATTCTCCTTCAACCGATAACCTACTAATAACGCTAATCCAATGGCAATATCGGAATAACCAGAAAAGTCAAAATAGATTTGAAAACTGTAAGCCAGAGCCCCTAACAGATTCTCCCCTCCCGTATAAAAGGACGGATTATCAAATACCATATCAACGTATTTCCCTAGGTAATCTGCGATTAATAATTTCTTGATCAATCCAGTCACTATTCGAAACAGACTTTCCTTGTAGCGGCGCGCATCGAGGTTTTCAGGTGAATTTATTTGGCCTAAAAAATCCTTCGCACGGACAATGGGACCCGCCACCAAATGCGGGAAAAAGGTCATATAAAAGGCATAATCAAGGAAGCTTTTAGAGGACCGAATCTCTCCGCGGTACACGTCCACGATGTAGGAAATCGACTGAAAGGTATAAAAAGAAATCCCGATGGGAAGAAACAAATCTACCGGTTCAAAATGAGTCAATAAGAGCCAATTCGTGTTCTCTAGAATGAAATTAGGGTATTTAAAATAAAGCAAAAAAGAAAGGCTAAACAGCACAGCGATGGTAGCCCAAATTTGCTTAGAAGTGCCCTCAGACCGTTCGATTTTGCGCGCAAAAATGAAATCAACCACGATTTGAAAGACGAAAAGGGCTAAAAAAGGGCCGCTCGATTTATAGTAAAAGAATAAACTAAATGCGATTAAATAGAGTTTGCGCAGGGCATTTTGCGTAAAAAGGAGGGCATAGAAAAAGAGAAAAATCCCGAAAGTAAATAGGAAAGAAAACTCCGTAAAAAACCAAGGCTCATTCGTAGAATACAGCATAAATTCACGAAGGAGCTGCTCATACGGGATTAACCCGATCGCCTGCTTAATAACCTCTATAATCTGCTGCATTTAAGACAATTGCTTTGTATTTTTTCGGATAGCCAAACCGCTCCGGCGGCATCATCCGTATCTTCCAACGACTCGATTCCTGTAACCAATTCGCCACATTTCCCATCCAAATGCGGTAACCCGGCAAGGATGGATGTCTTCCATCCGTGGATTTAGGAAGTACTAAGTGCTTAGAGGAGAAAAAGGCAGCGGAGTCAGCCGCCGCTTGAAAGGCATCAGAAACGACGTAATCATAACCCCAATTCGTAGGTCCTATCCAGGCGTAAGGAATGCCATTTAATCGCTTTTGAAATTGCCTAGCTAAGGTTTTTCTCGTCGAATAATCTTTTGCTAACACTTCATTTAATCCAAATAGTACGAACACAAAACTAGGACGATAACGCTTGATAATCTTAGAGATCGTATCCGATTTTGCAAAGTTTATTGAAGTGGCCGAAGCCCATTCAACGGTGGCGACGAGTTTGTGGCCGTTACTTTGGCAATAATCATTCAGCACATTTTTCATCCCTCCGGCTTCAGAATCCCCTATTAATAATACCCGGTGCTGCGTAGAATCATCCACACTCGAGTCTGGCAAAACGGGCTCAGGAATGGCAGAATAAACTAAAGTAGTCGTATCCTTCGGAATTATATAGGTAGGAATCGTGTCAATTTTAGCAGCTTCGATGATTTTCTCTACTTTCTGGACAGGTGTTTCAATCTCTAATAATTTCTTGATTTCTTGATCCGCAAGTAAATAGGTGCTGGGAATATAACTGTACAAATACAGCCCAGAACATGCTAAAATAAAACAAAGAGCCGCCCAAAACAGATAAAACCTTTTCATTTAATCAATCAACGTAAAAGATTTTTTCATTAACCGAATCCAGCGTTTCGCATTCGCCGCATAACGCGCCTTTGCCATTGCCCGCGTCCATTTCATAGGATCTGGATTTCCTTTTAGCAGAATGTAATATTTTTTACTGGCCAAAACCTCACAAAAATCTACCATACTATCCTCCGGACGCGCATAATGCTTAAAACTCGACTTCTTTTTACGAACGTATTTACCGCGCAATCCAAAGTAATTATTTTGCTTAATGGATTGTTTAGACTGGCCAAAACCTGACTCGCAAATACCTACTCCAATAATTAATTTCGATGGAATTCCATACACTTGGGATAACGAATCAATAAAGGGTTTGTATCGTTGAATTTTATCCTGCGTACCTTGAAAGGCTAGCGCTGAATACTGAAAAAACAGGATAGCAAAGAAGAAAATGGGCTTCATACGAAGCAAAAATACAAAATTAAGCGCGGATTACCACGGTTAAACTACGAGCACCGTGTGCCCCAATCACGAGCGATTGCTCGATATCCGCGGTCTTCGATGGACCGGCTAAAAACAAACCGAAATTCGAGTTTGGCTTATTTAATTCCGCATAAGCCGCGTGCATATTCGGTACTATTTTAGAAACATTAATCACTAAATGTTGGCAAATAAACGGCGCCACGCGATGTGGTAATGCCTCTTCCGTCAACCAAATCGCCCCATTCTCCGCTACACCAAACTCACCATCAATTTCCAATACTTCCACATCAGCTAAATTCAAGCCATCCATCGTTTTTTCATAACGTCGCCTACCTGGAAACAAAGCTTCTAATTCTTCAGGACTAACCACACGTGCCCCCACCACTTCCAAAGATGCCTTGAAATCAAAATCTTCCGATGCACCTTTAAAATCGCCCGGATGATTTATTTCGCTTTGCACGTGAATTTTCCCTAAAATCTCTTCTCTTGCGCTCATCGTTTTTGGTACCATTCTTGAAAACTCTCCTTGGGGGCAACAGGCATTTCCCGCTGTTTGTACCAAGGATTTAAACGGGAATTTAATAGGGGAGCAAATCTCCTTAGAAGCGATCCGCCTAATCGGTAAATCGCCGGATGGGCTAAGGTGAACGCCATCAGTTTCATTCCTATCGTTTTGCCTACTGGCGCTAATCCAGCCGCCATCAAGTCTTGACGCCAAAACCACAATTGCTCATGGATATTAATCTTCACCGGACAGACATTCGAACAAGAGCCGCAAAGTGTGCTCGCAAAAGGCAAATCCGCATTGGCCTTTTTATCGATATTCGGGGCTAATATGGAGCCAATAGGACCAGCCACCGGTTGGTGGTAACTATGTCCCCCACTTCTGCGATACACCGGACAGGTATTAAAACAAGCCGCACAGCGAATGCATTTCAACGAATTCTTGTATTTAGGGTCCTCAAGCTGACGTGTTCGGCCATTATCTAGCAGAACGATATGCATTTCTTGTCCCTCACGAGGCTTATGAAAATGCGAGGAATAGGTCGTGATTAATTGACCCGTGGCGCTTCTAGCAAGTAATCGTAAAAACACCGCTAAATCCGAGCGTTTCGGAATAATCTTTTCAATCCCCATGCAGGCAATATGCACTTTCGCCAAATGCGCCCCCATGTCCGCATTTCCTTCATTTGTGCACACCACGAATTCACCCGTTTCGGCCACCGCAAAATTCACCCCGGTGATCGCCACTTCTGAAGCAAGAAAATGCCCACGAAGATGTTGACGTGCCGCCTCTGTTAAAAACTGAGGATCTTTATTGCCTTTAGGAGTTCCCAAATGCTGGTGAAATGTCTCCCCTACATCTTCTTTTTTCAGGTGGATTGCAGGTAAAACAATGTGACTGGGCACTTCGTTTCTGAATTGAACAATGCGTTCCCCTAAATCCGTATCGACGACTTCGATGCCATTTTTGGCTAAATAATCGTTCAGATGACATTCCTCGGTCAACATCGACTTACTCTTCACGAGTACCTTCGAACCTTGCACCGCAATGATTCCATGCACAATCGCATTATGCTCCGCCGCATCTTTCGCCCAATGTACTTTAATACCATTCGCTTGCGCTTTGGCTTCAAAGGCCTGCAAATAGCTTCCTAAATTCGCTAAAGTATGATCTTTGATTTGTGAAGCGTGTTCACGCAAAGCTTCCCATTCGGGCAAAACCTTCGATGCCTTATCCCGTTTGGCACGCACAAACCACAAGGTTTCATCATGCCAGTCGGTCCGCTCCGCATCCGCAATAAATTTCTCTGAAGCTTCCGCGTGACTACCCATGATTCAATATTTCGACAATGTGTTTAACCTGAACTTTTGAGCCTTGTCGGCGTAAAATTCCCTCCAAATGCATCAAACAAGAGGTATCCGCCCCTACAATGTATTCCACTTCATTCGCATTGTGCTCCTTGATTCGATCTTGTCCCATCTTCACCGAAACGGCTTCTTCCGTTAGGCAGAAAGTTCCGCCAAATCCACAGCATTCATCTTCACGAGTCGGCATCACCACTTCGACACCTTCTACAAGACTCAGTAAATCTTGTAATTTGGAAAAGGTATTTTCGTTACGCTCTGACATGGAACTCAAACGTAAACCGCGCTGCCCATGGCAGCTTTGATGCAATCCTACCCGATGAGGGAAGGAAGCATGTAAGGAAGAAACCTTCAACACATCCGTCAAAAACTCACAAATCTCATATACGGATTCCCGGATTTTCGCCGAAGGATGATGTTCCTTTAAATGCAACACGCAAGAACCCGACGGCCCCACGATGTAATCAAATCCCTCAAAATTATTCGAAAAATTCGTGTCGCAACCCATCGTCTCAGACGCAAAACCCGAGTTAGCCATGGGTTGGCCGCAACATGTTTGATCCCTCGGAACGATGACCTCACAGCCCAGTTTCTCCAACAATTCCAAACTCGCCACCGCGACTTGCGGGTAGAATTGGTCAATGTAACAAGGAACAAACAGCGCAACACGCATCCTAATATCGTTTCAATTGAATTAAATCTGTAGGGATATCACCCATATAAACCATTAAAGCCGCACCTAGCGCACTCGCTTGAGCCACTTCCGCCGCATAAACGGTTACCTCTGGAAAGGCCCGCGCTAATAAACGCATGTACCATTCATTCTTGCTAAAACCTCCGTCAACCAGCAATTGTTTGACAGGAGCGTCTTTCAACAGCAAGTTCAGACTAAAGATTTGTTGGCCTACCAAATCTACCATGAATTGGTCATATGCCGAAGTCAAATCGCTAAAATCAGCTAAATCTCGGGAGGCGAAAGCACATTCGAAAACGGACGAAGCATTCGGTTTTAATTTGAAAACAGCATCGCTGAATCGGCAATCCTTGAAAGAACCGCCAAAATGCGCTTCCATCCGAGCTACTTGCTCCTCATGAAAATGTCCTCCAAACAGGCGAGACGCTTTGACAGGCTTACCGTTAGGCTGTAAATAACACAAGACATCATTTGCTAATTCATCGGAAGTCAAGGGCGAATCATTAAACGGATGCATCGCTATGCACCAGGTGCCGGTGGACAAAAGCACAAATTCCTCCGAAATACTCCGCAAATAAGGAACCAAAGCGGCCGATGAATCATGCAGACCAAACCCATAATTAATTCCATCTATTCCCATATTAGCCTCGCTAGCTATTGGCGCTAACTTATCTTCAATAGCGGATACCCAGGGATGGTATTGGCCCTTATCGAAGTCCCATAAAGCCGTATGGCAACCGATGGACGTGATCTCAGAAAAGAATTTTCCAGTAAATAATGACGCTAGGTAATTAGGAAAATGTAGGGCTTGGTGTACCTCAGGCCAAAATGCTTTGAACTGAGCAGCATATACTTGCAATCCCGAATTTAAATTCCCCAATATAGGCGATGCGGTTCTGCGCGCAAATTCAGCCTCCCCACCAAAATCCGAATAGGGAAATGGCAAAGTGGCAGGTTTCAAATAATTATACAAAGGCGCCACCGGCTCTCCTGTACGATCCACATACACAAACGAAGCGCCATAAGCGGAAAAATTCAAACCGATAAGTTCGAATTCAGGCATTTGGCAAAGCGCTGTAAATGTAGAAACAATCCATTGCTGAAGTGCAGACAAATCCTCGCACGGAAATCCATCTTCGTCTACAGCCTCTGCAAAATGCTGCTGTTTTTCAAATACAATCTGAAATGAAGTATCCCAAAGGAAGACCTTTTTATTCGTCTTTCCTATGTCAAATACCGCAATTACAGGTGTTTTAACACTCATTACAATCCCGTCGCTACCGTTTTTGCACCACGTGCTTTGATTAATTTTTCCCGCATATTCTCTTGACGGAATAAGGCGATTGGATCCAAAGCTCCCCCTAATTCCAAACGGGCTTGTGCCACTAATGCGCGCACATCCGTACGGAAAACGGCCTGCAAAATTTCTTGACAACGAACCACATCGTTCGCTTCACGAGCTTCTTCTAAAGCTTTTCGATCCACTAATAAAGCCTGAGCATAAGCAATTTGAATGGCTTCCACCGATTGCAATAAATCTTCCAAAGGATCCTTCACATTGTGTGAGGCATCAATCATCCATCCCAAATCCTTCGCATGGTTCATCCCTTTCGCATCCATCCCATCCACTAATTCATTGAAGATTAAGAACAATTGATATGGTTTAATCGAACCTGCCGTTAAATCATCATCGCCATATTTCGAGTCATTGAAATGGAAACCACCTAATTTACCCTCCATCAAGAGAATAGAAACGATTTGCTCAATGTTGGCATTCGGCAAATGGTGCCCTAAATCCACCAAGGTTTTTGCCTGAGGTCCTAGCTTATTCACCATCGAATACGAAGCACCCCAATCTCCAACGGTCGTTGAATAGAAGTTCGGCTCGTAAGCTTTGTATTCCAAATACAAAGACCAGTCGGCAGGTAGCGCCGCATAAATCTCTCGCAAACTATCCACAGTGCGCTCATATGCCTTGCGGAAATTTAATTGGCCAGGAAAACAAGATCCATCCGATAACCAAACGGTTAAAGCCTTCGATCCGAGTTCCACTCCATGCTTAATCACCTCGATGTTATGATCAATTGCCTGCTTCCGAGTCGCCGCAGAAACATGTTGCAAAGAACCAAATTTATAGGAATGTGCTTGATCCGCTTGATCCTGAAAGGTGTTTGAATTCACGGCATCGAATGCCAAACCGTGTTGGGCTGCCAGTGTGCGAACCGCCGCAGGATCTGTCGGAATATCCCAAGGAATGTGCAAAGAAATCGCGCCTGAGGATTGATTCAATTGATGCAACAAACCAACATCCGCGATTTTTTCTTCCAAATTACGCGGTTCGCCTCCACCAGAAAAGCGTCCAAAGCGGGTTCCTCCTGTGCCTAAGGCCCAAGAAGGTATCGCGATTTGAAAATCCTTTAATTTCTGTAAAATACCAGCTGGCAAGTTCACCTCTGATTTCAAGAAATCCAGTCGGCGGGTATGTTGGGCTAATAATGCCTCGTTATGATTCAAAATATTCATCATTGTGCTTATTCTATCTTATCTTAAAAATCCTGCAGCTACACCTCCATCTACGTTTAGCGCATTTCCGGTCGACTTATTTAATAAGCCTCCTACGAATGCAAAACAGGCGTTGGCAATATCATCTGGCAAAATTGATTCATTCAAAAGGGTACGTTTCGCGTAATAGGCGGGTAATTCAGCTACCGTGATGCCATAGGCTTTCGCACGACCTTCGGCCCAGCCCCCTGCCCAGATATTGGAATCTGCAATCACCGCATCCGGATTGACGGTATTTACACGGATATGATCGGGTCCTAATTCCGCGGCCAACAAACGGGTCATGTGTGCTTGTGCAGCTTTGGCGGAGCCATAACCCACGTTATTCGGTCCCGCCACAAAAGCATTCTTCGATACGATGTTCACAATATCGCCACCCAATCCCTGCTTGCGCATCACTGCAATCGCCGCTTGCGAAACCAAGTATTGTCCCTTCACTAAAATATCATATAACTTATCCCAGTCGGCCTGAGTATGCTCCAAAATCCCTTTCGAAATCGAGATTCCTGCATTGTTCACAATTAAATCCACCCCACCAAAATCCAAGCAAGCCTGCTTCATCGCCGCGTCAATCGATTCTTGATTGGTTACATCCGCAATGACCGTAGATACC
>VFQS010000562.1_pt1 | contig 40172 bp, 38 predicted proteins | sample 3512361 | NCBI WGS metagenome assembly VFQS01 (sample SAMN10412375, study PRJNA504923) | tailings metagenome | isolation source: Relicate 1 Philex TSF3 active mining | place: Philippines
TAGGACTAGTTTCTCTCTTCTCCAAAAATTGGCTATTCCTTCCACGTAACATCAGTGAATTATCTATAGCTGAGTAAAGATGGCTTCGACTCCGCTCAGCCATCTTTACTTATTGGTTTTCTACATAATCAATGATTCTGAAGGATTAAATGGTTGCGGTTTCGGACTTAATCGATAGATAGGCACAACCAAAACAGAGAACTGCATTGACACTGAGAAATGTGATCGCGGGTAAGCCATCACCAATCCACATCATTTGTGGAGCTAACACTGCACTAGTGGCTAGGCAGGCGGAAGTTCCAATCGATGCTCCCATCGCAAACCATTTCCATTGAGGATGTCCCAAGAGAATAACTAAGAGTCCCAAAGGTAATAGTACACTTGCCGTAATTGGGTTGAGAGCATTGGTATTAGAAAACGCATTACCTAATTCGGGGAGAGAACTTCCTGCAATGCGGAAAGGCAATTGGGTAATATCAAATAGATAGAAACCTCTCAGGAAAAATAGACCTGCACCACCAAAGAAAATTCCATTCGTAAAAGCCCAGTTCCAGCGAAAAGGCAACCAGCGATTGATCAACCATGCGAGTAAATAGGAGCCAATCACCATAATTAACTTCGGAATTAAAGCTATCGCACCACCATCAATCCAGAAACGAGGACTCAAGTAACCATTATCCCTTGCCCAGCGCAAGAAATCAGGAATTCCCAATTGCCCTTGCGAAGCCAAGCTCACAGCCGCCGCCGCATTCAGATGACCTGCACCATAGTAATTAAGCGTATCATCCGCAACCTTGCGCGAAGACTGTTTGAGAATCTGCATCACCTTCTCTGGATCTTTCACTCCTGATGCTTCGATGAGAGCAACAACTCCCGCAACATGAGGGGATGCCATACTAGTTCCCTGAAAAGAACGAAATACGGATTCCTTATTTCTTGGGTCAATTGTATTTTGCAAAATACCACCTGACATATCGCCTTTATCGCCATTCTTGCCCCTCGCGATCGCGCCTCCGGGGGCTGAAAGATCGATGCCTGCACCGTAATTAGAATAGGGAGCTTTCTCGCCAGTGGAACTGGTGGCGGATACGGCGATTACCTTGGGATAGCGGGCAGGATAGAAGGCGGCATTGCGATTGGAGTTACCTGCGGCGGCAACGATAGTTACACCTTTTTTGTAGGCATAGTCGATCGCACTTTGCATGAGTTTACTTTCGCCACCACCACCGAGGCTCATATTAATTACATTTGCGCCATTATCCGCCGCAAAAATAATTGCTTCGGCAATATCGGAAATCGTGCCTCCACCTGAAGCAGAAAGCACCTTCAGGGGCATGATATTCGCTTCGTAGGCAATGCCTGCTACTCCAAAGTTATTATTTGTTGATTGTGCGATCGTGCCTGCTACATGGGTTCCATGCCCATTGTCATCACTTGCATCTTCGCGATCGTTAACAAAATCATAGCCCTTAACAAAATTAGTATTCTTTAAATCGTCAACTTTGCTTACGCCTGTATCAATGACCGCAACTGTAATTCCTTTACCTTTCGTCTTAGTCCATGCCTTCTCTACATCGATCGCTTTGAGATTCCATTGATCTTTATACATAGGATCATTAGGAGTTGTGCCACCCAAGAAGTCCATAGAATAGACATAGTTTGCCTCGACATATTCCGTCAGTTCCTGAAGCTCCTTTGACTGTTTGAGCTTTTCGAGGACTTGAGTATCACCTTTGACAATATAAAGTTTATCTCCCTTAGAAAAAGCACTATTAAACTTCGGCTCGATACCGTATTTTGAGGCGATCGCCTTTAGTTCGCGATCGACCTGAGCAGGGGATAGGCTATCCCGAAAGTTTAATACCATGGAGTCAAATTTACCCTCGACTGCTAAACCTTGATAAGTCGAAAGTGCCCAAAACAAGCCTACAAAAAACAGACAACAGAGCAGAAACTTTTTCATAATTTCAAAACCTCGACCTCAAGTCCCTATCCGCTATTTTTATCATAATAGTGATTTCAATTTTGCAGTTAGCAAAATTGAAATCACACCTCTTACTAGGACTGATCTTTTGGTTAGTACTACAGCGCTTTGCGCCTTCTCAAAACCCAGATAAATTTTGAAAAAGCTTGCGAAGCAAGCTTTTTCAAAATTTATCTGTACTACACAAACTTGTAAATATGTAAGGATGGGTGGCGCGAAACGCCACCCATCCTTACTGTGATTCATTGCATAAGAGCTATGTACTAACTACTACCTGTCCTTTATCAATTTTGGCAGTATAAGCTGGTAGTGGCTTCGTAGCAGGTTTTCCAAGAACTGTGCCATCGGCAGCAAACTCAGCATCATGACAGGGACAAACATAAGCTTTCTTGTCAGCTTTCCAAAGCACAGTGCAGCCCTTATGGGTGCAAGTGGGGTTGACCGCTAATAAACTATCTTTGTTCTTCGGATCGCGGACTACGGCTATTTGTTTGTCAGATGTAACTAATACGCCATCCTTGTCAAGCTGAGCAACTGCACCGATCGCTTTAAAATTTTTGCTGGGGGCAGCAGCGACACTTTCAGGTGCAGATTTAGTTGGCGAAGCTGATGTATTGGGATTAGAGTCAGCACAACCTAGTAATGATGATGGAAGTAAACTCACTAACCATCCTAATCCAAACCAAGAAAGTAACTTACGGCGATCCATATTTTTTTCTCTATAGTTTTCTATATTGTTGTGAAGTGGGATACTGAAATAGACAAGGGGGGGATTCCCCTGTTAGGGACTTGCGATTAATTAAAGTACCTACGGCTTCGACTTCGCTCAGCCAACGTTGGCTGAACAAAGTCGAAGCCATGCAAACTCGGTAGTACCTTTTTTCTTGTCAAGCCCCTTAAGACTAATGAAGCCTTCCAAGATGATTACTTGGTTTTTCAATCTGACTAAGCCTAGCCCCAATATAACCTAGCCCCTAAATATCAGCATTCATGCTGTATACAAATCATCACAATGATCGCTATACATGGTTAAGGTTTACTAAAGTTGACATATATCCATGTACACATTTTTCGAGCAAGCCGATCAGCAAGATGTTAAAACGGATGCCCAACCCCAAGTAAAACTGAATACTTACTTGAAGTTTGCGATTGATCCTCAAACCATTGGCTTATTGGAAAGTGAATTTACGCAGGAAGTGTTAACGGTTAGGGCCTCTCATGTCATGCCAGTACCGAATAAACCATCTTGCATTTTAGGGATTTTAAGTCGGCATCGTCGTGTGTACTGGGCAATTGATTTGGCAATGCTTTTAGGTTTTCAGCCCCTAGATTCTAATATTCACCTTTACGAAGTTATTTTGACATCTGTACAGGACTTGTCGCTTGCTTTGATTGTTCCTAGCATTATGGGAGTTGTCCATCTTCCTAGCAATAATTTTGAGAATGATATTTTTGCTCTCCCTGCAACACTGAAACCCTATCTGAAAGGCTATGTTCACGGTGAAGGCAAAGAAGGTACGGCTTATTTACTCAAAGCGGAGCATATTCTACAGTCAGCAATTTTACATTCGTAGTTTAATGGGCATAAATGAAGTACATCGCTTCTTTATACCTATTAAGTGTCTATGGCTTTACATTCATCGCTCCTGAAATTCGTTAGAATAATCTGAATTTGGGTGCTCTTCAGTACATCCTCATGCAATCACTTCCATGGAATCTTGCCGCAATGTGCTCATTGAATTTGTCTATAGGGAAGCTCATGCTCAAATCCAGAGCTTAGGAAGTGGAATTAGACATAAATATAACGTTGATGAAGTCATTGCCTATGCTTTAAATCGCTTGCCTGCTATGTTTGCCTCAACGGATATTGAATTGCAGCAAAAGCGGCAAGAATGTATTTTGATGCGAGAAAATATTACGAAGATGACTCGCCAAGCTCTAATTGCGGTACGCCGCGATCCCTTACGCCAACCGCAACCATTGGCGGATATTGAGTTAGCTAATGCTCCCTATGCTTTGTTGGGTATTCAAGAATTATTAGGTTGGCAAAATCTAATGTGGTGTGATGTTCCTCAAGCTTTGGAAGAGGCTTTAGAAAATGCGATCGCTAAATATAATTCAGGCAATCTGTCGCCAAAGGTAAGTAAGTATGGGGCATTAGGGAGAAGACAGGTCAATGCTCAAATGTATTTGACTAAAACTTCTCAAAAATGTAGTGTTGCTCCTGAGGGGAAACAGAGAGAATATGATACCTATATGATTGAATCTATTCATCTTGTGCATTCTCTGGAAAGACTGGTGATTAGAATGGCTCAGAATCGTGCTCAAAATTTTCCGTCTGCTGAATTGAAGTTTATTCGTTTGGAAGATGTCCTTGCAAAGACCTTGAATCGTCTACCACCATTGTACGCAACTTCGGAAAAGGGGCTAAATCATTTACGTTATTATGCCCAAATGAATATTGGTTCTGAAGTAGCGATTATAGTGCATGAGGTGATGCTGCAAGTGCGAAATCTGAGCTATCAGAAAATAGATCCGTTAATGTTTCATCGCATTCGCCATGAGAGAGAACATGCCTTAGTCAAGGTTCGCAAGTTATTACTGAATCGCGATGTTAGATGGCAAAATCTGCTGGAAGTAGCATCCCAATCTTTGGAACTGGCTAAAACTGGAAAAGTCTGTTGGGAGCGATCGCCGTCTAAAACATCGGTTATGTAGTCCTACATGATTTGTGGAAGTGCACCCCTTCGGGGTACGCTTCCACAAACCCAAAAATCTACTGGTTTTCGGGTTTGTCGAACTGACATCGATATCGGCATTTAAGCCTTGCAAAGCAAGGCTTAAATGCCGAAAAATGGTAAGCATCGCTTAGCGATGCTTACCATTTTTCGCATTCGTCGAACTGACGTTAACATAGAGATCAATGTAGAGATCAATGTAGGCATAGCCACTGATCTGTTCAATATCGTAGATGTTAGGAAAAGTTCATGAGCGATCGCTTAATTCGCGCCATTGCTGCCGATGCTAGAGTCAGAGTTGTTGGTGTTAATGTCACCGAATCGATTAATGAAGCCCAGCGCCGTCACCACTTGTCTGCTGTGGCAACCGCAGCCCTTGGCAGGGCTATGAGTGCGAGTTTGTTGCTTGCCTCGAATATGAAACAGCCTCAAGCTAGAGTCAATGTGCGGATCGCGGGAGATGGTGGTTTAGGTCTGGTTTATGCAGATGCTGGCTTTGATGGTACTGTGCGTGGATTTGTGTCTAATCCCCATTTCGAGTTGCCAGCCCTTGAGAATGGTCAGCAAAATGTGGGCGGTGCGATCGGTACGTCAGGTTTACTGAAAGTGTTACGAGATGTTGGTTATGGTGAACCCTATAGCAGCACCGTTGAGTTGATTTCGGGAGATATTGCTGAGGATGTAGCTTGGTTTCTGGCTTCCTCCGAGCAAACCTATTCCAAGTTAATGCTGACGGAAGTGATCGATCATGAGGCGATCGCTGATCCTAGTTCTAGTAATAATCCTGTGAAATTTGCTGCTGGTATATTGCTACAAATCATGCCTAAAGCCGCTTTACGAGCAGCGAAAACTTCTAATTTCTCGCAGGTGGATTTGCTGTCTCAGTTAGAAGCTAAAAGTGATATCACCAAGTTTAAGGATCTGTTGACGCAAGGTAAGGCGATCGAAGAGGTGATGGCGGCACTCCTTGGTGATCTCAATCTGGAGATTTTGCCGATGAGTAAAGATGTGCGTTTTCATTGTCGATGTACGCTTGATCGGATGCTAGCGGCGATGAAAATGTTTGGCGAGGAAGATTTGCGATCGATGATTGCGGAAGATCAAGGCGCTGAGGCGACTTGTCATTTCTGTAGTCAGGTTTATCACGCGACGACTGATCAGCTAAATAATCTGCTCAAGGAATTACAGCTTGAGGCAAAGGCTTAATTTGTAAGATCGCCTATTTTGGCGTGGGGCAATTCCTCTATTGATTGTCCCATGTAAAAATCATTGGCTTCGACTTCGCTCAGCCATCCATAAACTAATGGTTGAGCGAAGTCGAAGCTACTCACATTTCTTTTAGGATTGCTATATAGTAGATTCAATTAAAATCTAGAGTGTTTTAATTGAATCTACTTTAAATGTGGCTTCAGCAGAGTAGAGAAAGTGATCGCTTGCATCAAGCTAAAATGATTACAATTTAATCTAACAAAAGCTATGGCTAAAACTTTGACAATTACGCTTCCAGATAATTTGGAAGAAGAGTTAACGGCTCAAGCGGCACGCCTAAATCAATCACCTGAAGCGATTTTGTTACAGGCTTTAACTAGGCAGTTAAAAATTTTGTCTGAGGTTAGCTTATTGCCAGTTATAGAAACAGATCCACTCTTACGGTTAATTGGCTCTATAGATGTTGACATACCCGATCTTGCTGAAAATTGCGATCGCTACATTGGGCAAGATCTTTATCAGGAGCTAAAAGTGGATAGGTAGTTTGTTTGTTGATACGTTAGGGTGGGCAAGTCTTTTTATTCACTCCCAAACTTACTATCCACAAGCAGAGCAGTATTTTCGCTTGGCACTTCAGCAAAAACAAAAAATTTACACCACAAATTATGTAATTGCTGAGTTGGTAGCACTGTTAAATAGCCCACTCCGAGTTTCTAGATCGCAAGTGTTTGAAATCGTGGATGCGATCAAAATAGTGGATTATGTTGAGGTGGTTCACATTGACGATGCGACTGATGCTTTAGCATGGAAACTCTGTAAAAGCAGACTAGATAAGGCTTGGTCTTTGGTTGATTGTTCGTCTTTTGTGGTGATGCAAAAATTAGGTATTCAGGAAGCTTTAACTACTGATCAACATTTTGATCAAGCAGGGTTTATTAGATTGCTTAAATAAAAAACATTACAGAAAATTTTGGAGAATCATTATAAGATTAATCTAAATTTCTGGAAGTTTAAGGCTATGACCTCTACGACGAAAAACTATGCTGGTCAAAATTTGCGGGGGCGATCGTTTAAGGGGCAAAACCTCTCAGGTGTAGACTTTAGCAGTGCAGATCTAAGGGGTGCAAATTTTACTAATGCGACTTTGATCGGGGCAAATTTCTCGAAGGCTGAGACGGGCGTACTGAAGCGATGGTTGGCATTTCAGCTATTTATTGCTTTCTTTTTGTCAGCATTGTCAGGACTTTTTACTGCTTATACTGGTGTAGTGACAACCTTATTTCCCGCTCCTTACAATATCGAAATCATTAGGATCGTGCCTAGTATGGCAATGATCATCATCTTCTGTACTGCCATCATTCGACAGGGGGTTACGGCGACAGCTTTCGTCACGATCGCAGGAGCATTAGCCTTAGTAGCATGTGTCTTTGCTTTGTTAGGTACTGTTCCATTGCCAATATTATTCGGAGGAGCCGTAGTAGCATCGGCAGTAGTGATACTGTCATGGACGTTTGCCTTGTCAGGGGCTGTAGCATTTTTTGGGGCATTGGTAGGGTCATGTTACGGGGCATTAGCCTCGTTATTTGTGGGATGGTTTGGGGCAGGATCATTCTCATCTGCGTTGGCGGGGTCAGTGATATTAGCATCAGGGACTGTGTTACTAAGTGCTTATGCTGCTAGGCGAGCTTTAAAAGGCGATCGCAAGTTCGATACATTGCTGAAGTTTATGCTTGGCTTTGCTAGCATCGGCGGTACAAGTTTTCGTGGTGCAGATTTAACTAAAGCTAACTTTACGAAGGCTTATCTCAAAAGTAGTGATTTTCGTAATTCTCGCAAGCAGAGTACAAACTTGACTCGCACCATTTGGAATCAAGCGAAAGAACTAGACCGATCGCGATTAGGAACTTCAATCTTATCTAACCCCGAAGTATACGAACTATTAGTCACTGGCAAGCCTAACCAAAGCAAATCCTACGAAGGCTTCAATCTGCGTGGTGTGAATCTTGATGGGGTTTATTTGGAAGGTGTCAACTTTAAACGCGCCATTCTCAGTGAAGCAAGTTTCTGTAACGCCAATCTCGAAGCAGTAAACCTCACCGAAGCTCAAGTGATTGGTACAGATTTCACTGGCGCACAAATGACAGGTGCTTGTCTAGAGGGTTGGAGCTATGACCACACCACTAAACTTGATGATGTTGATGCTTTGCCTTCAAGCTAGAGTATGCCAACGCTAACGGCGATCGCTGTCCCCTCGATCAGCAATGTAAGGGCATTTGTTTGGTGAGCTACAGGTTGTAAATTTTGGCAGAAAATTTTGGAGAGTCATCGTAAAATCAATCTAAATTTCTGGAAGTTTTAAGGCTATGACCTCTAAGGCGGAAAAATATGCTGGTCAAAATTTGCGAGGGCGATCGTTTAAGGGGCAAGATCTGTCAGGAGCAGACTTTAGCGGTGCGGATCTTAGGGGTGCTGATTTTACGAATTCAGTTTTGAGAGGGGCAAATTTCGCAAAGGCTGAGACAGGAGTGCAGAAGCGATGGGTAGCCTTTCAGTTAGTTATTCCTTTGATCATGTCTGCACTGTCTGGCTTTCTTGCTGCTTTTACTGGTTATTGGCTTGTGGCTTTCTTTTCACCTAACTATATCAGTAGTTACACGATCACTCCTGCAATTTCCATGATTCTTATCATAGCTGTGCTGTTTTTTGCCATTATCCGACAGGGTTTTACAGCAGAAGCTTTTGGTACTGTTGCAGTGGCAGTGGCAGTGGCTGGAGCTGGAGCGGCTGGGGCTAAGGCTGAGGCAGCAGTGGCAGTGGCAGTGGCTGGGTCTGTGGCTGGATCTGGGGCTGTAGCAGTGGCTGGGTCTGTGGTTGGAGCAGTGGCACTGTCAGTGGCTGGGTCTGTGGCTGGAGCTGGGGCTGTAGCAGTGGCTATGGTTGTGATTGTGATTGTGTATGGGGCTGTGGTTGTGTATGGGGCTGTGGCTATGGTTGGTGCTGGTGCTAGGGCTGTGGCTATAGTTGGGGCTAGAGACGGCGCTGTGGCTGGGGTTGCGGCTATAATCTTATTGAGCATTTATGTTACTTGGCGCACATTAAAAGGCGATCCTAAGTTTAATATATTGCTAAAACTTGGCATCGCTTTTGCCAGTATTGGTGGTACGAGTTTTCGGGGTACGGATTTGTGTGATGCAGACTTTACAGAAGCAAACTTGAAAAGCAGTGACTTTCTCAATTCTCGCGATAAAAATACAAATTTAACTCGTACTCTTTGGAAACAAGCTAAAAAAATAGATCGCGCAAGAGTTGGACAATCAATTCTTGCTAACCGAGAAGTTCGCGAACTATTAGTCACAGGCAAACCCAACCAAAGCAAATCCTACGAAGGGTTAAATCTGCGTGGCGCAAACCTTGATGGGATTTATTTAGAAAATGTCAACTTCAAACGCGCCATCCTCAGCGAAGCAAGTTTTCGTAAGGCAAATCTTGAATGGGTCAACCTTACCGAAGCCCAAGCCATTGGTACAGACTTCACTGGCGCACAAATGACAGGCGTATGTCTAGAAGGTTGGAGCTATGACCACACCACCAAACTCGATGATGTCGATTGTCGCTTTGTTTTCGAGCTAGAGCATCCCAACGCCAAAGGCGATCGTGAACGTCGTCCCCACGATCCTGACAAAGAATTTGAAAAGGGTGACTTTACCAAACGCTACAGTGTCAGCCTCAACATCGTGCAGTTACTCATCCGCAATGGCATCAACCGCGAAGCCTTCATCGCCGCATGGGAAAAGCTGACAGAAGACTATCCAGACATAAATCCTGACGACATTCAAGAAATCAAGAAAAAAGGTCAAGATGTCGAATTAACGGTAGCCGTTCCAGAAGATACGGATAAAGGGCAATTTGAGCGTAGCTTTGATAGTGGATATGAAACTAAACTCAAGGAAGTTGAAGCAAAATATCAAGCTCAGTTATTAGAGGAAAAAGATCGCGCTATCGAGACGATGAAAGATATGTACTTTGCTTTAGCTGAGGCAAAGAAGGGTGATGTTACAGTAATTACACAGACAGAGGCAAAAAGCATGACAGAACAAAATCCTGTAACTTTTACTGCGAGAGATATTACTAATAGCGTAGTTAATCTCGGCAAAATCAAAGGCAATGTCACCAATGCAATTAATCAAATACCAGTTCAAAATACTGGTGATAGTCCTGATATCAAGACGCTCTTAACTCAACTGCAAGAGGCAATTAGCGCCGAAAAAGAGCTTACTGATGAAGACAAAGCCGATGCTCTCGAAAAGGTGGAAGAACTTGCCCAAATCGCCCTGAACGACAAACCCGAAGAAAAATCAACCCTCGCTAGTAAAGCAATTAGAGCTTTAAAGCGCATTATCAATACCATCCCCACCATCACCAAAATTGTCGAAACCATTAGTAAAGTTTTCGGTGCATAAGCGATCGCCTGTCGCAGAGCAATCAAGCTATCATTAACGTGAGTTCAACTAACAATGGAAAAACATTATGGACTTATGGAGTTTTGTGATTGGTGCAGGTGTCTTCTTTGGTGTAGGAAGTTCGTCTTTTAAAATTGTCAATCAAGGCGAAGAAGCACTGGTCGCATCCTTTGGTAAATACAAACGCAAACTACCTGCTGGCCCCCACTTTATCCTGCCCTTTATTGACACTGTTAGCTATAAAGGATCGATTAAAGAGCAGGTACTAGATATTCCCCCACAACAATGTATTACTCGCGATAACGTGTCAATTACCGCTGATGCAGTGGTTTACTGGCGCGTAGTTGACATGGAGAAAGCCTTTTATCGTGTGGAAAATTTGCGTCAAGCGATGGCAAATATCGTCTTAACTCAGATTCGCGCTGAACTAGGTAGTTTAGAGCTTGACGAAACTTTCACAGCGCGAAACAAAATTAATGAAGTTCTGTTACGTGACTTAGATGATGCCACCGATCCTTGGGGCGTGAAAGTAACAAGGGTCGAGTTACGCGACATCTTACCTGCTAAAGCTGTACAGGAAGCTATGGAAATGCAAATGACAGCAGAGCGCAGAAAAAGGGCTGCCATTCTCAACTCTGAAGGTGAGCGCGAAGCAGCTATTAATCAAGCGAAGGGATTAGCTGAGTCGCAGCTACTGAATGCCGAAGCTTCACAGAAGTCTGCCATTCTAGAAGCTGAGGGACAAAAGCAATCACGAATTTTGCGAGCTGAGGCGGAACGTCAAGAGCAAGTACTCAAAGCGCAAGGTACATCTCAAGCAATGCAAGTCCTATTGCAATCGATGAAAGGAAATCCTCAGTCTCAGGAAGCACTACAATTTTTGTTGGCTCAAAGCTATATCTCAATGGCGACTACGGTTGGTTCTAGTGGTAGTAGCAAAGTTATGTTTATGGATCCGCGATCGCTACCTTCGACTCTAGAAGGTTTGAAGTCAATCGTTGATACTCCTATCGATACCACCGATTTACCCAATAAAGATTGGACGAAATAACAAAAAAGCTCGCTTAGCGAGCTTTTTTGTGTTTGGTTAAACAGATGGACTAATCGGAATCCGTTTGAGTAAATGATATTTACAACCTGTCGCAAGAATATGAACGCGCAAATTGTGAATTGTCAAAGGCGCAGAACCGCTTACCCATAGTTGGTTGCTATAGGAAACTTCGCCTGGATCGACCACAGTTACCGTGCCACGTCCCATCACACGCATGATGTTATTCGGCTCAAAGATGGCTACCGTGTCTTCATCAATGCCAATGCCAATGCGGTCAGGATGAGCCGCGATCGCAGTCATTAGACGCGCCATGCGGTTGCGGTTATGAAAATGCTGATCGACAATAATTTCAGGCAGGATATTTAAGCCTGTACTCATATTGACCAGTTCTTTATGGGGAGACTCACCACTGCTACCACCAGAAATCATGTGATAGCCCATAGCGGCTGCCCCAGCACTTGTACCCGCAAGCACTAAACGCTGCTCGGAGATCCGTTTGGCGATCATAATGGCAAAGGGGGTGTCAGCGATCAAGCCGCAAAGACGGAGCTGATCACCACCTGTCATAAAAATCCCTGTAAATCTATCCACTAATTTTTCAGCATCAGGATAGTCGTCGTGAGGACGCTCACGAATATCTAGTACTTCGACTACCTTTGCGCCGAGATCGGTGAAAATATCATGATAAATTCGTCCGATAATATCAGGTTCTCTAGAGGCACAAGGAATTATGGCAATCCGAGCTTGGGAGCCGCCAGAATTTTCTATAAAGGCTTTGAGAATCTTGCGGTCTTGGACTTTATCCTCGCCACCACCGATTACCATTACCGACGACTTAATAATTTGAGTCATGCCCCTATCTGTTGCCACATCTTCATCTAAGTTCAGCATATTAGCAGATTGGCCAACAAATTGTTTTAGGCGATCAATTGGGCTAACACTTTGACTCATTTTGTTTTTTTGCTGACTCCCCAATGGTTGGAATTACCTCCATTGATGCTACATGGCTAGAAAAGCGGTACACAAGTTCAATTGTATAACTTTTGCGTAATCACAGATTAATATTTGCCAAAAAATAAGAGCGCTAAGCGCTCCTCTTTTGGTGTTCTTAATCACTTTGCCAGCATTCACGACTTAATAAATCACAAATACGATCGCGTAGTAAGTAATGATTTTCTTCTAATTCTCGTTCGATTTGACACCATTCGCGATCGCGGAAAAAACGGCAAAGGGTATGAATAGGCTGACTACGGCTAAGCCTTCCACTTTCGAGTAGATGTCTTGCTTCGTCTTGGATAGCGCCGATGGAATAATAAAGTGATTGCAACATAACCAGACTCTCTATGTAGGTTTTTGCGTAAGTTTGGGTTCTAGAGGTCAATGATTTACTCACAGCCTAGAACTTGCAGCCTGTTGCTGGCAAAAGCGATCGCAAGAATTTGTTGAAAGAATTATTTTTCAGTCATTTAAGAAATTCTTGGTGCTTTAACTAGCGCTAATTAAATTAAGACATAAAAGCCAAAAGGTAGTTGCGACGGCAAGTTCAGCAACTATCTTTTGATTTTTGGTTCTGTCCTAACATAACGGGCTACCGATTATTAATAACTTGTGTCTGTGTAGAGGAATACAAACTTTAATTATTTTCCCATGTAGTTTTGCCCTCTTCATAAAATTACACGAAACTCAAAACAATAAAATATTTCCCTAATTTCATGAAGATATGGGAAATGTAGCAATTTATACTTTTTGTACAAAGGTTTTGCCGAGTAGCCCTTGGGGACGTACCAATAGAACGATGAGTAGTAGGGCAAAGGCAACTGCATCTTTGTATGCGGACTGATCGGATGGGACAAAGGATTCGGCTAGCCCTAAAACTATCCCGCCCACAACGGCTCCAGGGATATTACCTAGTCCACCTAAGACGATAACCGCCAATCCTTTTAAGCCAAAGCCAATACCGAAATATGGTCCTGCGATGCTGACACTAGAGCCAACTAATGTACCTGCCAGTCCACCTAAAAACCCTGACACAAAAAAGGTGAGTAAAATAAAAAAATCGGTGTTAATACCTAAAAGGCTAGCGGTGGTGGCATCTTCGGCAACGGCTTTCATCGCTTTACCGAGTTTGGTGAAGTTAATGCCATAGGTCAAAATGGACAAAATAATTACGGATACGCCAAAAATCATGATTTGGACGGTGCGAATCGCGATTGGTTTATCAACTGTGCCGAAGTTGATTGCGGCGGGTAAACTGCCATAAATATTGGCGGGAAAGTTGTAGCTTTCTGCACCAACGAGATATTGAATGATATTTACGATCGCTACGGCTACACCTAAGCTGGACACTAGAGTAAGCAAAGGATCGGCTTTGCGATCGCGTAGAGGTCGAAAAGCAATTCGCTCGATCAAGACGCTGACACCACCTGCCAGTAAACTACTCACAAAAATGGCAACAAAAAAAGGTAAATGCAATTCTTTGGGTAAGGAGAGATTGGCTAAGATGCCATTAAATCCAAAGGCTCCCCCGCAAAGCACATAGGTAAAATATGCACCAAGGGTAAATACAGCACCATGAGCAAAGTTAATAATTCCTAAAATCGAGAATACTAAGGTATAGCCGAGGGCAAAAATGGCATAAACACTGCCAATGGATAAGCCATTTAAAAACTGCTGCAAAAATACTGACCAGTCCATATGCGTTTTTGACTATGAATTTTTCTTATGAAATTTTTTAAGGATTTTACACTTGTGATTACAGGATTAGCGATCGCAATTACAGTTATGCCTGCGTCATCGGCGATCGCGACTCTCAAATATCCTCATACTAAGCGGTATATAGATCAAAATTTAACTGCTACTGGTTCATCCCCAGTAATTGAGCTACCTGATACGGGTGCACAGAATGACAGTTGGAGTTGTGGTCCTAATTCCGCAGCAAGGGTATTGCGCTATTACGGACATGATGTGGACTATGCAACAGTCCGAGCCGCCACGGATAAAAAGCTGTTTCTGCCGCAAAAAATACGAAATCCCTTTAGTAATCAATGGATTGAGGTGCGAACGGGGACACCACCGCAAACCCTTCAACAGGTGATGCAGCGATGGGAAGGCGATCGCGTGAAGAAATCACCGCAAACTAGCTTTAATCGCTTAATTAATTTAGTGCGATCGGGTAAACCTGCGATCGCCTTGGTGCGGGTTGGCAGTTTCCAGATTCCATATATCGGTTCAATTCCCTATTTGCATTGGATCGCAGTGACAGGAGCCGATCCAGTCCAGCAAAAGATCTATTACACCGATACCAACAGCCAAGTTTATTCCTTGTCTTACAAAGATTTTCAGTCTCGGTGGAATTTGGGCTTAGATCGAGATGTGAGTAATGCGATCGCCAATATCCTCAAAAGTAATGGCGTAGAAGCTAGGACTATTGTCTGGATTGATCGGTAAAGGTTTGCATCGCAAACCCTCTCTCAAAGACCAAAAGTAAAACCCTTGCTACGCAAGGGTTTTACTTTTGGTCTTTTAAAATTTGCCAGCCTAACCCGAACTGACGTTATTCTTAGCTCATTAGTACCTCTTGCTGTTGAGACTCTAGAAACTCGCGAATACGTCTAATTTGGAACTCACGGGCATAGCTGAGAATTTGCTTGGTGAAGGGTGCAAAGGCAGGATCGGTTTCTTGGAGCAGCATCACTTCATCTTGAATCGCAAGAATATCGCCAATACGTGCCATTTGGATTAATTTGTCTAGCGTGCAGCTTGGGGGGAAGATTAAGGGTTGAGTGGGCTCCTCAATATTGCTACGATTACTGCGATTATTTGTATTGCTATCTAATCCATGCGGTAATGGGGCATCACCAAGCGCGAGATCATCATATTGCCACTCTAAATTGAGCAGCGATCGCATCGTATGGAAGAGGCTATCGGGATTGACGGGCTTCGCAATGAACGCATTGCAACCAACATTTAGACTCAGTTCCCGATCTTGACTAAAGGCACTGGCGGAAACCATCACAATGGCAGTCTTCTCGAACATGGACAACTGCCGCAATTGCTTTGTGGTTTCATGTCCATCGAGTTCAGGCATGACCATATCTAGCAAAATTAAATCTGGAGCAAAAATCTGGGCTTGGTTAATACAGTCATAGCCATTGATCGCTTCGGCAACTATAAATCCGAGGGGTGTAAGTAGATCACTTAAGACCATTCTATTTTCGGTCTTGTCATCGACCACTAAGATTTTGCGGCGATCACCATAGTAACCAGTGATCGTGCGACTATCAATGGTGTGTGTGATGCTTTGATTAGGAACTTCTGCTAATTCAATTTCAAACCAAAAAGTACTACCTTCATTCAAAGTACTGGTGACTTGGAGCTGTCCACCCATCATTTCGACAATTTTTTGACAAATCGGTAAACCTAAACCAGTGCCAGAATAACGACGGGATCGCTCGCCTACCTGTTGGAATGGTAAAAAGATCTCCTCTAGTTTATCGGGATCGATACCCACGCCTGTATCTGTGATTTCAAAGCGCACTTTGTAGTTCTTCTGTTTGGGGTTGCTAGAGTTGAGATTACTAGATTCGTAGGGCTGAGCACTGACACTAAAGGAGACACTACCGCGATCGGTGAATTTGACTGCATTCCCAAATAAGTTGATCAGTACTTGACGCAGGCGCTTCTCATCTCCGTACATAATTGTAGGTAGAGCAGTGAGTGGTTGATAAATCAATTTCACATCCTTAGCATGAACCTGCAACTGAAACATATCAGTGATACTTTGCAGGAGTTTAGGAAGGTCAAACTCACTGGTATTAAGTTCTAGTTTTTTTGCTTCAATTTTGGAAAGATCGAGAATGTCATTTAACAGCGTTAGTAAATGCTCACCACTGCGCTGAATAATTTCTAAGCCTGAGTGGTGTTTTTGGGGATCGTTACTGCGCTTGAGGATTTGGGCATAACCTAAAATCCCGTTTAAGGGAGTGCGTAATTCATGGCTCATATTGGCGAGAAAGTCGCTCTTGGCGCGGTTTGCCATGTCCGCAATCTCTTTAGCAGACTGGAGTTCCTTTTCAGCCCGCTTGCGATCAGTAATATCTGTTCCGACAGAAAGAATTTCAATTAATTGACCTTGATCATTATAAATTGGCTTGTTTGACCAAGTTACCCAGACCCTTCTTCCATCTTTACAGATATTTTCATTCTCATTGAGTTGATATTTTTCTGGACTCTGACAGATATCCTCAATCATGACACGCAGGTCTTCGCCTGTAATAGTTTGGGCAGACACAATTGTTTCTAGAACATAAGAACCGATGATTTCTTCTAATTCATATCCAAAAAATTTCAATCCATAGTCATTTAAAAAGCAAATATTCCCCTGTGTATCCCATCGCAAGATAATACAATTTGCTGATTCAACTAGATCGCGATATTTTTTCTCGCTCTCTTTAATATTCTCTTCGATTTTTTTACGATCGCTAATATCTTTCACCGCATAGATCGCGAAGACCTGACCACCAAACTCAATGGTTTCTGAAGAGATTAATCCTGTAATGATTTTGCCTGCTTTAGTGACGAAACTTGCTTCGTAGTTAAAAACTCGTCCATCTCTTTCTAAAATTTCCAACATGCGATCGCGTTCCCGTAAATCTAGCCATAGATTCAAATCAGAGGGAGCCGAGCCAATCGCTTCTTCGCGACTATAGCCTGTAATCTGTGTCCATTTGTCATTAACATCAACATGTTTGTTCGTGCCAGCAGTAATTAAAGCCATGCCATCGGGACTAGACCGAAATGCCTTGGCAAATTTTTCCTCGGATTCGCGCAGAGCAGCTTCTGTCATTTCATGCTCGAGGATTTCCTGCTGTAGCGCTTGCGTGCGTTCATCAACTTTCTGGACTAGTAGTTGCGAATATTCCTCTAATCTGGTGTGCGATTTTTTCATTTGGCGACTCATCTGATTAAAGGCTGTCGCTAAGATTGCGAGTTCCTTAACTACGCAAGAATATTCAACTTTCTGATTGAGATTTCCATTGGCGATCTCCTGACTCGCAACGCTTAATTGCGTAATGGGACGACTCAGCCAACGTGCTGCAATAATGCCAAAGGTAGTGGTCAAACTCAAGGCTACAAAACATAGAACCAGCGTTGAGATCGAATTTTCTTTGATTTGGGAAAGAAATTCCGATGCAGGTACAACTACGACGATGCACCAGTTCAATCCGCTCAATTCAGATGTATTTTTGAGACTGTCTACCTGCAAGTAATGATTTTCGCCATCAAATTTAATTACTGACTGTAAAAGTTGATGATTATCCTCAACCTTTTGCGATTTGAGCCATTCAGCAACTGTTTGAGTTAATTGATCTTGACTTTGGGTTGCGAAAATGCGATCAGGCTTACTATTTTGACTGATTTGCTGGTTAGGATTAGCAATAGTGGCTTCTAAATTAGAACTTGCCACTAGCCTTCCTGAATGATCGACAATAAATGTCAGTCCCTGTTGGCTAACTTTAGTTTCCTTTAAAAATTGATTAATATCTCCCAAGCGCATTGATACACCCAATACACCTTGGAACTCTCCATTAGAGTTATAAATAGGCTTAATTGCTGTGATTGCGGCTTCGCCAGTCATTGATTCCGTATATACTTCGCTCCAAGTACTTTGTTTGGTCTGCATGACTTTTTTGTACCAAGAGCGATCGCTTAGCTTCAGGCGGTTCTTTGCCATTAATGGTGATTTTGGTCTACCCAAATTGTCCGCTATGTAAGCAGCTGTAGCGTCTTCCACGGTGAATTGGTTCTTAATGCGGCGCGCACCAATGTATTGACCCGAATTAGTAGTGACGTAAATATTACTGATATGCGGGAAATCTTGTAACTGTTTCCAAAATAGAGTTTGAATTTTCTGCTCGTTATCACCATCAAGTTGCTCTAAATCAATATTGTTCGCATTGATTTGATTGATTGTGTAGGGAAGCTCTAAATAGGAATTTAAGCGATCTTGGACTTGTTCCGTAACTTTGCGATGGATCTGGTTGGTAAGATTGCCGATCGCTCCATGGGCATTGCGAAAGGTCAACCAACTAATTAAGCCGACAATGCCAAAAGTACTGAGCAGAAATGGTACTGTGATCAGTACAATCAGAGGTACTTTGAATCCATTGCTTTCACAACTGATGTTAGATCCAGTGTTAGATCCAGTTGTGACTACTTTAGAAGTTGGGGAAGGAAGGTTTGGTGTTGTCATGGGCTTTTTTTAGTCAAAACCTAGTCTTCTCAGCGCAAGGCGACGATTTTGCCATACTTGAGTTTCTTGGGGAGAAATCTGAATTGCTCTATCATAGGCGGCGATCGCTTCTTCTAGTTTACCAAGTCCACTGAGAGCATTGCCACGGCTATACCAAGCAAAATGGTCATCAGGATTAATTTCCAAGGCACGATCATGGCTGTCGATCGCATCTTCATAAAGCTCTAAGCGGCTGAGTACCAAACCGCGATTATTCCAAGCGTAATAGTCATCAGGACGGATTTCTAAGGCTTGATCATAGCTAGCGATCGCTTCTGTATAGTTTCCCCAATGCTCCAGAGCCTTTGCTCGGCTATACCAAATTTGATGATCATGGGGCTTATACTCTAGGGCGCGATCATAACTTGCTACCGCCTCCCCATATTTGCCAATACTTTCAAGGGCATAGGCTCGGCTAAACCAACCTTGCACATAGTCAGGTTTGAGTGCTAATGCTTTTTCGCAATGCTCAATCGCTTCTTCATACTTACCGAGCACACTACAGACTAAGCCTTTTCCGCCATAGGAATAATAGTAATCTGGTTTATGTCTGAGGGCGATATTGTAACTATTGATTGCTTCTTCATAACGCCCCAACATACTTAAAGAAGTCCCCAAATTATGCCACGCCGCGTAAAAGTCTTCTTTGTAAGAAAGTGCTTGGCGATAGTTATCTATGGCTTCTTCATGGTGATCGCTCAGGTCTAGAGCAACAGCACGGTTATACCAAGCTAAATGGTTATCATTACGAATTTGTAAGGCAAGATCGCAATTAGCGATCGCCTCTTGACAACGATTTCCTGCAACTAATAACCCACCCTGCTCTAGCAATAGCTCAATGCGTCGCTCAGAAATTAATGGTTGAGCATCAATTAACTTTTGGAGATCCTCATACTTACGATCTCGATCTTCCTCACTAATGTGAGCATATGCCTCATAGCGATCGCCACCCACCCAACGAAAGGCTTCTTGTCGTAGTAGCTCCATGTCCGTGGGAAACTCAAACACCTCAACGGAATCAGTAAAAAGTTCTGGGTAGCTATTAATAAAAAACTTAAGCGCAAATAATGGTAGTAGAAATACAAAACAAATTGAAAATTGCTCTTTAAGTTTGGATTGTAATAGACTCAAATGGGCAAGAGGACGAGGAATATGCTCTAAATTGTTGCTTAAGCGACTATCTGCAATATCTTCAACTTTGTTTTCTAGGAACTCTTCGATACCTGTAACAAATAGTACTTTGGCGTTATGTAAATCTGTTCGCTCAACTAACATCTCGTAAAAATCAGAGATCGGTTGATCAAGCCTTAATACATGGATACTTTGATGTGCTGTATCTGTTATTGATCGTTTTATAATTTGCTCTCCCTCAGCAGGAGAACAACGTACAAAAAACATTGCAAAATCTTGTTTTTGCCTCAATAAATTCAATAAGGTTTGATATTCTGTCTCTGGATTTTTTAGAGCGTCTTTATCCCAAGTGTTTCCCGTGTAATTCATGGCTCTCCAAATTGACTGAATACTCAAGCCAATCATAGCAAAGTTGCAAAAGTCTGTTGCATTTAGTGATTGCTGGATAAAGGTGGTACTTTGTATCGCCTTTACATAGCAACCCTCAACGACCTGTGAAAGCACACCGCGAAGAGGTGTGCTTTCACAATCCCAAAAAATCTACGAATGATTTAGGACTGCTATATTTTAGGCATCGTATACGATATCTACGATTTCTAGTTCTTGTTTAGTTCCTGCAAAGGGATTATCTGGTGTCAGAAAAAGCATACAGTGACATTCTTTGCGTTCACGCATTGGTACACAGGGACAGTTCCAATAGGTATCTTTGACTTCGGCTTCCTTGTCTTCGTAATAACGGCAAGGACAGAGCGGAGAGCCTAACTCTTCTTTATGCTTTGCCAAGCCTTCGATAACGGCATTGGTTACGCTAGGATCGGAGCAAAAAAAAGTCCCTGTATTTTTAGCATATTTTTCGGAAAACTTTCTCATTGCTTCAAAGCTTTTGGAGGAAGCTTTGTTTTTCCCACGATCTGACTCTGGTTGAAGGGACATAAACTAAAAAAATTGCAAAGAAACGGCTAATTATTACCTATAGCATGAAATCGTTACGCTACCATTGCGAGAAATTGTCTGATTTAATAATTGCAAACAAGAATTTTTGCTAAAGTAATAATTAGCAAAATTGAAGATGTATCAGCCGTGCCCGCAAATATGGCATATGGCAAGTATGGCAAACACATATGGCAAACATATGGCAACTACAGTGGCAGTTAAAGTAAAACTTTATGTTTGTTCGAGATTAGCGATCGCGACAATCTTGGTCAACATGATTGTCGGTATTCCTATGGTGCAAGCTAATAATGATGATAGTTCTACCGAAAAGCTGGGTGCAGTAAGGACGTTGCCGAGTTTGCAAACAAGAGCAAAACCTCCTTTGCAGCCTACAACTTTGCATCTTGGTATGTTGCAGAAGCAGTTTTTTGAATATGCCAAGGACAATAACTGGGTGGCGATCGCTACGATTCATCGTGGTGAATTCACGGTGCATAAGTTGCAACCTGGGGGCGAAGGTTTGTATGCCTTGCCCGATCGCAAGCTAGTTTACGTGCGTGGCTTTACGGCAAATGTTTACTTTGAAAGCGATCGCTTAGTGGGCATTCGCTTAGTTCCTGATAATCGCGATCGCGCCTTGACTGCTCCCGAATTATTAACCTTAGTGAGGGCATGGTTCCCCGATGATGCCTTGAGTGTGATCTATCAAGTCGCACCATCCGATCCTCGCAAGAGCATAGTTGAAACGCTAATTGGTACAATACCGAAGGCTTTTGAATGGGATTTAGGAAAAACTAGTTTGCCCTTTTGTCGCACTATTGTTTTTCCTGCGCCTGTCCCCATAAATACCTTATCGACCTGTAGTCTAAACTTGTAGAGAGCGCTAAGCGCTCAATCTCAAACCAAGAGATATTTTGAAAGTTTTGCTCGGCAAAACTTTCAAAATATCTCTTGTAATTCATTTGATCGATAATTGCTGTAAGCCTTTTGTTTCTCAATCTACTGACAAATTATTTCCCATGCAAAAACGAGTTCTATCTGGTGTACAACCAACTGGCAACCTCCATATTGGCAATTATTTGGGGGCTATTCGTAACTGGGTAGAGACTCAGGCTGATTACGAAAACTTCTTTTGTGTTGTTGATCTACACGCAATTACAGTTCCTCACGATCCGAAAACCTTAGCTAGCAACACTCGCGACATTGCAGCTTTATATATAGCCTGTGGGATTGATCCGAGTATTTCCACAATTTTTGTGCAGTCCCATGTATCCGCCCATGCCGAGTTAACATGGCTTCTCAATTGCATCACGCCGCTTAATTGGTTAGAGAGAATGATCCAATTTAAAGAGAAGGCAATCAAGCAAGGAGAAAATGTGGGCGTGGGTCTACTGGACTATCCCGTATTAATGGCAGCAGATATTTTGCTATATCAAGCGGATTTAGTACCAGTTGGTGAAGATCAGAAACAACATTTGGAACTAACGCGGGATATTGCGGGAAGGTTTAATGATCAGTTTGCGCCAGTTTTGAAAGTGCCTAATCCTTTAATTCGGAAGGAAGGCGCAAGGGTGATGAGCCTCACCGATGGAACCAAAAAAATGTCGAAGTCTGATCCTTCGGAAATGAGTCGGATTCATTTGCTCGATCAGCCCGATGAAATCGCAAAGAAAATCAAAAAATGTAAAACTGATGCTGTACGTGAGCTAGCCTTTGATGATAGCGATCGCCCTGAAGCGAATAATCTTCTCGGTCTATACGCGATTTTTGCAAATAAAACTAAGGAGGAAGTCCAATCTGAGGCAGCGACATGGCGCGGTTGGGGGGATTTTAAGACTGTGTTGACTGATGCTGCGATCGCGCATCTTGAGCCAATTCAAGTTAAGTATAACGAAGTGGTAAAAGAGTCAGGATATCTAGATCATGTATTAAAGGAAGGTCGAGAAAAAGCCTCTGAGACTGCTTTTAAAACCCTCAATTCTGTCAAAGATGCAATGGGCTATTTACCACCTTTATAGCAATTCCCATATATCCCATCCCAATAACCTCTGAACCTATCAGATCTCCGACTTTTTTCGTGCAAACACAAATTATCTTTACTTGCACAAAAAAGTCGGAGATCTTAGCTCTCTACTAATGCGTTCATCGAACTCACGTTAAAATAGAAACACAAAAGAACTTATTCAAGTTTGTTTACTAGCTAAAATCAATGACTAAAACAAACCGCAATCTAAAAGATGACCAGAATAGTAAACCTGAACAAGGAATTACAAGAATTTCTGTTTCAGGATATAAGTCACTTGCAGAAGAATGCAGCATTGAAATAGCTCCTTTAACTATTCTTTCTGGTGCAAATAGTTCTGGCAAATCCAGTATCATGCAGCCATTATTGCTAATGAAACAAACCTTAGAATCTACCTATGATGCAGGTTCTTTAAAGCTAAATGGCGCAAATATTCGATTAACTTCAACAGATCAAATATTTACAAGGAAATTAACTAGATCTGGTTTAATTACTTCTAAAAAATTTACAGTTTCTGTAGAAATAGATGGACAAAATGTTATTAAAAATACTTTTAATAAAAAATATAGAACTAGAGGTATTCAAGTTGATTCTTCAGTATATAAATTTAATGACAATAATTTAATGATTTCTCTAGGCATGAAACATGATGATATCATGCAAATTCTTCCAGATAATGCTAGAAAGAGTTTTCAAGATTCTTATGAAAAGATGCTAAAAGAATTAAAAAAATTAAAAAATAAGGATAACGAACTAGATTCATTGAAAGAACTTACTGATAGATTTAACCTATCAGTAAAGCGTCATCAATGTTTTCTATATATTGACTCAAATTATCTTTCTACGCGAAGTAAGTTTGTATCTATATTTCCTTTAACATCGATGAAAGAAAATGTTGCTTTTGACCTATTAGGTTTTTTTGGAAGCGGTGGCTTATGTCATTTTACTGAGAAGCGAATTCGCCAAATAATACATATTCCCGGACTGAGAGGAAACCCAGAAAGAACTTATCCTGTAACAGCAGTAGGTGGTGAGTTTGTCGGAACTTTTGAAATCTACGCTGCCAGTATAATTCATAGTTGGAAAACAATTAAAGATAAGCGTTTAAAGCAGCTTGCTGAAGCATTACAAACATTAGGCTTAACTTGGAAGGTTGACACAAAAAAAATAGACGATACACAGGTAGAAGTGCGTGTTGGAAGATTAAAAAATAAAGGTGACAGTCAATCTACTGATATGGTTAGTATCGCTGATGTTGGGTTTGGCTTATCACAGACTTTGCCAGTTGTTGTTGCCTTATTAATCGCTGAACCAGAGCAATTAGTATATTTAGAACAACCAGAAATACATTTACATCCTCGCGCTCAAGCTAACTTAGCTCAACTACTTGTTGATGCCGCAAATCGGGGTGTTAGAGTCGTTGTGGAAACCCATAGCGAATTATTAATTAGGCGAGTGCAATCACTGATTGCCGAAGATAAAATTGCGGCCGAAAAAGTGAAACTGCATTGGTTTAGTCAAGATGATAATGGTTTTACAAAAGTCACTACAGCCGAACTTGATGAAACAGGTGCTTTTGGTGACTGGCCAGAAGACTTTAGCGAAATTTCTTTGCAAGAAGAGAGTCGTTATTTAGATGCTGCTGAATCTAAATTGATGGCAGTCTAAATCATGGCGAAGAAAGCTAAAGTTTCCAAGTTGTTAGTTATTGATGCCTCCATTGCAAGATCTTGCGGTGCTCCCAATGCAACTTTCCCTACATCAAAAAATTGTCGGGATTTTCTTAATGCCGTATTGTCGATATGCCATCGCATGGTACTCACAGATGACATTAAAGAAGAATGGGATAAACATCAATCAATTTATGCGAAAAAGTGGCGTTCGAGTATGGTCGCGAAGAGAAAGGTAGAATATCGAACCGATGTAACTAGGAATCAAACGCTCAGAGATAGACTCGATAAAGTTGCAGAAAGCGATAAACCGCGAGAGGCGATGTGGAAAGATTGTCACCTTTTAGAAGCAGCGATCGCTACTAATCAAATAATTATCTCCTTAGATGAAAAAGCTAGAATCCCATTTGATAAAGCTGCTAAGTCTATTAGGGAATTGAACGAAATTGTTTGGGTTAATCCAGATAAGTCAGAGGAAGATGCGCTTATATGGTTATCTAATGGAGCGCTAAAGGAAAAGCATAGGCAATTGGGAAATTAACAGTTGTAAAGAATAACTTAGTCAATTTATTGTTGAAGCATTACTTAGTAAATCCCCTTGCAAACCCGCAAAGCCTTATAATAGTAAGACACTTAGTAAGAATTGCCTATCTCAAGCGGGGCAAGCACTGCCAAGCCATGCAAGGAGAATTTAAGTAGCCGTATGACTGATATCTTAGAAGATCGGATTATTCCAACAGACCTACGCGGCGAAATGTCGCGATCGTATCTGGAATATGCCATGAGCGTGATCGTTGGTCGCGCCCTGCCCGATGCCCGTGATGGACTCAAACCAGTACACCGTCGCATTCTCTACGCTATGCACGAGTTGGGCTTGAGCGCCGATCGCCCATTTAGAAAATGCGCCCGTGTCGTCGGTGACGTAATCGGTAAATATCACCCCCATGGTGACACGGCAGTGTATGAAGCACTGGTACGGATGGCGCAGGACTTTTCGATGCGCGATCGCATGGTCGATGGTCATGGCAACTTCGGCTCCGTGGATAACGATCCCCCTGCGGCGATGCGATATACCGAATGTCGTTTGACCCGCATTGCTCAGGTAGGGCTGATTCAAGATATTGAGCGCGATACGGTTAACTTTGGTGATAACTATGATGGTTCGCAACAGGAGCCTTTAGTATTACCCGCAAGAATTCCCCAGCTATTGCTCAATGGTTCCGCAGGGATTGCGGTGGGCATGGCAACGAATATTCCGCCGCATAACTTAGGCGAGTTGGTGGATGGCTTAGTGGCTTTGATCGCTGATCCTAGCCTCAGCGATTTAGATTTGATGAAATATATCCCTGGCCCTGACTTTCCGACGGGAGCTTTGGTATTAGGCAGTGATGGTATTCGCGAAACCTATACTACAGGTCGTGGCTCAATCACGATGCGCGCTGTGGCAAGTTTTGAGACAATTTCCGCTTCGGGAAGACAGGATCGTGAAGCGATTATTATCACGGAAATGCCTTACCAAACTAACAAGGCATCGCTGATCGAAAAGATTGCAGAAATGGTCAATGAGAAGAAACTTGATGGCATTTCTGATATTCGCGATGAAAGCGATCGCGATGGTATGCGGTTAGTCATCGAACTAAAGCGTGATGCCTATCCCAAAGTAGTGTTGAATAATCTCTATAAATCCACACCTCTACAAGCGAACTTCAGTTGTAATCTGCTCGCCTTGGTGAATGGAGAACCAATTACACTTACGCTACGTCATGCTCTGCAAGAGTTTCTTGACTTCCGTTATGAAGTAATTACTCGCCGCACTCAGTATGAATTGAAGAAGGCACAAGAGCGTGATCATCTGTTACAAGGTTTATTAATTGCTCTTAATCATTTGGATGCGGTAATTGCGCTTATTCGTGGTGCAGATGACAGTGCCGCCGCTAAAGCAGGATTGATTGAGAACTATGGACTTTCAGAAGCTCAAGCTGATGCAATCTTGCAAATGCAATTGCGCCGTTTAACTGCTCAGGATGCCGACAAAATTAATGATGAGCACAATCAGTTAGTTGCGAAAATTGCCGATCTGCAAGATATTCTCCAAAATCGCGAACGTATTCTCACAATTACCCGTGAAGAATTAGAAGCAATTAAAGCGGAATTTGCAACACCCCGCCGCACTCGCATTCTTCCTAATGAAGGTGATATTGATACAGCCGATTTGATTGCCAATCGCGAAACGATTGTGATGGTGACGGAGCAGGGTTATATTAAGAGGATGCCCGTGGATACCTTTACGGCGCAAAATCGGGCGACTAGAGGTAAGGCAAGCGCTAACGTTAAGGATGATGATGCGATCGCCCATTTCTTTGCCTGTCGTAGCCATGACAAAGTTCTGTTCTTTACCGATCGTGGTAAGGTTTACGGAGTCAAAGCTTACGAGGTACCCGAATCAGGTCGGGCGGCGCGTGGTACGGCTGTCGTGCAGCTATTACCGATCACTGCCGATGAGAAAATCACCACCGTATTACCGATTAGCGAATTTAGCGAAGATGAGTATCTAGTGATGCTAACGGGTGGCGGCTACATTAAAAAGACCAAGCTTCCTGCCTTTGCGAATATTCGTTCCAATGGATTAATTGCGATTGCCCTTGAAGAAGGCGATCTCTTACGCTGGGTGCGCCGCGCTAAAGCCGATAACACGATCATTGTCGGTTCCCGTCAAGGGATGTCGATCCGCTTCCGTACTGACCATGAGCAGTTGCGCCCGATGGGACGCGATACTCGTGGCGTGCGATCGATGCGTCTGACAGGTGACGATGAAATCGTCAGTATGGATATTCTCCCCGCAGGTTTAGCGGAAATTGAAGAAGTTGAAGGCTCCGAAGAAGACATCGATTTGACAGTGACTGCCAATGAAGATGAGAATTTGGAAGCGGATACGGACGCTAATAACGAGAAATATCAGGGACCTTGGGTATTGGTAGTCACTAGAGGTGGCTATGGTAAGCGCGTTCCTGTAAGTCAGTTCCGTATTCAAAAACGAGCAGGTAAAGGATTGCGAGTGACTAAGTTCAAAACTGGTCAAGATCAGTTAGCTTCGCTCTGTCTAGTTGATGAAAAGAACGAGTTAATGATCGTTACCAGTCGTGGCATCGTGATGAGGCAATCTACCGATGCGATCGCTTGTCAGTCTCGCACAGCAAGAGGTGTACGTCTGCAAAGACTCGATGCTTCCGATGCGATCGTAGGTGCAACTTTAGTTCCTCCTGCTTTGGAAGAGGAAAGTGAAGAAGCGGAAATTCTAAGTGGTGATGTGGAAGTAACTACTATAGAAGCCGTTACTGAAGATTAGATATATAAAAAAGGGAGGTGACACTTTGTGTCACCTCCCTTTTTTAATTACATCCAGTCATCATCGTCATCGTAGGAAACTCTGGTGTTGGGACGACGGCGATCATCCTCTTCCTTACCGCGTTTATTGCGACTGGCAAAACTACCAATGCTTTCGAGAATGCCACCGAAGAGATCGTCATCCTCATCATCGTAATATTCTTCCTCAGCATAAAGTTCGCTAGACAAGGCATAGAGAGCTTCTTGAAGTTCCACTTGAGCGCGATCAATTAGGGCATCATCTTCCTTAGAAATGGCATCCTTCAGTTTCTTAATCGAACCTTCGATTTGTTTGCGGCGTTCGTAGCTGAGTTTATAGCCATAGTTGAGAGCGAGATCTTTGAGTTGACGCTCGGCTCCTACTGCCAAGTTATCAGCGCGATTTAATTTCTCAATGCGCTCCTTCTTTGCCCGATCGCGATCGGCATATTGCTCAGCTTCCGTGACCATGCGCTCGACTTCTTTTTCATCGAGGGTCGAAGCACCGCGAATGGTGACGCGACGCTCTACACCTGTGCGGCGATCGCTAGCTGTCACAGCTAAAATGCCATCGGTATTCAAATCAAAGGTGACATCGACCTGCGCCATACCGCGAGGTTGGGGATCTAGTCCGCTAAGTTTAAAGCGCCCTAACGACTTGTTATATTCCGCCAGATCTCGTTCACCTTGCACCACATGAATTTCTACCGAGGTTTGATTATCTTCGGCAGTGGTGAAAAGTTCCATCTTGCGACAGGGAATTGTTGTATTTCTGGGGATTAATCGCTTAACTACGCCGCCTGATGTTTCCACACCTAAAGATAAAGGCGTGACATCCAGCAATAAAACATCTTTAATTTCGCCAGATAAAATCGCTGCTTGGATCACAGCACCGATCGCAACGACTTCATCGGGATTAACACTTTGACTCGGTGGCTTACCGATCGCTCTTTCCACCATTTCTTGCACTGCGGGAATACGAGTAGATCCGCCAACTAGTACTACTTCATCGATTTGGCGAGGACTAATTTGAGCATCACGCAACACGCGATCGAGGGGAATTTGTAAACGCTCTAGTAAATCAGCGCTGAGTCGCTCGAATTGCGATCGCTTTAAACTCGTTTCTAAATGTAGAGGTCCTTCAGCGGTTGCGGTAATAAATGGCAAGTTGATTTCAGTTACACCCACTGTGGAAAGCTCAATTTTTGCCTTTTCAGCTGCCTCAGTTAATCTTTGCAAGGCTTGGCGCTCTTTCCGCAGATCTACACCATCGGACTTGAGAAATTCTTCGGCGAGGTAATTCACAATTTGGCGATCGAAGTCATCCCCTCCTAATTGGGTATCCCCTGTGGTCGCCTTGACTTCAAATAAACCGTCACTGACCTCTAACACTGACACATCAAATGTGCCACCACCAAGGTCAAATACTAAAATTTTCTTGTTGGATTTTTTATCTAATCCATAGGCTAGGGAAGCTGCCGTCGGTTCATTTAGAATTCGTTTGACTTCGATCCCCGCAATTTTGCCTGCGTCCTTTGTGGCTTGACGCTGAGAATCATTAAAATAGGCAGGAACCGTAATTACTGCACCCGTTACAGGTTCTCCTAAATAGCGACTCGCTTCATCTACGAGCTTGCGAATAACCATCGCTGAAATTTCTTCAGGCGCAAAATCCTTCTCAAGACGAGAACTGCGTAACTTGATATTACCCTGTTCATCCCGACGGACTGTATAGGGGACGCGCTTAGTTTCTGCCGAGAGTTCACTATGCTTTCGTCCAATAAAACGTTTTACAGAATAAAAAGTATTGTCAGGATTTAGCACCGCTTGGCGACGTGCCATTTGCCCGACAAGGCGCTCACCATCTTTAGTAAAGCTAACAACTGAGGGAGTGGTTCGGCTACCTTCTGAGTTCGCAATTACTACGGGCTTGCCACCTTCCATAACGGCTACCACAGAGTTTGTCGTACCCAAATCAATACCTACAATTTTACCCATGCTTGACGTATATCCCTCTTCGCTTCCCAAAACTGATTAAACAGCTTATTAATTTTTATTTTGCCTTACTTTATCAATATCCTAGCTCTAAACACACCGATATAGACAAAGGGCTTTAGCCCCTCGTCTGTTGGTGTGCAAATTTAGCCTAGCCGAAGACTTTGTTCTTCCAAGCGGTGATTGTGTCAATTAATTCTTTGCGGGTATTGGCGAGGAGTAGATAGCGGTAGACAAACCAGATCGAATAGCCAAAACCAACTAGTTCAAAAACACTAGGTAGTATGGGTAATTTGTCTAAAAATTCTAAAAGTGTAGAAGCGGCAATCAATACTGGAATAATAGCGATGACTGTAAGGGCAAGAGTCACATTAGACTTTTTCCCCTCACCAAAATATTTTTCCCAAGTTGCGGTGACTTTATTCCAAAGCTCAGTGGTAAGTTCAGGTGTATTTTGGGGAATAGCAACTTCTGTGCTAGGTTCTGTTGTTGATTTTGCTGGCTCAGGTGCAGATACTACTGGCTTGGTAGCTGCTGGCTTGGTAGGTTCATGAGCAGGGGGGTGGGGTGCTGCTAACTCGACAGGTTCGGCTAAACTTTCTGCGGCTGCTTCAACAGTAGTTTCTTTGGGTTCCATGATTGATTTATTTTTTTCTAAGTTAGTTACTAGTCAATATTATGGTGAAATTTTAACAACATTTGTATCGTTTAAGTAGATCAAAAAACTAAAGGCAGCGCTTAGCGCTGCCTTTAGTTGGTGAAATTGAGAAGTATGATTAAACTTTTCGTAGTGATTGTTCAAATTGATTACGATTTTCAAATACGTCAAATAAATCCTTCATTGATGTAGCGTCTAGTAAAAAGTCTACATATTCACTGATTGAGCAAAGTGCAAATTTGCATCCTGCTGCTTTGGCACTCCGCAATGCAAAAACTAATGCTCCTAAACCTGAGCTATCCATTTGTTTAAGATGTTTGAGATCAATCAGTAAAACATCAGGCTTGCGATCTAAAACATTACTAGCTTGCTGCCGAAAATAGTTGGTACTAGTTGCATCAAGATGTCCTGTCGGTTGCATAATTTCAATACGCATTTCTCTTCTCTCCTTTTCCCCAGTCATGAGGTTCTACAAATATCTAAAGCTAATCTAAATAAATCTAAGTGGAAATTTAATTAACAGAGTTGATTAAATTTTTTGTATAGCTGTCTGGATAATCACTTTGAGGAAAATTTCAAGTTGAGAAGCTACTATTAATATTTAGTAAAGAAAGTCATCTAAATAAAAATTTGTGGCTGCACAACCATCATCTCTTGCTTAATGAATACATACTACTTCCTATACTGAGTATTTGTTTAAGTAAAAGTTATGCAAAGGTTATTAATCTGTTTAGCAAAAAGTTATTTCTGTTGATTTTCTTATTTCCGAGATACGGAAAGGCGATCGCGTAAGTACCAGCGCCAAGGTAAATCGATCCCCTGTGTAATGCCGATGCGGGTAGTTTGATGAATTGGTTCTTGAAAATTTGGTGATCGCGCCTCTAGCCATAAGTCAAAATCTGGATGTAGGGTAATACCGTCAAGTTGGCGATCAATTTTCAAAAGGCGACAAAGTTTGCCTGGTCCTGAACCCGCTCGATGAGGTTTATCCTTAGGATTGCTCCAATTGGGTAAGCGATCGCATTCGATGGCGCGAATCAGTACTGCACTACAAAAATCTTCGCGATCGGTGACAATATTAACGCAGTGATAAATGCCGTAAATTAGATAAACATAGGCTGTGCACGGTGCGCCAAAAATTGCCCCGTTGCGTTTGGTTTTACGACGATAACCATGACAAGCAGGATCAGTAGCATCATAGGCTTCGGTTTCCACAATTAAGCCCCGATATTCAATGTCATCGATGCGGCGGATTAAGGTGCAACCTAATAAATCTGGAGCAACCTCATTGGCTGGTCTTTCAAAAAAAGCTTTTTCTAGCAACATAAGCACTCCTAGAAAAAATCTGTCTAAAAAATAGGCAATGATGGGCGGCGCGGTGCGCCGCCCATCATTGCCCCATTTAGGAAAAAATCTCGCAAAGCGAGATTTTTTCCTAAATGGGGCAATTTACCCAACTGCTGACCCCATCTAACCAAAATTCTTTTTTCCAGATGGGCGCATCTGTTTTTAATGTATCGATCGCATAGCGACAGGCTTCAAAAGCTTCGGCACGGTGGGGCGATCCCACGGCAACTAAAACACTGATTTCCCCAACTTTGAGTTTACCTAGGCGATGGTGAATGACGACCTCGGTAATATCAGGAAATTTTTCTCGACAGCGATCGCTAATATCTTGAAATACTTGTAAAGCCATTGCCTCGTAAGCTTGATAATCCAAATAATCAACGGCTCTACCCCCCGTCTGATTGCGTACCATGCCACTCATGAGTACAACAGCCCCATTACGAGCATTGTCTGCGATCGCATAGACAGTAGCTACATCTAAAACATCATGGGTGAGGCGAAAATTATTAGTCATGACTTATATTCGCAGATAAGCAGTGGCAAGCCCTGCTTATCTGTCAGCTAATCTTCGTGTTCTTCAAATTGATCCACTAATTCTTTGTTAGGTGGTCCAAATGACACGTAGATCGCATAAGCAGTTAAACAGATCACGATGACAGCAATAGTAACTGCGATCGAAGTTGCGTTTTCCATGAATTGAACCAATGTTTTAAGTTATTGTTACGATTATACTATTTACTAACAATCGTTTTTAATAGACAAACTTTATGTCACAACGTACTTGGCTTGGCGATATTCTCAGACCCTTGAATGCAGAATACGGTAAGGTTTCTCGCGGTTGGGGAACCACCCCTCTGATGGGAGTGTTCATGGGATTGTTCCTTGTATTTCTGGTCATTATCCTCCAGTTGTACAACTCTTCCTTGATCCTTGAGGGTGTTAACCTCAACTGGGGCGGCTAATTTCTAGTTAGGCGCGATCGCAATATCAAAGGCACGCTTGGCGTGCCTTTGATCTATTACAAAACTAAGTTGTCTATACATAAGGTCATTCCCCATGAATATTTTTGGTATCGGCTTACCTGAGATGATTTTGATCATGTTAGTGGCGTTGCTGATTTTTGGTCCCAAAAAATTACCAGAAATCGGACGCAGTATGGGCAAAGCAATTAAAGGTTTTCAAGATGCTTCCCGTGAGTTTGAATCAGAATTTAAGCGTGAAGCCGATCGCTTAGAACAGACTACTGAAACCGCTAAGGCTCCAGTGTCATCAACCACTGAAGTTGTCGCCACGCCAGTGGCATCTGCCCCATCCGAAGCAGTTAAGGAAGTAGCAAACGCCACGGATGCTTGAGAATCAGTCTATTTCCCTAATTGTCGGTCTGGGTAATCCTGGCACAGAATATGAACGTACCCGCCATAATATTGGCTTTATGGCGGTTGATACCCTAGCTAAAGATTGGAGTATCTCTTTAGGCAAGGAAAAGCGGTTTTATGGCATCTTTGGCGAGGGTCGTTTATCCAGCTCATTAGCTCATAACGGCAAAATTCGTCTGCTAAAACCTACGACCTATATGAATTTATCGGGACAGGCTGTTCGAGCCTGTGCCGATTGGTTTAAATGTAGTCCCGAAAATATTTTGGTTATTTACGACGATATGGACTTGCCCCTAGGTAAGCTGCGATTGCGTCCCTCTGGTTCCGCAGGTGGCCACAATGGCATGAAGTCCCTCATTTCGCATTTGGGTACACAAAATTTTCCCCGTCTGCGCCTTGGGATTGGGCGTGGAGGTAATAGAGAAAATCAGGCGATCGCAACTAAAGCTAATCAAAATGTTACTAACCACGTCTTAGGGGGATTTACGGCTATGGAAAATAAAGTTTTGCCTGAAGTCCTATCTCTTAGCAATTCCATAGTAACGAGCATTTTAAGAGAAGGCTTGGAAAAGACGATGAGTTTGTATAACAGTCGTAGTATCGATTTTTGAGTTTAAAGGTAACGGGGTATTCACTATACCTACCAACCTTATCCTTCTAGGGACGACCTAACAAGGTATGATAAGACCAAATTTCAGGTATTTTGAATATACTTTTTGAATTGCTGAGACATGCAAGTGAGATTTCATCATAGTGTGAGGAGACCATAAGTTATGAAAGCCATGATTCTGGCGGCGGGTAAAGGTACAAGAATTCGCCCCATCACAAATATCATGCCTAAACCCATGATTCCGATCATGCAAAAGCCTGTTATGGAATTCTTGGTTGAATTGCTGAGGCAGCATGGCTTTGATCGCATTATGGTTAACGTGAGTCATTTGTCTGAAGAGATCGAAAACTATTTTCGAGATGGTCAGAAATTTGGTGTGCAAATGGCTTATTCCTTTGAGGGAACTATTGTTGATGGCAAGTTGCAAGGTAGTGCTCTAGGTTCCGCGGGTGGGCTGAAAAAAATCCAAGACTTCTCGCCATTTTTTGATGATACGTTTGTTGTTCTTTGTGGTGACGCTCTAATTGATCTCGATCTCACCTATGCCATTAATTGGCATCGTCAAAAAAAATCTCTAGCGACCATTATTACCAAGACAGTGCCTAGAGATCAGGTTTCTAGCTATGGTGTAGTTGTGACAGATTCTGAAGGAAGGATCAAACAGTTTCAGGAAAAGCCCAGCGTCGAAGCTGCTCTTAGCAACACGATCAACACAGGTATTTATATCTTTGAGCCTGAAATTCTAGACTATGTGCCATCAGGGGTAGAATTCGATCTTGGTAGTGATTTATTCCCTAAATTAGTGGCTGCGGATCTCCCATTCCATGCGATTTCGATGGACTTTCAATGGGTGGATATCGGGAAAGTACCCGACTATTGGCAAGCCATCCAAGATGTTTTATCCAATAAAATCAAAAATGTGAATATTCCTGGACATGAAGTACATCCGGGCATCTATACAGGTTTAAATGTTTCTGTTAATTGGGACAAAGTTGATATTCGTGGACCTGTTTATATTGGTGGGATGACTCAAATCGAGGATGGGGCAAGCATTATTGGTCCAACAATGATTGGTCCAAATTGCCATGTTTGTAGTGGTGCTGTGGTTGAGCGGAGCGTAATTTTTGAATATTCGCGACTTTCAGATGTGCGGTTAGTCGATAAGTTAGTGTTTGGGCGCTATTGCGTTGATAAGACAGGCGCAACGATTGACCTCCAAGCTGCTGCTTTGGATTGGTTGATTACTGATGCTAGACATCAACAACAGAAATCGCAATCCCCTCTAGAGATTACGTAATGTCAGTTTGGATTAAGCCAACCTTCACTTCATAAACAAAGGGACGTTTTAAATCAATGTCTCTTTTTGATTTGTTTTTATCTATTACGAGTTCGGGATAAGTTGAAACGTTCTTTGAGAGAGGGTTTGAATAGCAAACCCTCTCTCAAAGCCCAAAGGTAAAAGCCTTGCAAAGCAAGGCTTTTACCTTTGGGCTTTTAAAATTTGCCTTAACCCGAACTGACGTTATCTATTGCGAACGCGCATAAATTGATCGATGCCTCTAGCGATCGCCTCAGCCATTCGCTTTTGGTAACTAGGATTGCTAAGATTTCTTGCCTCATTGGGATTAGTCACAAATCCTGTCTCCACAAGAATGGCAGGCATTGAAGTTTTGGCAATTACATAAAATCCTGCACCTCTAACCGAGCGATCGCTTGCTCCTGTGCTCGATATAATTTGCGAATGGACATAACGAGCTAGTTCATTACCGACTACTGAGCCTCTTGCATGATAAGTCTCAACGCCATTAACACCGCTATTACTAGCGGCGATCGCATTGGCATGGACGCTCACAAATACATCAGCATTAACTCTTTCGGCTGCCGCAACACGGGGCTCTAGGTCAATTTCGACATCATTAGTTCGCGTGTAATAAACCGTAAATCCCATACCCTGTAGTGTTTGTCCTAACAGTAAGCTGATCGGTAATACAACATCTTTTTCTTGCACTCCATTTGCCACAGCCCCTGGATCTCTACCGCCATGACCTGCATCGACAAAAATGACACCACGACGGCGATCTCCTAGATTCTGTGGAGATGGGATAGAGAGACTATTGTTGGGTAAAGGCTTAGGACTATTTTGTGGTAACTGGGAAATGTTATTTAATGTGAGTTGCAACTTGATTTGTTGATTGTTTTGGCGTTGGATTTCACTTATTTGCCAACCTGTAAGCACTTTAATGCCAATTTCTACAGAGTTTCCTACTTGTGACAAGCGAATTCTTTCAATTGGACTATTTGCTGCCAAGGTTGGACGTTGTAAGTTTGGCGAAATATTGGCATTAGCAACAGTCAAATTAAAAATTCCAGAGACTCGATCTAGATTAGTTTGATATTTAACAGGTTTATCTGCATCAATTACCAATTGTCCTGTATTACTAAAACTCAATCTTTGGATTGCCGCAGGTCTGTCTATATTTGTGGTGGGATTGTTGCTTATAGGAATCGGCAGACTGGGCTTGACGGTGGGCGATATAACTTGGTTAGCTGGTGTGAGTAATAAAGTGTTGGTTGCTGCAATGTACTGACTTTGCCAAGCAACTTTGCTATTTGGATCATTACTATCGAGGTCAAAAACTAAACGCGCGATCGCAGGGTTATTTTGAAATTGAGCAATTCTGACCTGTTTGATCCCCAATCGATTCATCGGTAGGATAGATTTGTGTAATTCCTGAATCACCCTAGTATTTTGCAAATCCACAATTAAGCGATCAGGATTATCTTCTCGTTGAATGCGGATTTCAGGATTAGCATTCAACGTCAGCATCAAGCCATTAGTCGTAGGACGAATACTATTAAGTCTAATGCTATTAGATAGGTCAGATGTGTTTTGGACAATTACAGGTGCTAGTAAATTGCTTGGCTTCGCTGTTTGATTAGTCTCTGAGACTGTTGGTAAGGTTTGAGAGCCTAAACCATAAGCCACTCGACTGGATAGGTTTCCCAAACTCCATCCATAGCTAGTAGCCATGCTCACACAAATTCCCAATGCTAGTTGTCGATATCGCAAAATAGTTCTCCCAATGGCATAAAGATCAGCAAGTTGAGCGATCGCACAGCTAGATATATAACTATTTGTAATTGCTTGATTTATCTTCGATAGGATTTTAAGAATTGATCGATCCCTTTAGCGATCGCCTCAGCCATCCGCTCTTGATAAGAAGGATTCACCAATCTTGCTGCTTCCGATGGATTGGTAATATACCCAGTCTCCACAAGAATGGCAGGCATCGAAGTATTGCGAATTACATAAAATCTAGCTGACCTCACACCACGGTCATTTGCACCTGTACTAGCAAGAATTTGCTCATGTACCAATTCTGCAAGATTCTTTCCTAGAGACGCTCCAGGAGCATGATAAGTTTCAATGCCATTGACTTGAGATGAGCTTGCATCAAGCGAATTCACATGAATACTAACAAATACACTTGCTCTAGCTTTCTCTGCAATCTGCACCCTTGGCTCCAAATCCAGATCGATATCTTCGGTGCGAGTATAGACTACTGCATATCCCATTTGCTGCAATATTCTGCCTAGTTGCTTACTAGTCAATAGCACAATATCTTTTTCGTATATGCCATTGCGAGTAGCACCAACATCGGGTCCTCCATGTCCTGGATCAATTACAACTAATTGCCGACCATTATTATTGCCATAGATTTGCTGTGGTTGAGAGCGTGGAATTCTAGGGGCGTTGGTATTAACTACACCAACACTCACCAACTGTAAAGCGATCGCCTGAGCATTAGTCCTAGGCGTTTCTCTTATTTGCCAACCTGCAATCGTTTTAATACTAATTACAACCGATTCGCCAACTTGATTAAGCCGAATCTGCTCAATCGGACTATTGGCTCCTAAGATAGGACGACGTAGTTGCGCTGAAATCCTTGTAGCGGGAACAGTAACGCTATAAATATTATTAGACAAGTCCAAGCTGCTACGGTAAGTAATTGCTCGACTTGCTTGAATTACCAGTTGCCCATACCCATTAAAGGATAAACCATCAATTGTTGTGGGTATATTGATCGGTAATGATGCTAGCGATGGATTTTTAGTTGTGTTATTAGATGATGATGACGAACCTGTTATAGGTTGCATCATCAACAATCCCTGATCTGTATCAAAAGAGCTTTGCCCAGTCTTGGGCTGGGGATTGTCAAGAGCAAAACCCAATCTTGAGATTTCAGGGGGCTTTTGAAACTGCACTACTGACTGAGGGCTTACACCATCAAAATTTTCAGTGAGTGAAAATTTAGGTGACTGTCGTGTGTCCTCGTTGATCTGTAAGCCCAGAATATTGCGTTTTACATTAATTGACCGTGAAAAGTTGAGATGAGGATTACCATCCTTAAATAACAACCCATCAGAATTAATTGGGGTATTACTTAGTTTCAGCGTCTGTCCACTAGTTAATATATGTGCTTGTAGAGAAGGTTTCTGTAGGGATTGATCAAGGGCATCCTTTGCCTTGGTTTCCTGCACATACAGAAGGTTACTACCCAATAAGCACATCAAGCAACATAGCGATCGCTTGTAATGTTGGTTCAGTTGGTTCAAGAAAAAATACTCCCATCAAATCGACTAGAGAGTGCCTATCAAAACTTTAAGACAGCAATTCTACAGGAGATAAGGCAACTTTTTCCACTAAAGGCAACTTTCCTAACCATCGGCGTGATACTTGAGCAAAACGATCAGGTTCACCACTCACAAAAAAGCGAGTTTCAGCACGTCCACAACGATTGTCTAGACATTTTAAGCCCATCAAATCCAACTCCTGGGCCGATGCCCTCACCACATAGGATGCAGGATTTACTAAAGCCACATGAGATGGCAAAATTTGACGTAACACCCCAGATAAATGAGGATAATGCGTGCATCCTAGAACCAAAGTGTCAATATTTGCTTCAATCAGTGGCTGTAAATATTGCTTTGCAACTTGTATTGTGTATGGATCCTGAATGCGATCGGACTCAATCAAAGGGACAAACTCTGGACAGTCCACTTGAAAAACCTGTGCTTGGGGATCGCTCTCACAAATCGCCCTGACATAGGCTTCACTCTTCACAGTTGCCGTCGTCGCAATTACGCCAATCCTTTTACCTTTGCCCACAGCTGCTCTTGCTCCTGGCAAAATTAGCCCCAAGATAGGTATGTCAAAATCTTTTCTAACGATATCTAAGGCTAATGCCGAACTCGTATTGCAAGCCATGATTGCCATCTTAACGCGCTCAGACTGCATCCAGTGCAAGATCTCATAGACATATTCAATAATTTCCGCAGGCGATCGCTTTCCGTAAGGCAATCTCGCTGTATCACCAAAATAAACCACTGACTCATTAGGCAGTTGGCGATGAACTTCTTGTAAAACCGTAAGTCCCCCAACCCCGCTATCAAAAACACCAATAGGGAACCGAGCTTCCTGCTGCAAAACCATGCACATCCTCACACTTCACATGCATCACAGTAAAGCATATTTTTTCAAAACTGCGTATCAGCCTAACTAATTAACCGTAAAAACAATTGCCCTAGACACTTATACTTTTTCTAGGCAGACAGCGATTTGCTATGCGATCTCTGGCCGCCCCAAACACGTCAAACACATATCAAGTAACAAACAAAAACTAAAGGATCATCGTTATGGATTTATCTCTTATCCCACCACAACCTAAAGCAGGCATCCTCAATGTCTTAATCGAAATTCCTGCAGGTAGCAAAAACAAGTATGAATTTGATAAAGACCTCAATGCCTTTGCTTTAGATCGTGTCCTGTATTCCTCTGTTCAATACCCCTACGACTACGGCTTTGTCCCTAATACCCTTGCTGATGATGGCGATCCCCTTGATGGCATGGTCATCATGGATCAACCCACATTTCCCGGTTGTGTTATTCCAGCCCGTCCCATTGGAATGCTAATCATGATCGATGGTGGCGATCGGGACGAAAAAATTCTCTGTGTCCCTGCCAAAGATCCCCGTTACGCCGATGTCAAATCTCTAGCTGATATCGCCCCCCACCGTCTTGACGAAATCGCTGAATTTTTCCGTTCCTACAAAAATCTAGAAAAGAAAGTGACTGAAATTAGAGGATGGGAGGGTGTAGAAGCAGTTCAAGCACTCGTAGCCAAATCTATCGAAGCAGCTCTACCCAAGTCCTAAAAATTTTCAACTCAAAACCCTTTCTCCTAATGAATTGCATGCTTCCAAAAACTTTCTTAGATAAAGTAGTTGACAAAGGGAAGAGGAGGTGGGTATATTAATAAAGCGCTGAAGGGA
>VFQS010000563.1_pt1 | contig 40145 bp, 34 predicted proteins | sample 3512361 | NCBI WGS metagenome assembly VFQS01 (sample SAMN10412375, study PRJNA504923) | tailings metagenome | isolation source: Relicate 1 Philex TSF3 active mining | place: Philippines
TAAATCTGCAGAAGGCTTAAACTCCTCATAATACCCGCGGCCATAGGTATAGTGTCCGTTTAAATCCAAATTCCAGGATTCACCCAACCGGTGATTGGTAATTAACTGGTAATGATCCTGCGCATAATTATCCGTCTGATTATCATAGGTATAATAATTATAGGTTCGACCACTTTTCAGTAAGTTATCTGCCTCTGCTGCGCTTAAATAGTTCCGATCAATGTAGGCCTGCATCTCAGTAACAGATCCATTAATCCTGCTTTCAGGAGTGCCATACCAAGATTGATAGGTCTTTTCTTTTCCGGTAAAGTAGTTCAAACGGATAAAACTTTTTTCACCAAAATAGCCCGCAGAGAAATAAGCAGATAGCAAATTAGAGGAAGACCGATCAATAAAACCATCCGAAACGATGCGTGATAAACGGCCATCAAGTGTAAATTTTCCCCCTAACAAACCTGACCCAGCCTTAAGCGTCGTTTTTAGTGTTCCAAAAGATCCACCAGACGCATTCACTTCGCCATATGCCTTAGGCTCAAACGTATTCGTCTGCATATTCACAGAACCCCCAAAAGCACCCGCTCCGTTCGTCGATGTTCCCACCCCACGCTGGATTTGAACCGAATTCACCGAACTTGCAAAGTCCGGCATATTCACCCAAAAAGTACCCTGTGATTCCGAATCATTAATGGGAATTCCATTCACGGTCACATTTACACGAGTCGCATCGGAACCACGAATTCGAATACCTGTATAACCTATACCCGCTCCCGCATCGGAAGTGGTAACAACTGAAGGCGTAAAATTGAGTAAAAGTGGCATATCCTGACCGAGATTACTTTTCCCTAGTTCGGCAGCCGATACATTCGAATAGGCCATCGCCGAATTTTCATCCGCCCGAGTCGCTTGAACAACGACTTCATCTTGCAAGAAATTGGATTTTTTAAGTGCGATTTGACTGGCTTTCTCTGCAAGAATTTCTACTGGATCATAGCCCACAAACCGTACGACTAAAACGTCCTTAGAGGAGACGGTTAAATTAAAATGCCCTTTCGCATCTGTCACGTTTCCTTTCTGACTACCTTTCACAGAAACGGAAGCACCCCATAAAGGAGCTTTAGTCTCTAGATCGAAAACGATTCCCTGTACTTTTTGTGCAAATACACTTTGCACACACACAATAAGCGTAAAAATAAGCGTTGTTGCCTTTTTCATTTTTCTGAAATTTTAGCAACAGGTAAAGGAGCCAAATCCTGTTATGATTTAACTTTTTAACCCTTACATTGACGATTTTTTCTGAGTTTTCAGCACTAAAAACTCGACAAAATCCCTTCGACGGCACTACCCGCATCAGGTTCAATGGGTATAATCTCAGCCTTTTTTAGGGGCACCCCTTTTTGTAGATGCACAAAGATACAAAATTTCCTACCTTTGCAAGCCCTACGTAAATTTTGTAGGGAATTTTTGTACGTATGATCGTCAAAGAATTTCTCAGTATCTACCAGAGTGACGGAATTGTCCAAAGCATTTCTGACAAGATAACTACGTCCAAACCGGGCGAATCTCTCCACCTAAAAGGCCTTTGCGGCTCACTCGACACGGTTTTAATGTCTGCTCTTCTAAAGGAGAAGCAACCCTTTCTGATCCTATGCGAGGAAAAAGAAGAGGCGCAATATGTCTATAACGACCTACAAGCCCTGATTGGGGACACCGCCGTCATCTTATTTCCGATGTCCCACAAGAAACCCTACGAATGGGAAGAAGTGGACAATGCTAATGTCCTTTTGCGCGCGGAGGTACTTAATATTCTAAGTAATTATTCAGGCCAAAACCTAGCCATCGTTTCCTATCCAGCGGCGATGACTGAGAAGGTAATTAACCGGAAGTCTTTGGTTAAAAACACCCTATCTATCCGGGTGGGCGATAAAATCGATCGCAATTTCGTGGCAGAAACGCTGAATGAATACGATTTTGAACGAACAGACTTCGTCTACGAGGCAGGCCAATATTCCGTTCGCGGAGGAATTTTGGACGTATTCTCCTACGCAGCAGAATATCCCTACCGACTTGATTTCTTTGGCGATGAAGTCGATAGCATTCGAACCTTTCATCCTGAAACCCAGCTTTCGATCCAATCCGTTTCTGCGATGCACCTCATCCCTGATGTGCAAACGAAACTGATTCAAGAAACACGGGAATCGTTTTTCACCTTTTTACCAGAAAACACGAAAATCTGGATTAAAGACCTGAGTATCCTAAGCGATGTGTTGACCGAAAATTTTGAAAAAGGGTCGATGGTCTACGAGGTCAATTCCTCGTCTGACATCAACCTGTTAAATAAACCCGAAGAACGCTGGGAGACTGCAAAAACCATTAAAAAGGCATTGCAAGGCTTTGCTTGCATCGAATATGGAAAACGCTCACACCTGAAAAATTCGGAAACGATCGTGTTTCCCTCCAAAAATCCAGGTGCCTTCCAAAAAGATTTCGAGCGGTTAGCTACGACCCTATTAGACAACCAAACACACGGTTTTCACAACATCATCAGTTCTGAATCCCCAAGACAATTAGAGCGTCTCGAGGTGATTTTTAACGAAATTAATACTAGCATTCAGTTCAAACCCTTGCAGATTTCGCTTCGCGAGGGATTTGTGGACGAGCAAACCAAAGTAGCCTTTTACCCGGACCACCAACTTTTTGAGCGCTACCACCGATACAAGGAAAAGAACAAGTTCTCAAAGAACAAGGCCCTTACCCTAAAAGAGTTGCGCTCCCTTCAAGTGGGGGATTTTGTCACGCACATAGACTACGGGATTGGTCGTTTTGCCGGATTAAATCTGGTAGAAACAGCGAACGGAGAGCAAGAAGTCATTCGCTTGATTTACCGAGACGACGACGTTTTATCGGTTTCGATTCATTCACTGCACAAAATTTCAAAATATTCCGGCAAAGAAGGAGCCCCTCCCTCGATGTCGAAATTGGGTTCGCCTGATTGGGATAACAAGAAATCGCGGGTAAAGAAGCAAGTCAAGGATATTGCCAAAGAGCTTATTTCTCTTTACGCTAAACGGAAGAATGCCCCCGGTTTTGCCTTTTCTCCGGACACCTATTTACAAGCCGAACTAGAATCCTCTTTCTTGTACGAGGATACTCCAGATCAAGCCAAAGCGACGATAGACGTGAAAGCGGATATGGAGAAACCTCATCCAATGGATCGTTTAGTCTGTGGAGATGTAGGGTTTGGGAAGACAGAAATCGCAATTCGTGCTGCCTTCAAGGCCGTAGCGGATTCGAAGCAAGTGGCCGTTTTAGTGCCCACTACGGTGTTAGCAATGCAACATTACCGCACGTTCCACGATCGTTTAGCGGCGTTCCCTTGTAAAGTGGAATACGTGAATCGCTTCAAATCGACTAAACAAATAAACGAAACCCTGGCCCGCGTGGCGAGTGGCGAAACCGATATCTTAATAGGAACACACCGCCTAGTGAACAAAGATGTACATTTCAAGCAATTGGGCTTGATGATTATCGATGAAGAACAGAAGTTTGGAGTAAAGGTTAAAGACCGCTTGAAAGAAATGCGGGTGGACGTGGATGTTTTGACCTTAACAGCCACTCCGATACCCAGAACGCTTCATTTTTCGTTAATGGGAGCCCGGGATTTGAGTATTATTGCCACTCCTCCGCCTAACCGCCAGCCGGTTGAAACCAAGTTAGTCGTCTTATCTGACGAAATATTGCGTGATGGGGTAAGAGAGGAATTGAACCGAGGCGGCCAAGTCTTTGTGGTTTACAATCGCATTGGAGAACTAGAAAGTATTGCGAACCGCATCTTACGCCTTGTCCCGGATGCTAAAATCGCCGTTGCCCATGGTCAAATGGAAGGCGATCAACTTGAGAAAATTATGATGGGCTTCATCGAAGGCCGCTACGACGTACTCGTCGCAACAAACATTATCGAATCCGGACTTGACATTCCGAATGCGAATACAATCTTCATTTTAAATGCTAACAATTTCGGACTTTCAGACCTTCACCAAATGCGGGGTCGTGTAGGTCGATCGAATAAAAAGGCCTATTGTTATCTGGCTACACCGTCTTTAGCGAATTTGACTAGCGATGCACGTAAACGATTAAGTGCGCTAGAGGAATTCTCGGATTTAGGCGATGGTATCAAAGTAGCCATGCGGGACTTGGATATTCGGGGGGCAGGAAACCTGTTAGGGGCGGAGCAAAGTGGCTTTATCAATGATTTAGGCTATGACATGTACCATAAGATTCTGGATGAAGCGGTGCAAGAATTAAAGGAGAACGAATTCAGAAAACTCTTCGAAGTCGATTTAGAACAGGTAGCAGAAAGCTTGAAAGTAGATTGCACGATCGAAACGGATTTACGCGTCTTGATTCCAGAAGAATATGTCCAAAGCATCTCCGAACGTCTTGCCCTTTACACCCGTTTGGATGAAATTGAGGACGAAGAAACGCTAGCAGCGTTTATTAATGAGATAAAAGACCGCTTTGGCGATTTACCGAACGAAGTTCAAGGTATGATTGAATTAGTGAAGTGCAGATGGAAGGCTCAGGTTTTGGGAATTGAAAAAATCCTCTTGAAAAACAATAATCTCAAGTTCCATTTCGTTTCATCGGAGTCTGCTCGACCTTTGGACCAAAACCTGATCGTGAAGGTTATTTCCTTCGTTAATAACAAAAAAGGAGTATGTCAATTGCGAGAAAAAGCTGGAAAAATGATTCTCCAAATCGACAAGGTGAGTAGTATTCAAGAATTAAATACTATTTTAGTGGATATTTTGGGGTAATTAATACCTTTGTTAATTGATTCTATATTAAAGGAATATAAATGAGTACGAAATTAAGATTAATCCTAGGGATGCTGAGCTGTGTGATTTTACTCACCTCATGCCCAAGTGGACTAAAAAACGGAAATCCGAATAGCTTGAAAGTGGGTAAAAAATCCACCGTTACAGGCCTCGCTTACAACAGCAAAAAAGGTGGATTCCAAGTCAACAAATCCTATAAAGGACCTATCGTAGGACCTAATTTAGTTTTTATTGAAGGAGGTCGCGTTACCCTAGGTGGTGGCGAAGAGGATGTAATGAAACGCAACGATAATCGCCAGCGTACAGTCACGGTTCAGTCTTTTTACATGGACGAAACGGAGATTGCTAACTTGCATTATTTGGAATACTTAGATGCCATCAAGCGTGATTCAACGTTAAACGCTTACACAGCTGCCTTGCCTGATACAACGGTCTGGTTAGACGAATTGGCCTATAATGACCCTTATGTAACGCATTATTTCCGCCACCCTGGATTCCGAATGTATCCAGTCGTGGGTGTAACTTGGAAGCAAGCGAATGATTATGCAGCATGGAGAACGGCGGTGGTAAATAAAAACGTGGCTTTCCCGAAAGGAAAACCAAGAAACCGCAAGAATCCAGTTGCAAATATGGAATCGGGTTTAATCTTACCGGAATACCGTCTTCCTACCGAAGCTGAATGGGAATATGCGGCGAAAGCGATGATCGGAACGCAACAAGAGGATGAAAATCAAGAAAATCAGCGTATTTACCCTTGGGATGGCCCTTCAATGCGCCAACCATTTGGCAGAACCCGTGGTCAGATGTTAGCGAATTATAAGCGTGGCCGTGGAGATTACTCTGGTCTAGCAGGTCGTTCAAATGACGGCGCTATGATTACGGCAGAGGTTTATTCGTATCCTGCGAATGATTTTGGTCTTTATAACATGGCTGGAAACGTGAACGAGTGGACGATGGATACCTACCGTCCATTAACGCTTGACGACGCAAACGATTTAAACCCGGCTCGTCGCAACGAAGCACAAGATCCGGCAAAATTATACGATAAAGGAAATTCGTTGATTAACGATAATGCCAAAGTATACAAAGGTGGCTCTTGGGCAGATGGACCATATTGGTTATCTCCAGGTACTCGTCGTTATCTAGATAAAGACGAATCATCATCCACTATCGGTTTCCGTTGCGCGATGTTCGCTCCAGGAAAACCAACAAAGCGATAATACAACCCTCATTTTAAAGCAGCCAGCGCTAGGAAAGATAATCTCCCCGTGCTGGCTGCTTTGATTTTAGCGCCTGCCGCTAAAAATGTTGCGCCTGTCGTCAGCGTGTCATCGACAATCAGAATCCGCAATCCATTTAATTCACTTGGTCGCAGCACTTCAAATACTTCCTCTAAGGTTTTATAACGTTCTGCTCGATTCAACCCAATCAACGAAGTAACCTGTTTTGTCCGCAGAAGATGTGCCTCCGAAATAGGGATACCGGATGCCCGCGAAATCCCCTTCGCTACGCAGGCCGCTTGATTATAGCCCCGTTCTTTCAGGCGTGAGGGATGCAAGGGCATAGGGATAATCAGATCATAATCAGCACTTGAAAACGACCGTCCCACACAAGAACCCAAATACTCCCCTAAGCCTTCCTGCCCTTTGTACTTGATCTGATGTAACAAATGTTGCACCTTCCCACCCTCCGTAAACACGAAATAGGCGTGCACGTTATCATAATCAATCAAACCATCTAACTTATGAGAGATCCAATTAGGCTGTTCTAGGAATAATCCGGGGCTCGGCAGTTCGAATCGACAGCGGGTACAGATCCAATTTTCGGATCGAATAAGCACCTGATCGCAAGCAAAACAACATTTGGGATAAAGTAATTGTAAAAAGGCATTAATCATTTAGAAAAAACTTTTGTATTTAACTAAGTTTCAGTAATTTTGCACCCCTAAACAAGTACTCGAACGAGAATGTTGTCCAAGTACTTGATAATTAGCAAACGATTCAAAAACGGATTAAAAAAATTATTTCATAATTAACCTTTTAAAATGGCACGCGATTTAAAATTCACTAGAAACATCGGTATTGCTGCGCACATTGATGCGGGTAAAACCACCACTACGGAACGTATCCTGTATTATGCAGGGGTTTCCCACAAAATTGGTGAGGTACACGATGGTGCGGCAACCATGGACTGGATGGAGCAAGAGCAAGAACGTGGTATCACGATTACTTCTGCAGCGACAACGGTTAACTGGAAATACCGTAACGAAGATTACCACATTAACATTATCGATACTCCAGGTCACGTTGACTTTACAGTAGAGGTAAACCGTTCATTACGTGTATTAGATGGTCTAGTATTTTTATTCTCTGCCGTAGATGGTGTTGAGCCACAATCAGAGACTAACTGGCGTTTAGCGAATAACTACAACGTAGCACGTATCGGTTTCGTTAACAAAATGGACCGTTCAGGTGCTGATTTCTTAAACGTGTGTAAGCAAGTGAAAGAAATGTTAGGTAGCTACGCGGTGCCTTTGCAATTGCCTATCGGTGCGGAAGAAAGCTTCGAAGGAGTAGTTGACTTAGTGAACTTCCGTGGTATTAAATGGAACGAGGCTGACAAAGGAATGACATTCACTGAGGTACCTATCCCAGATGATATGTTAGAAGAGGCGACGATGTACCGTGAGAAATTATTAGAAGCGGTAGCTGAGTTTGATGAGACTTTGATGGAGAAATACTTCGAAGATCCAGCTTCTATTACGGAGGACGAAATCTTAGCGGCTTTACGTGCAGCGACTATCTCGATGAAAATCGTTCCAATGCTTTGTGGTTCATCTTTCAAAAACAAAGGTGTTCAAACGATGTTGGATTACGTAATGGCGATCTTACCATCTCCATTAGATAAAGAAGGTGTTCGAGGAACTCACCCAGATACAGGTGCTGAAATTTTACGTAAGCCTACAGAGGCAGAGCCATTCGCGGCTTTGGCCTTTAAAATTGCAACTGACCCCTATGTAGGTCGTTTATGTTTCATCCGTGCTTATTCAGGTGGGTTGGATTCAGGTTCTTATGTATTGAACAACCGTTCAGGAAACAAGGAGCGTATCTCACGTATCTTCCAAATGCACGCAAACAAGCAAAACGCAATCGAGCGTTTAGGTGCTGGTGACATTGGTGCGGTAGTAGGTTTCAAAGACATCAAAACGGGAGATACCCTTTCTGATGAGAAACACCCGATCATCCTTGAAGCAATGGACTTCCCAGAGCCAGTTATCGGATACGCCATCGAGCCTAAGAAAACGGCTGATGCAGATAACTTCTCTAAAGCAATCACTAAATTGATCGAAGAAGATCCTACATTACAAGTTGAATCGAACGAGGAGACTGGTCAAACGATCATCAAAGGTATGGGTGAGCTTCACTTAGAGATCATCATCGACCGTATGCGTCGTGAGTTCAAAGTGGAAGTAAACCAAGGTGCTCCTCAAGTAGCTTACAAAGAGTCTTTAACGAAGACAACTGAACACCGTGAGGTTTACAAGAAACAATCAGGTGGTCGTGGTAAGTTTGCTGATATCGTATTTGAAATCGGACCAAGAGAAGACGAAAAACCAGGTTTAGAATTCGTTAACAATATCGTGGGTGGTGTAATTCCTCGTGAATTCATTCCAGCGATCCAAAAAGGTTTCGAAGAAGCCATGAAAAATGGTGCTTTGGCTGGATACCCTATGGATTCCATGAAAGTTCGTTTATTCCACGGATCTTTCCACGATGTCGATTCAGATTCATTATCATTCGAATTAGCAGCTCGTATGGGTTACAAAGAAGCTGCGAAACAAGCGGGTGCTAAGTTAATGGAGCCTATCATGGCTGTGGACGTAGTTACTCCAGACGAATATACTGGACCTATCACAGGTGACTTAAACCGTCGTCGTGGTATCATGAAAGGTATGGATTCTCGTCAAGGAGCCGTTATCTTGAAAGCTGATGTGCCTCTTTCTGAATTATTCGGTTACGTAACAGATTTACGTACAATGTCTTCAGGACGTGCAACAGCATCGTTAACGTTCTCTCACTACGAATTCGTTCCGCAAAACATCGCTGACGAAGTAGTTAAGAAAGCAAAAGGATTGTAAGATTCTTGGAAGATAGAGAAAAGCCCGAGCGATTTGTTCGGGCTTTTTTTATGCCAAAACCTCTCATCCTTCCCAGACTCACTTCATCCACTCCCGCTATCTTTTGTCTAAAAAGAAGAATTCTTTCCTAGAATGGGTGTATTTTTGAATTCATTAATTTGATTGCTATGACTAAAATTATCGAGACTCAAGCCATTTCCAAACGTTACGTCATGGGGGAGGAAATTATTGATGCCTTAAAGAATATCAATATTTCGGTGAATAAGGGTGAATATGTTGCTTTTATGGGTCCATCGGGTTCTGGTAAATCCACTTTAATGAACATTGTAGGCTGCTTAGATACGCCCTCTACGGGCAAATATATCTTGAATGGACAAGATGTATCAGAGATGTCTGAAAATGAATTAGCCGCCGTCCGAAACAAGGAAATTGGTTTTGTTTTCCAAACCTTTAACCTACTCCCTCGCCAATCAGCACTTGAAAATGTAGCCTTGCCTTTAATCTATGCAGGTTACACGAAGAAAGAACGCACAGAAATAGCGATGAACGCGCTAAAAGGGGTAGGACTAGACAACCGCGCCTTGCATAAGCCGAACGAGCTTTCAGGAGGCCAAAGACAACGTGTAGCGGTAGCCCGCGCCTTAGTGAACGACCCATCGATCTTATTAGCCGATGAGCCTACTGGTAACCTAGATACCAAAACCTCTTACGAGATCATGGATCTCTTTGATCAATTACATAAAAAAGGCAATACCATCGTCATGGTTACCCACGAAGACGATATTGCCCAATATGCCCACCGTATCATTCGCTTGCGTGACGGTGTCGTTGAATCTGACACGATTAACAAGAACGTAAGGAAGGTAGAAAAAGTCTAAAACTTAATCCGATCTGTTCCGTACGGTGCACGTTGTGCTCTGCGTAACCACGTATTCGCTTCCGCATCATTCACAAAGTGTTCCTTGCTAGGATCCCATTGCAATTTGCGTGGTATTTTCATCGCCACGTGCGTGATCAAACAAACCGTACAGGCGCGGTGTCCTATCTCAATCGGAGAAATCGGTTCTTTGCGTGACTCGATACACTCTAACCAGTTACCGTGTTGATCGTCGGAATGGTAAAGATGAAGCTCATTAGGCCCAATAACGGACTCTAAAATTTTCGGATTAGATGCATCTAACGCTTTCGATCGCACCTTTGCAGTTGGATCGCTTGGTGTGGCCGCATAATCACCGCGAGACACAAAAATCCACCCTTCGGTTCCTTCGTAGCGAATACCGTTTTGGTAGCCCCCTGATGTGTACATCGTGATCCCGTTAGCGTATTCTGCTTTCGACATGAAGTCGCCGTGCACATTCCATAATCCTGACTTAGGGAACTCTGCCACTGCCTCCACAGAGATAGGACCCGTTAATTCCGTATCCATTCCCCAAGCGGCAGAATCATAGTGGTGCTGCCCCCAACCCGTTATCATGCCCGCGCCAAATTGTTCTAAACGTAACCAACCTGGACGATCGTATCCCTTTTGCGGATGTACCGCTATCTCCGTATAGTCCATTTCTGGGGTTGAGCCTAACCACATATCAAAATTGAATCCTTTAGGCACCGGCATCGCAGGCGCAGGAGGTCCCGATGGATCGCCTGGCAAACCAATTTTCACCGTATGTAATTTACCTATACGACCATTGCGCACTAGTTCCGCTGCAATTCTAAATTGAGAAGTAGAGCGCTGCTGGGTTCCTACTTGCAGAATGCGACCTGTTTTCTTAATCACATTCGCTAGCTGACGACCTTCGTGAATCGTAAGTGAGGTCGGTTTTTGTAGGTAAATATCTTTCCCTGCAAGGGCCGCTTCCATCGCTGGTTGTGCATGCCAAAAATCCGGCGTACTAATCATCACCGCATCAATGTCCTTATTCAAAAGCATCTCACGGTAATCATCGTACATCTTCACATCGATGTAATTCGACTGCCCTGTTTTCTTTGTGTAGTATTCTTCGACTAATTGCTTCGTCTCTTCAGTACGGTGACGATCTAAATCGCAAACCGCCATAATACGCGCCTTATCGTACTTCCAAGTGCTTGGTAAATCGTGGGTGCGTGCGATGCGTCCACAGCCGATTTGGGCGATGTTGATTTTATTGCTAGGGGCATCTTTCCCTCCTAACACGTTTGCTGGAACAATGGTAGGGAAACCTAAGGTCCCTACGGCACCTAGTGCTAGGTTATTGATGAATTTTCTCCGTTTCATGCTTTGATAGATATGTTAGTTGCATTTTTTTGCGCAATTAAGGCTAATTCAGTGGCTAAGAAACAATGAGCTTGGGTCATCGCCGTCTCCGTTCTGTTCAGCACATCATTCACGAGTAATTCGCCATGGGGCAGATTGACATCCTTGCAATCGATGTACAAAGTTTCTTTGTTCGTCACCACATACAAGTGGCTTCCCACACCATGTGGAGAGGCGATATCTGTATTTTTTCGGACTTCCATATAACCGTCCGTTCCTAAGATGGTCAGTCTACCATCTCCCCAGGTATTGAGTCCATCCGGAGTAAACCAATCCACTCGAATATAGCCAGATCCTTTATTGCTTCGAAGCAACAAGTCACCGAAATCTTGGAATTTAGGGTATTGTGGATGGTGGTGATTCGCGATTTGGGAAGCTACGACTTCTCCTTGTGTGGACCCCGTAAAATGCAAGAATTGATCTACTTGATGTGAAGCAATGTCTGTAATAATTCCTCCATAATACTTGGTATCAAAAAACCAGTCAGGACGGGAATTCACACTCATTCTGTGAGGACCCGTTCCCAAGGTTTGCATCACTTTCCCTATTTTTCCAGAGGCCACTAATTGACTCGCAAGTTCAGTTGCTTTGTTTTCAAAACGCTCACTGAATGAAATCGAATAGATTCGCTTGGTTTCTTTTTGGACCTTACGAACCTCCGCTAATTGCTCTAAACTAATGATTCCGGGCTTATCCACCATATAATCTTTCCCATGTTGCATCACTCGGATGCCCAATGGGGCGCGTTCATTAGGAGTAATGGAGCTAAGTACTAATTTGATCGAAGGATCTTCTAAGACCTCCGCCTCGCTTTTCACCAGTTTTGCTTGTGGATAGCGTTTGGCAAAATCTTTAATTAGATCCGGTTCCTTCGCATAATACGAGACAAATTCCCCGCCACCTCGAATGATGGAATTCGCCATGGAATAGATATGTCCATGATTGATTCCCACCACCCCAAATTTCAAACGCGGTGCAATAATGCGTTCCGGCTGTTTAGGTGCAAACGTAGAAGTAACATCCTTTAAGGAGGAGGGTAAAAAGGCCATTCCACCCAGCATACTGGCACTATGCAAGAATTCGCGGCGATTCGCAGCTGTTGATTTCATTTGAATAGGTTTAATTTACCTATAAAAGTAAAAGTATAGCTGAGATTACTGACCTTTGGACATAAAAAAAGCTGTTCATCTCTGAACAGCTTTCTTATTATATAAAAAATCTCAAACCTATTTTTTCTTCTCTTTAACACGAGCCGCTTTTCCTTGCTTGCCGCGCATGTAGAATAAACGTGCACGACGTACTTTACCACGACGTAATACTTCAATTTTGTCGATGTTTGGTGACAAGATTGGGAAAATACGCTCAACACCGATACCGTTAGAGATCTTACGAACTGTGAAAGACTCACCAGCACCAGAATTTTTACGTTGGATAACTAAACCTTGAAAAACCTGGATACGCTCCTTATTACCTTCACGAATTTTCACGTGTACGTTAACGGTATCTCCTGCAGCGAATTCAGGGTGTTCTCCTCTACGTGCTGCGTTTTCTTGCTCTACGAATTTAATTAAATCGCTCATCTGAACTAATTTTTATTTGATGATAATCAGCGCTTAGCGGCCCACTTGTGCATAAGAACGTCTGATTGGGGTTGCAAAGATAGGAAAAATATTTCTTTCCAAAAACATTTGCCTACTTTTTACCTTTAATCGACTGTACAAAGTCAATGATCTCAGCCTGAAGGTCTTTCGCCTGTGCGATCATCTTGACAAACGCACTACCAATGATCGCCCCAGACGCATTTTTAGAGGCTTTCATAAAGCTCTCATGGTCTGAGATTCCAAAGCCAATCAAACGAGGATTCTTCAAATTCATCTGGGCAATGCGATCAAAATAAGTCTCTTGAGTCGCAGAGATACCTGTTTTTGCCCCCGTCGTGCTAGCAGAAGATACCATATAGATAAATCCATTCGAGACCGAATCGATGTGGCGAATGCGCTCATCATTGGTTTGAGGGGTGATTAATAAGATATTGTATAAGCCGTATTTCTCAAAGATGGCTTTGTAGGATGCTTCATATTCTACCATCGGTAAATCGGGTAAAATCAAGCCATCTACGCCTACTTCCGCACATTTAGCACAAAAAGCCTCCACGCCGTATTGTAAAACGGGATTGATATAACCCATCAATAAAACAGGCACCGTTATGGTTTGACGCATATCCTTCAATTGCTCAAAAAGATGCGCCACGCTCATCCCCTGTTCTAAGGCCGCTTGATTCGACAGCTGGATCGTTTCCCCATCTGCCACTGGATCAGAATAGGGCATGCCCACCTCAATAATATCGACGCCTCCCGCTTGAAGGGCATTCAAAACCGTCATCGTATCCTCAAAACGAGGATAACCTGCCGTCGTGTAAACATTTAAAATAGGTTCAGTCGCAGAAGCAAAAAGGGCTGAAATTCGGTTCATCTTAGTCATTCAATTTTAAACGGTTTTGGTAGGTCGCTAAATCTTTGTCGCCTCTTCCGGATACATTAACCACCACGATTTCATTCGGTTTAGCTTGCAATCTTTCGAATACAGCCAAAGCGTGTGCCGTCTCTAAAGCGGGAATTATCCCCTCTAGCTGAGAGCATTCCACGGCGGCCACTAGAGCCTCCTCATCCGTCACACCAAAGAAAGTGGCGCGACCAGATGCAAACAAATGCGCGTGCATAGGTCCAATTCCAGGATAATCTAAGCCGGCAGAAATCGAATAAGGTTCGATCACTTGGCCATCCTCGGTTTGCATCGATAAACTCATGCTACCGTGTAGTACTCCCGGTTTTCCTAGGAAAGTAGTCGCTGCTGAATGACCGGAATTCACTCCTAAACCTGCGGCCTCCGCGGCGATCAAGGCCGTGCGAGGTTCATCTAAGAAATGGTAAAACGCGCCCGCCGCATTCGATCCACCACCCACACAGGCAATTACGTAATCTGGATAATCGCGGCCTTCTTTCTCCTGTAATTGGGAACGAATCTCCTCGGAAATAACCGCCTGAAAACGAGCGACCATGTCCGGGTATGGATGTGGTCCTACGACCGACCCAATGATATAATGAGTGTCTACCGGGTGATTAATCCAGTGACGCATCGCCTCGTTCGTGGCGTCTTTTAAGGTTTTAGATCCTGAAGTGGCTGGAACAACTTGTGCTCCTAACATGCGCATACGCGCCACGTTAGGGGCTTGTCTTTCGATGTCGATCGCACCCATGTAGACGATACATTCCATGCCCATCAAGGCGCATACGGTTGCTGTGGCTACGCCGTGTTGTCCTGCACCTGTTTCTGCGACGATTTTTGATTTACCCAAGCGTTTCGCTACGAGGATTTGACCGATCGTATTGTTAATCTTGTGTGCCCCGGTGTGACATAAATCTTCTCGCTTTAAATAGATGTTCGTTTTGTATTTAGCAGACAAACGCTCAGCTTTGAAAAGCGGCGTAGGCCGACCCACGTAATCGGTCAACAAGGCGTGGAATTCATCCTGAAAAGAGGGTTCCGCTATGATGTTTAAATAGTTGGAACGCAATTCCTCCACATTCGGGTATAACATTTCTGGAATAAAGGCCCCGCCAAAATTCCCGTAATACCCACGATCATCTACATTGAATGACATATTTATAGCTGTTTTACTAATTCTTTCATTTGCTCGACATCCTTGAATCCAGGACGTATTTCGAGTTTACTATTAAAGTCCAAAGCATATAAGCCCGGAAAATCCTTCACCTTTTCCACATCCTCTGCCTGCAATCCGCCGGCTAAAAAATAGGGAATATCAAGGGTATAATGTACTAAAAGTGACCAATCAAAATGCGCGCCTGTTCCACCTACCTGAGCTCCTTTTTTCGTATCAAACAAATAGAAATCAGGTTTGTCAGACAGATGTAAATCCGACGCCTCCGCTACACTGATTGCCTTGATCACTTGTAATCCGGCTGCTTGCAAGGCTTCTATTTCTGTTTGCCCCTCTTCTCCATGCAATTGCACGGCCGAGAAACCAGCTTTTTTCGATAAAGCGATAATGTTGTCAGTCGTTTCATTTACAAACACGCCAACCGCCTTCGTTTTGACTGGTAAGGCCGGAATGACAAAATCAGGTCCCACATAGCGTGGCGATTTAGGTGCCCAAATAAATCCCATGAAGTCTGGCCCTAAAGCCGCCACCTCTTGGATGTTTTCTGGTTCACGCATGCCACATACTTTCCACTTCATAGTTAGTTTATAAAGTCGCTTAACGCTTTTCCTGGGTTATCGGTCTTCATAAAGCTCTCGCCTATCAAAAATCCGCGGTACCCGTACGTCTTTAATTCGGTAATGATCTCAGGTCCTGAAATACAACTTTCCGAAACCTTGACGAATTCGGACGGAATTTTAGCTGCCAACACTTTAGAGGCTTCCACATTTTGCTCTGAGAAATTCTTCAAATTCCGGTTATTCACTCCTACCACCGAAATGTAATCCCCCAATGAGCGATCTAATTCTTCTTGATCGTGGACTTCCAGCAAGGTTTCCATACCTAAGGAACGCGCTAGGTCTCCTAATGTTTTGATTTCAGCAGGACTTAAAGCTGCCGCAATCAATAGCACTACGTCCGCGCCCATGGACTTTGCTTCGATGATTTGGTACTCATCGATCATAAAGTCTTTGCGCAAGATAGGGGTATTAGGGTTCGTGCGTCGTGCTAAATCAAAATCTGCATAAGTTCCTCCAAAATAGGATTCATCTGTCAACACCGATAAACAGGCCGCACCCGCCTCCACATAGCCTTTGGTTACCACATCCACCCCTAAGCGGTCATTAATAATGCCTTTTGAAGGTGATTTACGCTTGAATTCAGCAATGACTCCCGTAGAAGCCGGCTGAACCAATGACATTGACAAAGAATGGCATGCCCGTGCGAAGAAACCTTGTTTTTCAAGCTGAGCAGTCGAGACGCGTGCTTTGCAAGCGGCGACTTCTTGTCTTTTGGTGGCGATGATTTGGTCTAATATGCTCATCTTAATCCATGATAAATTTTTTGAACGCCTGGAAAGCACGACCACTTTCAAGGGATTCCTTCGCTAAAGCATATCCTTCTACTAAACTACCTGCCTTACCTGCGACAAACAAACCAGCTCCAGCATTCGCTAAAACTGCTTGGGTTTGCGCTGGTGTGCCTTCGCGTTGCAATATTTTATACAACATATTCGCTGAAGCCTCCGCCGTAGACCCGCCAAATAATTCAGATTGAGCGACTACATCACAGCCAATGTCACCCGGATTGTATAGCGTAGCCCCTTGCGGAGTGGTTAAACGGAAGGCAGAGGTTAACGAAATTTCATCGTAGCCATCTTCCGCATAAACGATGCCGTATTGTTTGCCAGAACCGGTAAAAAACCCTTCATATAAAGCGAACGCTTCTGGTGAATAAACGCCGGAAATTTGCTTGTTGACTTTGGCAGGATTCAATAAAGGCCCTAACAAATTAAAGAACGTCTTGATGCCTAATTCCTTGCGGATAGGACCCACGAAGCGCATCGCTGGGTGGAAAAGAGGTGCGTGCAAGAAACACATTCCCGCCGTTTCCATCTTGCGTTTCAAGATCTTGGGGTCATTGTTAAACTTTAAGCCTAAAAACTCCAGTACTGTCGACGATCCCACCGAAGAGGACACGCCGTGATTGCCGTGTTTAGCGATTTTTTGGCCGGCACCCACGATAATGAAAGAGGACGTCGTCGAAATGTTAAAGGTATCTTTCCCATCTCCACCTGTTCCACACACATCCATCGCATCAAATTCCGACAAATCCACCGTAATAGCTAATTCCATCATCGCAGAAACGAAACCTTTCAGCTCATCCACTTGTATCGGGTTAAACCAATAAGAGGATAAAAATGCGGCGATTTGACTTGGATTAATATCTCCTTGCCCAATTCTCAGCAAAATCTCTCTTGCATCATTTTCTGATAATGCTTCTCCCGCTGCCCTTCTATTTAATATATCTTTCATTACTTATTTCATCCAATTTTTAATCATTTGCAATCCGTGTTGCGTTAAGTACGCCTCCGGGTGGAATTGAACCCCGCGCACATCGTATCTCGAATGTGCCTCCGCTAAGACAAAACCTTTGTCATCATGCGCCGTGATCTTAAGCTCACTCGGCATAGTCGATGGAACGACTGTCCAGGAATGGTAGCGGCACACTTCGAAGCGAGCGGGAATATCCAAGAACAATCGTTCTGTCGGATCCGTCACCACGCATTCCGTCGTCACCCCATGTAACACCTCGCCCATATTGCTTAGTTGAGAGCCAAAAGCCTCCGCAATGGCTTGATGTCCCAGACAGACACCAAGAATTTTTTTGGTCGACTTATATTCCTTTAATAAATCCATCATGATCCCTGCCTCCGATGGAATCCCAGGACCCGGCGATAACAAGATTTGATCATATTTACCCACTTCCTCTAAGGAAATTTTATCATTGCGAAACACGTCTACCTCCGCGCCTAATTCCTTCAACAGGTAGACCAAATTGTACACAAATGAATCGTAATTATCTATCACTAACACTTTCATATCCTTAGCCTAAATTTTCTGCTACCTCTAATGCTCTGCGCAAGGCGGCTAGTTTATTGTGAATTTCCTGCATCTCACTTTCCACGACAGACTTCGCCACTACACCCATGCCTGCTTGGAAAAATAAGGTATCTCCTTTACTCAAAAACGTACGGATCGCGATGGCATGATTAAAATTGCCCTCAAAATCCATAAAACCAATCGCCCCGCCATAGATAGCCCGATTAGTCGGCTCTAGACGGTTAATAATCGTCATTGCATTGTGCTTAGGAGCACCACTTAACGTTCCGGCTGGAAACGTATCCGCTACCATTTGCAATGGATTCACCCCCTTTTGTAAGTGTCCAGTCACCTTAGAAACCAAGTGAATCACGTGCGAGAAGAATTGAACTTCCTTGAACGTCTCCACTTTCACATTATCCGCTGAACGACTTAGATCGTTCCGAGCTAAATCCACTAACATCACATGTTCTGCCGATTCCTTCGGATCTGCGATTAAAGCCTGGGCTAATTCCGCATCGCGCGCATCATCTCCGGAACGTCTAAACGTGCCCGCTATCGGATGAATCTCCGCAACGGAACCGTCAATCTTGATTTGCTTCTCCGGAGAAGCTCCAAAAATCCGGTATTCCTCGTAATCAAAATAGAACAAATAAGGCGACGGGTTCACCGAGCGAAGGGCACGGTAGACTTGGAAATCATCGCCTTGGAATTTTTGAGCAAAACGTCTGGAAGGTACGATTTGGAAAACGTCCCCACGTAAACAGTGTTTGATGCAGGTATTGACAATATCGCGTGTTTGATCTTCTGTCAAATTACTCACCTCTTCTCCTTGACGAGCGAAGGACGCTGTCGCATAATGCGGCATGTCTAATAAGTACGTAATCGTGTCAAAGGAGGGCTCAGAACCATCATAGCTGTGCGCATAGAGGCTCATTTGGTTATTAAAATGATTCACCGCCACCACGTAACGGTACACATAATATCGGATGGACGGGATTTCTGATTCCGGATTTTTAGCCTGAATTTCGATATCCTCGAAATAAGTCACCGCATCATAGGAGATGTGGCCAAAAAGTCCATTCGCCATGGGCGAATCGCCCTTTTCCTGCTTAAAGTCAAATCGATCAGCAAAGCTTTTTAGCGCTGCAACCGCATCATGGCGATTAGCTAAGGTGAAATTCTCTTGTGTTCCGTCTGGAAAAGTTTGGGTGACTTTCGAATCTGTTAACTCAAAACGCGCCACGGGATCAAAGGCTATGTGCGAAAAGCCATGTTCCTTGCCGTGATAATCCGCCGATTCTAAGATGACAGAATTCTTATAGTTTTTGCGAATCTTCAAAAAGATCCCAATTGGCGTAAGCGTATCTGCCAAAAGTGTTTTCCGTGAAGTTCGTATGTGTATGCTTGACATGTTTCAAAGGGCAAAATTAATAAAAAAAGGCTTACTGTGGAACAGCAAGCCTTTCGTAAACATATCATGTACATACAGCAAAACTGTTCAGGGATTATTATCCTTGCCACCAGTTTTTGTTGTATGTTGCTTTTGTCATTGTGTTGTTTTTTGATACAAATGTAGAGGGAAATCTGTAAAATCAAAATTTTAACCGATCAAATCCCACAAATTCCCGTATAAATCGGCGAATACAAGCACTTTACCATATTCTTCCTCACTAGGACCACGTACAATCGTAATCCCCTGAGCGACTAAATTCGCATGATCTCTTTCAAAATCATCTGTATGCAAGAACAGGAAAACCCGTCCTCCTGTTTGATTTCCAACTCTTGATTTTTGCTCCTCTGTCGCCGCTTTTGCTAGCAACAATTGACACGAGCCCTCACCAGAAGGTTGCACTAGCACCCACCGCTTCACATCACTTAAAACAGTATCCTCGACTAAAGTAAAACCCAATTTCTGCGTGTACCAAGCGATGGCTTCGTCATAATCAGCTACCACGAGGGCAATGTGCATAAGGCGGTGGTTCATATCAGGGGGCAGTTGTCAGTGGGCTGTGGACAGTTGTCAGTGGGCAGTTGTCAGTGGGCAGTAGTCGGTAGTCCGGAGGGAATGAGTCCGGAGGGGTTTAGGCCGGAGGTAATGAGTCCGGAGGGAAACATTCACCATTTACCACTTACCATTCACCATCTCTACTCTCTACTCTATTATTTATAATCTTATCAGTATTCAGCAATTAGGATTGTGGCTCAGTTTTCATCGCGGCCTACGAAGTTAAACGGTGAGATTAATTTCAATTCCGCCTTGATCGAATCTGAAACGGCTAATCCATCTATAAATGCGTGGAAAACAGCTTGGTCAATCTTTCCGTGGTGGCGAGTCAAGTCTTTCAATGCCTCATACGGCTTAGGGAAAGCCTCACGGCGCAATACGGTTTGAATCGCTTCTGCGATGACCACCCAGTTATCTTCTAAATCCTGTTGTATTTTGCTATTGTTCAATTCTAATTTACCCAAACCGCGTTGCAAGGAATTCAACGAGATTAAAACGTGCGCCAATGGCGTTCCCACGTTACGCAACACCGTTGAATCCGTCAAATCACGCTGTAAACGTGAGATCGGAAGCTTCGCTGACAAAAATTCAAAGAAGGCATTTGCCATCGCTAAATTACCTTCCGCATTTTCAAAATCTATCGGATTCACTTTGTGTGGCATCGCAGAAGATCCGATTTCACCAGCCTTGATCTTTTGTTTGAAATAGCCCATCGAGATATATTGCCAAATATCTCTTGACAAGTCAATCAAAATCGTGTCCAAACGCTTCAGACCATCAAAATAGGCAGCTAAATTATCGTAATGCTCAATTTGAGTCGTGTACTGGCTACGCTTAATACCTAAATCCGCGTGTAATTTTGCCGCGAATTGAGGCCAGTTGATCTCTGGGAATGACACCTGGTGTGCATTGAAATTACCGGTCGCTCCACCAAATTTACCCGTAAACGGAACTTGCGCTAACAGGTCTAATTGACGATTCAAACGCTCGACGAACACCTTCATTTCTTTTCCTAGACGCGTTGGAGAAGCCGGTTGTCCATGCGTATGGGCCAACAATGGAATTTCTTTCCATTCCGTTGCATAGGCATCTAATGTGGCTACAACCGCTTGATAGGCTGGCAAAATAACGTCACGATGAGCCTCCGCCAGAGACAAAGGAATCGCTGTATTATTAATATCCTGAGAGGTAAGGCCAAAGTGAATAAACTCCACAAAAGGGCTCATATCGCCCGGTAAAGCTAACATGCGGTCTTTGATAAAATACTCCACCGCCTTGACATCATGGTTTGTCACTTTTTCAGTTTCCTTAATCCAGGTCGCATCCGCTTCTGTAAAATTGGTGTACATCGCACGCAATGCCGCATAATGTTCCTTTGGAAAACCTTTTAAAGGAGCCAAAGGAATCTCGCACAAGGCAATAAAGTATTCAATTTCAACACGCACTCGGTATTGGATTAGCCCAAATTCAGAAAAATAAGGAGCGAGTGCAGCGGTTTGTTTGCGGTAACGACCATCAACCGGAGAAATGGCTGTCAATAAATTTAATTCCATGCGATCTTATCAAAGCACAAAGGTACAACAATTTAAAAATTATCCGTAATTTCAAGCATGCTAAGTCCTCGCTACCTTTCTATCTTACTAGCCTTTGTCATCGCTGGGGTGGCAACCGCTTTTATTTCGTTTCTTCCACACTCTGATTCTGCCACCTTGTTCGTTAGTTTTATCAGTGTATTGATTTTTGGATCCATCCTGATCTTTTTTGCCTTGGACAACCTCGTCTTCAAAGAAGTCAACGAATTATATGACCAAATCAAACAGATTAAAAAGAAGAATTTCCCCCTCATTTCCCGTAAGCAATTAGTCCAAAAAGAAAATCCCATCGAACTCTTAAAAAAAGAATTAACTGCCTACGTTTCCACCACGGAAGATGAAGTAAAAGAATTGAAAAAAGCCGCAGTTTACCGCCAAGAATTCCTGGCTGACGTATCCCACGAACTCAAAACACCTATTTTCGCGGCCCAGGGCTTTGTCCATACTCTCTTAGACAATCCAGATGAAAGCCCAGAAATTCGCCAAAAATTCCTTGAAAAAGCCGCCAAAAGTTTAGACGGACTGGATATATTAGTTCAAGATCTATTAACCGTTTCTAAGATTGAAACTGGGGCCATTAAAATTGAAAAGAAACGTATTAACCTGAGACCTCTCATCGAAGACATTTTTGATCAATTAGAAAGTAAGGCTAAAAAACGAGGGGTGACCTTACAACTAAACTGCGACGATACAGCCATTGATGTAAAAGCGGATGCGCAACGTATACAACAGGTGCTTGTTAACCTAGTAGACAATGGAATTAAATACGGAAATCAAGATGGCAAAGTGACCGTGAGCATCGAGGATCGCAAAAAAGCCTACCAAATCACCGTTAAAGACAATGGGCCAGGCATCCCCGAAAAACACTTACCACGCATTTTCGAACGCTTTTACCGAATAGACAAAAGCCGGACAAAACTCAGTGGCGGAACAGGATTAGGACTTTCCATCGTCAAACACATCGTTCAAGCGCATGGCAGTAAGATTACGGTACATTCCAAGGTGGATAAGGGTACGAGTTTTAGCTTTAAGTTAGAACGAGCGATATAAAAATGGACATGGCCATTTTTATCAAAGCACAAAGTACAAAGCAAAAAGCACAGAGTAGGAATACAGGAAGAAGGAAAAAGATAGGAGATTATAGAGTGTGGATATAGAATAAAAAATGGGGACAGACGTCCCCATTTTTTATGAGTAAAGAAATACTCAAAAATATCCCTAGCTCTTTAATAAGGTTTAAAAGGAATTTTGGCGAAAATTAGGACGCAGGCCAATTTGCATTTTTTTACCAAGAGTTTAATTTTTTTATTGTGGCGACAAAATAGGACGAAGGCCATTTTTAGCCACCATTTTTTCCAGAGGTTTAAAAGGACTTTTTGCGAAAATTATGACGCAGGCCAATTTTGCAAAAAGTCCTTTTAAACCGCCCCTTCAGTCAACCTCTCCGCATTCTCCGCAATCCTCAACTGCTCAATAAAGTCAGCAATTTCACCGTCCATTACGACAGGCAGATTATATACTGTTAAGCCAATACGGTGATCAGTAACGCGGCCTTGAGGGTAATTGTAGGTTCTGATTTTGTCTGAACGGTCACCTGAACCTACCATCGACTTACGGTTTCCAGCGATTTCTGCGTTGCGTTTTGCTAATTCGATTTCATATAGACGAGAACGTAATACTGTCATCGCTTTGTCAAAGTTCTTGATTTGAGAACGCTCATCCTGGCACTGAACCACTAAACCTGATGGGATGTGGGTCACACGCACCGCAGAATACGTCGTGTTTACGGACTGACCACCTGCACCAGATGAACAGAAGGTATCCTTGCGAATATCGTTCATGTTGATTTGAACATCTACCTCATCTGCCTCTGGCAAAACGGCAACGGAAGCAGCTGAAGTGTGAATACGGCCAGCCGATTCTGTCGCCGGAACGCGTTGAACGCGGTGAACACCGGATTCAAACTTTAATTTGGCATATACATCTTCGCCCTGAACGGAGGCGATAATCTCTTTGTAACCACCTGCGGTACCCTCTGTGAAGTCCATGATTTGGAAGGTCCATCCCATCTTTTCTGCGTATCGCTGGTACATTCGGAAGATGTCTCCTGCAAAAATAGATGCCTCGTCGCCCCCTGCTCCTGCGCGTATCTCGAGGATACAGTCTTTGGAATCATTCGGATCGCGGGGAATTAACATCTCCTTCAAAACCTCCTGCATTTCCTTTTCTGCTGGCACTAACTCTTCTAATTCCGCTTTGGCCATATCGCGAAAATCTTCGTCTTTTTCCGTAGCGATCACCTGTTTTGCCTCCTCAATGGAGCCTAACAAGTTTTGGTAAGCCATATATTGATCTACGATCTTTTGCAAATCCTTGTATTCTTTACTCAAGGTCTTGAATTTCTTCAAGTCCGATACCACCTCTGGCATCGCAATTTGTTGTTCTACTTCTAAAAATCTTTCTCGGATGGCCTCTAGCTGCTCCAGCATAACATTTTGGTTTTAAAAAACGTCACAAAGATAGTAATTAAATCCATTGCCCTTTGCCCTCGTTTAGAATACCTTTGCATAAATTCTCCAAACGATGAAACACACCTTACTCCTTTTCGCTTTAATCGCCTTGCAAGCTTGTGATTTTTCCAAACGTATCGATACCGCTGCGGCCGTTAGGGAGATGAAAGCGAGGCAGGTGAAGCGTGTTTTGCCTCAAGATATCGTCAATCAAGTAGATACTTGGGGGCAAGAAATCCAGTCTAAGGGGGCAATAAAATTAGATAGTGCGACCAAAGCCCTTCAGATTACCGTTCGAATAGGTGCTCCCTCCTCCCTAAAAGTTTCATTCAAAGATGGGAAAATGATCGAGATGATGGATGCTTTGGATTATTCATTAAGCCAAAAACAGGACGTCCCACCCTCCATTCAGAAAAATACGGTTGGCGACAGCTTATACTATTTCTATCCATCAGAAGCCGGCACCATTACCGTTCTTGGATTCGCAAAAAACATTGTGATTCAAAATATGGACCGTCCTCTCATTAAATAAGGTTACGTTCCAGAATTTGATTGATTTGAAAATTTACTTCGCGTAAATGTGGGTCCGAAATTTCCTTCGAGAGTGGATGACCGGTAAAGAATGCTTGGACATGTTGTTGCACCAGACCGTGTAAAAGGCTTGGTTCCAGTTCTATCGATTGCAATAATTCTTGCGCGTGGGACCACAGATTCTGAGTTAAAACTCCGGCTAATAGCATCGCCTTGTGTATCTTCTTACGCTCTTCCCCATTGACTAAATACATCGCATCAGTGATGTCTTTTGCCAAAGCCACTAAGGTATTTTGGGTTTCTTCCACCAATACTTCCAAGCAGATTGGCATTTGATCTAATTTGATGCGACGGCCTGCCTCCAGATGCTGAACAGGGAAAAAGACGCCCATCTGGTTTGTGCTTTCTCGTGCTGGATCATAGAGTAAATTAGCTTCTGCTAAAGAAAATGTGCCACTGACCAAAACAAGTGTCGCGTATTTAGGCAATAATAATTCTTTCAGTACTTCTGGGTAAGCCGATTCTGGAACACAAAGGAAAAAAACGCTGGCTGCAGATTCCGAAAAATCTAAATCTTCGTGCACTTTCGCATTGTATAAATAGGAAACGAGGTCTTTTGCCTTCGAGGGCTCTCGACTAAAGACTTCTTGAACTGAATTTCCGGCATTTTCTAAGGCCTTTGCGATGTGCCAGGTAACATTTCCTGCACCGATAAACGATATTTTAAAACTCATGTGGTGGTCTCCAGTTTAGCACCCACAAACGGGGCCCATTGTTGATCCAAAATTCCAGAAAAATTTCGCAAAAACATAACAAAAGAGGGTCTAAATGGCTGGCGTACTAAAACCATGCCTGCTTCTTCTGGAGTCATGTGTCCTTTTTTGGAATTACAATACTTGCAGGCTGTCACTAAATTGTCCCAGGAGGTACGTCCCTGTCGTGATTTGGGTAATACATGGTCCATTGTCAAGAAATCTTTTGACCCACAATATTGACAGGTATGATTGTCTCGCTTTAAGATGTTTTGGCGATTTAACATGACGCCTTTAAAAGGAAAATACACATAACGTTGTAAGCGGATAACAGAAGGATAAGGAAAGGTCTTCGAAACGGAGTGCAATTTTTCAGTAGTGGATTCCGCCACTAATTCAGCTTTGTTTAAATACACTAAGAGAAAAGCTTTAGGCATCGAACAAATTGTCAATGCACTGTAATCCTGATTTAAGACTAACACTTTCTGAGCCATAGACAAACCGATTTAATTTGCTCATCAATTTAAAAAATAATCGCTTGAATAGGAAGCACTTAGCGTTGCTTTTTTGTTAAGAATTCCCGGATTAAGGTCCTATTTCGTAGATTTGCATAAATGAACCCAATGCCCATGTCTTCTTTATTGGAAAAAATCAAACAGCTTTCCGCAGAAATCACCCCTGACACCCTGGTTAATCGCCACCATATTCACGCGAATCCAGAACTTTCCTATCAGGAATTTCAAACGCAGGCTTATGTTTTAGAACAACTTGAACGGATGGGTATTCAGGCCAATAAAATAGCCACCACCGGCCTCATCGCAGAAATCAAAGGAAAAAATCCAAACAAAAAAGTCGTCGCACTCCGTGCCGACATGGATGCCTTACCCATACAAGAAACCAACGACGTACCCTATAAATCTAAAAACCCAGGCGTCATGCATGCCTGCGGACACGACGTACACACCGCCTCCCTTTTAGGGACGGCGCAAATCCTTCATAAGGTCCGTAACGAATTCGAAGGCACGATCAAATTACTGTTCCAACCTGCCGAAGAAAAGGCCCCTGGTGGAGCAAGCATCATGATTAAAGAAGGCGCTTTACAAAACCCGACTCCGGCGAGCATTTTTGGACAACACGTCGCAACCAATGTCCCCGTAGGCAAAATCGGTTTCCGCGAGGGAATGTACATGGCCAGCACGGATGAATTATATATTAAAGTGATCGGTAAAGGTGGCCACGGCGCTATGCCTGACGCCTGTATAGACCCCATCGTCATCGCCTCCCACATCATCGTAGCGATGCAACAAATCATCTCCAGAAATAAGAACCCAAAACTTCCTTCGGTATTGACCTTCGGCAAAATCGAAGGCCTAGGTGCTACAAACGTCATTCCTGACGAGGTAAACATCGCCGGCACTTTCCGCGCCATGGATGAATCCTGGCGGGCCGAAGGACTTGAAAAGATGAAAAAGCTTGCTGAAGGCATCGCAGATGCGATGGGTGGCCGTGCTGAGTTCGAAGTTTTAAAAGGGTATCCTTTCTTACAAAACAATCCGGAACTAACACGTCGCGCCAAGTCCGCTGCTATTGAATATATGGGGGCAGACAATGTAGTTGATCTCGACTTGTGGATGGCGGGTGAGGACTTCGCTTTCTACACCCACCACGTGGATGCCTGCTTCTACCGACTAGGCGTACGCAATGAAGAGCGCGGAATTACAAGTGGGGTTCATACACCGAGTTTTGATATTGATGAAGCTTCATTAGCGATTGGGCCGGGATTAATGGCATGGCTAGCGATTTCGGAATTGTCTATTTAAAGTTTTAAGGGAAACAAATCGAAAATGTCGTTACACAAATATTTTCTGATTTGCTTCCCTCAAAACATTTAAAACATAAACCTGCTCACTCTCTTCGATTACACTTAGGTCTAAGCAAAACCTTAAGCACTTCCCACTTCTTCTCTATACTCTCTTATTTCTATTCTCGTTTATTCTTTGTGCTTTATTCTTTTTGCTTTAATGTTTTTGTGAAGAGACGTAGACGAGATTTCGTTTATAATATTTGGGTAAAAAATTATTGCGAAGCACAATTTTGACCCAAATATTATAAAGGAAACTCTAAAGGATCAGGCCATCTGAATTCATAATTCAATTCATCACAGATTTTATCACCTGAAACGATTTTCCCTCCCAAACAGGCTTGAGAATAATCCCAATAGCCGGCTGGCATACCCCGACGTTCGATATCGTTTTCGCCTACTTCCCCTTTAGTGGGGTGAATTGGAGCCACAATATTAAAGGTACCTGATTCGATTTTCTCGGCTGCTAAAGCAATTAATGCTACCACATCATCTTTGTGCACATAGTTGATTGGGCAATTGGCTCCGTCATTTCGTTTGCCTGAGAAATACTTGGCAACATAGCGATCGCCACCCATTAGACCTGCCAAACGCAAAATAAGGGATGGGACTTTAGCGGAGGAAACAATGGCTTCGGCTTTGGCCATCAACGAATCATCATTAATATTCGAATTTTCATCTACGACCTCCGAGACATTCGAATAGACTGAAGTAGACGAAAGAAAAAGGAGCTTTTTAGCTGACGCTACAGGCAAATTCTCTACCCAATCTTGTAAAATTTCTAAGTAAGTTTCCTCTGAATTTTTCTTGCGACGAGGAGGAATAGCCCAAATTTGAATATCAGCGTCGTTCATCGAAGACCAATTTTCTACTGGCATACCAGGCTCAGCTCTGAATTCTACCACTTTGATATTAGGATGAGCTGCTTGCTGGTGAACACTGGAAGCTGAAACGCGTACATCATAGTCCGCTAAAGCCAGTTTAAATGCCAATGGTGCGCCTACCCAACCGCCCCCGTAAATACTTATCGTCTTTTTCATGTAATTTTGCACCTTTGGAACAATTGAATCGCAAAGATAGTTTAACTGCTATGAATAAAATGTTTTTTGTGCCTTTTATCAGTATTGTGTTAATCGCGCTGGACTATTACGTTTGGATGGCGGTCAAAACCGCTTTTCGAAACGCTCGACAAAGCATTCAAACTACCGCAAAGTATGTTTATTGGGGCTTCACCTTCTTTATTCTACTAGAAATCATTTCCTACAACGCATTGCCCTTACATGCTTGGAAAAATGAAATCCGAATCACATTCATGGCGATTGTGATGATTTCAGTTATCACTAAATTGTTTATTATTATCTTCTTACTAATAGAAGATATCACCCGTTTCTTCCGTTGGGGGACCAAAAAAGTATTAAAGAAAGACCCAAGCGCCATTAGTCGCCATGAGTTCTTGTCCCAAGCGGCTTTGGCGGTAGGAGCAGTTCCAGCGGCAACCTTTGCCTTTGGCATCATTTCAGGAGCTCACGATTATACAGTGGAACACATTCCTTTAAAAATCAAAGGCTTACCTTCTGCCTTCAAGGGTCTAAAAATTGCTCAAATTTCCGATATCCATACCGGTTCATTCTTCAACAAAACTGCCGTTAAAGGAGGTGTGGAGATGCTGATGCGCGAAAAAGCGGATGTCGTTTTCTTTACCGGTGATTTAGTAAATAATGAATCCAAAGAAGTACAAAATTACTTCGATGTTTTCAATAAGGTGAAAGCTCCTTTGGGGGTTTTCAGCACCTTAGGAAACCACGATTATGGCGATTATGTGCGTTGGGAAAGTCCAGCTGCTAAAAAACAAAACTTGAAAGACTTAATGAAGGCCCACGAATTAATGGGCTGGGACTTATTGATGGATGAGCATCGTTTTATAGAGGAATCAGGTGAAAAGCTAGCTATCATAGGAGTCCAAAACATCGGTTTAGGTCGCTTCCCTTGGTATGGAAACCTAGAAAAAGCGCACAAAGGAACCGAAGAGGCTTCAGCGAAACTCCTTCTATCACATGACCCGAATCACTGGAATGCGGAGGTCACTAAAAAATACCACGACATCGATGTGGCTTTTGCGGGCCATACACATGGAACACAATTTGGCGTTAAAATCGCTGAAATGCGCTGGTCTCCAGCACAATATGTCTATAAACAATGGGCTGGCTTGTACCGGGAAGGTGATCAACAAATTTATGTTAATCGCGGCTATGGCTATTTAGGTTATCCAGGCAGGGTGGGGATGCCGCCGGAGATTTCAGTGTTTACGCTTTCCTAAAGCATTTCTTTACATCTAAATCCTGAAATTGTGCTGCGCAATGATTTCTAGGCTTTAGATGTAAACAAAATACTTTCAAATGAAAATCGTAAACTCTTTTCTCTCATCAACTTCGGACTGACCATGTGATTAGTGAGCATAGAGTAGAGATGGTGAATGGTGAATGGTAAGTGGTAAATGTTCTACTTCGGACTCATTTCCTCCGGACTGACGACTGCCCACTGTCAACTGCCCACTAAATTGAGTTCCGATAAACTTAAAAGACATAAATTTCAACGAGAACTTTGCTCCTTTATTAAAAAAAGCTAAATTTGCATCCCAATTAATTGGTTTCGTGGCCGAGTGGCTAGGCAGAGGTCTGCAAAACCTTCTACAGCGGTTCGAATCCGCTCGAAACCTCCAAAAACCTTCCCATCCGGAAGGTTTTTTTATGCCCTCCCGTATATTACAAGATTTTCTAAAAATAGTTCAATTAAAGTCGTAAGGGCTTATTTTGAAAAATTCTAAATAATAATTTCGATTAAAAAAATACAAAAATTGAATGCTTAATTAATTGTTTCCTAAAAAATCGAATTGTAGTTTTGCGGACTGAATTAAAATGAGAAAATCTATATTTATGTGTTGCAAAAAATTAACTCTCGTTAAGTTTCTATTTTCCTTCATAATCCTAATGGCTGCTACGACAGCTATGTTTGCACAAGATGCAGCAGAAGGCGAAACACTATTTAAAAACAACTGTGCCGCTTGTCACAACACTTCAGACGAAACTTTAGTAGGTCCTGGTTTAAAAGGGATTACAGAGCGTCGTCCAATCGAATGGATCGTTAAGTGGGTACACAATCCACAAGCAGTTATTGCTTCTGGAGACAAGTATGCAAACGACTTGTACAACAAGTTCAATAAGGCAGCTATGACTCCCTATCCGAACTTCTCAGAAGCTCAGATCAAAGGAATCATTGCTTACATTGATGCTTCTAATGCAGCTCCAGCGGCACCGGCAGCAGGCGCAGCTCCAGCAGCAGGTGCAGCAACTCCAGCAGCTCAATCTTCTGGAGGAATGATGGAAGTGCTTTTGGTAGGATTATTAATCATTATGGTAATTGTATTAATCGCGTTGCTTTCCATCGTTAACTCTTTAAGCAAATTATCGAAAGCAGCTGAAGCTGACCCAAGTAAGTCTTTTTTCGAGAGAGTAGCAGAAAATGCTAAGTCTTTAGCCGCTAATTCATCTGTTAAAACGGGAGTAATCGTTTTAGTATTGTTATTAGGAGGTAAAGCAACCATTGATGCGGCTTATGGTGTAGGTATTCACCAAGGATATGCGCCAGAGCAACCGATTAAATTTTCTCACAAATTGCACGCAGGTCAATACCAAATCAACTGTAACTATTGCCACACAGGTGTTTACGAGGGTAAAGGAGCTAACGTTCCATCAGCAAACATTTGTATGAACTGCCACAACGCGATCAAGCGTGAGTCTCCAGAGATTCAGAAAATCTACAAAGCTTTAGAAAAAGACGAACCTATTCAATGGGTACGTGTACACAACTTACCTGATTTGGCTTACTTCAACCATGCTCAACACACAAACGTGGGTGGCTTAGAGTGTAAAAACTGCCACGGAGAAATCGAAAAGATGGAAGTGGTAGAGCAACGTTCATCGTTAACCATGGGCTGGTGTATCGACTGCCACCGTCAAACAGACGTGAACGCAAAAGGTAACGCTTACTATGACAAATTAGTAGAGGTTCACAACAAGGACAGCAAAACTCCTTTGAAAGTTCAAAACATCGGTGGCTTAGAGTGCTCTAAGTGTCACTATTAATAGAAATAAAATAGATTCAATTTTAGTCTGAATAAGAAAGATTATATGGAAAATTCGAACAAGAGGTATTGGAAAGGGATTGAGGAGTTAACCAATGAGCCATCGTTTGTCAAAAATATCCACAATGAGTTTGGCAATATGCCATCTGAAACGGATGCTAAAGGAGATTCTTTAGTAGATGGAGTAGGCACTCATCGTCGTGATTTTCTAAAGATGTTAGGTTTTGGGGTTGCGGCTGTTTCTTTAGCAGCTTGTGAGTCTCCAGTAAAGAACACGATTCCTTACTTGAACAAGCCGGAAGATGTAGAACCTACGATCGCTAACTGGTACGCGTCTACTTACACAGACGGAGGCGACTATGCTTCTATTTTAGTGAAGACTCGTGAAGGCCGTCCTATCAAAATCGAAGGAAACAAATCATCGTCTATCTCGAAAGGAACACTTTCTGGTCGCGCGCATGCTTCTGTTTTGAGTCTATATGATAATGAAAAACTAAAAGGTCCTCAGGCGGCTGGTAAAGCGACTGATTGGACTACTCTAGATAAAGAGTTCACTGCGAAATTAGCAGAGGTGGCTGCCAAAGGTGGTCAAATCCGCATCGTTTCTAACACTATCCTTTCGCCTACTACGAAGAAAGTGATTGCAGACTTCGCAGCGAAATACCCAACAACGCAACACATTACTTATGACGCAAACCCAGCTTATGGTTTAACACAAGCACACGGTGGCGTTTTACCAAGTATTGATTTCAGCAAAGCTAAAACAATCGTTTCTGTAGGTGCAGATTTCTTAGGTACTTGGGTAGCTCCTACTGAATTCGCAGCACAATGGGCAATCACTCGCCGTGTAAGTTCAGAAAAAGGAGGCAAAAAAGACATGTCTCGTCACTACCAATTTGAGACGATCCTTTCGAATACAGGTGCTAACGCAGATTACCGTGCCGCTTACAAACCATCTCAAGAGGGTTTAGTAGCGGTTGCTTTGTATAATGCGGTGGCTAAATTAACAGGTGCAGCGACTATCGCAGGTGCAGCGGTGAAAGTAGATTACTTAGAGAAAGCAGCGAAGGATTTAGTAGCGTCTAAAGGTGCTTCTATCATCGTGGCTGGTTCGAATGACCCAGAAGTTCAAAAAATTATTGCTGCTGCAAACGCTTTAGTAGGCGCCTACGGCACAACGATTAATACCGGCTTAGCTGTAAACTACCGTCAAGGTAACGATATGGCGATGGCTAACTTCATTAAAGAAGCAAGCGCTGGTTCTATTGCAGCAGTTATCTTCTACAATGCAAATCCAGTGTACAACCACCCAATGGGTGCGGCTCTAGCAGCAGCTCTTCCGAAGGTAGGTCTAAGCTTAGCGACAAATGATCGCGCTGATGAGACTGCTTCCTTATGTCAATTCATCGCACCAGATTCTCACTTCTTAGAATCTTGGAATGATGCTGAGCCGAAAGCTGGTTTCTACTCATTAACACAACCTACAATCTCTACGATCTTCAAAACACGTCAAGCGCAATCAAGTTTCTTAACTTGGGCAGGCTTACCGTCTGATTTTGCAGCTTACTTAGAGAGCAATTGGGAGAAAAACATCTTAAAAGGTGGTAAAGTAGCGTGGAACAAAGCATTACACGATGGTGTATTTGAACCAACAACCGCTACTGTTTCTTCGGCTAGCCCATCTGTTGATGTGAATGCTGCGGCTGCTGCGATTAGCAAAGCCTACTCTGCTTCTTCTACTGGTTTAGAGATCGCAGTGTACGAAAAAGTAGGTTTAGGTACAGGTTCTCAAGCAAACAACCCTTGGTTGCAAGAATTCCCTGAGCCAGTTTCTAAAGCATGTTGGGACAATTATGCAGCTATTTCGCAACCCACTGCTACTAAATTAAAATTAAAGCAAGGTGATGTAGTAGAGGTAAGCGCGAAAGGATACAAAGTATCTCTTCCTGTTTTAGTTCAACCAGGCCAAGCTCAAGATACGATCGCTATTGCTATCGGTTACGGTCGCACAAAAGCAGGAAAGTCTGCAGATGGTGTGGGTGTAAACGCTTATCCATTTATTTCTGAAATCAATGGGGCATGTGTAGGAACATGTACACAAGGTGTTTCTATTACCGCAACAGGCGAAACAAAAGAAATCGCTCAAACGCAAACGCACCAAACGGTGATGGCGCGTCAAGCAGTCGTTCAAGAAACGGTGTTAGCTGACTTTGCGAAAGATGCAAAAGCAGGAAGCTTCACTCCTCGCGTGAAAACATCTGAAGGAGAAAAAGAGGCGACTGATTTAACGCTTTGGAACGGTCACGAATACAATAACCACGCGTGGGGTATGGTGATCGACTTAAATACCTGTACAGGATGTTCTGCTTGCGTAGTTTCATGTAACGCAGAAAACAACGTTCCTGTTGTAGGTCGTCAAGAGGTGATTAACCGTCGTGAAATGCACTGGATGCGTATCGACCGTTACTACTCTTCTGATGCGGAAGTAGAAGATTTGAAAGGTTTAGAAATTGCGTCTGATAATCCAGAGGTAGTTTTCCAACCGATGTTATGCCAACACTGTAACAACGCTCCTTGCGAGACTGTTTGTCCAGTATTAGCAACGACTCACTCGACAGAGGGTCTAAACCAAATGACATATAACCGTTGTATTGGTACACGTTATTGCGCAAATAACTGTCCATACAAAGTGCGTCGTTTCAACTGGTTCCGTTATTTCCAAACAGATGACTTCGATTTCAACTTCAATAACGACTTAGGACGTATGGTGATTAACCCAGACGTAACGGTTCGTTCTCGTGGGGTAATGGAGAAATGCTCGATGTGCGTTCAACGTATTCAAGCAGGTAAGTTAGAAGCGAAGAAAGAAAAACGTCGTCCAGTGGATGGAGAGATTCAAGTAGCTTGTGCTCAATCTTGCCCTACAAACGCGATTACTTTTGGAGATATGAACGATCCAGCATCTGAAATCTCTAAATTGTTATTAGTAGAGAAAGAAGGACGTGCTTACCACGTAATCGAAGAGATTAACGTGAAGCCTAATATCTCTTACTTGAAGAAAGTTCGTAACAAGGATGCTAAGAAAGAAGCATAATTTTTTAATCGTAAAACAGTAAATAAAAATATGTCGCACGTTGTATCACCCATAAGAGAGAAACTAGTTACTGGTGGAAAATCTTATTCCGATGTTACCCACGATATTTGCAAGCAAGTAGAGGGAGAACCTACGAAAGAATGGAAAATTGCATTCGGGATCTCTTGTCTTGTATTCATTTATGGTGCTTATTGCCTTTTCTACACTTGGTGGCAAGGTATTGGCGTTTGGGGATTAAATAAAACCGTAGGTTGGGCTTGGGATATCACTAACTTCGTTTGGTGGGTTGGTATCGGTCACGCGGGTACGTTGATTTCTGCCGTATTATTATTGTTCCGTCAAAAATGGAGAACATCCATTAACCGCTCAGCAGAAGCGATGACGATTTTTGCCGTACTTTGTGCTGCATCGTTCATCTTAGCCCACATGGGTCGTCCATGGTTAGCTCACTGGGCTTTACCACTTCCAAATGCTTTCGGTTCACTTTGGGTTAACTTTAACTCTCCGTTAGTATGGGACGTTTTTGCGATTTCTACGTATTTATCTGTTTCGCTATTGTTCTGGTATATGGGTCTTGTGCCGGATTTGGCAACGATTCGTGACCGTGCAACAACAGCTGGACGTAAGTTTTGGTATGGTTTCTTCAGCTTAGGCTGGACAGGTTCTTCTAAGACTTGGGCACGTTATGAATACATGTCTTTAATCTTAGCCGGTATCTCTACTCCGCTTGTACTTTCTGTACACACGATTGTATCGATGGACTTTGCAACGTCTGTTATCCCAGGATGGCACACGACAATCTTCCCTCCCTACTTCGTTGCGGGAGCGATTTTCTCAGGTTTCGCCATGGTGCAAACCTTATTGTTAATCACACGTGTGGTTTTCAAATTAGAAGATTACATCACAATCGAGCATATCGAAATGATGAACATCGTTATCACGGTAACAGGTTCAGTAGTAGGTATCGCTTATTTAACTGAATTCTTCATCGCTTGGTACTCCGGTGTGGAATATGAAAGCTACGCATTCATCAACCGTGCAACGGGTCCATATTGGTGGGCTTATTGGATGATGATGACCTGTAACGTAATCTCTCCACAATTGTTCTGGTCAAAAGCGATCCGTACGAACTTGATGGTTTCGTTCTTCTTATCAATCGTAGTGAACGTAGGTATGTGGTTCGAGCGTTTCGTTATTATCGTGACATCTTTACACCGTGATTACTTGCCATCATCTTGGGCGATGTTCTCTCCTACGATGTATGATATCGGTGATTACATCTTCTCATTCGGTTTATTCTTTACGTTATTCTTCTTATTCGCTAAATTCTTACCAGTGGTAAATATGGCGGAAGTGAAATCCGTAATGAAAGGCGTTTCGTCTAACTTCCCTGCTAAGAAGGCAAAGGCTACAAAGAAAACAGAAGAATAATTTTTATTTACCCATTCGAAATTAAAACAATATGAGTTCGACAACTAACTACATTTTGGGAGTTTATGACGATGAGGACGAGGTTTTACACGCTGTAGGCGAAGTGAAAGCTAAAGGAATCAAAATCGAAGATGTATTCACGCCATTCCCTATTCACGGATTAGACGTAGCCGTAGGTCACGAGCGTACTCGTTTACCTATTGCAGCCTTTATGTTCGGTACTTTAGGTATGATCTGTGCTTTATCATTAATCAGTTATACGATGGTATTTGACTGGCCTATGATCATTGGTGGTAAAGACTTCTTTGCTCTTCCTAACTGGATTCCGGTAACATTTGAAGGAACGGTATTATTCACGGCTTTTGGCTTAGTGACTACCTTCTGTATCTCAAATGATTTATGGCCAGGTAACAAAACACTTCCTTTAGATATCCGTACCACAGATGACAAATTTGTGATGGCTATCAACGTGGATAAAAACAAAGTAAGTGCCGCTGATATCAAGAAAGCCTTGAAAGAGTCTGGAGCGATCGAAGTAAATGTTAAATAAATAAACGAATAATTCTCAAGAAGATATGTTCAATTCAATTCATAAATTCACTTTATTAGTCGGCATTACAGCAGGACTTTTATCTTGTGGAGATGACCATAATGATACAGGTACAGAGTTTGCGCCTAATATGTACAATTCAGTAGGTTACGAACCAATGACTCAGCTGCAAGGTGATACGAATAAAATCAACCCTTACGGGATGAATATGCGTTTACCAGTAGCTGGTACGGTTTCTCGCAAAAAATATTCCGGTGCTGATAGCTTGAAAAAAGCGTTCTTAGCACAAGAATTATTAGCGAAAACTGTCCCTAATGATAGTTTATCCTACTCAGCGGCTTTGTTAAAAAATCCGTTAGCTGCAACACCAGAAAATATTGAAGCAGGTAAACAACAATACGAACGATTCTGCCAACACTGCCATGGTGAAGGAGGAAAAGGAGATGGTTTAGTGGCTAAAGCGTACAAAGGAGTTCCTGTATATTCTAGCGATGCCTTGAAAGACGTAAACGATGGACACATCTACCATGTAATTACCCATGGTAAAGGACGTATGTGGCCGCATGGCTCACAGATTTCCTCAGAGAATCGTTGGAAAATCGTACTTTATGTACATGAGTTACAAAAACAATAAGATCAAATTCATTTAAATTAAAATAGAGAACAAGATGGCGGGACATTCACATTTTTCCCCAGCAAACGTAGAAGAGCATTTTGACTTCACCTCAGAAGGTAAAAAGCGAATCATTTATGCTTTCATTGCAGGCGTTGTTGCTTTAGTTGTTGGAATTTACCTTTTATCTAAAGGCGAAGCAGGTGGTCACGAAGTAGCAGCAGCAGGACATGAGGCAGCAAAAGCGGGACACGAAGCAGCGGCTGAACACCTGTCCGGCGGTGCCGTTTCTCACCAAGCTGGTGCAGAAGAACACTACGATTGGACGAATCGCATTTGGGCAAACGTGTGGTTGAATGCCGTATTCTTTACAGGTATCGCAGTAGTGGGTATGTTCTTCGTTTCTTTACAATACCTAACTAAATCAGGATGGTCAGCAGTAATGAAACGTGTTCCTGAGGCTTTCCCTAAGTTCTTATACATCTCTTTACCTATCTTGATTTTAACTTTCTTCTTTAAAGGAGATGTGATCTTCCACTGGATGCACCACGGTGTAACAGAAGTAGGAAATGCTAATTATGACAAAATCATTGCTGGTAAGTCTGGTTACTTGAACAAAAACTTCTTCTTAATTCGCCTTGTAGGTTTTGGCGCATTGTGGATCCTTCTTTGGAACATGTTACGTAAGAAATCCCTAGAAGAGGATTTAAATGGTGGAACGGAATACTTCACCCAGTTAGTTAAAATCGGTACTGCATTCATTGTGATCTTTGGTGCATCTAGTTCCATCTTTGCATGGGACTGGGTGATGTCAATCGATACGCACTGGTTCTCTACGATGTTCGGATGGTATATGTTTGCTTCATGGCACGTAACTACCTATGCAGTAATCGTATTAGCTGTATTATATTTAAAAGATAAAGGTTTAATGGCTTACGTAAACGAAAACCACTTACACGATTTAGGTAAGTTTATGTTTGCGTTCTCTATCTTCTGGAGCTATGTTTGGTTCGAACAATTCCTATTGATTTACTATGCGAACTTACCAGAAGAAACCATTTATTTCATTGAGCGTTGGGAAGGTCATGATAAAATTTACAAAGCATCAGAAATTTTAATGGTAATCCTAAACTTCTTGCTACCATTCTTAGTTCTTATGACACGTGATGCAAAGAGAACTCGTATCTTCTTGAAGATTGCTGCTTTCTTAATTATTGCTGGTCACTATATTGACTTCTACCAAATGATTATGCCAGGTGTGGTAGGAAAACACGGTGGTTACGGTTTAGTTGAATTTGGAATGGTTACTGTTTTTGCTTCAGCATTTATCTATGTTATCTCTGGAGAGTTAACGAAAGCAAGTTTAGTGGCGAAAAACCACCCATTCTTGCCAGAAGCATTACACCACGATATTTAATTTTTGAACTTGTCTTAAAATAAAGTATATGTTTTACCTAATAGGTCTTTTATCAGTTATCTTCTTTGCTTTAGCTATCACCGTGATTAGCAAAAGTATTAAGTTGAATAAATCACTCGTAGCAGATGAAAATACAGATTCTGCACTAGATGCTAATAACAATGCCAATGCGTACGGGATGATCATTTTCTGGGCATTAGGTACTATTGCAGGGGTTTGGTCCTTCCTAGTGGCTAAACCAGATTTCTTGCCAGTAGCTGCTTCAGAACATGGATTAAGAACAGATACCATGTTCTGGGTATCCATGTCTATTGTGACCTTAGCATTCTTTTTAACAAACACCTTGTTATTATTCTTTGCGTTCAAATACCGCTATAACAAAGACAGAAAAGCTACATTCTATCCGGTCAACCACAAATTAGAATTAATTTGGACAGTAATACCGGCAATTGTAATGGCCATCTTGGTATTTACAGGTTGGAGAACTTGGAGAGATATTACTTCACAAGCTCCAAGTGATGCTGTTGTCATCGAAATCACTGGTCATCAGTTTGGATGGTATGTGCGTTATGGTGGGAATGATGATAACCAACTAGGTAATTACAATTATAAGTTGATCGATGAGACGAACAATATTGGTATCGATTTTACAGATAAACACTCATTTGATGACTTTACTGCGACTGAGCTTCACCTTCCTAAAGGGAAACCCGTGCTTTTAAAGATTCACGCTCAAGACGTTTTACACTCGGTTTACTTGCCTTTCCACCGTGTTAAAATGGATGCGGTTCCAGGTATGCCTACTAAGTTTTGGTTCACACCTAACATTTCAACTGATGAAATGCGTGCGAAACTTGGTAAGAAAGATTTCAACTTTAAACTAAACTGTACAGAGATTTGTGGCCGTGGTCACTTCGGTATGGCTATCACAGTTTTTGTAGACGAACCAGAGGATTATAAAAAATGGTGTGCAGAGCAAAAGCCATTCTTAGCAACAAATCCGACGTATTTAGCTAAAGTTCCTGAGAATTTAAAAGCAAAAGCTAGCAAATATATTCCTGCTGAACCAGTTGCTGTAGACAGCTCTGCTGCTCCAGCAGAAGAAGCTGTAAGTGTAAACTAATTTAACAAAGAACAGAAGAAAATAAATTCATATGTCAACTGCAACATCACACGCTGAAGAAGTTCACACACATGCACACGATCACGAGCATGAGCACCACGAACTAAATTTTTGGACAAAGTATATCTTCTCTACAGATCACAAAACGATCGCTAAGCAATACTTGATCTCAGGTATTATTTGGGCATTCATTGGTGGATCCTTATCGATCATTTTCCGTTTGCAATTAGGTTTCCCTGAAATGCAATTGGATTGGTTACGTCCTATCTTAGGCGAATGGATCGATGAAGGGGGTAAACTAGATAAAGAATTTTATTTAGCCCTTGTTACGATGCACGGAACCATCATGGTATTCTTTGTATTGACAGCCGGTCTATCTGGTACGTTTTCTAACTTCTTAATTCCATTACAAATTGGAGCGAGAGATATGGCCTCAGGATTCATTAATATGTTATCCTATTGGTTCTTCTTCTTATCATCGATGATCATGTTCGCGTCTCTATTTTTAGAGACAGGGCCAGCATCAGGTGGTTGGGTAATTTACCCTCCGTTATCTGCCTTACCACAAGCCATGCCGGGTTCTGGTTTGGGTATGACCATGTGGTTAACAGCGATGACCTTCTTTATTATTTCATCTTTGATGGGAGGTATTAACTACC
>VFQS010000564.1_pt1 | contig 39843 bp, 37 predicted proteins | sample 3512361 | NCBI WGS metagenome assembly VFQS01 (sample SAMN10412375, study PRJNA504923) | tailings metagenome | isolation source: Relicate 1 Philex TSF3 active mining | place: Philippines
GCTAAATAATATTATAAATATAATTTGCGCCAGAATTTATTATTTTATTCTTTAATTTTTGTTTATTGATTTAGTTTTAATAATTTTAATCTTTAATTTTTTATTTATTAATTTAGTTTAATATTTTTTGTTAAATGTTTAAAAATAAAAAAATTGAAATTTTAATATAATATAGATAAAAATATAAGAGATATGAAGGGATTATATTTATTAACATCAAATTTATTAGAACATTTAAAAACAGTAAAATTTGGTATGTCAATGAGATTAGAAAATAGATGGGTGGATTATCAAAAGATATTATTGAATGATTCAAGATATTTATATTATTATGAAATAATAGATGAAATAACACAAGAAGAATTAATGAAAATAGAAGAAGAAATAATAAAAATGTGTGATTTTGAAAGAAATATGATGTTTCAAGAGAAATATTTTTTGTGTGATGATTATAAAAAATTTAATGATAAAATAGAGGAAGTATTAAAAAATAAGAATATAAAATATAGAATGTATAATAAACATAATTTTCAAATAAAAAATTATGATAATAATAAAGAAGAAATAAGAAATGATATTAAAATGTTATATAAAAATAATTAACATGATAAAATAATATAAAAGTGATAAATTATAATTTAGTTATATCATAATATTTTGTAGGAAATCAGTAAATAGGTTTAGGGATTTATAGGATTCATTATTAAATTCATATAGTTTATTGAAAACATCATTTTGATTAATGTTATAATTAAAAATATTATCAGATAAATAATTAAGACAGATATCATTGATAAATTCTGGGTTTTTTCTTAATTGTTCAATCCATAATTTAATTTTGGATATAACAAAAGAGGAATGATAAATACTGTCTTTATTTAGGTTATTAATATAAATTTGGAATTTTTTCAATATTAATCTATTTTTGATTTGTTGTTCAATAAAATTTAAAACTTCATTATTATTGCTCATAGTATATATTTATTTTAATATATAATATAAAAAAATCAATTTTTTTGTCATAAATTACTATTTTTTTTACTATTTTTTTAGTAAAAAAAATTGAAAAAAAAAGATAATAGATAATAATAATATATATAATATAATGTATTTAGCGAACAAGAGTAATAATATGAATAAGAGGAGGCGAGTAGAGAACAATGAATTATTTGCGAAGATAATACAGAATGTATTAAAGAAGAAGATAGAGGGAGATGACGATGAAAGTGATGAAGATGAGACAGATGAAATGGATGATGAGAGGATATATAAGAAGGACAATCATATATATTTTAGGTGTGAGGTGAGTGAGACAACGGTATCAAAGTTAAGGATATTGATGGAGAGATATAGGAGTGAGGTGGAAAGGATAAAGAGGAATAAATATGTGGAGGAGGTGAAGACAAAGTCAGTATATATACATTTGACGACATATGGAGGATGTTTGATATCAGGATTAAATATGTATGATTACATAAAGGATTACAATAGGGATATAGAGGTGATAATAATAGTGGATGGGAATGCATTTAGTTCAGGAGCATTGATGACGATGGCGGCGGGTAAGAGATATATAACGCCGAATAGTTTTATATTAATACATCAGTTGTCAACATATAATGGAAGACAGAAATATGAGGAATTACTGGATGATAAGAAGAATTGTGATGAATTGATGAGTAAGACGAGGAAGATATTTTTGGAGAGATGTAATTTTACGAAGAAGGAGTTAGATCAATTGCTAAAGAGGGATTTATATTTAACGGCGGAGGAGTGTATAAAGAAGGGAGTGGTAGATGAGATAAGAGTGAGATAATTTATATAAGTTTTTAAAGAAAAATAAGAATATAGAATAAATATATAGGATGTTTGTAGTGAAACCAAAGAAGAATAATTTGATAAGAGATTATAGGAGGAATGATGAGCCGGAAAGTGTAATAAATATGGAATATAGTAATATAAGTGATAAGAATATACAATTAGCAGCATTAACATTGAATATACCATTATATAAATATTATAATTATAGTATAGAGGAAATAGAGAAATTAGCGAGAGAATTAATAGGAGGTGATTTAGTGAATGATGACAATATATATTATAAGAAAATAAAATTGGCGAAAGATATAATAATAGAGGATAAGAGGAAGAATATGTATAATACACAGATAAAGGAGAAGAAAGATATAAACAATGTTTTATTTAATACATCAAATCCAAATACTAAATTAAATAATGGTTTAATTATCCAAAAATCAAATACTATTGATTTTAATAATAATAATAATAATACAGAAAATAATTCTGATTTATTATCTATCCTAAATAATAATAAACAAAAAAATAATAATCATCATAATATGAATAATAATATTAATAATAATTTAATTAATAATAATCATCATAATATAAATAATCATAATATGAATAACAATAATCATAATAATCATAATAATCATAATAATAATAATAATAAAAACATAAAAATAAATGATATACAAAGCACGAGTGAGATAGTAGATTACGACATATTATCAGATCCGAGAGCACAGAATGTGGATAGGAGATTATTAAATAATAAATTTAAGAAACCAGAAGATTATGAAGATAATGTATCAATGAGTTATATAGATTATACGATGATGAATAAACAGAAGAGGAGATTTAATAATGTTTAATATAAATAGAAATAGAAATAAAATATAAAAAAATTGCAAAAAGAAATAATTATAAAATATAATAAAGAAGAGAAGAGAAGATGAGACTAGAGATAAACCGGAGAGATAAAAGGATATTGGTGATAAGATTTGATAGTAGGAGAGAGATGAATGAGAGATTGGACAGAATATCGAATAGATATGAGGGAGAGATGAAGAATAGAGAGGGACATAATTTTCCAGTGGAATATATAGAAGAGAGTGATGATTTGTATGGATATGTGAGGAAGAATGGAATAAGATATGTGATAGGAGTGTATAATGGATTAAGTGTGAGACATGAGGAATTACATGCGAGATATTATTTGGATGAAGATTATAGGAGAAAGATAGAGAGAGAGTGGGAGGAGATGGAAGAAGGGAAGAGGGAGTATATAATGAAATTTTTGGGTAGATTAGGATATAGTGAGAGGATGATGATAGATGAGTATCAGGCGTATAGATATAGTGAAAAAGATAATTTTTTTGGAATAAAAATATAGAATATAATATAATATAGAATATAATATATAGAGGAATAAATGGAGATATCGATAGGGAAGGTGTTATTATTAATATATTTAGCGATAAGTAGTAATTTTTTAGTGAATTTATATACAAAATCGATAAAGGAGGAATTAAAGAACAATAAATTTTTACAGCATATATTATTGATAGTATTGATAATGAGTATGATAATAATAACGAATAGTGATATAAGATATACAACATGTAATAATTATTTTATGAATGTAGTAATATTGACAGTAATAATATATATATGGTTTATAATGATGATGAAGATGGATATAGGATGGCAATTATCAATATTATTATTATTATTATTATATTTTGTGTATGATACCAAGAAGGATAGAGATACAGAATTATTAATAAAAGATAATAATTTAGATATGAATAAGAAAATAGAGATAAATAAATTTAACACAATGATAGAAAACTACGGGATATTAATAATATTTGGAATAACAGCAATAGGAACAATATTATATGACAGTGAAAAACAAATACAATATGGTGGCGGTTATAATTTAAAAACTTTTTTATTTGATTAATTATTTATAATTTTTATTTATAATTTTATATTTTTTATTTTATTTAACAATAATTTGATATAAACCTTTTCTTTTTCTGATAGCAACAGGTATATTATCGCCGAAAGATTCAACCACACAACCGCCATTAATAACGAGATAATCAGTTAAATAATTAGGTAATTTGATGTGGTAATATTTAATAGTAGATTTACTGTCATCTTGTTTGAAAAGAAGACCATTAAAACCAGATTGAGGTTGTATCCAGCCGTTTTGGTATCTAATTAAATGTTTTCCAGATAAAATGATATCTTCAGGAGGATAATTTTGTTCGATAGAATTTTTAGGAATGATATAAGGATTATTTTGTTTATTGCCGATGACATTAAAAGAATAGATTTTAACAATAGGAACTTGTCTGTTGTCGTGAGTTAAAACAATGTCATTATTTTTAAGTTGTGTTATATTGATATAACCATTAGGAGTTAAAACTTGGGTATTATCAGTGAAACAGGGAGCACCGCCAGGTTCTGGACCAGAAAAATTGTATGTTTGAGTACCAGTTGTTATTTCACTATCAAAAGTTAAAGATAATGCAATGGATGATTGTCCAACAAAGTTAATGGGTGTTGTATATGATTTATTAGAAAATGTAATATAAATATTTCCACCAACATTAGATATAGTAACATCAGTAACAAGTAAATTAAAATTATTACTAGGAAAAGCAAGACCATAATTTATAACAGCAGTAGTTGGAGCAAAATATGATATATTAGTGCTTAAAGAGCCATTAAAAGTTAATGTGGTAGAATTGATGACATTGACAGAAAAACCAGGTTCAAAATTAAAGATATTAGCAGCCATAATATAATAATATTAATATATATATTATTTTTTACATATTCTTTTTTTTGGTTTAAAAATTCGACTATCTGTAATTTCCGCAATATCTACATTATTTTTATTATTATTATTATTATTATTAATTTTATCTATATTATTATTAATATTATTATTATTATTATTAATTTTATCTATATTATTATTAATATTATCTATATTTTTATTTTTATTTTTATTATTATTATCTTCATTATCTATATTATTTTTATTTTTATTATTATCAATATTATCAATATTATTAATATTATTTTTATTATCAATATTATTAGGGAAAACGAGGTCGATATCATTATTAAGGAAGTTAGAGATGGTATTATTATTAGATTTATAGGAGTCACAAGAGAATTCGGAAAGAAGATATAGAACAAGTTTAGCATAATTAGAATTGTATGGAGATTGATTAATAAGATTAGATTTAGAGAGATTAGAATAGAAATCTTGGATAGAAGAAGAAGAGTTAAAGACATAAAAGTAGAATTCAAGAATATTGATTATTTCGTCATTAGATAAATCGGATGGAGTATTTTTAATGACAGAGATTACATTATAAATAGTATTTATTTTAGAAGGTTGAATATAAGATAGATTAATATTAGAGATGTTAGGAAGAGGAAGATTAGAGAATTTTTCTATATTATTATTATTAGAAAGTTGAGATTGAATTTCAGGAGAGATGATTCGTTTGGTGACGAAAACTGGCTTACAAAGTTCTTGACCTTTTTTAACGACATAGATATCGTAATTATAGATGAAAGTGAATATGATGATTATAAGTAATATGATGACTGTATGTTTATCGGAGAATTCCATATAATATATATATATATAGTTCAAATTAATTTATAAATTTATAAATAAAATAATATGGAAAGTGTGAATTTGATAATAATATTATTGATGGTGATAATAATATTGATATTATATATGATATATAAAACAGATAAAAGAGATAATAAAGAAAAAATGGAAAAAATGGAAAAAATGGGAAATATTAATAAAAAAGATAATAAAAAAGTTAGATGTATGATAGAAAATGGGAATGAGATATGTAGAATAGAAGAGAAAAAGCGAGTAAGATTTAAGAATGTGGAAGAGATACAAGATTTAGGATCATTAGAAGATGTAGAAGATGTGGATAAATTAATAAATAAGAATGAGGAATTAGTGAGTATAAATAATTTAGATAATAATTCGAATTAGAAAAAATAAAAATAAAATATAAAATATATATATTTTATATATAATGGGTAAAAAAAACAGGAAAGATTCGATAACATTAATGACAGATTATGACAAATCGGATAAATGTAGTGATAATAATTGTTCGGTATTATCATTATCATGTATAAATACAGATAAAGATTTAAAGACAACATTTAGCAGTGTATGTGATAAGTGTGATGATAATTCTGAAATATTAAAAACGACAATAGATTCTAGTATAAAGAGTGAGAAATGTGAGAAAAATAAGAAAAAGAAAAAAATAACAACGATGATAACGGAGAGTGAAACAAATATGGATTCGTGTGAAGTGGATGAAAGTAAGACAATAGTAGAAAAAGACAGTTATAAAATAAAAAATAGTGATAATAAACATAATAATCATATAGATATGTCATTAACGAATGATATAACAAATTATGATGAAAATAATTACGAAGAGATAAGTGATAGAAGGTGTGAGAAGATTATAGAGAAATATACGAAATATCATGATATGATAAGAGCGAACAATGATATAATAGTGATGTTAGAATTTTTAGGAAGTAAGTTAAAGATAGTAGAAATGAATGTGATGGAGAGGGAATTTATTAAATATAGTATAAGGGAGAATGTGATATGGATGGAGAGTTATATAGATAAATTATTTTGTATAGTGAGGAAGAATGAGGCATATAAGAGTATATGTGTAAAGGATTACAAATTAAGGAATGATGAAAGTAGGATAAGTGATAGGATATATTATATAAAGATAGGATATATGGATGGAGGGAATAAGGTAATAAAGACGATAACAATAAAATTTGAGTGGGTTCAATTAACGAATAACAGTGGAAAATCATTTATGGCGATATTAAACAAGGTAGTAAAAGAAATAGAGAAGGAGATAGCGAGAATAAGAAGTTTAAATATTTTACCATTTATGGAATAATGAAAAAATTAAAAAAATTGAAAAAAAAACAATATAATAAGAAGAGTATATAAGAGTATAAGATGGATATTAACAAAATGATAGTAATGGCACAATTGAAGAGGAAGATCAAGAGTTATATGGAGGAGAGGGGATATATGAATTTCAAGAGTGGAAATTATGCCAGATATTTGGTGTATAGTATGGTAGTATTATTGGAAGATATGATAGAATCTAGTATAAAATATGTAAAGAAAGATGAGAAGACAGGATTATATAGATTTACACCAGAAGAATATAGGATGATGATAAGAGAGGATGACAGATATATGAATTATGGAAAATACATGAGTGGATACAACAGTGTAGTAAAATACAATGACAATGTATTTTTTAATTTTAAATATGTGATAGAGAGTATAGAAAATAGATATGGAGATAGATTGAATATAACGAATGAGATGAAAAATCTGTTAGCATATATGATGATGTCAGTGCAATATGATATAACAGATTTATCATTGAAGGTGGTGAGATATTCAGGAAGGATGACATTAAACGACAAGGTATTACAGTTGACGATATCACATATAGTGAATGAGGAGATAGGAAAGAAGATAAGAATAAAACTGGATAGTATAATACAGGATGAGAAGGAGGAGAAGGAGGATAGAGAGGAGGAAGAAAAAGAGGAAGAAAAAGAGGAGGAAGAGAAGAAGGAATAATAAATATATAATAAATTTTTTTAGTGATAATAAAAAATTGATTTTTTATTATAATAGATATAAAGGATATAGAGAATAATGAAAATAGAGAATAAAATGAGGAATGAAATATATAGTGCTACAAGTTTGATGAATTACATAAGGAATGACGGTGTGATAGATTATATAAAATTGAAGGAGAGGGGGAAACACAGAATGGATATATACAGAGACATGAGTGATATGAAGAGACAAAAAACGGATGATAAAAGATATAATAATAGTTTTGAGTATATAATGGAGATGGGGAATAATTTTGAGAGAGAGATAATGGAGGAGATAAAGAATAAAACAGAGAGGGAAAAGATAATAAAGATAGAGAGTGATAATTTGACGGTGAGTGAGCATAATGGAATAACGGAAGAGATAATAAAGAAGGATAGATATGAGATAATAATGAATGGATTAATAATAAATTTGGATAATAGGACATATGGAAAGCCGGATATAATAGTAAAAGGTGGATGGTTAAGAAGGAATATAAGAAATAGAATACCGGAAGATGTGGAAGATGAATTATATTATATAATAGATGTTAAATGTAGTAATATAAATTTAATAAATGGTGAAGAAAATAGGAATAAGATAGTAACGAATAGTGTAGAAATGGATGGCTATAAGATACAGATATTAGTATATACGAAAGGATTAGAGAGGATAATAAAAAGGGAGATAAGATATGGATTTATATTAGGAAAGAGATATAAGGATAGTAGGAGAGAATATGGAAGTTTTGAGAACATAGGGGTGATAGATTATAGAAATAAGAAGATGGAAGAGAAGATAAATAAGACGGTAGAATGGAAGGATTGGATAGGTAGAGAGTATGAAAAGATAGGAGTGAATGACATAAGAGAAAAAAAAATAGTAGAATTATTTCCGAATATGAAGAATAATTATGATATAAATTATTATGGAAAGAAACTGAAGATAGCGAAAGAGATAAGGGAGATAACATTAATATGGAATTGTGGAATAAAACAGAGGAATAATGCGATAGAGAATGGGATATATTTTATGGACGATAAGAAATTAGAACCAGAGAAATTAGGAATAGATGAAAGTAGTAAAAAATATAATATTATTGATAAAATTATAGAAATTAATAGAAATAATAGAAATAAAGAAAATATAGAAAATATATATTTAGATGAAAATAATAATGTGAAAGAGTGGAGGAGAAAGATGAAATATGAATATTATGTAGATTTTGAGATGTATAATAATGAGAAGAATAGAGAATTAGTATTATATATGATAGGAGTGATGTATAATAATAATTATAATGTATATATAATAGATAATGAAGGGATCGATAATAATATAAATAAAAGGATAAAAGATAAAAAAATAAGAATGAATATAATAAGATGTAAAGACGAGAGAGAGGTGATAGAGAGATTTAAGAGATATATAAATAGTGGTAAGAAAGAGGAAGTTAGATTATATCATTGGAGTAAATGTGAGCCGAATACATATAAAAACAAGATAAAAAAGTATGGAATAGAAAAAGAAGATAAAATAGAATGGATAGATATGTTAGAAATATTTAAGGACGAAGAGTATCCGATAATAGTGAGAGAAACATATAATTTTTCGTTAAAGAGTATAGTGAGAAAGATGGATGAATATGGGATGATAGAAGTGAAATGGGAGGATAATTTACAGGATGGATTATTATCGGCATTTATGGCGAGAGAAGTATATGAGAATAAGAAAAATATGGAAATAGATTTTGGGAGTATAATAAGATATAATATGATAGATTGTTTAGCATTACGAGAGATATTAAGATATATAAGAGAGTATAAAAATATAAAAAATTGATTTATTTATAGAATAAATAGTAATAATATTAGAATAAAATGGTGAATAATGAAGATAAAATGATAATATTATATTATCATCAAGAAAAGATAATAAGAAGGATGATAAAAATGGAGAAAGACAATAGAATAATAATAGAAGATAAAGAAAATAATGAATTTATGGAGAATAATGGATATAGAAGGATGATAATAAGGACGAATATAATGATATTAGGAGATATGCCAGGAAGTGGGAAAACAATAATAATAAAACATTTAATAATGATGAATGAAAAAATAGAAGACAGAGAGAATATAGTAGAAGGGAACAGAGAATATAATATAATAGTAGAGGATGAGATAATTGATATAAAAACGAATTTAATAATAGTGCCGGTAAAGATAAGGAAATATTGGAATACAGTGATGAATATGGATACAAAGATAAAAAACACAAAAACCAATAAAGAATTAAAGATACTATCATTAGGAAATACGAAGAAGATAATAAATTTGGAAGTGGAAGAAATAAAAGAATATGATGTGATAATATTGAGTGATAATTTTGTGAAAGAATTTATGAATAAGGAAGGGATAGAGAAAATAAGATTTAATAGATTGATAGTGGATGAGATAACAGAGATAAAATTGATAGAGGAGGTAGAAAGAATAAAATATAAATTTTGTTGGTTGATAACAGGAACACCTGATAAGATAATAAATAATAATAATATATTAATACAAAAAATAATGAATTGTAAAATAAGATATTTGCGAGATGAATTTTATAAATTATTGATAATAAAGAATGAAGATGATGAGGTGAAAGAATCATTAAAAATAGAACATCCTAAATATATAGATATTATAATAGATAGTAATATAAATTATAAAAAAATGAATTTTGATAATATAGAAAGAATAAAAATAGAAGAAGTTATGAAAGATGAAAAAATATGTATAATATGTTATGAAAATATAATAGATAAAATAAAAAGTGAGAAAATAATATATAATGAATGTTGTAAAAGTTTTATATGTTATGATTGTCTGTTAGAAATGATTAATAATAATGATAATAATAATAATGATGATAATAATAATAATAAATGTTTAGGATGTAATATGGAAATGATATTAGAAAATATAAAAATGATAGAGAATATAGAGAATAAAGAGAATAAAGAGAAAATAATAAAAAAAATAAAAAGTAAGATAGAAATAATGACAGAGATAATAGAGAGGAGGATAAGAAGTGGAAATCATATGGTAAGGATAATGATATATGTGAAGGAGAAGAATAGGATGATAGAAATAAAGGAAGAATTAGAAAATCGGGAGATAGGATATGAGGAGATAAGGAATAATAATATAGAGAGGATGGTGGAAAGATATAACAGAGGAGTGAATAAGGTGATAATAATAAACAAGAATTATAATGGAATAAATTTGGAGATGACGAGTGATTTAATAATAATGGATGATGTGTTAGAGGATGATGAGATACAGATAATAGGTAGAGTGCAGAGATATGGGAGAATAAAGAAATTGAATATATATAAGATAAGAGAGGAGGGTGAGAGTAAATTAAATAGAATGGAGAGATATGAGGAAGAAAACAGGGGATATGAAGAATATATAGAAGAAATAAATAGAATGGAGAATAGATATATAAATTTTGAGTTATTAGTGAGATAAGAATAAAATATAATATAATAATATAATATAATGGATTATAACATTAAACAATTTGATAAAATAAAGAATTATATAGGAGGGAGTAAGAATAATAAAGATAATAAAGATAGTAAAGAGAAAATAACGGTAAAGAATGTAGGAGAGAGGAAATCGATAAATATATATCAAGGATTGAAACATTTATATGAGCCGGTGAAGGTGATATTACAGTATAAGAACAAAGAGGGATTTAAGCAGTATATAGTGTATATATTTGTTGGTAAATTGGGAGAGAAGACGAAGAGTATATTTGACAAGATAAAGGACAAGTCATTAAAGGATAGTTTGATGATATTATCGAATGAGGAGGAGAATAAGTTGATAGAGATGTATGGAGATTTTTGGCAGACTAAATTTTTCAATACATATCATATAAGTAAATTTGTGAATGAGATAGAGAAGGATACTAGTGTAAGAAAAGAGTTATTAAAAAAGTATGATGATAAATGGATAAATACATTTATAGATAGATTTACGACGGTATTATTCAAGAAGATAAATTATTCATATGGAGAATTGATAGATATACAATATAAAACGAAAATGGGAAAGAAGATCGAGAAGATAGAATTAGATAGCAACGAGGTAGAGAATTTAACATTATCAACAAAACAGAATTTGAAAGACAATATTTTATATAATGTATCGAAAGAATTAAAAGCGAGAGAATTTAAACAATTAAAGAAAAATAAAGATGAAAATATAGAATTAGAATTAAAAAATAAAGAAATAACACAAACAGGAGGTGAAGAAGATATACAAGAGATAGAAGAGACAGATGATGATATAAATACTAGTGATATAGTAGATATAGAGAATATAGGAGATACAGATGATATAACAAATATATATAATGAAATAAAGGAGAAGGAGGAGAAGGATGAGAAGAGTGAAAAGATAAATGTGGAGAGTTTAGAGAAAGAGGAAGACATAGAGGCATTATATAAGAATATGGATGATGTGGATAAGAATGTAAAAGACAATAGTAAGAGATTATTAGAGATATTAGATAATAATAAGTTAGTAGAGAAGAGGGATTTGAATATGATAAAATTCGACGATAAATATTATGATAAGAATGGGAAAGAATTATATCATGATAATGATTATGACACGATAGATTTAGCAGATGTTTATGAGAAGAAATTTATATATTTACATTATTTATACAAAGATGACACGATAAAAACAATAAAAAGCAAGATAACAGCGAGTATAAAGAATAATGATAAGTATGGAGATAATAATTATATAATACCAACAAGGATGTATTTATGGAGTGAATATTTAATAGGAGGTAAATTAGAGAAAGTTATGATAGGTCATAAGTGGTTAATAAAGAATAAATTATTAGAGATGGATATAGAGCCATTAAGTGTTAATAAATATGCGAATATGACAGATGAGACGATAAAAATAAAGAATTCATTGATAACATATAGTGGAAGAATAACGACAGAAGATGAGAATAGTTTATTATTATTAGATTATGATGATTATATGTTGAATAATGAGATATATATGGTTGATATATACAATGAGTTATATAAGGAGGTATATAATGGAGATTTGAAGGAGTATAAAGAATATGATACGACGAAATTGGATAATATAGCGAATACATATTTAAAGTTATATTTTCCGGGGATAAAGAGGGAGGAGATGAGGGGTATAATAGAATATATAAATGGGAGAGAAGGGGGGAAAGACGAGAATTTAAAGATAAAAAATACATTTGATACATTATATAATGATTTATTGATAGAGAGAGAGATAACTAATTTAATAGAATTAACAAAGATGACAGAACAGAAGAGATATGAGAAATTATTTGAGGATGGAAATTATATAACCAATAGTTTAGTGACAACGAATTTGCATATAATAGATGATGATATAGAGAGAGAGAATGAGGAGATAAAGAAGATGGATATGAAAGAGAATAGGAAGACGACGACACAGATAATACCGAAATTAGATTTATTTAGGATATACAATGATTTCAAGGCTGATATGACATATCCATTTATACAGTATCAACAGCCGAATGGGACGATAACATTAAAATATTATGAGAAAGATTTGGAGACATTTACGAAGGAGAAGAATAATATAGAGATGGTGCATAAATGGTTTGAGAACACGCCATATGGATTATCATTTAAGATAAAGATACAGACATCAGAATCGGAGAAATACATGTCAATAAATATAAATGACATAGGGAAATTGGATTACAAGACGGTATGGAAGGAGGAGGATAAGGCGAATATATTAGATGTGATGAAGACATATGATTATGTGCGAGATTTAATAATGAGAATTAATAATATATTATTAGAACATCCGAAAAAGGTGAGTATAAAGATACCGGAAGATTATGAATTTAGATTTGCATATGTAAATTGTATACAGAAATTCAGATTACCTGATAACAAGATAATAAGTCATAATGATTTAAGAGATTTCAGTAGATATTTTTATCCATATGTATCAATGATAACGGAACCGAAAAAGCGTGAATCATCATTAAAGGATAACGACAAATCAAAATACGGAACATATTTAAAATACAAGCGAGTATCGAAATATGACAGTGATAAGAAGATAAGACAGAGGATAATAACATATATAAGGAATTTTGATTTTGAGGATGATGTATTAATAGAGGAGATATCGAAACAGTTTAGTATAACAACGGAAAAGGCGAAAGAACAAATACAGGAAGTGAGGAAGGAGGTAGGAATAGTGTCTGGACCAAAAAAGAGTATAAAGATGGCGGAAGTGCCGAAAGCAGAGCCGATGGGAATAAACATAGATATACAGGGAAAGAATCCGGAAAAATACAAGATAAGAATAAGTGGAGCGAGAGATAAGGATCAATTGGAGAGGATAATAACATTTATGAATATATTAATATATTTATATGGAGAGACATATATATTAAAGATACCAGAAAGACAGGAAATAAAACAAAAATTAAAGGAATTACAGAAGATAGCAAAGAGTAGATCTAAAGTCGAAGAAATAGTGGATTATCAGAAAGAAGTTAAGATAATAAAACAGATGACACAGATAGACAAAAAGAGATTAGGATTTAAACCGACAGACAAAGATCAGAATCAGTGGTCGAGATGTTGTCAGAATTCAGGAAATGACAAAAAACGGAGACCGACACAGATAATGGCGAGTAATGTACAGGAATTAATACAACGAGGATATGTATTAAATAAGAAGACAGGAGAATATGAGAAGAAGATAACAGAAGAATTTATAAAGAAAAAGATAAAGGATGATAATGTGAGGAAGGTGTTAAAGAAGAATTTAAAAGATAATAATGGAGAGTTGATATTGAGACCATTAAAAGTGTCAGCATATGATGAGGTAAATAATACGGAACAGGACATATATTATGCGTGTGATCCGGAGGCAGAATATAATGGACAACATATGTTTGTAGGATTTTTGACAAAATGTGTAAATCCATTTGGAGAGTGTATGCCGTGTTGTTTTAAAAAAAATCCGATGGGAAAGAAGGGAGAGATGAGGGAATTTCATGAGAAGTGTTTAAAGGGGAATAAGGTGGAAAAGGAAGGTAAGAAGAAAGAGAAGACAGAAGAACAGGGATTAGATTTATTATATATATTACAGGATAACATAAAGGTGAATGATAACAGGATGAGTTATTTGCCGAAATATGTAGATATGATAACGAATATATTATTTAATAGGAAGAAGAAGATAAAGAATAATTATTTATCGTATACAGAGGGATATTATTTTAAATTAGGAATATATAAGGATGGATATACAATTTTAGATACAATATCAAAAGTAATAGATAAAGAAAATGAATATATAAAAAAGAAAATAATAGAATATTTTAAAGATGATAAAAAAGAGAATAAATATATTAGATTAAATGATGGAGACATAAGAACAGAATTTACGAGGAGTGAATATATAGAATATATAAAGAATACAGAAAAGATAGATTATTATTATATAAAAGATGTTTTAAAAATTGAAAATTTATTTACTAAAAATGGAATATATCCAATAGTATTTACAAGAAATATAAATAATGATGATATGAAAGAAGACGAAATAGATTATTATTTAGAAATAGATGACAGTTTAATAAATGATTTAGAATATAATATGGAAGAGATAGAGAAGAAAGATATATTATTGATGGTGAAAGATAGGAAATATTATTATCCGATAACAGAAATAATAAAATTAGATGAAAATAACAAAGATATAGAAATGAAAAAATTATATAAATATGATAAAGACAAAGAATTAATAGATGAGATAAAAATATTTATAGAAAGAACAATACGAGATGTGATATCAGAAAGGATAAAAAATAATTTGACAGTGAAAGAAGTAAAAAAAGTGATAAAACATAAGATAATAAAACAGATATTAGACAGTAGGAATAAGACGAAATATATAATATTGGATAATAATTTGATAGTGCCAGTATATCCATCAGGAATATTGGATGAAGAAGAGATAGAGATAGTGGAAATGGAAAAAGTGGAATTAAAGAGTATAGAAGAAACGAGAGAATTATTAGAGAAGATGTATAAAGAGAGTGATAAGAGATTAAATATAAAACCGTTAGGATTATTTTATGATGAATATGATAAAAAGAAGAATGAGTATAATATAATAGGAATATGGGTATCAAGTGATGATTTGGTGCCAGTAAAACCGAAAAAGATGAGTAAGAAGGAATTAGAAGATAAGAAGATAGAATACAAGAATAGACCATTATATAATAGATTAGACGAAGAATTAAGTAGATATGATAGGAATAATATAAAGGTGATAGATAGGAGAGTGAAGGAGGTGAATGAGAATAAATACGAGGAGGAGGGATATCAGTTATTTAGATTTGAGTTAAGTAATATAATAATGAGTAGAGATTATAAGAGATATTTAGAAGAAATAAAGAAGAATATAGAAAGTAGAGATAAGGAAGAGTTGATGAAGATAATAAAGAATATATGTGGAATAAAGATAGGAGAAAAAGACAAAATAGGAACAGAATTAGTTAAATTGTTATCAGATATACCAGACACAACATATTACAAAGTAGAAAATCAGAGATATATATGTAATAGATTAGATAAAGATAAATGTGAGAAGAATATACATTGTAAATATCACAATTCAAAATGTTATTATGCCACATCTGAACAATATTTAGGAAAATATATAAGTAGAATAGTAAATGAATTATTGAATGATGATATAAGAAGATATGAGATATTAAGAGAGAAGAAATATTATGTAGATGATATAGTAGATCATAATAATTTCAATGAATATCCAGGACAGAAGATAATAAAGAGTTCAAGTACGAATGTGAAGAAGATATTGGTAGATTTATTTGGAAAAGAACATATACCGAAGATAGGGAAGAGATATATGAGTAGGAAATATGAGATAGACATGGAGGAATTGAAGAGTAATAATCCGATAAAAGATTTAGGAGAGGTGTATAAACAGAATGTATTAGAGAATAATTATAGTATAATGAGGGGATATGTGAATGGATATTATTGGATAAAACATGAGTTATATAATATAAATATAAGGAATTTAGGATATTACAATGAAATACAGAATGAATTAATAAATAAGTTTAGGAGTATAATAATAGATTGGTTAATGAATAATAAGAATATTGAAGAATTAATAGAATTAGAAGATGAAAAGAAAGAAATAATAAATAAAAAGTTATTAGAAAATATGAATAAAGAAAATGCCAGAATAATAATCAATAAATATATTTCAGAGTTGATGACAAAAGAATTGGAAAATAATTTAGGACTATTTGAAATGTATATATTGAATAAAATACATGGTATAAAGATATTAGTTATGATAAATGGATTAACTAAATATTTGATAGATGGAGATGTAAAGAAGATGGAAAAAGAAATAAAAGAAGAAAATATGATTGTATTAAATATGGAATTACATCAGAATATGACATATCCATATACAGTTGAAGTAATATATAATAAAAAAAATAAAAAAGATAAAATAAATAAAAAAGATAAATAAAATAAATAAAAAAAATAAAAATATAATATATAGAATGAAACTAGGAGGATGTCCACCGATAATAAAGATAGACAGTGAAATAAGAAAAAAAAGGGAATTTAAAAGTTTAATAGAAATAGATAAAAAAAAAGATGATATTATTGATATAAAAAATATTTTAGGAATTAAAATATAAAATTATAAAATAAAATTATAAAATAAAATTATAAATATATATGGAAGAAATAAATATAAGCAATGATAATTATGATAAAGAAGAAAATATAGAAAATAAGAATAATGTAATATATAGATTGTATAGAGATGCATTAGAATTATATGATAAGAATTGTATAGAAATAAACAAAATAAAGAATGAAATAGCATATATAAAATTTGTGAGTAGAATGGGAGACATGGATACAATAATATTATATGATGATGAAAAAAGACAGATATATGAATCAAGAATACAAATTTTAGGAAATTATAATGATAGAAATAAGATATGGAGTTGGGGATGGTCATTATATAATGAAGAATCAATCAAGACATTATTATCAAGAAAAATATTTGATTATGCGTGGAATATAAATGATAAAAACATGAAATTATTTAAGAAAGAATTAATAGAATCGAATACAATAATAAAAAATCCTATACAATTAGATATAAAGATGGCATTATGTTCGTATATAACAAAAAAGAATTTTATATTAACATATCCTGTTATACCTATAAAATTAACTGATGATAATATTATAAATTATAAAAAATTATTAGAATCTGATGATTTAAATAAAGGTTTGGTTAAATTTTATTATATTGTTTTAATTGATTAAATTTTATATTTAATTGATTATTTTTTATTTTTTTATTTTTTAGATTTTTTGGAAGATTTTTTGGAAGATTTTTTGGAAGATTTTTTGGAAGATTTTTTGCCACCACCAACTTTCATATCTTTAAGATAAGGTTTAGCGAATTTGAGGTCATCGTTTTTGGCAACTAATTTTTCTACTTGTTCTTTAGTCATAGTTTCTTGTGATTTTTCGCCATTTTTGGTAGTTTCAACTTTGTAAGAATCACCTGAACCGGAAATAGAAACTTTTTCGATTTTATCATTATTTTTAGAATAGAATTTAATGACATTATTTTTATCACCTGCAATAAATAGTTCTTCATTAACAGTGATTTTATCACCTTTCTTCATAGTGGACGAAGTTTGATGCATAACATGTGCTGGCATTTTATATATAAATATATTTATATAAAAATTTTGAAATTTATAATAAAATTATTAATAAAATAAATAATAAAAAATAAACTATAAATAATAAAAAATAAACTATATATAATAAATAGTATTAATGATTAATAATAAAATAGGAAAAATAAAATTGGTAAATTATTCGACAAAAAACACAGGGTCATATGGATTAATAATGATAGATGAAGATAATATGAATTATGTGTATAAATTGACGGCAATATCTGATAATATAATAATAAGTAAGAATAATATATTAGAGTTAGTATATTATAATATAAAATTTCCATTTTACAATGGTAATTTGAATATATATGAGACACAAATAATAGATTATAATAGTTTTATAAAAAAATATGAAGTAGAAGAAAAAAATATAAAATTTTTATTTACAGAGAATTGTTTAGTAAATAAAATAATAATGATAAAAATGGATTTATACAAATCATCTTTACATACTGTTATTTATAATAAACAAATTAATAATAAAATTATTTCATTCAAAAATATCGTCCATAATATAATATTAGGTATCGATAAATTACATTCTAATAATTTAATTCATGGTGATATAAAATCGTCTAATATATTATACAATGATGATTTAGATGTTGTTTTAATAGATTTTGGTGGTATAAAACATATTAATAATAAGAAATATAATAAAACTTGTACATTAACATCAAGAGCACCAGAGGAATTAATTTATGAAGTAAATAGTGGATTTGTGAGTGATATATGGAGTTTAGGATTAGTATTTTGCGAGATATTATTTAGGAGAAATCCAATAACAGATTTATATAATATATATTCAAATTATGATGAAAATATAATAGAGAAACAGTTTAAGAATTATTATATGAATAAGAAGGGAATAATAATAAAAGTGAATGGATATTATGTAAATAATAATAATTATAGATATAGGGAGAGTGAGTATATGATATTTTCGATAAATGACAAATATATAATAGTAAATGATGAATTAATAAAAATAGTTAGTTTAATAGAAAATATGTTATTAGTTGATTATCAAAAAAGGATAAATAATATAAAAATGGTATACAATATTATTTTTAATACAGATTATGATAAAACAATTAATAAGATAATATATAATGATAATATAAATTCATTAAATAATGAGTATTATAAAGATAGAAAACAAATATTTGAAGAATTGATAGAGAAAATAAAAATAAGAGAATATAGTTTTATTTATTTAATTCCATATTGTATAAAAATTATTGATAAATATTTTATTGAATATAATACTAATGATTTTACTTTATTAAATGTTAATGATAAAAAAATAGTTTTATATTGTGGTTTAATGTCTGCTTCTTTATTTCTAGAAAATAAAGAAATTAGTCACAAAATTATTAATATTTTAGATTTAGATCTAAATAAAGAAACAGAATATATGAGCATTTTTATTGATTTTATTACTGATTTACATTTTGATTTGTATATTAATAGTAATTTAATAAATAATAGAATTGATAAAAATGATCTTATGATTATTATTAATAAAATTTTAGATAATAAATAATAATAAATAAATAATAAAAATTATAAATTAAGATAATCTTTTCTACAGAAGCCATTTTTTTTCATAAAAATAAAATGAGAATACAATTTAATATATAAATACGAAAAATCTAAATCTTTATTAATAATTTTTCGTATTTTATGTTGATTTTCATTTATATCATCATATAATAATATAATATTACTAAATAATTTAGCAATACTTATATATAATTTTTCGTCATTTATGTATAATATTATATTTTTTAATATTAAATATATTTCCGTATATCTTATATATTCTTCTATATCTTCTTCTTTTACTGTTATTTTATCTTTATTATCTTTATTATTATAATTATTATTATCAATATTATCAATATTATCAATATTATCAATATTATCAATATTATTATTAATAAAATAATTTTCGGATATTTCGGAGATATCAGAAATGGAAGAAGAGATAATTTTATTAGAGGAGAGGATATGTAAGAAAGAAAAGAGATTAGAGAGAATATTATAATTAATTTCAGTAAGATTTATATATTTATTAATAATATTAATGATATCTGAAATATGATAATTATGAGAATGGATATTTATGATTAATTGATACAAAAAATTAAAATTTGGATTATTTGTATTAATAAAAGGATGATTATAATAGAAGAGATTAATAATTTTATTATTAAATATTATGTAATCATAATTAAGAGAATTATTAAGAGTTATATTATATTTATTATTAGAGTAATCAAAAATAAAATTATAATATAATCTATTAAAAGTATTATTAAAAGTATTATTAAACCAGTTAAAATTGTCATTACTAACAATAAATGAATTTTTTATATGTTGTGATAAATATATTATTAAATGGTCATCTTGTTCTCTAATAGAGTTATTATTATAAGAAATATTAAGAAATAAAATATTATTAGAAATAAAACTTAAATTTTCATTGATATCTTTATTAGTAAATATACAAATAATTTTTTTATTTATAAAATAATAATTAAAAATAGTATTTAGTAATAATATTTTCGTATGTGATGTGATATTAGTTGATGAATATGGTAATATATATTTATTATCACATTTATAACCATAAAACCAATTATTATAATAACTTTCTATATCTGGAATATGATTATTAAGAATTTTAATAATTTTATAATTTTTAATCAAATTTTCACCATCTATTATATAAATTTTTTCATTAATGTTATCATCCAAAAATTTATATAATAATTTTTTGAATTTTTTTATATTACTATACAAATTCTCCATTATCTCCCTTTTTATTTCATAATTTGTAAAATTATTGTAATCTTCTACCAATTTTTTATAATATCTCTTCTTTTTATCTTTATTATCAATATTATCTTTATTATCATTATTTTCTTTATTATCAATATTTTCTTTATTATCAATATTTTCTTTATTATCATTATTATGTTTATTAAAAGTGGATAATAAATAAATAAGTTTATGATATTCGGGAATGGAATCGGCGTGAGATTTGATATAAATAATACTATTAGATTTAGTGGTATTGATATCATTTATAAGATTATTATTATTGAGGATAAGATCGAGATTAGATGAAATATTGATATGAAATTTATGATTAGATAGTTTATTATTAAGTTCTTGAATATATTTAATAATTTTAGAAATTTTAGGATTATAAATATATTTATAGTTTATATTCCAAATATTATTCCAGAAATTGTCTATTATTTTATTCATTTAAAATAATAATATAAATTATAAATTATAATGGAAAATCCAAATACGAATCCAAATACGAATCCAAATACAAATTCAAATCCAAAAATAACAACAATAAATACAATATTAGAATATGTATGGATAGATGGTTATGAAAATATAAGAAGTAAAATAAAAGTAATAACAGCATTTAAAGATGAAAATAATAATTTATCATTAAATATACCGAATTGGAATTTTGATGGTTCATCAACAAATCAATCAAAATCTAAAATATCTGATGTAATATTAAAACCGGTTAGATTATTTATGAATCCATTTTTTGAAGAAAATGCATTTTTAGTTTTATGTGAAACATTTAATCCGGATAATTCGCCTCATGAAACAAATACTCGTCGAAAACTTGATTTAAATTCTGAAAAATATTCTTCTTTAGAATCTTTATTTGGTATTGAACAGGAATATGTTTTATTTGGACGCAATAATTTACCATATAAATGGAAAGAACATAATGAACCAGGATGTGGAGGACAAGATAAACAATCTTATTATTGTGGTGTAGGCGGTGATAGATGTTTTGGAAGAGAGATAAGTAATGAGCATTTACAGAAGTGTTTAAAAGCAGGAATAAAGATTTGTGGAACAAATGCAGAAGTTATGGCATCACAATGGGAATATCAGATTGGACCATTGGATGCATTATCAGTAAGTGATCAATTATGGATGTCAAGATATATATTACAGAGAATAACAGAAAAATATGATTGTTATGTGTCATTCCATCCGAAACCATATAAGGGAGAATGGAATGGTTCGGGAGGACATACGAATTTTTCAACTAAAAAGATGCGTGAAGAGAATGGAATAGAAGAGATAATTAGTGTATGTAATAAATTAGAAAAATATCATATGGAACATATTAAAGTTTATGGACAACATAATGAAGAAAGATTATCTGGAAATCATGAAACAAGTAATATTAATAATTATTCATTTGGTGTAGGTGAAAGAGGTTCTAGTATCAGAATTCCTTTACAAGTAGTTTTAGATAAAAGTGGATATTTAGAAGACAGAAGACCGGCATCTAATTTAGATCCATATTTAGTATGTGAAAGATTACAAAAAACAGTAATGGAAGAAGATATTGAATATAAAGAATAAATAAATTTTATAACAAATTATTTTTATTTATAAAAATAATTTTATTAATTTGTATAATATGAAAACAGTTTTAATAACAGGAGGATGTGGATTTATAGGTTCTCATATAGTAGATTTTATGTTACAAAAAAATTTTAAAGTTAAAATAATAGATAATTTATCAACAGGATTTAAAAAGAATGTTGAACATCATAAAGATAATGAAAATGTTGAAATACATTATGATGATATATGTGATATTGATAAATTAAGAATAATTATGAAAGATGTTGATATGGTATGTCATCAGGCTGCACTTGGTTCTGTTCCTAGAAGTATAGAAGATCCATTAAAATCACATAATAGTAATGTAAATGGATTTTTAAATATATTAATAGTTTGTAAAGAGTATAATATAAAAAGAATAGTTTATGCCTCATCTTCTTCTGTTTATGGAGACAATGAAAGATTACCAAAACAAGAGGAAATTGTTGGTGAAGTATTATCACCATATGCTGCAACAAAAAAAATAGATGAGATATATGCCAAAGTATTTGGAAAATGTTATGGTTTAGAGACAATAGGATTGAGATATTTTAATGTATATGGTGCAAGACAAAATCCGAATGGTGTATATGCGGCAGTAATACCAAAATTTATAGATAAAATTAAGAATAATGAAAGAGTAGAAATAAATGGTGATGGTGAATATAGTAGAGATTTTACATATATAAAGAATGTTGTTTATGCTAATTATCTAGCATTGACTACTGAAAATCAAAAAACATTTAATAATGTTTATAATATTGGTGCAGGTGGTAGAATAAAAATTATAGAAATGTTTAATATCATTAAAGATATCTTAAATAGCGATTTACAACCAATTTTTAAAGAAATCAGAAAAGGTGATATTCCACATTCTAATGCAGATATCTCTAAAGCTAAAAAAGATCTAAATTATATTCCATTATATGATTTTAAACAAGGCATTTATGAATATATTAATAATTTATAATTTTACTAATAATAATAATGTTATTAATAAAATAAAATAAAATAAAATAAAAATAAAAATAAAATATGGCGCAGAATTATTTATAAGATATTTAGGCGAAAGCCAGAAGATATTATAAAAAAACTTGCGCCAGAATTATTGATATTAATAAAATAAAAATAAAATATGGCGCAGAATTATTTATAAGATATTTAGGCGAAAGCCAGAAGATATTATAAAAAAACTTGCGCCAGAATTATTGATATTAATAAAATAAAAATAAAATATGGCGCAGAATTATTTATAAGATATTTAGGCGAAAGCCAGAAGATATTATAAAAAAACTTGCGCCAGAATTATTGATATTAATAAAATAAAAATTATAATTTATAATTGATCATACAATTAGTGATAGCGGTTTTGATATCATTAATTTTGTAGAGTTGTTGTATTTTGTCAGTATTTAAAAGATTATTACTTCTTTTAGAGAGTAAAATTTTATCTTGTTCGGTGATATCGAAATTTTCCCAAGTGAAATTGTTATCGACATATTTTTTGTAGAGTTCTAAAATTTCGTTATGAGAGATAGAACCGGGATTAGTTAAATTATAAGTGCCTGTTCTTTTATTAATACTCATATCGAGGATAATATGTTTAAATTCGTCTAAAAAGGTCATAGAATTAGGGATACTACAAATTTTTTTATAATTAGTAATTTTTGTGATAAAATTTTTAGGATGAGTATAAGAGACGATAGGCATTCTTATTCTTAAATTAAGGACATTATTAGAAAAACAATCAAGATGCATAATTTGGTCAGTGAAACCTTTTACAATACTATAAGAAGAGCCGAAAAAGTTAGGTTTATCATTATCAGAAAAACCGACATTATTATCTAAAGAGTGTTCATTATCATAATTAAAGATACAACCTGTTCCGATATAAGTGAGGTGAATATTATGTTTATTAGCGAGAAGAGCGAGAACGAGGGGAGAATAAAGGTTATCATTAACATTTTCAGATAATTTGCCTGGAAGTTCGAGATAGTCGATAGTAGGATATGAGATATTATTATGTATGCCGGAAGTTCTACCGATAAAAGAGAGGATACGATCAGGATTTTCTGAAATGATAAGGGAGTTGATGTTATGATAGTCATTAGCACGAAGATTATGATTAATGATGGAATGATTATTGGCGAGGATTAGTTGAGAGAGCATAGAGCCGATCCAGCCGAATTGTCCAAAAATGAGGAATTTCATATAATTATAAGAGAGATAATATATAATTTTTTAAATTAGAATTAAATTCTTTAGATTCAGCCCAGCCGAGATTTTTAAGTTTATCAGAATTGATAGCATATCTAAAATCATTAAAAGGTCTATCTTCAACGAAAACAATCCAATCAAGTAAATTTTCGGAAGGTTTAACGATATCAATAATTTTTTGAGCGATTTCGAGAACAGTGAATTCGTTATTAGTGCCAATATTATAGATTTCATTTAGAATACCTTTAGAGAGGATAGTTTCGACAGCAGTGCAGACATCATAAACATGAATAAAATTTCGTCTAGAATGACCTTTACCATGAATAGTCATTTTTTGGTTATTTTTAAGCAATTGAACGAATTTTGGAATTAATTTTTCTGGATATTGATTAGGACCATAAACATTATTACCGCGAGTAATAACAACGGGTAATTTATAAGAATGATAATAACTATTAACTAACATTTCGGCGGCAGCTTTAGTAGCAGCATAAGGATTAGTAGGATTAAGGATAGATTCTTCAATACAACCTTCATGATTGATATGTACTTCACCATAAACTTCATCAGTAGAGATATGAAGGAATCTTTTAAGTTTATTATAAATACGTGAAGCTTCGAGAAGAGTGTGAGTGCCCATAATATTATCTTTAGTATATTGAAGAGAAGTATCGAAAGAGTTATCGACATGAGATTGAGCGGCAAAATGGACGATACAATCAATATTATATTCATTAAGAATGAAAGAGATGAAATTAAAGTCATTAATATCGGCTTTAAAGAATTTATAATTAGGAGAATTATTGACTAAAATATTATTTAAATTAGAACAGTAATAAAGGATATCAATATTATAAAAATTGACATTAGGATATTTGGAAACCATATAATTAATAAAATTGGAGGCAATAAATCCGCAACCACCAGTGATTAGAATATTTTTAAAATCCATATTAAATAATAATAATATTATATATAATATTATATGAATTTAAACATAGCATATTATGAAGAGAATGATTATCACACGGAAATTTTGGCTACATTTTTAGAACCGGTATATAAGGAAGAGAATATAAAGATAGTAGTATATAATAACAGAGACAAGAGTGATTATGTGAATTATTTTAGGAATATATATAATTATGAGATAAGACAGAATGAGATATTAAAAGATGAATATAAGAATTATGATGTAATAATATTTGGAACATCGAGTAATATAAGTAAATTTAATATAGAAGAAGAAGAGATAAAAAAGGGAATAAGAGAAAAAAAAATAAGAATAATAATGGTGAATCATTTAAAAGAAGATTTAAATAATAATAAAAATAAAAATTTGGAAGAAATAAGAGAGAATATACATAATATAGTTTTATCAAAAATAAATTATACAGAAAATTTAAATCATTACATTCTACCTTTAAATAATAGTTATAATTATATAAATAAAACTATAAATAATAAAACTATAAATAATAAAACTATAAATAAAAAGATAATATTAGGATTAGTAGGAAGATTTAAGGATGAGAACAGAGATGTAAAAGATTTAATGGAATTGATAAGATATATAGAAGAACAGAAAATGGATATAGAGATAAGGATATATGCGAGACATGTAAAATTTGTGCCGAATGAGTTAATAAATAAGAGTAAAGAGACGAATAAGATAAGAATATATTATAAAGTGAGTATGAATGAATTAATAAACAGACATATAAGGGAGATAAATTATTTTATACCATTAATAAGAAGGAATAGTGTATATCATAAAGACAGATTATCTGGAGCGATACCATTTGGATATAATTACAGAATGCCATTAATAATGGATGAGATGAGTAATAGAATATATGGATTAAAGAAAGTGATAGAATATAAAGAGAGTATGATAGAAGTAATAGACAAAATAAGAAGAATAAGTGATGAGGAATATAAAAAGATGGTAGAAGAAGAGGAAGAAGAGAGGAGAGAGATTGTAGACAGGAATAATAGAATATTAAAAGGTTTATATAGAAATAAATAGATAGGTTTATATAGAAATAAATAAATATAGATAAATAAATATGACAGTAAATCAGAATAAGACATTATTTGTAGAAAATTTGTCGATAGATAATGACAATCCTATGTCGACATGTTATATGTTAAAAGTGCTGAAAATAAAGAGGAATATAGATACATATGATATATCACGAGATATACCGAATAATTTGAATATATATAATAAGGTATTATTTGGATGTAGATCTATATATATATATAAATGTTATAAGGGAGAATTTAGGGATAAATTACGGGAGAAATTTGAGAAGATAGTATCAATAATACCGAAGAAATATTTTTTGATACAGGATATGCATCCGAAGACATATGGAGATATAGATAATTTATCAACGTTATTAAATAGTAATAAAATAAATATAATATTTACATTTTTCAACAATACAGAAGGTAGAGCGATAAGGAATAGAACGCCGAATAGTAAGCATTATTTATTGATGCATCATATAGATATAAGTAAATTTAAGATATATAATATAAATTACAAGAATAAGGAAGAATTTATGAAGAACAAGGAGTATGACATATTATTATTTGGGTCGATACATCCGAAACATTATCCATTTAGGAAGAGATTATTTGAATTAATAAGGAATAATGAGTTAAAATATAATATAAAGTTTATAGAGAGACCGGAAACATTTAATCCGGAAGTATGTGAGGAAGGATTATCAAAATTAATAAATAAGAGTAGAATATGTATATCGACAAAATCAAGATATGATTATATGGTAGGAAAATATATGGAAATACCTGCAAGTGGCGGATTAATAGTAGGTGATATACCAAAAGATGGAGTAGAATTATTAAAAAATCGGATAGTAGAAGTGAATGAAAAAATGACAGATGAAGAAATAATAAAAATAATAGATGATGTTTTATTGAATTATGAACAATATTATGATAAAATAATGGAATTAAAGAATATAGTAGATAAAGATTATAATTTAGATAAATATATAACTAAATTAAAAGAAATTATTTTTAATAATTAAATAACATTCAAGAATTTTAATAATTAAATAACATTCAAGAATTTTAATAATTAAATAACATTCAAGAATTTTAATAATTAAATAACATTCAAGAATTTTAATAATTCTTGTGCTCTTTTATCACAATTTTCATTTTGGATAGTAATATTGCTAGCTTTAATTCTATCAATATTAAGAGTTAATAATTTTTTAATATTTATAACATAATCATCGACGGAGGCGATATTATCTAAAAGAATACCATTATTAGCATTATCAACAAGGAAACTATTATTAATATTTCTTTCACAAACGACAGGTAAGCCGGCGGAACAGTATTCTAATAATTTAGCATTACCGGCGAGAGATTTTTTATTTTCAGGTCTAGAACTAGAGAAATCGATACCACAATCAGCGAAACAGAGATAATTATATATTTCAGAGTGATTAAAAGGATAATGAATAAAGACATTTTTATTATCAGAAAAGACTTTATTTCTCAATTCAATTAAGTGATTAATATTTCTGGCAGAATATCTGGTTAAAGTATTTTCGCCACTAATAACAAATGAACCTGGGAAAATGTGTAATTCGAAATCATCTAAATTTTTCATGATATCAGATAATATATTAGCAATTTTTCCACCATCAGTTTTAATTCTTCCGACATAGACAATTATTTTTTTTTTAACATTCATTTCATTTAATATTTCAATATTATCGCTATTATCATCATAATATTTAGGATAAATACCATCACCAGGTTTAAAAATATTTAATTTTTTAGTATTTCTACATCTAGAATGAAAAACATCATATGGATTTAGTAAATTATTAAAATTAATTTGATTATTTAAAACAGCCATATTTAAAGGAATTAGAATTTTTTTATTGAATCCTAATTTAACACCTTCATCAACAAATTCAATATTTTGAACACAAATATAATCAATATTATTATTAATCCATTTAATAACACCATTAACAGAACCATTACAAGAAGTAATAGTGGAAATATATTTTCTTAAATCTTTATTAAGAGCCCAAAGAACACTATCAGATTTAATGATTATTTTAGCTTTATTAGAAGGAATAGTAATTTGTTTGAAGAATATTTTTTTTAGGTCGGTATAAGTTTCTAATTGATTAATTAATTCAGCTTCTCTGACAATAATAATAAAATCGCAAGATAATAAAAAATCTAAATTGGCTTCATTAATATTTATTAATTTTATATTATCTTTATTAGTTTCTGATTTTGATGTAGTTAAATAGTAAACATCCATATTATTATTTTTTAATCCTACACCTAAATTATATCCTTTATCTAAACTAAAATGTGTTATACTTGCATTATTAAAATCATTTAAATCACTTATTATTATAAATTTATTCATATTTATCATTATTATAAATATTTTTTATAAAAAATAATAATAATTAAAACGATTATATAAATATATAAACATAATAAATATAATAAATATATTATGATTGATTTTGTGTTAACAGCATGTAATAATAATGAAAAATATCTTAATTTATTACCATATATTATTAAAATATGGAAATTAAGATTTAATTTAGATGTTAAAATTATTTTGGTAAATAAAGAAATTCCGGAAAAATATAAAAATTACAAAGAGAATATAATATTATATGATAAATATGATGAAAAAATAAATACAGCATATATTGCCCAAATTATCAGAATATTTTATCCTGGATTATTCAAAGATAAAAATATATTAATAACAGATATGGATATAATGCCATGTAAAAAGAGTTATTTTATAAATGATAATATAAAAAATTATAATAAAAAAACATTTATAACATATACAGATAGATATATAAAAAATAATATGTTTGCGATATGTTATAATATGGCAAATTCTGATGTATGGTCTAAAATATTTAATATTAATAGTATAGAAGATGTGAATAATAAAATAAGATTATATTACAATGAAAAATATGATGGAAGTAAAAATTGCGAGGGTTGGTTTTCGGATCAACAGATATTATATAAATATTTGATGGAATATAAAAAAGGGGATAATAATTTTTTGAAAATATTGGAAGATAAAAAGTTAGGATATAATAGATTAGATAAATCACAGAAAGAGACAGAATATATATTAGCAAATAAAAAACTAATAATAGAAAATATAAAAAATGAATTATATTCTGATATTCATGTTTTCAGAAATTATCATAGACATATTAAATTTCTAGAAGAAATTATTAATGTTTTATGTTTGTAAATATTAAATATTAAAAATAAAAATTAAATATTAAAAATTAAATTATAATATTTTTTACATTTAATATTATTATTATAATCATGAAGAGGGATTAATGAAAACAGTAAAGATTTAGTAATAATTCGTAAATAATAAATATATTTATCATCATTATAGATTTCATTAAATCTATTTTCGAAATGTTTAATAATAGATTGTTTATATGTATTATTAATGGTTATACCTTCTAATATTTCGTCATAACCTTTTAAAGATTGATATAATTTTGCCCAATCATATAATTCGTCACCAAAAACAGTAATTTGATCGCCAATTTTGCCTCTCATATCAATAAATTTTATTTTACCGAATTGATTAATTAAGATATTAGTTAAAACGGGATCGCCATGAATAATACTTATTTTTCCGTCATTATTATTTTCATAATCTTTTAAAATTTTATATAAATCATCAAATATTTCTTTACTAGAATTATATTTTGAGTAATCATATTTATCATATCTTTCTTTAAGTTTATCAGCATATAAACCATAAATATTAATATTTTCTTTTTTATTAATATATTTATGATTATTATAAGTTTTATGGATTCTTAAAATGGAATTTATGATATTATCGAGTTGGACAGTAGTTAATTCTTGTTTTAGATACAATTTACTAACAGGAATACCATCAATTTTTTCCAAACTATAATATTTATATTCTTTATCATCATAATTGAACATGATAGGGAACATATCTTTTATTTCGATTAAATTATTATTTAGCATTTTATAATAATTTATTTCACCTTCTAAACTATTATCGGAACTTTTTTTATACAATTCAATACTTGAAACATTAATAGAATTAAATTCTCTAGGATCAATATTATTTCTGTAATAACCGGTTTCTTTTTCTAAATCATCGAAAGCACTAATAGCTAAATCATCAATATAATAATCAGCTTGTGGTTTTCCAAAATAAAGTTCATCAAAAGGGATATTAAATTTTTCGAGAGTATCAAAAGTAATTTTGCCAATATTGGCTAAAACTTTGCCAACATTACCATTTTGAGTTAGCATATTTCTGGCAGTATGAATTATAATAGTATGACCCATTTTTTTCAAATATCTCAAGAATTCTATATTTTTAATTAATGGTTCAACACTAGAATAATCATTTTTTATTTTTGGAAAAGAAACCAATGTTCCATCTAAATCAAAACAAAATCTTTGTTTTTTAATCATTTCTTTATTATTATATGAATTATATTTAGGATAATTATTACAAAAAATTCTTACATGTAAAGGAGTACCTAGACAAATATATTTATTAGTATCAACAATATTTATTGAAAAATTAATATTATTATTAATCATTTCTTTAATAACAGTACTAATATAATATTCATTTTTCATTTTGATATTATTATCCATAATATATTTACAAAATTGTTTTAATAAATTGACATTATTGAAACCATAAGCACCAGTATTAGCATATTTACTAATTTTATTTTTTTCTTGGATATCTAAAATATTATTATTATTATCAATTTTACAATAAGAATAAATATTTTCATTACTATTATCTTCAAAAACGAAAACTTTATTTTCACCATTCCATTTAGATATTATATCGGATAAATAAAAATTGTCTCCATCTAATGATAATATACTACCTTCATTAATATTTAATTTTGTTAAAGTGTATAATATGGTTTCGGCAGCTCCATCAGTATTTTTGTCTAATTCTAAAAAAAGAAAATTTAAATTAGGATATTGTTTTTTAAGTCTATCTTCAAAATTATATTTAGATAATTCATTGTTATAGGGTATAATAATATTGTTTATAGATGTAAAATTTAAATTGTCTAGAAGATAAAAAATGATAGGTTTTCCGAGAACATTAATAAGAGGTTTTGGTAATAAATAACCAGAATTTTTAAATCTAGAACCTAACCCACCTAATGGAATTATGATATTCATTATTATATTTAAATATTATAATTATTAATTAATATAAACTAATATATTATAAATAAAAAAGAGTAAAATTGGATAAATATTTTAAATAATCAATAATTTTTATTTCAGTTTTATCAACTTTTTTATTGATTTTTTCATGATTAATGATAATATTATTAGAATTATCAATATCTACAATTTTACATTCATAATATCCTTTATCCATAAATTTATATAATACAATATCATTTTTTAGCAAAATATTATTATCTATAATAGGTTTTATATCATTTATAATACAAATTTTATTTTTTATATTATGACATATTATGAATGATAAAAAATCAGAAATTATTTCATGATCTATTAAATTAATTTTAATATTAATAGTAGAATTATTGATTAAAAAAACATAATAATTATTATGAATTTTTATATTAATATCTTTAATTAATTTAACATTATTATCTGATATATTAATAGATATTTTATTGTAATTTTCTAATATATTATTTAAATTTGTGTTATTAAGGATAAAACCTTTATGAGTTAATTTATAAATTAAATTGTTGATAAATATTTTTATATTATTATTATGAATATCTATGTTTTCAAATAATAAATTATATTTAATATTTTTGAAATTAATATCGTGTCTTCCCATACATTTATAATAAGTATTTTTATCTCCTAACCACTCAACATTAAAATTACTTTTTTTAATATGATATTCATTTATAGTTTGTCCTTCTATTAATATATTTTCTGTTTGATAATCTTTTAATTTATTAAATATATTACACATATATTTCATAACTTCATAATTACCTCCAAAAAATTTATCATTTGTTATTAATTTGCTATGTGTTGCATATCTATCTTTTATTAAATATACTGTATTTTCTTTTATTTCTTTAATATTAATTTTATCTTCCCATAAAAAATCTATTCTAGCTCTAATAAATAGATCATATTTAATATTATTATTAATACTGTAATTTTCAGCCAATTCAAATGATTTTAATATTTTATAATACATCGAACAACAATTAAAACCATAATTTCTCTTTTTTTCATCATCAAATTTATTAATATTAATATTACTCAATTCAATAATTTTTTGTTCTTGATTATTGTCATATTTTTCAATAATAAAATCTTTAGGTTTTAAAATATCAAGAATTCTGGTAATATCGGTAGTATTATCACGCCATTTAAAATTATAATTGATATCATTATTTTCTTTTTTGAAATCCCACATATGAAGAAAAATATCAGGATTATCAAAAGAGTTAATTAAATATTTAATAGTTGAATAAATACAAGTATCAAAAGAACGAAGAGCACCTGAAAAACAGATAGCTACTTTCATAATATAATTATTCTATAATATTTATATTTTTATTAAACATATCAATAAATTGTGTTGATTTTTTACCAGTGTCAGTAGTTTGAATTTCTGTTTTAATTAAGTCTATATATATTATTTTATTTTTGTATATTTCATTTTGTTGTATTTTTTTTATTATAGCAATATCACATGGATATTTTTTTCTTTCTAAAATTTTTAATATTTTATTTTTATTAATTGGATTTATTATATAAGCATACATTCCCATAATTCTATTATGATAACAGTAATCATCAAAAATTATTTTATAATCATCTATTAAACCACCTATATACATCATATCAAAATAACTAAATTTTATATTTTCTATTTTTTCTACAAAATTTACATCAAAAAACACATCATCTTCTAATATTATATTATATTCTTTATCATTTTCATTTATCATATTTATTACTTTTAAATGTGATAATAAACAAGCAAAATGACCGATAGTTTTAATTCTAGTTTTATTATTTAATTTTAAATTTTGATATTCTTGTTTTACAAATTCATTATTTTTATCAATTGCATCAATAAATTCATAATTATTAATATTATATTTTTGTAATATATTTGTTAATTTTATTTTTCGGTCTGTTCTGTATTCCAAATTTATTATATATATTTTATTGATTTTTATCTGTTTATCTCTTTTTATTTCTATTTTTCTTATATTTTTTATTTTTATTTTATTATCTTTATTATCTTTATTATTTATATTATCTTTATTATTTATATTATTATGATTATTATTAATAATAAAAGTATGATTAGGTTTTAAAAATAGAGAAAATAGAATTGTGTTATTTTTGAATGATTCGATAATATTGTAAGTTTTATTATTATGAATAATATTATAATGATTAGAGGAAGTATCAAAAAAGAAGTCAATATAATAAGGATTAGAGCGGTTATTAAATAATTTTAAACTGTTATGTTCCATATATTATTTATTTCTTTTAGTTTAATATATTTAATTTTATATTTTTTATAATAAAAATCTTTTTCATTATTTTTAATTTTATTATTTATTAACATATATTTTACAATTATTTCTTCAAAAGTCATTTCTAAATTATTATACATATTATTAAAAAAAATTAATATACAATTTTGATAATCATCGATATTAAAATTATCATTTATGTAATTCATATTTATTTTATCAATAAAATCATATTTTTCTTTTATAAATTCTATTTTACTAATATCTATATTTGTTTCCATTTTTGTTAATATTTCTGTAAATAAATCATAATATTTAATATTATAATAAATTTTGTATAATAAATATGCTATTTTGTAGTTATTATAAATTTTATTATGATTTAATATGATTAAAATTTGTGATAATATATCATTATAATTATATTTATTAATTATTTTGTAATTATTTATAAAATTTTTTAAATTTATATCATATATATCACCATCAACTGTTTTTATATATTGATATTCTATTATTAATTCTTCCACTTTTTTTTCCATAAATTTATATAGATTTATATTATATATTTATGAATCATTTAAACCCTAAACACTCATCTTTTCTTTCTATTATTTCTCAAATAGAAAATATTTCTAAAAAATCTAAATCTATTAATCCTATTATTAATCCTATTAAACAAAATCATAATAATCAAAATTTTATTTATTCCGATTCTGATTCTGATTTAGATTTACATTCCATACATAATAATAATAATAATAATAATAATAATAATGTATTATCTGATGATTTATTAAATACTGATTCATCTGTTGAATCTAATAATAGTATAATTAATAATAATTTTAATAATAATAACAATAATAATAACAATAATAATAACAATAATAATAACAATAATAATAATAATAATAATAATAATAATAATAATAAGAAAAATATAAAAGAGGAGGATACAGAGAAGGAGAAACCGCAGAGGAATAATATGGATGATATAAAGAGGATAGCGATAAAGGTGGAAGAGGAAGTATTAGAGAATGGGACGGTAGAGTATAATGAAAAGTATAATTTATTTGTGATAGATATAGAGAAGATAAAGAGATTATTTAATATGATAAAATATGAGGAGAGTAAATATATAGTATCATTAATATATAGAAATTATAGAGATAATAATATAAAAAATAAAGATAAATACAGCGGATGGTTGGAATTAATAAAAAATCGTGAAAGTGAGATAGCACCAGGAAATAAATATTTAAGATTGTATATAGATGTATTTGAGAATAAGGATAAATTTAGAAAAGAGATGAATAATTACGAGATAAGAGGAATAAAGAATAGATATATATTAGGAAGGAGTAATATGATGATAGATATTTTTGTGATAATAAAAAAAATAATATAGAATAAATAATATGATAAACGATGAACATTATAAGATAGATGTGATGATAGGATATATAATAATAATAGTATTGATATTATTATTATATTATATATAAATAAATAATATAATATAATATTAGAAAATAAATGAGTTGGGCGATAATAACACCGATTTTAACAGCACAAGTAACAAAAGACATAGTATTAACGACAGTATCAACAACAATAAATGCGACATCATCATTAATATCATATTTTATAAATACAAATAATGTAAATATATCAGTATTTAAGAATGAATTATTAGTAATGGATATAAATAATAATTTGAATATAATATCATCATTAATAAAGGATATAATACACAAACAATCAAAAATAGAGATGAGTGCTACAATATATTTAAAGAATAGGAATGAGGAAGATGACAATATAATATTAGCGGAACCGGTAAAGAAGGCGATATTTTCTACATATGAGATGATAGAGAAAATAAAATTAAATTTAGAAGAGATAAATAGAAAGATAAATGAGCATAATGAGAAATATTTTAGGAATTGGCGGAATTTAGATTTAACAGAAGAGATAAGAGTATTAAAGATGAATAATGATATATTTAAAAATAGATTAAATTTATTATTAAAGATAATAAAAATATATAATGTTAGTAAAAAAAATTGATAAAAAAAATATATAAATATAAAATAAAATATGATATAAATTAAACTAGAAATGGAAGAGATAATAAAAAAAAATGAAAAAGTATTAGTAATATTTGGTGAATTAATGGATGAAACGCAAAGTATTTATAAAAAAATAAAGTATAGATATCAAGGTGATATAGAATTTGTAAATTATACAATAAGAGAAAATAAAGAAATGTTTTATAGATATTATATAAGTAGTGTTCCATTATTTAGATTATATATAGAAGGTGAATTAAAATATGAAAAAAAGGGAAAAGAAGGTTTAGAAGAAATACAAAAAATTTTATTAAGTATGGAATAAATAATAATATAAAATAATAAAGTATTATTTATTTTATATAAAATGGATCAACATAAACAAATCATAAATTCACATAGATTTGTATTTATAAAGTTTTCTGCTAATTTCTGTAAACCTTGTAAATCTCCTCTATTATTACAAAAATATGAAAGTCTAAAAGAAAGATATTATGAAGATGTTAAATTTATAGAATATATTGCAGAAAATGATGAAGAAGTTTTTGATTATGAAAGAGTATCATCAGTACCAACATTTAAATTTTATATGGATGGAGAAGTAAAATATGAGAAAGTTGGATTAGAAGGATTAGCACAAATAACCGAATTAGTAAGAAATATTATTGAATTTTAAGTAAATTAAATAATAAAAAATAAAAAATTGAATTTATAAAAATAAATAAAAAAATAAAAAAATATTTTTACAAATATAATTATAATTTAGCAATTATAATTGACATTTTGTTGTTCGATATCACTGAAACCGTCTAATTGTTTACCGAGAGTAGGTACGAATATGAACCATTTATAATTAGTATTTTGTTGAAGATTTTTCCATAGAATGTCCATAGCCCAGTTAGTTTTAATTTCTTTAGGTTCCATATTTAATTTAAGACCATTTTTCATATTATTGATAGATAATTCATAAATATTATCTAATTTATCGGCGATATTTCTAGAGATGCCATAACCGGAGGTAGTTTGAACATTGACGACTTTATAAACATCTTTACATTGATTAAATTTATCAGTAAGAACATTAGTTTTATAGAAAGATCCATTAATATATATATCATCAGGAACGCCGAAATTGCCGGAGAGTAGTATGACATCCCAATTATTTTTGAAAGTATTAAAGAAGTTATTAATTTTAGCATTAATAATTTTTTCGGAAAGATTTTTAATTTTAGGTTTAGTATTAGAGTTAATGGTACTGATGTATTCTTTAATTTGCCAGTCATCTTCGAGGATGAGACAATTATTAAGAGATTTATTAGATAAAAATTTTTTGATAGCAATACGGTGACTCATAGCACAACCGATAGCACCGAATTCTTTAAAATAGACGGCATTAATTCGTTCAACTTTATTAAAATCGACATTAAGTTTTTTAAGTTCTGAATAAATGTGTTGTAATCTGTCTTTTCTATGTTCGAGATTTATTATATAAATTTTATCGAAATTGTTCATTACATAATTATAAAAATAAATTTTTATATAAAATAATAATAAAATAATAAATAAAATTATATAGTTTCAATATCACTATAAGAATCAATAATAGAGGAAATATTAGGATAGAAGAAATACCAATTAAAATTTTTGAAAACATCATTATAAACTACATCTGAACTATATAATCGTTGAATTTTTTTGAAAGTATTTTTAGTAATTTTTCTATTATATACAGATAAATTATCAATACCAGTTTTATATTTTTGTAATAAAAATTTGGCACAATCTTTATTATTTAGAGCATAAGCAGTAGCAGTAATCATATTATTATTAACTTTATATAATTGAGGGATATTAGTTTTTTGATAATTAATAATATTGGTGGTAATAGCACTATAAATGAAGAAGCCGTCATAATTATTTTTGTAATTATTAAGAAATAGGTTAATTTTTTGGTTAAAATCATCAATATTATTATATTTCCAGTCATCTTCTAAAATGACACAATTATTAATAGAATTATCATTAATAAAGTTATTAACACACAAATAATGACTTTGGATACAGCCATAAATACCGAAATTAGGAGTATAAACGGCATCAATAAATTGAATTTTATGATTATCAATATTAAGATTATGTAATAATTTAATGATACTATTTTTTCTATCAGTTCTATGTTTTAAATTTATAATATAAATTTTATCAAAATTATTCATTATAATTTATTATTATAATAAAATAAAATAAAATTATAATAAACTTTTTTTGAAGAGATAACTAATAAAATAGTTTCCATAAAGTAAATCATGTTCGGAAGAATTTAGGATCCAAATATAATCAGGATCATTCATAATTTCATAATTAGCGAGAAATATAAAGAAGGCATTATTTTCGTTCATTAATATAGTTTTATCTTTACTGAAATGATTTTTAGAATTTATCCAATTACCATTAATATCTCTGGAACCGTCATAAGAGACATCAAAATGAAAATAATTATAATTATTATTTTTCATTAAATCAGATAAACAAGACCAGATTACTTTTTTACCTAAATCGAAGTAATCATAACCATAATTTTTATTATTTAATATTTCATCTAATTTATTAGAAACACAAGAAATAAGAATTCCATTTTTTCTACTTGCCATAACACCATTAGAGGGGTTAGGATAACCAGATTTATGACATTTTAAGCCAGTACAACCGAAACCAACAAAATCATAATCAATTAATTTATTAAAAATTTCATCAGGTTTTTTTAATATGATAGTATCAGCATCAATCCAGAGACCGCCATATTTTTCAAGTAATTTAATACGATAATAATCAACTTTTTGAGCAATATGAAGTTTATCGAGATCATTTCTAATATTAGGTAAATACAAGTTAATATTATTGTTATTAAGGATAATAAAGTTATAATTAATAAAATGTTTTTTCATAGTTTGAAAACATAAATTAATATGTGGTGGAGTTTTTCTTGTTTTTATATTTTCCCAATAAGTAAATATATATTTTTTATTATTATTATTATTATTATTATTATTATTATTATTATTATTATTATTATTAT
>VFQS010000565.1_pt1 | contig 39841 bp, 34 predicted proteins | sample 3512361 | NCBI WGS metagenome assembly VFQS01 (sample SAMN10412375, study PRJNA504923) | tailings metagenome | isolation source: Relicate 1 Philex TSF3 active mining | place: Philippines
TACTAGACCTTGATGTTCAATTATTTCTTCGCGTAGAACCGTTCGAGAGATGTAATCATAACTCAAAGGTGTCATTGGTGGTCCTATTTGTACCGGTGCAGAGCGCGATAGCAAAAATAATTTTGCTTCAGTGGCGCTTTTTGATGCGACGATTGGTCGATGCATGTCAGATATACTGGATTCTGTCTTCTCAATTAAGCTATCTAGCTTTTCTGGAGTAATTTTTTTTGCATTTAATTCTTCTTTATAAGACTGATAAAGACTTTTTTCGTAATCTACGTGGAAACCCATGGTATTTGCTATTACATAATCGTAAACTGAGTATAGCATGTGGCCAAGCGGAGTTTCTTTATCTGCAGTGCCTGCAATCCAAGCAGCACCAATTACTGCTGCAATAATCTCCCATGAACCTGGAGCTGGTGTCGATATAAGAATTTCCGCATTCTTTAAGGCAGGTGCATGAGTAATTATCTCGCCATTTAGAACCAAATGAGTAGTTAATGCGAGTGATCGCTGAAAACCCGCCATCGCTCGAGCTGCATCATAAAATTCCAAAACGTGGTTATCAGCTATGTTGCCTTCAAACTTGAGTTTAATATCCGTCACTAAATATCTCCCCCATCTGATTTACGGTGACAGTGCACTGAATAGGAGTTGAGTGCTCTGCCACCGGAACCGCGCCGAGCGCCTAACGTAATTTCATCAATCGACATGCCAATTGCTGTTCGCCCCAGCGGGTTGCAAATGTTTCTGATACTTCGAACCAGCTACCGTCGTTACCGGCACCATGATTGGCGCCCATGCAAGAACATTGGCATTCATGTCCGGTGGCGTTCATACAGGCCGGTGCACACTTCTCTTGCTCTCGATATGGCTGAATGACGTATAGCTTGCCGTATTTTTTTACCGCTCTTTGCACAAAGTCGTTGAACCAAGATTTCGGGATTTCCCAATATTTGTCTCTTGCAATCCAAGTCGGAGAATTACGTTGTCCATTTCGTAGCCAAGTTCGGTTATTATCAGAAAACGGCAATCTGACACGCGGACACTGCCCTTTCCCGCCGCGCCGAATTACGACAGGAATTCGCGGTTGGTTCCATATTATTCTAAGCTGCTCTTCATCCGGACTCATATCGATCTACCTTCAGTGAGAAGGTAGCAACGATCACAGATTGGCCCAAGTACGAGCGGCTCGTATACGAACCGTTCGTATACTCAGGCGCTCACAATTTACGGTGACACTCACCATATACCCCAAATATTAACCGCGCCGCGCCGGGGATACGCAATGGCATGTCGCCGTTTTTCTCCCCGAAAAAACAACTTTCCTACATGGTCCGCTTTATGTTTCAGTTGCGGACATGACAGATGCACCGCCGCCCAATCCAAGCCCCGCCCCAAACCCCGCCCCAAACCCTGACGCTGGTTCCGACGCTGGTTCCGATGCGGATTTTGACGATCTGTTGGCCTTCACCCCTGTGCCGATGCAGCGCCGCCGTGCCGATGGGTGGAGCGCGGAGCGGCAGCGGCGTTTTATCACCGCTTTGTCGGTCATGGGGGCGGTTGGCCCGGCGGCGCGGGCGGTGGGCATGGGGCGGGCTTCGGCCTATCGCTTGCGCGAACGGGCAGGGGCGGCTGGCTTTGCCGAGGCGTGGGACATTGCGATTGCCTGTGGCGCGGACCTGCAATTTCACACCGCGCTGGATCAGGCGATTAACGGCGTCACCACGGTGCGCGTGATGCGCGGCGGGACGGTTGAGGTTGTGAACGCGCCCGACCGCAAAGTTTTGAACGCGGCGTTATTGTCCAAGACCCGCCTGTCCGCGGCGCTTTCGGCGCAGGCGCAGGCGGTTAAAGCGACAAGGGAGACATAAAAAATGCGTGGCGCGGTTGCTTTTGTCGCTTTTGGCGTGCGCCATATTGCGATGGCTTTATATACCAAGGCCATGGATTTTCGGCATCATGGCCATCAACCCCATAAGGATTTACATATCATGCGGCGCATGTCCTCGTTTTTCATCCTCGCCGCCGCGGCGGTCACCCCCGCCGCTGCCTTTGCCCAGCCTGCGCCAGTGGATATCGCCGCCGCGCGCGCCGCATTGACGGGGACATGGTCGGGGAAGCTGGAATATCTGGATTACACCGCCAAAAAATGGTTCGGCCTTCCGGTCAGCACGCAGATTGAGGATCAGGGCGACGGCGCGACCATCATCCGCAAGTCCGACTTTGACGATGGTCCAAAGGTCGGGAATGTGCGGATTACCACGATCGAGCTGCTGGATCCGGCGGCGGCTACGGTGACCGCGGGGACATATCGCAAGGGCCGCAGCGTCGATATATTTACCTATGCGGTGCGATTTGACGGCACGCCCGCCGATGCGACGCATTGGACGATGGTTGAAGAGGCGCTGGGGAAGGATGATAACCGCCCCGCAATGCTGCGCCTGACGACCACGCGCGATGGCGACAGCATCGAAACATTAAAGCAGATTGATTTTCAGGATGATGATAAGGCCGAATGGATCACCCGCAACCGCACGCGGCTGTCGCGAATTGGTGGTTGAGCAATGGCCCAAAGAGGTTGAACCATCATGACGAAGCCGAAAAATCCCAGCTGGTTTGACATTTCCATGGATGCCTTCGCGCTCGCGGCGGAATCCAACATGGTGATTGCCGCGCGCTTGGGCAGTCTGGCGCTCGGCGGGCCAAATGCGGTGCGTGAGGCGGAGCGGATGGTGAGCGAAAAACTCGCGGCGAACATGACGCTTGGCGCGGACCTGATGACCGGCAAGCACGGGCTGACCCCCGAAAGCATGGTCAGCGGCAGTATCGACCATTATGCCAAACATGTGACCGCGAACCGCAAACGGCTTTTGGGCTAAAGCGGGCGGCTGAACATGGGCGGAAAATGGCGGTGAAGAAGGGGAAAAGCGGGATTCGACCTTGTTATTTGCTAATAGCGTAAATTAGGCGTATAACCCCATCACGCTATCGTCGACCGCGACGGAATTTGAGGCGCGTATCTGATGAAATAAGCGGAGCGTGCAACGTTTTTCCCAACACGACTTGGCTACCCACTTGGCGCTGTTGCCCGGTGGTCACCTGTTTCGTGAAAGGAACATATTATGCCTACTGGCACCGTAAAATTCTTCAATGCCGATAAAGGCTATGGCTTTATTGCACCCGATGGTGGTGGCGATGACAGCTTCGTGCACATCTCGGCTGTTCAAGCTGCTGGCATGCACTCGCTCGATAAAGAGCAGCGCGTAAATTTCGAAGTCGAAATTGGCCGCAACGGTAAAGCTTCGGCTGTAAATCTTTCAGCTGCTGATTAATCAGCACTAAGGTTTAAAAAAAAGGGCTGCCGAAAGGCGGCCCTTTTTTTGTGCGCGGCGATTAACGTTTCCGGACAAACTCCGCGCGCAACACGAGGCCCTTGATGCCGTCAAACCGACAGTCAATCTCCTGCGCATCACCAGTCAATCGGATGGATTTGATGAGCGTTCCGCGCTTCAATGTCTGGCCCGCACCCTTTACGGTCAGGTCCTTGATCAACGTAACCTGATCGCCGTCCGCCAGAATATTCCCCACCGCGTCACGGACCTCAACTGCGCCGTCCTGTTCGGATTTGGCATTGGCTTCCGCCGCGCTCATCCATTCGCCAGATGCCTCGTCATAAACATATTCGTCGCCAGTTCCGTCCGTCATCATGCAATCCCCGTTTTAATATTCCCACGCCCTAGCGCCATTTCCGCGCGCGCGAAAGCCAGTTGCAATTTGCAACGATGTCAGTAAGATTTTTCCCGATAGAGTGGAGAGTGATATGGCGCAGGCTGAAACGGTTGTAGATGTATTGATTGTAGGCGCCGGTTTATCCGGCATTGGCGCGGCGGCGCATCTGACCATGCAATGCCCCAATAAAAGCTATGCGATTGTCGAGCAGCGCGCTGACATGGGCGGCACTTGGGACCTTTTCCGGTACCCCGGCATCCGGTCTGACTCGGACATGCATACCTTGGGCTACCGCTTCAAACCATGGCTGCATGAAAAAACCATCGCTGACGGCCCGTCGATTCACGAATATGTGCACGAAACGGCTGATGAATATGGCATCACGCCGCATATCCACTTTGGGCACAAGGTTGTCTCGGCAAATTGGTCCAGCCCCGATGCACGCTGGCATGTAACCGCCAAGGCGGTCGATGGCGGTGAGGAACGGCGCTTTGCCGTGCGCTTCCTGTTCATGTGCGCCGGTTATTATGACTATGATCAGGGTTATAAGCCCGATTTCCCGGGCGAAGCCGACTTTGGCGGCCAGATCGTTCACCCGCAGCATTGGCCCGAGGGGCTGGACTATAGCGGTAAGAAGGTAACGGTTATCGGTTCCGGCGCGACCGCAGTGACGATTGTGCCGGTAATGGCACAACAGGGTGCGCAGGTGACGATGCTGCAGCGTTCGCCGACCTATATGGTCTCGCGTCCTGCGATTGACCCCTTCTCCAAATTTGTCCGCAAAATCTTGCCGGAAAAGATCGCTTATGCGCTCACGCGCTGGCGCAATATCAACATGCAGCGGTTCATTTATTGGTATGCCCGCAGTAACCCGATGAAGATGGGTGAAAAGCTGGTTAGCAAGGCGCGCGAAGCGCTGCCGGCCTCAGTGGATATCGATACACATTTCGTCCCCAAATATGGCCCATGGGAACAGCGTCTGTGTCTGATCCCAGACAGTGACATGTTCACCGCCATAAGCGAGGGCAAGGCCGCGGTGGTGACGGACCATATCGACCATTTCACCAAGACGGGCATTCAGCTGAAGTCCGGTAAGCATATTGAATCCGATATCATCATCACTGCGACCGGTCTGAACCTTGTCACGATGGGCAAGACGGCGATCAGCGTGGACGGTGAAGCCGTCAATTTTGGCGAGCATTTCAATTATAAGGGCGTGATGTTCAATGACATTCCGAACTTTGCCAGCGTCTTTGGTTACATCAACGCATCATGGACGCTGAAGACCGATATCGTTGCCGATTATGTCTGCCGCTTGTTGTGGAAAATGGATGACAAAAACGCGCTTGTGGCAACGCCGCATCTTGATGATCCGGATATGCCCAAGCTGCCCTTTGTGACGGATTTTAGCTCAGGCTATTTCGCACGCAGTTTTGACAAGCTGCCCAAGAATGGGGACCGCCATCCATGGCGCGTGCTGCAAAATTACACCGCTGAAAAGAAAATCCTGACCCAAGATCCTGTGGACGACGGCGTCATGGTTTTTTCGGCACCGCATTTCGCAGCCTCCCATAACGAGAATGCGGAAACGCTGATCGCAGCCGAGTAACTACCCGAAGGTGGGGCCTAAATCAGCCCTCCCTATTGCGAACCGTCGCGGCAACGCGGCGGGTTTCAATGGTGGCCTCTGGCGCGATGATATGTGTGCGGTTGCGAACCACCCAAATAAGTGAAGCAAGCCCGGCCAGTGCAGCAAACGCAACCGCCATCAGCGCGTAGCTGGTGTAGCGGTTCATATCTTGCGTGTGCGTCACAATTTCGGGCGCTTTGTCGGTGGTCGTGACATCCCAATATTCGATCATTGGCTTGTTGCGGTACCGGACCACGCGCACTTCGGATATAATCCATATTTTGCCATGCTGAGCAGCGAACGTCAGATAAGCCCCAGACCCTTGACGCTGTTGAATGGCGGGAGCCAGTCGTGGCGCGTCCTTCAAAATCCCCGACATTTCGGCAAACTGCACGCGGCTATCGTCAATGAAGCCCGGGGCGACATATTTTTCGGCCGCCTTTTGGTCTCCGCGCCGCACAGCCTCATAAAAAGGCTTCACGATTGCAGTAATTTCCTCGGGCAGCGGCGGGCGCGTGTCGGTTGAGCGGTTGCAAGCCGATAAGCTGAATGCTGCGATAGACATAATGAACAAAAGAAAAATACGTGACATTTCTGAATTATCTCCCGTTCCCCGCCTATTGCCGCTATCGCAGCCATTATGCGTTATGATGATCTGATCCAACCTGACAACGGCCAACCGGCCACACCTATCCACATAGTCGATAAAAATGGCTTTGTGTCATGGCTTGCTGCGCAACCCGACCCTGTCCGCACGGCCGTAAAAGCACAGAAGTTTGAAGGCTGGGGGATGGGCTGTCGTCGTAGGCGTCGCCGATGCCGCCGCGCTTGGGGTTTGGAACCTGGCCAAGCTATCGGACATTCTGCCCGAGGGAAGTTATCGGTTGTTGGATGCCGACGCAGGTGAAGCGATGCTTGGGTGGGTACTTGGTCAGTACCGATATCATGAATATCTCAGCGAGCCGAAAGTAACCGGCGCGCGCGTGCTGCTCGTGCGTGAACCCGGCAAGATCCAAAATATCGTGCTTCAGGCGCGCGCCACGGCGCTGGTTCGCGATCTGGTCAACCGTCCGGCTAGTGACCTTGGTCCCGATGCGCTTGAGGCCGAGGCTAAGCGCATCGCCAAGGCGCATAAGGCAGATGTGACAGTGACAGCAGGCGAAGCGTTGGAAGCGGGCTTCCCGCTCATCCATGCTGTCGGCAAAGCAGCGGCGCGCGAACATGCCCCGCGGTTGATTGAGCTGGAATGGGGTGACCCACGCCACCCACGCATCGCGATTGTGGGCAAAGGCATAACGTTCGACAGCGGTGGTCTTGATATCAAACCGGCGAGCGGCATGCGCCTGATGAAGAAGGATATGGGCGGCGCTGCCCATGCGCTTGCGCTGGCCGAGCTTATCATGGCCGCGCATTTGCCAGTACGCTTGCATATGCTCGTGGCTGCTGCCGAAAACAGCATATCGGGCAATGCTATGCGGCCGGGCGATATCGTTAAAAGCCGCAAGGGCATTACGGTTGAAATCGACAATACCGATGCGGAAGGACGCCTTGTGCTTGCCGACGCGTTGACCAAAGCGGTTGAGGATACGCCCGAACTTATCATCGATTTCGCGACGCTGACCGGCGCGGCGCGCGTTGCCTTGGGGCCTGATTTGCCGGCAATGTTCAGTAATGATGATGAAACAGCAGACGCCTTAATCGCAGCGTCAAAGGCGCAGGCGGACCCGCTGTGGCGGATGCCATTATGGGCACCGTATATGGAGCTTTTGGATAGCGATATCGCGGACATGACAAACAGCGGCGGGGCTTTCGCTGGTTCCGTGACCGCAGCGTTGTTTATGCAGAAATTCGTTCCTGATGATGTGCCTTGGGTGCATCTGGACACCTTTGCGTGGCGACCCACGAATAAGCCTGGCCGACCAAAGGGCGGCGAAGCCCTTGGATTACGCGCCGTCTTCGGCTATCTGGCCGACAAATATCCGGCACGTTAGAGTGCCGAACATGTTATATCTTCGGGGGCGTAAGTAGTTGGCAGACGGACACATGGGGGCGGGGAAGCGGCCCATATATACATTGAGTGGGCACAGCCTCATCGGAGACAAGCGCACAACGCCCATTCGCGGGGATCTTGCCGACATCAGTCTGGCCGGAAAGCTGTTCGCGCCGCATTACGCCGTGCCGATGCTGCGCACGGGCATTGCGCCCGTGACCGAAATTCATGCCGAGGCGCATGCCACATCGATGCCCGTTAGCGCGTTAATGCATGGTGAGGAGTTCGCCGTGCTTGATGTCGCGGGCGAATGGGCGTGGGGATATTGCCTGCACGACAATTATCTGGGTTATGTGCGCTTTGCCGAGCTTGGCGATGATTTTGACGCCACGCATATCGTCAGCGCACCTGCGGCATTGCTGGTTTCTGCACCATCGACCAAGGCGCAGGTGCTGGCGCGTTACCCCATGGGTGCGCAATTGCTGTGCGGTAGCCCAAGCGAATGCGGCAACTATCTGGCCTGCGAAAATGGCTTTGTGCCATTCGCCCATTTGTCCGAAATCGGACGCGTTGCTGCATCACCCGCAGATTTGGCAGAGCAGCTGATCGGTACGCCCTATAGCTGGGGTGGACGCAGCGGGGACGCCATTGATTGCTCGGGCCTTGTGCAATTGGTGTTCGGAATGAAGGGGCATATGCCCCCACGCGATGCCGATATGCAGCAGGCAGAATTTGGTGAAGAATTGGCCGAGGGCGAAGCGTTGCAGCGCGGCGATCTGGTGTTCTTCCCCGGCCATGTTGGTATCATGGCCGATGCCGAAAACATCATCCACGCCAATGGCACCGCGATGGCGGTCAGCGTTGAACCACTGGCAGATGCGGCGGCACGCTTTGCCGCGCATGATGAGGCGATTGTGGCGCGTAAGCGGGTAAGATGACCAAATCGATCTTCATTGACGGCGCATCGGGCACCACCGGCCTTGAAATCGCGGACCGGCTCGCTGGCCGCGCGGAATTTACGCTCATCACGCTCGATGATGACAAACGTAAGGACCCCGCTGCAAAACGCGAGGCATTGAACGACGCTGACTTCGTCATCCTGTGCTTGCCCGACGATGCCGCAAAAGAGGCGGTGGCAATGACGACGTCAGGCCACACGCGTATCATCGACGCATCGACCGCGCATCGTGTGAACCCGAACTGGGCCTATGGCTTCCCTGAATATCGCACCGGGCAGCATGAACGGATTGCCAATGCGCGCCTTGTCAGCAACCCCGGTTGCTACCCCACCGGCTTTTTGGGGCTGGTCGCACCCTTGGTCGCGGCCGGATTGATCCCCGCAGACTGGCCCTACAGTGTCAACGCGGTGTCGGGCTATTCGGGCGGCGGCAAAGCATTGATTGAACGGTTCGAAGGCGGCGACGGCGCAGATATCGGCTTTCGCACCTATGGCCTTGATCTGAACCACAAGCATGTCGCCGAAATGCAGCAACATGCAGGGCTCGGTCTCGCGCCGATATTCTCACCCGCCGTGGTGCGCGCATTCCGTGGCATGGTGGTCGAAGTGCCGTTGCCCATCTCGGTCATGCCCGGCAGCGATGACCCTGACGAAATGCGCGCTGCGCTGGCGGAGCATTATGCCAATTCGCCCGTCGTCAAAGTGCACAATGACGCGCCGCCAGCGGAACTGCTGATCCGCGCCGACCAAGCACCGTCCGACAGGCTTGATCTCTACGTCCTCGGCTCACCTGACGGCGCGCAAGTCCGGTTGCTGGCATTGCTCGACAATCTCGGCAAAGGCGCCAGCGGGGCAGCGGTGCAGAACCTGAACATCATGGCCGGATTGGACGAGACGATTGGGTTGCGGTTGTAAGTCTGACAACGCGCAACAAGTAAGATGCTGAAACGCGTTCAGCATGACGTGGTAGAGACCTCAATAAGGCGGCTGATGCCACCCCTTCGGGCTGCTCGTGAATATTTCGCAGCCGTCTTCGGTGATACCGATGCTGTGTTCGAACTGCGCGCTCAATGAACGGTCGCGCGTGACGGCCGTCCAGCCATCGTCGAGGACTTTGCCTGCTGCCTTGCCGATGTTGATCATCGGTTCGATCGTGAAGATCATGCCCGGACGCAGCTCTGGCCCAGTGCCGGGGCGGCCGACATGGACGATTTCGGGGGCATCGTGGAATAATTGGCCAAGGCCATGGCCGCAGAAATCGCGCACGACGCCATAGCGGTGCTTTTCGGCGTGGGTCTGGATCGCATGGCCAATGTCGCCGACGCGGTTGCCGGGCTTGGCGGCTTCGATGCCGAGCATCAGGCATTCATAGGTCACATCGACCAAGCGTTTTGCCTTTACCGGCACATCGCCGACAAGGAACATACGGCTGGTGTCGCCATGCCAGCCATTTAATTGCGGCGTGACGTCGATGTTGACGATGTCACCATCCTTTAGCTTCTTGTCCGACGGAATGCCGTGGCAAATGACATGGTTGATCGAAATGCAGCAGCTGTGCGTGTAACCGCGATAGCCCAAGGTTGCCGGCACCGCGCCGCCGCGTATCGTCATCTCGCGGACGATATCGTCCAGTTCCTCGGTGCTGACCCCCGGCACGACATGCGGCACTAATGCATCAAGGATTTCGGCAGCAAGGCGGCCGGCCTTGCGCATGCCTTCGAAGCCTTCGGCCCCGTGTAATTTGATGACCCCGTCGCGGGCCTGCATCGCCTCTTCGGGCGTAACGCGTACATATTGTTCCATGAAGGCGATATAAGGCAATAATCCGCACTTTGCGAGGGGGTGAATTATGCTATCGCGTCTTCATGACAGATTCCCGCATATATACCGCAGCGCTTGTAATCATCGGCGACGAGATCCTCTCTGGCCGAACACAGGACAAAAACGTTAGCCAGATTGCCCTTTGGCTCAATATTCAAGGCATTCGCTTACGCGAAGTGCGTGTGGTGGCCGATGATATGGATGCCATTATAGAGGCGGTGAACATCTTGCGGGCACGCAACGACTATCTGTTTACCACCGGCGGTATTGGCCCGACGCATGATGACATTACGGTTGACGCGATCGCAGCTGCGCTCGGCGTCGATGTTGTTATTCATCCAGAGGCAAGCGCCGTCCTGCATGCTTATTATGAAACGCGCGGCGGCATTAACCCGGGCCGCCTGCGCATGGCGCGCGTGCCCGATGGCGCGGATCTTATCCCCAACAAGATGTCGGGCGCGCCCGGTATTCGCCATGGCAACATCTTCATCATGGCTGGCGTGCCGCATATCACCGCCGGTATGCTGGATGCCCTGACCGGTAGTTTGGAGGGTGGTGCGCCCTTGTTGTCACAACAAATCGGTTGCTGGGTGGCCGAAAGCGAAGTTGCCAAATTGTTGGGCGACACCGAAAAGCAGCATGAAGGCTGTCAGATCGGCAGCTACCCATTTTTCCGCGAAGGCAAGGTCGGAGCGAACTTCGTTGTCCGCACAACCGATGCGCATAAGCTTGCGGAATGCATCGAGGCGCTGAAACTTGGTTTGCGCGGTTTAGGCTATGATACTGTCGACGGTGGAATTTAAGCGCAGGTTCGTCAGCGCGTTCATGTGCAGTCAAGCCTTCGTTCCGTTATGGGGATTGTAATGCGCAAATTCACTCAATCGCTCGCTTTCGCAGCCCTGCTGCTCTCCACCGCTGCATACGCACAAAATGTGGCGCCCGCCGCAACGGTCGCGGCAAAGGCGGCCAAAGTTCCGTGGCTGTACGAAGGCAGCGACGTACCTGTTGACGACAGCTGGACCTTTGGCGTTTTGCCCAATGGGCTGCGTTATGCGGTGAAGAAAAATGATGTGCCCGCGGGGCAGGTGTCGATCCGCGTGCGGATCGATGCAGGCGCGTTGCACGAAAATAATGACGAGCAAGGTTTTGCGCATCTGATCGAGCATTTGTCCTTCCGTGGATCAACTTTCGTGCCCGATGGCGAGGCCAAGCGTATTTGGCAAAGGTTTGGCGTCACCTTTGGAAGTGACAGCAATGCGCAGACGACCCCGACGCAGACGGTCTACAAGCTCGACCTGCCCAATGCGACGCCCGAAAAGCTGGACGAGTCGGTCAAAATCATTTCGGGCATGATCCGCAATCCGCGTATCTCGCCCAGTGCCTTGAACGCCGAACGCGCCATTGTCCTTGCGGAGCTACGCGAAAATAGCGGTGCGCAAATGGTCTATAGCGATGCCCTGCGTCAGCACGCATTTCAGGGGCAGCGGCTGGCAAACCGGTCGACGATCGGCACGCCTGAAACATTGCAGGCGTCCGACGCCTTACGTCTGAGCGCATTTCATGACCGCTGGTATCGGCCCGAAAATGCAGTTGTCGTCATGGCCGGCGATATGGAACCCGCGCAGCTCGCCAATTTGGTGCAGAAATATTTCAACGACTGGAAAGGGAAGGGCGCCCGCGCGCCTGAGCCTGCCTTTGGCGACCCAACACCGCAGGGTACCCCTACGCGCGTGCTGATTGAGCCAACATTGCCCACCACCGTCAGCATTGCTTACTTGCGCCCTTGGCGGAAAGTTAACGATACGATTGCGTATAATGAGCAGTTGTTGATTGACGCCCTTGCGCTTCAGATCATCAACCGCAGGCTTGAGGTGCAAGCGCGCAGTGGCGGCAATTATCTGTTCGCTGAAATCGCACAGGAAGATATTTCGCGCACCGCAGACGCGACTTTGGTGTCGATCACCCCCGTTGGCGACAAATGGGAAGCGGCAACGCGCGACGTCCGCGCCATCATCGCCGACGCCATTGCCACGCCACCATCGGTTGCAGATATCGAGCGTGAGAGAACGCTTTTTGGAAATGCGTTGCGTACAATGCTCGACAGCTATCCGTTTGAAGCTGCCGCGAAGCAAGCGGATGATATCGTCAATGCCGTGGATATTCGGGAAACGGTAGCCGCGCCCAAAACGGTCGTTCAGGTGTTTGAGGGCATGAAGGACAAGTTTACGCCGCAGCGGCTGCTGGCGTCGACCCAAAAGCTTTTCATGGCCGATGCGACACGGTTGATGCTGTCGTCACCCGCGCCGATCGCGGACGCAGACAATCGTGCGGTTGCCGCATTGAACGCCGTCGTATCGGCAAATACGACTGCGCGTTTATCCGATAATACCCTTGGCTTTGCCGCGTTGCCCAAGCTTGGCGCGCCCGGCAAGTTGGTGAGCGAGGAAACAATCTCGCGCTTGCAGATGACCCGGCTTGAACTGTCCAACGGCGTGCGGGCATTGCTGTATCCGAACAAGGCCGAAAGCGGCCAGATTCGCGTGCTCGTCCGTTTTGGTCGCGGTTACCAAGCCGTTACCCCTGACAATGGCAGCTTGCTGTGGGCTGGGCCGATTGTTTTGCCGGAAAATGGCATTGGCAAACTCAAGCGCACGGAAATTGACCAGATGGTCAATGGGCGGCGCATTGAACTCAACTTCTCCATTGATGATGATGCATTCCAATTTGGTGCAAATACGCGGCCTGACGACCTTGCGGATCAGTTGACGTTAATCGCCACAAAGATCGAGCATCCCGGTTGGGACCCGGCGCCGGTTGAACGGGCAAAGGCGCTCGCGACGTCGGGTTATGCGAGTTTCGAAATGTCGGCGACCTCCGTGTTGCAGCGTGATTTGGAATATCTGCTGCGTAACAACGATCCACGCTGGAAAGCCGCGGCACCGGAGGATGTTGCGAAAGTCGATGCCGCAAAGTTCGAAGCATATTGGACGCCACTGATGGCGCAGGGACCCATTGAGGTTCTTCTCTTTGGAGATTTCGACAAGGCAGCGGCGGTTGCGGCATTGGAAAAAAGCTTTGGTGCTTTGTCGCTGCGCGTGCCTATGCCCGTAGCGGCAGCGGCGCGCGATGTCCGTTTCCCAGCGCCGACCGCGACCCCCATAAGGCTGACGCATCGCGGCGCGGGTGATCAGGCGGCGGCGGTGATGGCATGGCCCACCGGCGGCGGAATTGCTGGCATCCGCGAAGGACGGCAGCTGGAAACATTAGCCTCGATTTTCCGTGACCGGTTGTTTGAGAAATTCCGTGCGGAGCAGGCCGCAAGCTACAGTCCCGACATGGCGGCCAATTGGCCCGTCAATTTCAACAGCGGTGGGTATTTGATGGCCTATACGCAGGTCAAGCCAACCGACGTTGACCGCTTTTTTGCATTCGCGGATTCGGTTGCAGCGGATTTAATCGCTCATCCGGTAAGCGCCGATGAACTGCAGCGTGCGGTTGAGCCGACCAAGCAAGCCATTGAGCGCGCTGCGTCAGGCAACACATTTTGGCTCAACCAGCTTAAGGGGTCGACATATGAACCCGAGCGGTTCGCGGCATTGGGGACGCTTTACAGTGATTATAACAGCGTGACGCCCGAGATCTTGCAAGCACTGGCAAAGCGCTATTTCGTCAAGGACAAGGCGTGGAAACTTGTGGTCGCACCGCAGCCTGCAAATGCAGACGCTGCAAGCTCGCGCTGACGCTGCTTTTGTCCTTACAATCCGCTTAGGCGGACAGCGTCAAAGCACATATTTCGACAAGTCAGTGTCTTTTGCGATGCCCGATAGCTGCTTGTGCACATAGTCCGCGTCGATCAGTATTACCTCACCCTTGCGGTCTTCGGCATCGAAGCTGATATCTTCCAACAGCTTTTCCATAACCGTTTGCAGCCGCCGTGCGCCGATATTCTCAACGGTTGAATTCACGTCCACCGCAATGCGCGCGATGGCATCAATCGCATCGTCGCTAAATTCGAGCGTGACCTCTTCAGTCGCCAGTAACGCCGTATATTGCTGCGGCAGATTGGCACGGGTTTCGGAGAGGATACGGACGAAATCGGCATGCTCCAATGCGCGCAGTTCAACACGGATGGGCAGACGACCCTGCAGTTCAGGCAGCATGTCGCTAGGCTTTGAAACGTGGAATGCGCCTGATGCGATGAACAGCACATGGTCGGTTTTCATAGGGCCATATTTGGTCGCCACTGTCGTGCCTTCGATCAGCGGCAGCAGATCGCGTTGGACGCCTTCACGGCTGACTGAACCGCCGCGCACGTCCGACACGGCAATCTTGTCGATCTCGTCGAGGAATACGATACCATTGGCTTCCGCATCGGCCAAAGCTGCGCGGTTGACGTCATCTTGGTCAAGACGCTTTTCGGATTCTTCCTCGACCAGCTTGTTCCACGCGTCGGGGACCTTCATTTTGCGGCGTTTCAGATTGTCTTTGCCAAAGGCTTTGCCCATCATCTCGCCAAGGTTGATCATGCCGACATTGCCGCCCAGGCCGGGAATTTCCATCGGCGTGGTTGGGCTATCAGATACTTCAATCTCGATTTCGACATCGTCCATGTGGCGATCACGAATGCGCTGGCGAAATGCCTCGCGCGTGGCTTCGCTGGCGGTATCGCCCGCCAATGGCTTCAATATTCGTTCCATCGCTGCGGCTTCGGCGGCCTCACGCACATGTTCGCGGCGGCGTTCTTTCTCAAGACGAACAGCCTCTTCAGCCAGGTCACGGGCGATCTGCTCAACGTCCCGACCGACATAGCCAACTTCGGTAAACTTGGTCGCTTCGACCTTGATAAACGGCGCATCCGCAAGCTTAGCGAGGCGGCGCGATATCTCGGTCTTGCCGCAACCCGTGGGGCCAATCATCAGGATGTTTTTGGGCGTCACTTCATCGCGCAAATCTGCACCAAGGCGTTGGCGACGCCAGCGATTGCGCAGCGCCACAGCGACCGCACGTTTCGCGTCGGCCTGGCCAATAATATGTTCGTCGAGAGCAGCCACAATGGCTTTAGGTGTCAGAGCGTTTTTCATCGCTGCCTAGATGGGAAGTTGCTGTTGCCGTTCAAGTGGCGCGCAGGTTATGCCGCGCTGTCCAACGTCTCAATGGTCAGCTGATCGTTGGTGTATACACAGATTTCAGCCGCGATTTTCATGGCATGACGCGCCATTTTATCGGCATCTGCCTCATAATCCGCCAGCGCCCGTGCCGCCGATAAAGCATAGTTTCCACCAGACCCAATCGCTGCGATGCCATCATTGGGCTCAAGCACATCGCCATTGCCTGTCAGGATCAATGTCACGTCTTTGTCGGCGACAATCATCATCGCTTCCAAATTGCGCAGATATTTATCGGTGCGCCAATCTTTGGCCAATTCCACCGCAGCGCGCATCAATTGACCACGATGTTGCTCCAGCTTGCGCTCAAGTCGTTCGAACAGCGTAAATGCATCGGCGGTTGCCCCTGCGAAGCCACCAATGACGGATCCGTCATGCAGCTTACGGACCTTTTTGGCATTGGGCTTCATGACCGTTTGCCCCATGGACACTTGGCCATCACCAGCGATGACGACTTTGCCGTTTTTGCGTACAGACAATATGGTGGTGCCGTACCAAGTGGACGGATTTCCGTGAGAGTGATTTTCCATATTTTGGATATGGGTCGATTGACGCCAAAGCGCAAGAGAGCGCTTAGGCGCTTTGAATATCTGTCAGGCGGCGTTCCCATGCGAGCGCGTGCTGGACGATTTGGTCGAGATTGTCGTAGCGCGGCTCCCATCCAAAGCGATCCTTGATCGCTTTGTTATCAGAAATCAGCGAGTCAGGATCTCCGGCGCGTCGACCTTCCATTTTGCGGTCTAATTTCTTGTTGGTCACGCGGTCGACAGCATCAAGGACCTGCATCACCGAATAGCCATGGCCGTATCCGCAATTGAGCGTGTGGCTGCGCGCGGGATCCGCGATAAGTGCTTCAAGCGCAATGACGTGCGCCGCAGCAAGGTCGCTGACATGGATGTAATCGCGAACGCCCGTCCCGTCTTCCGTCGCATAGTCAGTGCCGAAAACGCTCACGCTTTCCCGCTTGCCAAGGGCCGCTTCCACCGCGATTTTTAGCAAATGTGTCGCGCCAACAGTGGACTGACCCGTGCGCGCAAGCGGATCGGCACCCGCGACGTTAAAGTAACGCAGCGCGCAATAGTTGAAATCATGCGCCGCCGCGACATCGCGCAACATCATTTCAGTCATCAATTTCGACGTTCCATACGGATTGATGGGCTTGGTTGCCATATCTTCGCGCACCGGGCTGGTTTCGGGGATGCCATATGTCGCCGCGGTCGACGAAAAAATCATGTGTTTGACGCCGGATGAAACGGCTGTCTCAATCAAACTGCGGCTTTTTGCGGTGTTGTTATTGTAATATTTGAGCGGGTTCTCAACAGATTCCGGCACAACCACCGATCCCGCAAAGTGCATGATCGCGTCTATACGCTCATCGCGAATGATGCTTTCGACCAAAACGGAATCGCTGATGTCGCCATGGAAGAATCCGGCGTCTTCAGCCACGGCCCAACGGAAACCTGTGACAAGATTATCGATAACAACAGGGTGATGACCCGCGTCGATTAAAGCGAGCACGGCGTGACTGCCAATATATCCGGCGCCTCCAGTCACCAAGACGTTGAGTTTTTGTACCATGGTCGCATTTCCCGTTATTATGATTGCTGACACGTCCGGAATCCGTGCCATAATCTAATGTGTCTCTATTTTCCGGACTGTTGCATTTTTCATTCAATACTGCGAACCATTTTGGATGGCCATGTTTCTTCAAAATCATGCTGCGGTTGGTTGCGGTAACGGGGGTATTCCGTGCGTATAGCGGTGCACCAGATGACGAGCGGTGTTTTGCCCGCGACGAACGTTTCTGAGATGGTCGGGGCGATCGAAGCGGCTGCGCAGGGCGGGGCCGCCATGTATTTTGCGCCCGAAATGTCGATAATGATCAACCGGAGACGCGACGAGGCGCGCTTGCACATATGTGAAGAGGCGCAGACCGAATCAATTGGACGGATCGCTGAAGCCGCATCGCGCAATAACATATGGGTTCACGTGGGATCTCTTCCGGTGGTGCATGGCGCCGGGCCACAACTCGCGAACCGCAGCATCGTCATCTCGGCCAATGGCGAAATTATCGCGCGCTATGACAAAATCCATTTGTTTGATGTGGATTTGAAATCTGGCGAAAGTTGGCGCGAGTCTTCGGCCTATGTCGGCGGCGAAACCCCCGTAATCGTGGACACGCCATTGGGACGAATGGGGTTAGCGGTTTGCTACGATATGCGTTTTCCAGATTTGTTCAGCGCTTACGCAAAAGCGGGCGTCGACATCATCACGCTGCCGTCGGCATTTACAGTGCCCACAGGCGCGGCGCACTGGCACGCGTTGCTGCGGGCACGCGCGATTGAAAGCGAATGTTTCGTGATTGCAGCAGCACAATGCGGGGCACATGAAGATGGCCGTGAGACGTTCGGGCATTCACTTGTGGTAGATCCTTGGGGAGAGGTCGTCCTTGATATGGGCAGCACGCCCGGGTTCGCTTTTGTTGATTTGAATCTCGATAAAATTGCGGAAGTTCGTCAGCAAATTCCCGTGCATCAAAACCGCCGCGCAATCGCTGAGCCTAGATTTTGTGAATAGAATGACCGCGAGCATTTCGGAATGAGCAGCTTTACCCTGATGAATTGGCAAGACCATTTCTGGACAGGATTATCGGCGGCGTCGGCATTACTGGTGCTGATTAGCAGTGTCGCGGATCGGCGGCGCCATAAAAGGACAAAACTTGATCAAGTCGGTATAATGCCCTGGACCGGCATTACAGTATTTTCCGTGCTGATTACGGTATTGTCCGCCGCGTTGGCGATTAAAGGGCTTTAGGTCCTGACCCTAGCCGAGGCACGCCTCAAGGAACGGCTGGTCAAATCCGAACTGCCGCGCCTTTTCCAGCGTATAGGGACGAACGCCACCTGCGACCCACTCACCGTGGATTTTGCCGTCAGAATCTTCGTCGCGATATTCAAATTTGAACAGATCCTGCGTGACAATGACATCGCCTTCCATCCCGATGACTTCCGTAATCTGGGTGGTGCGACGTGAACCATCGCGCAAACGCTTCACCTGAACGATAAGGTCGACCGATTCCGCGATCTGTCGCGAAATGGCTTCTTTGGGTATTTTGATGTCACCCATCATGATCATATTTTCCATACGACCCAAGCATTCGCGCGGGTTGTTGGCGTGGAGCGTACACATGGATCCATCATGACCGGTGTTCATTGCGGCGAGGAGGTCGAAACACTCCGCGCCACGAATTTCGCCCAAGATGATCCGGTCAGGGCGCATACGCAGTGCGTTCTTCACAAGGTCACCGATGGTGATAGCGCCATCGCCTTCCAAGTTCGGAGGGCGCGTTTCAAGCGGGAGCCAATGCGGCTGCTGAAGCCGAAGTTCGGCGGCATCTTCAATCGTCAAAACGCGCTCGCCGGGGTCAATCATTTTCGACAATGCGTTCAGCATTGTCGTTTTACCTGAACCCGTACCGCCCGAAATAACGATATTCATCCGGCTTGCCCCAGCGATCTTTAATGCCGTGGCCATAGGTTCGCTCATCGAACCATAGCCCTTCAACATGTCGATCGTGATTGGCTTTTCGGAAAATTTACGAATTGAGATTGCAGTGCCGCGCAGCGACAGCGGGGGAACAATGACGTTCACGCGGCTACCGTCTTTCAATCGGGCGTCGGCCAAAGGCGTCGTTTGGTCTACGCGGCGACCGACTTGGTTCACGATGCGCTGCGCGATCTGGAACAAATGCTCTTCGTCACGAAACTGGATCGGCGCAATCTGCAGCTTTCCCTTTTTTTCGATATAGGTCTGCAACGGGCCATTGACCATGATATCGGTAATGTCCGGATCGCTGAGCAATTCTTCAAGCGGCCCAAAGCCGAGCAGTTCGTCGACGAGCACTTTTTCCAAAGCAAATTGTTCACGGCGGTTCAGCGTCAGCTTGAGTTCGGCCAGCACTTCCAAAATGATCGGACGGAACTCTTCGGTCAGCTCTTCTTTATTCAGCGATGCCGCCGCTTCGGGGTCCACACGCTCCAAAAGGCGCGGGAGAACCTGTTCTTTGATTTTGTGAACCGACGCTTCAAAGCCTTGCGGGCCTTCATCGATTGGTGCCGCGTTGTTTGCACGGTCGGACAAGCGCGACATGGCTTCCTGCATTGCGGTTTGTGGACTGCCGTTGCTGCTGCCGGGCAAGTTTGCCGATTCAATAGGAGGAAATTGTTCGCCACCGCCCGTCGTTGGCGGATAATCTGGTTGTTGCGCAATTGAGGGCCCACCGCCGGTCATGGGGCGCGCCACGCCAAATGATGGGCGCCCTACAGACAAGCCTGGTTTTTTCCCAAATGCGCTCACGTCATCCCGCTCCGATATTCTATGGACTAAGGATTTCTGGCTACCGACAAATGGTGAATAAATCGGTAACAGTTTGCTTTTATTGGGTTGCCCGACAAAGAATTCTGCCGCTTTGCATTCCCGGCAAACACTTTTAAGGGGGCACGGTAATCGAGGGAAATCCAGTGCCTGCATCGTCGGCCCGCTCGGGTCTTTTATATGCCCTTTGCGGCTTTGCTCTTTTGTCCGCTGGTGACGCTGTTATCAAATCGATTGCCGGTGCCTGGCCCGGTACTGCCGTGGCAGCGCTGCGCTATTCAATCGGTGCGCTGGGCTTGGGCACGTTGCTGTACCTTAAGGAAGGCAGGCAGGGATTTGCTTTGCCCATGCCCAAAGTTCAGATCCTGCGCGGATTTGCAGTGGCCATGGCAACCATCTGTTTCTTTTTGTCGATCTTCGTCATGCCATTGGCTGAGGCTACGGCAATTGGATTTACGAGCCCGATGATCACAGCGGTCTTGAGCGCCATTTTCCTGCACGAACGGACGAATGTGACCAAATGGACGGCCACAGTTTTAGCGTTCGGCGGCGTTCTTCTCATCATGCGGCCCAATGTTGCCGAATTGGGTTGGGTGGCTTTGTTGCCGCTCGCAGCGGCCATGTCGATGGCGCTTTTGATGATTGGTAATCGCGCCGTCGCTGGCGCAGGGACACCGATTTTGATGCAATTTCTGGTCGCGTCGCTGGCTGTGCCATTCATCCTGACCGCAGCGGTTTTAGGGCATTTTTCGGGCGTTCCGTCATTGCATATAGGCATGCCGGACTGGACCATCGTGGCGCGCTGTGCCGTCGTTGCGGTCAGTGCAAGCGTTGCGCATTGGTTGATTTTTATGGCAACGACGCGCGCTTCGGCTGCCGACATCGCGCCAATGACATATGTCCAGTTGTTGATGGCACTCGCGCTCGGCATATTGGTTTTTGGCGATTGGCCAGATATGACATCGCTTGCCGGGTCCGCGATCATTATCGCCAGCGGGCTTCTTTTGTGGCGCACATCGCGCGCATAGTTCCACAGCAATCGCCTACAATATGGTTAGCGACACGGCCGCTGCAAATTAGGAAAAGACTCGGCCAAAACGGGCTGCTATCGCTCCGCCATGTCAGACCAAAAGCATCTCTATCTCGTCGATGGCTCCGCCTATATTTTCCGTGCCTATCACCGGCTGCCCCCGCTCACCAATAAACATGGCGAGCCGGTTGGCGCGGTATATGGCTATACGACCATGTTGTGGAAGCTGGCGGACGACCTCAATCAAGCGGATGGTCCAACACATATGGCAGTTGTCCTCGATAAATCGAGCCAGTCATTCCGCAACCGTATCTATGACCAATATAAGGCGCAAAGGCCCGACCCGCCTGAGGATTTAAGGCCCCAATTCCCGATGATCCGGGATGCGACACGGGCGTTTTCTTTACCGCTGGTGGAAGAGGATGATGTCGAGGCCGATGACATGATCGCAAGCTATGCGCGCGCCGCTTGCGCCGCTGGCTGGCATGTCACCATCGTCAGCAGCGACAAGGACCTGATGCAGTTGGTAGAACCATCTATCGACATGTTCGACACGATGAAAAACGAACGCATTCGCGCCGAGGAAGTATACGAAAAATTTGGTGTCGAACCCGACAGGGTTGGCGATGTGCTGGCGCTGATGGGCGATAGCGTCGACAATGTGCCCGGTGTCCCCGGCGTCGGGCCAAAGACCGCGACAAAGCTTATTCAGGAATTTGGTGACCTCGAAAGTGTCTTGGCCGCCGCGCCTTCGATGAAGCCCTCCAAAATACGCGATAATTTGATTGAGCATGCGGAAAAGGCGCGTCTGTCCAAAGTGCTGGTGACTTTGAAAGATGACTGCCCGCTGCCCATCGCGATTGAAGACATGACTTTGGCGGCAATTCCGGAAGAGCCGCTCGTTGCGTTTTTGGAGCATCATGGGTTCAACTCGCTTTTGAAACGTATCGGCCATGTCGCAAATACCGCTGCTGCGAATAAGGCGATTGCCGGCAACCCCAAGGCGGCAAGCAAGGGTGACACCCCGGTGTCCGCGCCCACAGCGGGGACAGCCGCGTTGCCGCCCGCCATGCCCAAAATTGATGTGTCGACATATGAATGCGTCACGGATGTTACTCGGCTGGACCATTGGATATCCCGCGCCCGTGAAACAGGGACGTTGGGTTTCGACACCGAAACAGACAGCTTGCAAGCGGCGAGCGCCAATCTTGTGGGCTTCAGCCTAGCGGTCGCACCGGGGGAAGCATGTTATGTCCCGCTGGCACATGGCGGCACCGATATGTTCGCGGAAAAGCCGGTTCAGATAGCATTGGACGTTGCGTTGGAACGGTTGCGGCCACTGCTCAGCGACTCAAGCGTGCTAAAAATTGGCCAGAATCTGAAATATGACATGTCGGTGTTGGCGCGGCATGATGTGCGCATAACGCCCTATGATGACACGATGGTCATGAGCTTCGCCTTGGATGCAGGCCGTCAGTTGCATGGCATGGACGAGCTCGCCAAAACGCATCTGGGGCATGAATGCATCTCTTATAAAAGCGTCACCGGAACGGGCAAAAGCCAGATTGGGTTTGCCGCCGTCCCGCTGTCTGACGCGACCTGTTACGCGGCGGAAGATGCCGATGTGACCTTGCGGCTGTGGCATCATCTAAAGTTACGGCTGAGTCCTGAAAAGGCGACCAGCGTCTATGAATTGGTGGACCGCCCGCTCGTGCCCGTCCTGTCGCAGATGGAATGCTTAGGCATTAAAGTCGACCGGGCCGTGCTGGCGCGGTTATCATCCGAATTCGCCGCGCAAATGGAACTGCTCGAAAGGGAAATTCATAGCCTCGCCGGACAGCCGTTTACGATCGGTAGCCCACAGCAGTTGGGCGAAATCCTGTTTGGAAAAATGGGATATAAGGGCGGTAAAAAGGGTAAGTCGGGGCAATATTCGACTGATGTCACCGTGCTGGAAGATCTGGCGGGGCAGGGCATCGACATCGCGCGCAAGGTTCTCGATTGGCGGCAATTGGCGAAACTGAAATCAACCTATACCGACAGCCTGCAGCAGCAGATTGATCCTAAAACAGGCCGTGTGCACACAAGCTATAGCCTGGTCGGTGCGCAAACCGGGCGGCTGTCGTCGACCGATCCGAACTTGCAGAATATCCCCATTCGTACCGAAACCGGTCGTCAAATCCGCGACGCTTTTGTGGCCGAACCCGGCAATGTGATCCTGTCTGCCGACTATAGCCAGATCGAGCTGCGGCTCGCGGCGCATTTTGCGGATGTGGAACCCTTGCGCGATGCCTTTGAAAAGGGCGAAGACATTCATGCGCGCACGGCATTGGAACTGTTCGGCGAAGTCAACCGCGACACGCGTGGCCGCGCCAAGACCATCAACTTTTCTATTCTGTACGGCATTTCCCGCTGGGGCCTTTCGAAGCGTTTGGAGTCCACCCCTGAAGAAGCGCAGGCGCTTATCGATGCCTATTTCCAACGTTTCCCTGGCATTTCAAATTATATTCAGGAGACGATGGCCACAGTCCGCGAATGCGGTCACTCGACGACCTTGTTCGGCCGGAAGACATGGTTTCCGCGCATCACCTCGCCCAATCAGGCAGAACGACAGGGCAGTGAACGCGCTGCAATCAATGCGCCGATTCAGGGGACAAGCGCTGACATCATCAAGCGCGCGATGGTGCAAATGGGGCCGGCGTTGAAAGCCGCTGGCCTAGGCCATGTGAAGATGTTGCTGCAGGTGCACGACGAACTCGTATTTGAACTGCCCAAGTCAGATGTTGCCGCGGCAAGTGACGTCATCCGCGCGATTATGGCAGGCGCGGCCGAACCCTTGGTAAAGCTCACCGTCCCGCTCGGTATCGAAATCGGGACGGGACCAAGCTGGGGTGCGGCACACTAAGGCGCCGCCCTTGGCGTTTAAGCCCGTTCAGCCGCGATTGCGGGTTTGCACATATGTGCCGAGCAAGCGGACTGAGTTGCAATGAAAGCGCAGCTCATCCAGCGCGCGGTCAACCGCTGGGTCACCCGGCGCGCCTTCGATATCGGCAAAGAATTCGGTTGCAGCAAAGCTTGCGCCGTTTTGATAGCTTTCCAGCTTCGTCATATTGACGCCATTGGTCGCAAAGCCGCCCATCGCCTTGTATAACGCTGCAGGGACATTCTTCACTTCAAAGATGAGCGTTGACATCAACGTGCCCGTCACCCCGGTGTTGCTGACGGGTTCACGCGATAACACGACAAACCGCGTCGTATTGCTCGCATCATCCTGAACCCCGTCGTTGATCGGGACAAGGCCATATAACTCAGCGGCGATTGGCGGCGCGATGGCGGCGGCCGACGCGTCATCATTGGCCGCAACAAAAGCCGCCGCAGCGGCCGTGTCTGCATAAGCAACGGGAATGATTCCATGCGACCGCAGATAATGGCGGCATTGGCCAAGTGCCTGCGGGTGGCTCATGGCTGTTTTCAATTTGGCATCGGCTGATTTCGCCATCAGGCAATGGCGGATCGGCATGAAATGTTCGGCGATGATGCTAAGGCCGGATTCGGGCAGAAGAAAATGGATGTCCGCCACGCGACCGTGCAGCGAATTCTCAATTGGAATAATCGCCCTGGCCGCAGACCCGTCTTTCACGGCGTCAATGGCATCTTCGAACGAGAAACAGGGCAGGGGCAAGCAATCCGCATCATATTCCAACGCGGCAAGATGGGAGTTTGCGCCGGGCGCACCTTGAAAGGCAATCGCTTTTGCAGGCTGTTCATGCGCAGCTAAAGCCATGGTTCTGACAAGTGCGAGTGCGGGTTCGGGGTAACTGTTCATATGGCCATCGCGATAGGATAGCCAAACTTATCCGGCAAGTCTGGAATTGGACACTTGCACGCCCTTGCTGACACTATTAGAGGGGCGTGAGAATCCGGCCGTCAGACCGACGCCGGCTTAAAACCGCATTTCAGGGCTGATAACCAATGGATGATCGTAGTAACACAATTGCAGGCTGGGTTTTGGCAGGCGGCATCGTCGCGCTCGGACTAAGCATCGTATCGGGCATGTACTTCCACGGTGAAGCGCCTGAAAAAGAAGGTTTTGCAGTTGCAGCGGAAGCTGGCGGCGAAGCCGGTGGTGCCGCAGCTGTGCCGATTGCGACATTGCTTGCCACTGCCGATGTTGCAAAGGGCGAAGCGGTTTTCAAAAAATGCGCCGCTTGCCACACCATTGCGCAAGGCGGACCAAATGGCATTGGCCCAAATCTGTGGGCTGCGTTGGGTAAACCGCACGGCCATGTTGCAGGCTTTTCCTATTCAGATGCACTGAAAAGCGTTCCCGGTAACTGGGACTTCGAAGGCATGGACAAGTGGCTTTCCAACCCTAAGAAATATGCGCCTGGCACGAAAATGACATTTGCTGGCTTGGGTAACCCCGAAGAACGCGCAAATTTGATCGCGTATCTCAATGCGCAGGGTTCAAACCTGCCGTTGCCACCACCACCAGCCGCCGACGCCGCAGCACCTGCTGCTGATGCAGCAACCGGTGAAGCAGCTGCTGCGCCAGCGGCTGATGCCGCAGCGCCCGCAGCCGCGGCACCTGCTGCAAAGTAATTACATCAAATCAGTTTGAGACTTCGTAGAAATCGCAGATAGCATTCCATGCTTCTTCTGCGGTTTCTACAAACTGGAAAAGTTCCAGATCAGGCGGGCTGATGACGCCCTCGAGCATAAGCTCCTCAAAATTCACAACACGGTTCCAAAATTCGCGACCAAATAGCAGAATCGGCATCTTTTTGATCTTGCCGGTTTGGACAAGCGTGAGCAGTTCAAAGAATTCGTCGAACGTACCAAAACCACCGGGGAACACCGCTACGGCACGTGCACGCAGCAAGAAGTGCATTTTGCGCAACGCGAAATAGTGGAATTGGAAACTCAAACGCGGCGTCACAAACAGATTTGGCGCCTGTTCATGCGGCAGCACAATATTGAGGCCAACGGATTCCGCGCCAACGTCATGCGCGCCGCGGTTGGCGGCTTCCATGATGGATGGGCCACCGCCCGAACATACGACGAAGTGGCGTCGACCTTCTTCGTCCGTCACATTGGCCTGTCCTGCCAGCTGCGCAAGATGGCGGGATTCGTCGTAGAAACGCGCCTTTTCTTTCATGCGTTCGGCAATGATTTTCGACCGATCATCGGTTGCCGCCGCGATCAAGGCATCTGCACCATCGGGTTCGGGAATGCGCGCAGAGCCGTAGATGACCAACATGGATCCGATGTTGGCCTCGTCCAGCAACATTTCGGTTTTGAGCAGTTCCAGCTGGAAACGAACTGGCCGTAAATCTTCACGCAACAGGAAGTCAGTGTCCTGAAATGCGAGCCGGTAAGACTTGCTTTGCGTTTGCGGGGTGGAAAGTTGCTTTTCAGCAAAGTCCGCTTCTTGTTGTGCTTTGTAGAAGCGGCGGTCGTTTATTTTTGTGTCTGTCATTACCCTGTATATAGGGTGCACGTGCGTGTTCTGCCACCCCTCATCGGCAAAGGCCCCCTTATCGGCAAAAGCCCCTCATCGGCAAAAGGATGTGCCGTTGCGCATTGATCGGGCCATGTCCAAGTGGAAATGGTTTGCATGCGCGGCGTTATAATCGGGGCCAAGCACAGTGCCGAACCGTTTGCAGGCGGACTGGTGCAGACGGCGGAGGAAAGCGCGTTCTTCGCTGGATCCGTTCCATCCTGTGAGCACGGACACGCGGCGGCCATCGCGCAAAACGAACGCTGAGACATCGACGGCGTTGGCAAAGGCATGTTCGGATAATTTGCCTGAAGGCATCCCATATATGTTCCGGCAATTGAACGTGCCCATTGTCTCGATACGGACGACGTCTGCGCCCAGATACTGCTTGGCTGCGGGGCGAACGGCATAGCGGGCCCAATCGGTAAAGTTGGCGGCCAGCGGGCACGTCATCGCCCCCAAATTGGTGGTCGGCGTCCCAAAATCCATGACTTTGATCGTGTCGATTGTTCTGCAGCCGCCATCAAAACTTTTGTTGGGTAAACCAGCAAAGCGGACTGATTTTTCTTTCAAACTTGCCATGCACTGCCGCACATTTTCCGTTGTGGCGTTCGCGCCCGTGCGTTTCGGTGCCTCGCGTCCCCCACAAGACGCCAACAACAGCGCGCTCGCAACAAGCAGAATTCTTGGAGCAGTGACGACGGCCATGTACGATGTCATAGCAAAATCTTAGCGGTGTGCACCACCAAATCGACCCAATGAACGCGGTATCGCGGCAAAGGCGTGAATATTGATACAATTTCCGCGTTGCGCACAGTCGCGCGCGCGATTATCGCGAAGGCATGTTGCGAATCATTCTTAATAAGAAGCCGGTGTTTTGGATATTGCTGTCTTTGCCAGCGATATTGATGATGCGCAGCTTTTATGCGGGTGATCGCATCGCGATGGATATGCTGCATCCAACGGGTGAATGGTCTGCGCGTTTTATGATTGTCGCGATGATTTTAAGTCCGTTGTTGTCGGTGCTGGGGCCACGGCCTTGGCTCAGCTGGTTGATCCAACGCCGCCGTGCGCTGGGTGTCGCGGCGTTCGCTTATGCGGTGCTCCATCTGGCTTTCTATCTTATTGATATGGGCAATATCGACGACATCATTGCCGAGTTTCTGGCGCTGGGCATCTGGACGGGATGGGCGGCCATGCTGTTGTTTATTCCGCTCGCGCTGACGAGCAACGATGCATCAATGCGCGCGCTGAAAGCGGGATGGAAGCGGCTGCAACGCCTTGTATATCCCGCTGCGCTGCTTGTTCTGGTGCACTGGATATTCATCCACAACAATTTAGGCCCCGCGCTCATTCATTTCGCCCCCTTGGCCTTGCTCGTGGCAGCCCGCTTTTTTCTTCCCCGTACATCTGCATTTAAAGGAGCATGAATATGCGTTTATTGACCTCACTTTCACTCGCCGCAGCGACCGCACTGGCCTTCGCATCGGTACCGGCATCGGCAACCGGCGTTATCACCTGCAAGGCGGGGCCGGTTTCGGGTTGGAAAAGCCAAAAGGCACTTACCGATAAGCTTACCAAAGAAGGCTGGACCGTCCGCAAGGCAAAGGTCGATGGTGGTTGTTATGAAGTGTACGGCACAACGCCAGAAGGCGACCGTGTCGAAGCCTATTTCCACCCTGTAACGCTGGAGAAATTATATGTCGGTCGCCGCGGCGAAGTTTTGTTTCGTAAGGCCGGTTATTAATCATATTATGCGATAGTCATTGACAAAGCCGGGGCTGCGCTTAAACGCGGCCCCGGGCCACGCGGTCCCAACGCCGCGCTGCTCTCTGCAAGGAGAAGCTTACATGACTATAGTACCCCCCGCCGTTAAACCGGCGCGTCCATATTTTTCATCCGGTCCCTGTGCGAAACCGCCAGGCTGGAGTCCCGAAAAACTTCAAACCGAATCGCTTGGCCGTTCGCATCGTGCGAAAATCGGTAAATCGCGCCTTCAACTCGCGATAGATCTGATGCGCGAAGTGCTTCAGGTCCCTGACACGCATCGCATTGGCATTGTCCCCGGTTCGGATACCGGCGCAATCGAAATGGCGATGTGGACCATGCTTGGCGCTCGCCCGGTCACGATGATGGCGTGGGAAAGCTTTGGTGAGGGCTGGGTTACTGACGTCAACAAGCAGCTCAAGCTGAATGCGACCGTCATGAACGCGCCATATGGTGAAATTCCTGACCTGAACGCGGTGGATTTTTCCAACGACGTCGTTTTCACATGGAACGGCACCACTTCAGGTGCGCGCGTTCCAAATGGTGACTGGATTGCCGACGACCGTGAAGGCCTGACCTTCAACGATGCGACGTCGGCGGTGTTTGCCTATGATATGCCATGGGACAAGCTGGATGTCACGACGTTCAGCTGGCAAAAAGTGCTCGGCGGTGAAGGCGCGCATGGCGTGCTCATTCTCGGACCGCGCGCTGTGGAACGGCTTGAAAATTACACCCCGGCATGGCCGCTTCCAAAAGTTTTCCGCTTGATGTCGAAAGGCGCACTCGCTGAAGGCATCTTCAAGGGCGAGACGATTAACACGCCATCGATGCTTGCTGTGGAAGATGTGATCTTCGCGCTTGAATGGGCGAAAACCGTTGGCGGTTTGCAGGGGCTTATGGCCCGCAGCAACGCCAATGCCGCCGCGCTCGCAAAAATCGTTGAGGCACGCGACTATCTCGGTTTCCTTGCCGCTGACCCTGCTATTCGGTCAACGACGTCGGTGTGCCTGACCGTTGAGGGTGCTGACGAAGCGATGATCAAGAAAATGGCGTCACTGCTTGAGACGGAAGATGCGGCTTATGACATCGCCGGATATCGCGACGCGCCTGCGGGCCTGCGTATTTGGTGCGGCGCCACTGTCGACACCGCAGATATTGAAGCGCTCGGCCCTTGGCTCGATTGGGCTTATCAGAAAGCCAAAGCTTAAAATCCCACCCGTGCCATTCCCGCGCATGCGGGAAGCCGTCAACGCACATGTCCGCGCAAAGCGGCAGTCCAGAATATGGATCCCCGATCAAATCGGGGATGACGACAAAAGACATATAGGAATTTCAAAATGACCAAACCACGCGTACTTATCTCCGACAAAATGGATCCCAACGCAGCGAAGATTTTCGCTGAACGCGGCTGTGACGTTGATGTCATTACCGACAAAAGCCCTGAAGAGCTCGCCGCCATCATCGGCGATTATGACGGCCTTGCCATTCGCAGCTCAACCAAGGTCACGAAGGCCATCCTCGACGCGGCAACCAATTTGAAGGTTATTGGCCGTGCGGGTATCGGCGTTGACAATGTGGATATCCCGAACGCGTCGGCAAAGGGCGTTGTTGTCATGAACACGCCGTTCGGCAACTCGATCACCACGGCCGAACATGCGATTGCATTGATGTTCGCACTGGCGCGCCAATTGCCCGAAGCAAATGCGCAGACACAGGCTGGCCTCTGGCCGAAAAACGGCTTCATGGGCATTGAAGTCACTGGCAAGACGCTTGGCCTGATCGGCGCGGGGAATATCGGTTCCATCGTTGCAAGCCGCGCGCTTGGCCTGCGTATGAAGGTCGTTGCCTTTGACCCGTTCCTGACGGCGGAACGCGCCATTGAAATGGGCGTGGAAAAGGCGGACTTGGACACGCTGCTGGCCAAGGCTGATTTCATTACCTTGCACACGCCGCTGACCGATCAGACGCGCAACATCCTGTCCAAAGAAAATCTGGCGAAAACCAAAAAGGGTGTGCGCATCATCAACTGCGCGCGCGGCGGCTTGGTTGATGAAGCCGCGTTGAAAGAAGCGTTGGACAGCGGCCAAGTTGGCGGCGCTGCATTAGACGTGTTCGCAACCGAGCCAGCCAAGGAATCGCCATTGTTTGGCACGCCAAACTTCATCTGTACCCCGCATTTGGGTGCTTCAACCAACGAAGCGCAGGTCAATGTTGCACTGCAAGTTGCGGAACAGATGGCGGATTACCTCGTCAATGGCGGCGTGACCAATGCGCTCAACATGCCCAGCCTGTCTGCTGAAGAGGCGCCCAAGTTAAAGCCATATATGACCTTGGCGCAAAAGCTGGGTTCGCTGGTTGGCCAGCTTGCGCATGACAATCTCGATAATATCGCGATTGAGGTTGAGGGCGCTGCGGCCGAATTGAACATCAAGCCCATTACCGCAGCTGTGCTTTCCGGTTTCATGCGGCGGTTCTCGGACGCGGTGAACATGGTCAACGCACCGTTTTTGGCAAAAGAGCGCGGATTTGACATTCGTGAAGTCCGCCATGACAAGGCGGGTGCCTATCACACATTGGTGCGTGTCACGGTGAACACGGCGCAAGGCCCACGTTCGGTTGCAGGCACATTGTTTGCCAACAGCGAAGCGCGGCTTGTCGAGATTTTCGGTATCAGCCTTGAAGCTGAGCTTGAAGGCAGCATGCTGTATATCGTCAACGAAGATGCACCGGGTTTCATTGGCCGTGTCGGTACGGCATTGGGTGAAGCTGGCTTGAATATCGGCACGTTCCATTTGGGTCGCCGCAGTGCAGGTGGCGAGGCGGTTTTGCTGTTGTCGATGGATGCCGCTATTCCAGAGGCTGTTCTTAAGCAGTTGGCTTCGCTTCCGGGCGTAAAGACAGTAAAGGCGCTTAAGTTCTAAGCGGGGCTTCCCCACGAGAACTTTTCGCGTAAAGAACGCGCATGAAGATTCCGCCCGACTTGCTGCCTGAAGGCTTCCGCGACCGACTGCCACCCCAAGCGGAGGTTGCGGCGCGGGTGTCGCGTGCCATGATCGATGTGTTGACAAGCTATGGTTATGCCAGAGTAGCGCCAGCCATCGCCGAATTTGAAAGCGCGCTTGCCGAACGCAGTGGCGGCGCGGCGCGTAATCAGCATTTGCGTTTTACCGACCCTGTTTCCGGACACACGCTGGCATTACGTGGCGATATAACCGTTCAGGTCGGGCGTATTGCAACAACACGGATGCAGGAATCGCCGCGGCCGCTGCGTTTGTGCTATCATGGTCAGGTTCTGCGCCTGAAGGCAAAGCAACTGCGCCCAGAGCGTGAATTGACGCAGCTTGGCGCGGAATTGATCGGCAATGACAGCGTTGCTGCGGCGTGCGAAATTGTCGGCGTCGCCATCGATGCGCTGGAGGCAGCGGGCGTTAAAGACATCACCATCGATTTTACGCTCCCGGACTTGGTCGAAAGGCTTGCGGAAAAGGCGCTGCCTTTGGCTCCCGATAAAATCGATGCCGTTCGTTCCGAACTCGATATGAAGGATGCTGGCGGCCTTAGCGTGTTGGGCGCGGATGCCTATCTGCCATTGCTCGCGGCTACCGGACCGTTTGACGCGGCAGTTGAAAAATTGCGTGCGATTGATGCTGGCGGTGCACTTGCCTCGCGAATCCAGGCGCTTGAAAGCATCGCCGCAACGGTCGCTGGCCGTGCCAATGTGACGCTTGATCCCACCGAACGGCATGGCTTTGAATATCAAAGCTGGTTCGGCTTCACGATCTTCGCCAAAGGCTATAGCGCCGCGCTCGGTCGTGGTGGCACATATTATATCAACCGCGCGGATGGCCCATCCGAAGCCGCAACTGGATTTTCTTTGTATCCAGATCCGTTGATTGACTTGGCCCAAGAAAGCAATGTGCAGCGCCTTTTCCTGCCGCTCGGCACTGATGCAGCCACCGCCGCGAAATTGCGCAGCGAAGGTTGGGTTACCGTTGCGGCGTTGGACGAGAATGACAGCGCCGCTGTGCTGGGCTGCACCCATATTTGGGCAAACGGGCAGGCGGTTATCGTCTGAAATCGTCCATGACGTTGCTTTAGGGTGGACGCAGCGTCATCATAATCATAACGGAGCACATGGCGAATCCCTTCGCAGGAAAAAGCTCCTGCGCAGAAAAAGGCCCCAGAGCTATCTGGCTTTGACAGGGAATATCTGATGGCAAATGTAACCGTAATTGGCGCTCAGTGGGGCGACGAGGGAAAAGGTAAGATTGTCGACTGGTTGGCGGAACGCGCCGACGCGGTGGTCCGGTTTCAGGGCGGACATAATGCGGGCCACACATTGGTGGTTGGCGAAAATATATATAAATTGTCGCTGCTGCCGTCGGGTATCGTGACGGGCACGCTGTCGATCATCGGCAATGGCGTTGTTCTGGACCCATGGGCGTTGCGCGACGAAATGACGAAGCTGCGTGGGCAGGGCGTTTCGATTACATCCGAAAACTTCGCGCTTGCCGACAATTGCGCGCTGATTTTGCCTATCCATCGTGATTTGGATGGCTTGCGTGAAGCCGCCGCCGGTTCGGGCAAGATCGGCACGACGGGCCGCGGTATTGGCCCTGCTTATGAAGACAAGGTCGGCCGCCGCGCCATTCGCGTTTGCGATCTTGCGCATTTGGATGCGCTTGATGCGCAATTGGACCGTTTGTGCGCGCACCATGATGCGCTGCGTGCCGGTTTTGGCGAACCGCCCGTAGACCGTGCTCGTTTGATCGCTGACCTGAAGGAAATTGCGCCATTCGTTCTGGAATATGCGCAGCCAGTTTGGAAGCGGTTGAACCAAGTGCGCAAGGCAGGCGCGCGGATATTGTTTGAAGGCGCGCAGGGCGTTTTGCTGGATGTCGACCATGGCACCTATCCATTTGTGACATCGTCAAACACGGTTTCGGGCACTGCGGCCGCTGGCTCTGGTCTTGGACCAAGTGCCGCCGGTTTTGTCCTTGGCATTGTGAAGGCATATACCACGCGTGTTGGTTCGGGGCCTTTCCCCACCGAGTTGGAAGATGAAACGGGCCAGCGGCTGGGCGAACGTGGGCATGAATTTGGAACCGTGACGGGTAGAAAACGCCGTTGCGGTTGGTTCGATGCCGTAATCGTGCGTCAAAGCTGTGCGGTGTCCGGTGTCACGGGAATTGCGCTGACGAAATTGGATGTATTGGACGGTTTCGACACGATCAAAATCTGCACGGGCTACCGCCTGAATGGCAAGGTATATGATTATCTGCCCGCGCACGCCGCAGAGCAGGCCACAGTCGAGCCGATTTACGAAGAAATGCCCGGTTGGCAGGAAACGACCGCCGGTGCGCGCAGCTGGGCCGACCTTCCTGCACAGGCGATTAAATATATCACCCGCGTTCAGGAACTGATCGAAACGCCCGTTGCCTTGGTATCGACGTCGCCGCAGCGCGAAGACACGATCTTAGTGCGTGACCCTTTCGCGGATTAACCGCTTTTCAGCTCTGCGTTCAGCCGCAGGCTAGCGCGCCAGAAGAAGAAAGCGGGGATCAGCCCAAGCCAGGCTGCACCATACAGCACCCAACGGACGCTGTCGCCGCCGGCCATGGGTTGCAGCCAATCGGACAGCATACCGAACAATAATGGGCCCATGCCAAGCCCAATGAGATTTTGTCCAAAGACGACCAGCGACGCGGCAATAGCGCGCGCCTCTGGCCGGACAAGGCCTTGGACGCATCCATAAGCAGGGCCGTAATAAGCCGAATTCAATATGGTCGGCAGAATGAGCAGGGCGACGGCAATCCGCCAATCTTCGGCCCAATATCCGGCAAATAAAATCGGTGCGGCAATCGCCATGCCGATGGCAGGCAGGGTCAAGATATGCCGCTTGTCACGCTTGCCAAAAACATCGGCCATTTTCCCGCCAAGCCATGTGCCGATGATGCCGGAAATGCCAAGCGCCACCGCCATAGCAAGCCCCGCCTCGGTCGTTGATAGGCCGTGGGACCGGATGAAGAAGCTGATCGTCCACAGACCCTTGCCGTAGCTAAGGAAGGCGGTGAACGATGCAGCGATAAAGACGTACAGATAGGCCTTGGACGCAAAGACTTCGCGCACAGCGTCTTTAATTGACAGTTTTGCCTTCACGGGCGCGTCTGCGGTGTTGAAATGCGCGCTATCTGCGCAGCGCCGTGGATCGCGGATGAGCAATGGCAATAGAAACGCCAGCAATATCCCCGGCGTACCAACCAGCATGAGCGCAATGCGCCAGCCATATTGGTCGTTGACGACCCCGCCAATGATGAGGCCAAGCAGTCCACCAATTGGGATACCAAGTCCGAAAAAGGCGATGGCCGACGACCGTTTTTCGGGTGGTACGCTATCTGCGATCAGCGAGTGCGCAGCAGGCGTGCATCCAGCTTCGCCGACGCCAACGCCAATACGCGCAAGCGCAAGTTGAACGAAGTTTTGTGCAACCCCGCATATCGCGGTCATGGCGGACCACACCGCGAGACAAATAGAGATGAGCCAAACCCGGTTGGTCTTTGCATTATCCGCATAGCGGGCGATTGGTATGCCGAGCACGGCATAAAAAACCGCAAAAGCAGGGCCAGCGAGCAAACCGAGCTGCGTATCACTCAGCCCAAGCTCGCCCTTGATAGGTTCCGCCAGAATATTGACAATTTGCCGATCTAGAAAGTTCAGAATGTACACGATCAGAAGCGCGAACAGCATTATCTTGGGGTTAGTGATCGCCAACCCACCGCTGCGCACAGCCGTTCGATCATTCATGCCGTTTCTCCTTCTCCAAAACGCAGTTATTCAACTATTTCCGGGATTGTAAAGCATCCGTGAAGCATTGATTTCGACAATCGATTGTCCCGACATCGCAAAGGGTGCGGAAAATCGGGTCGTCTGAAAAATCCGTGGTTGACTGTTGGCTGCACCACGTCATTGGAGGACCATATGACCACGCGTGAAACCACGGCTTTCTTGCCACTCGACGATATTGATCTCACATTGTCGTTGAGCGACAGGGTCATGGTAACGGCTTATGGGGCCATCCAATGGCCATGGCTGCTGCGCAGCCTCGACGGTGGCCGTAAAAAAGACAAGGCGGACCTGCTCGCCTATCTCGATTTACCGCAGGATGCGTTGCCCAATTTGGGTAGCTGGAAAGCAGATACGCATTTTTTGTGGCACATCGTTTCTGCAATCGAAGAAATGCGCCCGCAACAGGTGGTTGAGCTGGGTTGCGGGGCATCGACTTTTGTCGCGGCGCGGGCATTGCAGCTATTCGGCGGCGGAAAAATCGTCAGCTTTGACCAGCACGGGGAATTTGCGTCGACGACGCAAGACTGGATCCGTGACAACAATATGGATGTCGACATCCGCCATGCGCCATTAGGGCCGCCACCGGCTGGCTGGCCGGGGCATTGGTATCAACTGAGCGATGTTCCGGCTGAAATCGATCTGCTGATCGTCGATGGGCCGCCATGGGCCATTCATCCGTATGTGCGCGGTGCAGCGGCAAGCCTATTTCCGAATTTGCGTCCCGGTGGCCGTGTGCTGCTCGACGATGCTGCGCGTCCCGGCGAGCGTGTCGTCGCCCGCCGGTGGCGCAAAGAGCATCATAATATGGACTTCACGCTCGACAGCAAAGGCGCCAAAGGCACCTTGCTGGGGCACAAGCACCCCACTTAAATCTTTGTTTTTCGTTCGTCAGTCACCATGTCGCTGGCAAGGTCCAGCCCGGCTTTGCCATGCGCTGCCGTGTGCGCAGGCGCATGCAATGGCTCGACAAACTCGGGCTCTTCGACCTCAAGCATGCCTTCCCATTTGGTGATGACGGACGTTGCCACGGCGTTACCGACGACGTTGGTTGCAGTCCGGCCCATGTCGAGGAACTGATCAATCGCGAGGATCAGCGCGACACCTTCCACAGGCAAATCAAACATCGCCAGCGTGCCGGTAATGACCACCAACGATGCGCGGGGCACGGCGGCTACGCCCTTCGAAGAAATCATGAGCGTCAGCAGAATGAGGATCTGCGTTGCGATGGGCAAATCGATACCATAAGCTTGCGCGATGAAGATGGTCGCGAAGCTCATATACATCATCGAACCATCAAGGTTGAAGCTGTAGCCCAATGGCAGCATGAAGCCCGAAATCCGGCGCGGGACGCCGAAACGATCAAGCTGTTCAAATAATTTTGGCAATGCCGCTTCGCTAGACGCGGTCGAAAATGCGATGAGCATCGGTTCGCGGATGTAGCGAATGAGCGTCAAAATGCGCCGGCCAAGGAAAATCGCACCAAGCGACAAAAGGATCGTCCACAACAATGCGAGCGACAGATAGAATTCACCCACGAGTTCAAGATAGGTCAACAAAATCGCTAGGCCGCTCTTGGAAACCACGGCAGCCAGTGCGCCAAACACCGCAACAGGCGCATAACGCATCACATAATGTGTGATTTGCAGCATCATTTCGGCAAGGGCTTCAGCACCCCGAACAAGCGGCGCACCTTTTTCGCCTAGCGCTGACAACGCGATACCAGCGAACAATGCGAACACCAAAATCTGCAAAATATTGTTCGTTGCCATCGCTTCGAAGGCATTTTTGGGGAAAATCGAGAGGATGAAATCCCAGAAGTCGAGTTTCTTGACCTCGCCAATGGTGGCAGCGGCATTGGTGATGCTATCGACCGGCGCATCAATGCCTGGCTGGAGCAGGTTGACCATCAACAGTCCAAGGCCAATCGAGATGAAGCTGGCGACGATGAACCATGAGATGGCACGAAAACCGATTCTGCCCAGCGCACTGCTGTCACCCATATGGGCAATGCCGACGACGATGGTCGACAGGATCAGCGGCGCGACCAAAAGCTTGATGAGATTAAGGAAAATATCGGAAAGCAGTTTGAATGTCTTGGAGAGATATTCGAACTGCATACTGTCGTGCGCGAAACTGACATGGACCGTGTAACCCACGGCTACGCCGAGGATCATCCCCACCAAAATCCATAATGTAAGCCGTTTATCCACGCAAAACCTCCCATATTCTTAACTTTTGCTTACGCTACACAGGACTAATGTCTGTCGCAACAAGTTACAAACGTGACTTGTTTAAGCGCTCGAAGGGCGTCATAAGCTTTGTAATAAAATTACAACCTATTTTGTCGTTGGAAATGGCACTTAACCAAATGCTTGCGGGCTCAGGAGATGATTTCATGGCGGCCGCCAAAATTGCTAAAACTATCGGAAAACTTGACAAAAGCCTGCTGAAGGCAATGATTTCGGCGTTCGCTGAAACCGCGCTGCCCGGCGAAAATGAAGGCTTTGATGGCAAGGCTACGGAAGAGGCCGCCCGGTTCACTATCGAAACGGGTCTCCATCGCAAAGCTGGCACTGCCGCCATCGCGCTCGATAGCTTCACTGATGCGCAGGGCCGTTTGATGATGCGGATTGCGCTCAACAATGACGACATGCCATTTTTGGTGGACTCGGTGTCCGCCGCCGTTGCCGCAAATGGCATATCCGTCAAACGCATCATTCACCCCGTGTTGAGTGTCGTTCGCGATGATGCCCTGACGCTCACCGACATCAGCCGGAAGCGGCTGGACGGTCAGGCCCGGGAATCGTTCATCTATCTTGAGACAGAGCGGGTCGATGCGCGGGAACGCCGGCAGCTTGAAGCCCATCTCACCGCCGTTCTGGCCGATGTGCGCGGCGCGGTGACAGATTGGCGCGATATGCTCGCGGCGTTGTCGGCCGATGCGGACAGTCTGCCCGAAAGCGAGGGCGCTGCACTCCTTCGTTGGTTCCTCGACAACAACATGACCATATTGGCGCACGAACGCATCAGCCGCGATGGCACGCGGTCCGACCGCCTTGGTTTATCGCGCGTGACCGATGCACCGGTTCTTGCAGAGGACAGCGTCGGCCTTGCGATCAAATGGTTTGAAGACGGCGGCGTCGCACCGCTGGTGCTCAAATCCAACCGGGTCTCAACCGTGCACCGTAACGTCCAACTGGATCTGATCGTCATTCCAGTTACAACCGGCGGCCGTATTTCGGGCGTAGCGGTCACTGCAGGGCTTTGGACGAGCGCAGCACTCGCAACCACCCCAGAGGCAATACCTGTGCTGAGAACGCATCTGGCGACGCTTATGGACCGGTTCGGCTTTGATCCTTCGGGGCATGCGGGCAAGGCGATGGCGCATGCACTGACGGCGCTGCCACACGACCTATTGGTTGCGCTGAAATTGGATGATCTGGAGCGGGTCACATTGACCGCGATGTCGCTCACGGATCGCCCACGGCCGAAATTGATTGCGCTGCGGTCGCCGCTTGGCCGGCATCTCTACATTTTCGTCTGGTTGCCGCGCGATGACGTTTCGACAGGCATTCGCAAGCAGATCCAAAATATGCTCATAGATGCCACGGGCGGGAGCTTGCTCGGCTGGACAATTGGTCTGGAGGATGGCGGCGTCGCCTTGCTGCGCTACACGCTCGACCTGCCAGATCGCGATCAAAAGGTCGACGAGGCCGCGCTTGATGACAAAGTCGAGCTCATGGTGCGTGGATGGGAGCCTGCGGTCGAAGCGGCTCTCGCGTCGCTGACCGATGAAAAGCGCGCGGCCGCCATGCTCGTGCGTTACGGCGCTGGTTTCCCCGCAAATTATCGCAGCACTTATTCTACCGAAGAAGCTGCGCGTGATATAGTCGGCCTGCTGACCATGGAGCGCGACCATAGTAAAGTCACCCGATTGTTCGTGGACGGCGAAAAGCTTCGGCTTAAAATCTACAGCGGCGGCGGCGCGCTTCCGCTCAGCGATGTTGTTCCGGCGCTCGAGAATTTCGGTTTCGACGTGTTGGAAGAATCACCAACGGCATTGGGCGACGGCAATTATATCCACGACTTCCGTCTGTCGCTGCGCGGCGGCGATGTGGCAATGGTGATGAAACGTCCGCACATTATCGAAGGCGCGCTGAGCCATGTTTTGGACGGCAGCTTTGAAAATGATGTCTTTAACCAGCTGGTGACGGTCGGCGGTCTTGATCCGCAATCGGTCATTTGGCTGCGGGCGTGGTATCGCTATTTGCGTCAAACGGGTGTGACTTACGGCATGCCGACTGTGGTGTCGGCACTGGCCAAAAACGCCAATGTCACACGTTCGATCATTGCCCTGTTCGACGCCCAGCATAACCCGGCCCATTCCGGTGACCGCGACAAAGAGGTCACCAAATATTTGAAGTCGATTAACGCGGACTTGGCCGCAGTATCGGCGATCGACGAAGACCGCATATTGCGCCGCTTCTTGGCGATCGTTTTGGCAACGGTTCGCACCAACGCGTTTTCGGCCGCTGCCGCAGAAGCGCTGGCGTTTAAGCTTGATTGCGCGAAAGTCCCCGGCCTGCCTGCGCCGCTGCCTTGGCGCGAAGTGTTCGTATATTCGCCGCGTGTCGAAGGCATTCACTTGCGCGCCGGCCCGGTGGCGCGTGGCGGTCTGCGCTGGTCAGACCGGCGCGACGATTTCCGCACGGAAGTTTTAGGCCTCATGAAGGCGCAGCGCGTGAAAAACGCCGTGATCGTGCCGACAGGTGCCAAGGGTGGATTTTATCCCAAGCGGCTGCCCGACATGCGCGTCGACCGTGATGCCTGGTTCGCCGAAGGGACGGAGGCCTATAAAATATTCATCCGCACCTTGCTGTCGATTACCGACAATATCGTCAACGACCGTATCGTGCATCCCGACAATGTCGTTATCCATGACGGGGATGATCCTTATTTCGTTGTTGCCGCTGACAAGGGCACAGCAACATTTTCCGACACCGCAAATGCCATCGCGCTGGAACGCAA
>VFQS010000567.1_pt1 | contig 39787 bp, 39 predicted proteins | sample 3512361 | NCBI WGS metagenome assembly VFQS01 (sample SAMN10412375, study PRJNA504923) | tailings metagenome | isolation source: Relicate 1 Philex TSF3 active mining | place: Philippines
CGTGAATTTGCCAGTGTCCATGAAAAAATCCGGCAAGCTCCAGTCACCTCAGAGGAGGCTCGCAAGTATTTGCGAGTCTTCCTCTCTGGTGCAACCGATGAATCCCCAGACAAGCAGGGAAGGGTCCTGCTACCTCAACTTCTTCGCGAGTACGCAGGTCTAAACAAAGACCTGACCATCATCGGAGTTGGTGCAAGAGCTGAAATTTGGGACACCCAAAGCTGGCAGAAGTACCTCGCTAACAACGAGGAGAAGTTTGCCAATCAGGCTGAGGAGGTGATTCCGGGTCTGTTCTGACCCTGCTTTTTGGTCCTTGGCCGAGCCGGCTTTCTTCCCCTAAGTCGGACACCGTGAAAAAACCAAGCTCACGGATCGGACAGGGATCTGGAAGTAGGGACAGGTTCCCGAAAATTATGAATCAAATATCTCAGCTACATAAACCAGTGATGCTAGATCGCTGTTTGGAACTGCTTCGCCCTGGAATCACTGGAGCTAATCCAGTTGTTGTGGATGCCACTTTGGGACTCGGCGGTCACACCGAAGCTCTTCTGAGCGCTCACCCAGAGCTAACTGTTGTCGGACTTGATCGCGATCCAGCTGCCCTTGAACTTGCTAGCGAACGCCTTGCCAAATTCTCCAGCAGATTTCGTGGAGCGCTTGCCACCTATGACCAGTTGGAAGAGGTTTTGGCAGATCTTGGCATTGGCAAGGTCCAGGGAGTGCTGTTTGACCTTGGAGTTTCTTCAATGCAACTGGATCAGCCAGAGCGTGGCTTTGCCTATGCCCAGAGCTCACCACTTGACATGCGGATGGATCAGACCAAAGGCATGACAGCAGCAGAGCTATTAGCCAAGGCAGATGAGGCAGAGCTAATCAGAATATTTCGCGAATACGGAGAGGAAAGATTTGCTGGGCCAATTGCCAGGGCAATCATCAAGCACAGAGAGATTTCTCCTCTGAAAAATTCTCGCGAACTAAATGAATTGGTTGAAAAGGTTGTTCCAAAAGCACCTGGCAAGCAACTAGGTCACCCAGCTAAGCGGGTTTATCAGGCTCTGCGAGTTGCAGTCAATGACGAGCTAGCCATCCTCAGCGAAGCTATCCCGCAGGCTATAGATGCGCTTGCAGTTGGCGCTCGCATTGTGGTGATGAGCTACCACTCTCTAGAGGATGCAATTGTCAAGAAGGCTTTCCAGCAGGCTGCTTCGTCCTCAACTCCCATTGAGCTTCCGGTAGAGCTTCCCGGCTCTGGGCCTCGCCTTCGCGTAATCACCAAGGGTGTTGAGCGCGCTACTGAATTTGAACTCACACAAAACCCACGCGCAGCCTCGGCTCGGTTGCGGGCAGCAGAAAAACTGGAGGCAGCCTGATGAAGGTAATGATGCTTAGCGCAAATGAGGCAAAGCGGCTTCGTCCGGGATTGTTCACCGGAGCGCTACTTGTTATGGGAATCGTGGTGGTGCAACTTATTCAGTTGTCTCTGAACATGATTCTGACTCAGGACGCCTACTACCTCAGAGAGCTCAAGATTGAGAAAAGGCAACTGAGTACCGAGGTGCAGATCATTCAGGAGGAGGTCGATTCCCTCGCTTCTCCGCAGAATCTTGCTGATGCAGCCAACCGACTTGGAATGGTGGCCAATCCCTCCTCAGTCTTGATTGATATTGTGAACGACAAGGTCTACGGCCTTCCAAAACCCGCAGTTAGTCAAGAATCTGCTGTAGCCAGCGCCAACCTGGTGGCCAACTCCGCCCTGGTCAGCACCACTGAATTTGCCGAAACTGACGTGGCATCCGCTCAGGTTGAGACCAGTGTGGCAAAGACCTCGTCCACTAATACTGAAGTAATTTTGGTATCTGGTCTTATTCCAGCGTCACCAACCAGGTAGGGCAAGATGGGCAATCACGCAAGCGTGACTCGTCGCCTCTCCCTCTTCGCATTTCTACTCGTTCTCCTTGTCGGAGCATTAGGTTTTCGATTAGTTGATTATCAAATCGTGCGAGCCGATGAAATAAGAGCCGAATCTATTGAATCTCGCAGCGTGACACAGACCCTGACTGCCCTTCGTGGTGACATTTTGGATTCGAACGGCGAGGTTCTGGCTCGTACCGTCTTTCGCTATGACGTAAATGTCTCACCAAAGAATGTTGGGCCAGTAGTTCGCTACACCGACGGAATCCGCACTGAGATTTCAGTGGAATCGATCACATCCGAAATAGCCAGGATTCTTGGTGTAGAAGAGGCAGAAATTGCACCGAAGCTAATCGGCACCTCGGCGTATGCGAACTTGGCCAAGAAAGTAGACGCCAGTGTCTACAGCGCACTGTATGAACTTGATGTTCCCTGGCTCTACTTTGATCGATTTGCCTATCGTCTTTATCCAAATGGAGCGGTGGCGGGAAATGTAATTGGTTTTGTTGGAACTGACGGAACGCCACTGGCGGGTCTTGAGCGACAATACAACTCTTGCCTCTCTGGTGTTGATGGTCAAGAAACCTATGAGCGTTCAGCTGAAGGAGTTCGAATTCCAACTTCGAACATCGTGACTCAGCCAACTGAAGATGGTGGAACGCTTAATCTCACAATTGATGCCAATCTGCAATTTTTTGCTCAGCAGGTGCTTGCGAAAACGGTGAGCGATCTCAATGCCGAGTGGGCCAGTGCAATTGTGGTTGAGGTTGACACGGGGAGAATTCTCGCTGCGGCAGAGGCGCCTACTCTTGATCCGAATGATCCAGGCTCTTCCGATCCCGGTGATCGCGGCAGCAAGATTATGCAATTTGCTTTCGAACCTGGCTCGACAATGAAAGCTATTTCTACCGCCATGGTTTTAGACAGCAAGGCGGCTGACATCTATGAAACCGTGAATGCGCCTGATCGACTAAAGCTCGAGTATGGCGAGTCAATCAAGGACAGCTTTGGTCACGACCTCTATCAGCTGACACTGGCTGGCGTTCTTCGCTACAGCTCCAATACTGGAATATACGGTTTTGGTATGAAGGTGGATGAGAAGAAGAGGTACCAGTATCTGCAGAAATTTGGATTTGGCAAGACTACTGATTTGAACTTTGAGGGTGAGAGCTCAGGAATCCTCAGGCCCTATGAGGATTGGCAGTATGCCGATCGCTACACCCATTTGTTTGGCCAAGGTGTCGCAGTCACCTCTCTGCAAATGGCTTTCGCCTACCAAACCATTGCCAACGATGGCGTTCGACTCAGTCCAGTTTTGGTTGACTCTTGCGTTTCACCAGAGGGCGAAATTATCTATCAGCCGCAGCAGACTGAGACCAGAGTTATTTCAAAACTCGCCGCCAACACCAATTTGCAATTGATGGAGAAGGTTGTCGAATACGGCGGGGTTGGCAAGATGGCGGCGATTCCCGGCTATCGGGTTGCTGGAAAGACTGGAACTGCTGAAATTCGAGAGGGCGCAGGCTACGGAGAAAGATTTGCCATCTCTTTCTATGGAGTAGCACCGGTGGAAAACCCAAAGTTCGTGGTTGGAGTGACAATCTACAAACCAGTTGGTGAGACTAACTCGGCCAAGACAACTGGCCCTTTCAAAGCAATCATGCAGCAGGCTCTAAAGACTTATCGCATTCCACCCTCGACAACTACCTCGCGGGCTGATATTCCATCGAACAGATATGGAAAAGCCGGTGAGTAATTTAGCCGCCCTTGCAAAAGAGTTCGGCTGCAGTGTTTCAGGCGATGGCACATTCACTCCCGCCGGTGTTGCAATCAGCTCTGGATTTGTAGAGAAAAATTTCTTATTCATTGCCACAACTGGCGCGAAGGCTCACGGTCTTGACTTCTTAGAGGATGCAGTTACCAGAGGGGCTGGAGCTCTACTTACCGATCGCGATGGCGACTATTCGCTGCCAACGCTGATTCACCCAAACCCCAGAGAGATTGCTGGAAAGTTGGCCTCTCGGGTCTTTGCCACACCGAAAAACGGACTGCTAGCTGTGACCGGAACCAATGGCAAAACTTCTACTGTCTATTACCTGCAGCGCCTGCTAAATGCACTTAATCAAAACTGTGGGTTGATTTCGAGTGCGGGACAGATTGTCGCAGGGGAGTCTTTCAGTAGCGAACTAACTACGCCGGAAGCGCCGAGACTTCATCAAATGTTGTCAAAGATGCGATCAGCAGGGGAGCAGCGGGCCGCCATAGAAGTCTCTGCCCAGGCGCTAGTCAGAAACCGAGTCGATGGTCTTCGATTTGAGGTTGCGGGTTTCAGCAATTTATCGAGAGATCATCTAGATGACTTTGATTCGATGGAGAATTACTTCTCGGCTAAAGCCAAACTCTTCACTGAGCAGTTTTCTAACAAGGCTGTGATTAATGTTGAAGATGACTGGGGTAAACAGCTGTTTGGCCAGATTGCAATACCCAAAGTTGGTATCGGAAATGGTCTCGACTATCAGTATCGGCTAGAGAATAGGCGGCTGAAAGTTTCAGGCAAACACCCACTCGAGATTGTCTTTTCTCAGGGCGAACTGATGGCTAAGAATTTTGTCCTGGCCTGCGTGATGCTGCTGGAAACAGGCATCGAAAGCTCAGCTTTGGAAAAAGCCGCCACACTGATTGACCAGCAGGTTCCTGGACGCTTACACCTGGTGAGCGAACAACTGCCTCAGTTTTTTGTTGACTACGCCCACACACCCGAGGGGGTGAGGGCGGCGGTCCAGGAAATACTGCGTAGAAATCAAGACCTGACCGTCATTCTCGGAGCCTCTGGTAATCGAGATCAGGGCAAGAGAGTTGAGATGGCACTAGCACTCAAGGGCGCAAACAGAGTCATAATCACAGATCAGCATCCACGAGATGAAGACCCGCAGTCAATCAGGGCAACCCTCATGAGAGCTGCTCGAACACTTGATGCCGAGCTGATTGAGATTGCCGATCCCGCTGAGGTTTCCAAAGAGGCGGTCAGAATTACGCCAAAAACAGGTGCAATTCTCTGGTGCGGTCCAGGTCAATTGACCTATCGGGAGATCAAAGGCGTCAAGATTCCATTTGATGCAATCGAGACCGCGCGATTGGCGGTGGAAAATGCTTGAAATCTCATTGGCAGAGATTGCCAAAGCTGTTGGTGGTGAAATCTTTAGGGGAGATCCTCAGCGAATAGTCTCAGGTGCAGTAGAGACTGACAGTCGGGAAATAAAAAGTGGTGGGATCTTTTTTGCCAAGCTAGGCGAAAAGGAAGATGGTCATAAGTATCTAATTGATGCGCTTTTGTCTGGGGCAACTTTGGCTGTTGTTTCAACTCCATCCAGCACTGCCGAGATTGACCAGATTGTTGTTTCTGATACGGTCGAGTCTCTGAGTTTGCTTGCGCAGCATGTTTTAGAAGAAGTTAGAAAGCTTGGTCAACTTCAGGTTGTTGGCATAACTGGATCCAATGGCAAGACTTCTACGAAAAATCTCTTGGCACGAATGCTCGAACCTTTGGGGGAAACAATTTCTCCCATTGCCTCCTTCAACAACGAGGTAGGGCTTCCACTCACTGTCCTGAGGATCACCAAGGCCACAAAGTTTTTAGTTTTGGAGATGGGCGCGGCGGGGCTTGGTAGCATAGACAAACTAGCGAGATGGACAAAACCTGACATAGGCATTCAACTCAAGGTTGGCATGGCTCACGCTGGTGAGTTTGGCGGCATTGAGGTCACTGAAAAAATCAAAGCTGAACTCATGCCGCACATCCAGAGAGCGGCGGTCTTAAATTTCGATGATCCCAGAGTCCGACAATTTAGTTTTTCAGGAAGCAAAGTTGGATTTGGCTATGCTTCTGACGCTAGTTTTCGCTTGCTTGCAACCAGGTTAAGTCTCAGTGGAACAGAAATTGACCTTGAGGTCAAAGGCAAGCCGTATTCTGTGACACTTCGACTCCTCGGCGAACACCAGGCAATGAATCTGCTGGCGGCTCTGGCCGCCGCCAACCTACTTGGCGCTGATGTAGAAGCTTCTCTCAAAATTGCTTCCGAAATTCATATGGCTGAGCGTTGGCGTATGCAATTAATTTCAGCACCAGGCGGATACTTTGTCATCAACGATGCCTATAACGCATCGCCAGATTCGATGAAGGCAGCGCTTCAAACACTGGCAGTTTTGGGAAGGCAAGGCCATAGGACAATTGCAGTTCTCGGACAGATGGCTGAGCTTGGAGATTATTCAACTTACGAACATGATCAAATCGGAAGACTGGTTGTTAGGTTGAACATTGACAAGCTGTTTGTGGTGGGGGATGAGGCGAAGCTCATTCACATGGGTGCCACTCAAGAGGGAAGCTGGAGTGGCGAGAGCGAATTTATTAGCTCAATCTCTAATGCCTTCGACATTATTAGCGAAAGGCTGCTGCCTGGCGATGTTGTCTTAGTAAAGGCAAGTAATATCGCCGGGTTACGATTCCTCGGAGACGACTTGGCGGGTGTTAGGTGAGAGCGCTACTAGCCGCGGGTGGAATTTCTCTTTTTCTTTCATTATTCGCTACTCCATTTTTTATCCGGTTAGCTCGAAAGTTGGAGTGGGGACAGTTCATCAGGGATGATGGCCCACAGACTCACCAGACCAAACGCGGAACTCCGACAATGGGTGGAGTGGTAATTCTTGGCTCTGCGATAACCGCTTACTTCGTTGCAAAGCTCATAAACGAAGAGTCGCCCAGTCCTTCTGCTTTGCTGGTCATTTTCATGATGCTTGGACTCGGGGCTGTCGGATTTATTGATGACTTCTTGAAGGTTAGAAATCAAAGGAGTTTGGGTTTAGGTGGTTGGGCCAAGATTATTGGTCAGGGGGCTGTCGCAATAACTTTTGCAGTGCTCGCACTTCAATTCCCAGATGCAGAGGGATTGACGCCTGCCTCAACACACATCTCTCTTTTCCGTGACCTACCAATCGATCTGTTTTTCTGGGGCAGCACCATCGGAATGATTTTGTTTGTCGGTTGGATTTTTCTGCTTGTCGCCAGCTCATCTAATGGCGTGAACATTGCAGATGGCCTGGATGGACTTGCCACGGGTGCTGCAGTCCTGGCCATTGGCGCATACGTCGTCATTGGTTTTTGGCAGTTCAATCAATCGTGCCGAACAGCTGTTGAAAACATTTCCGCCTGCTATGAGGTGAGAGATCCGCTCGATCTTGCGGTTATTTCTGCTGCAATCGTGGGAGCTTGTCTCGGATTTTTGTGGTGGAACACTTCGCCTGCCCAATTAATCATGGGTGACACGGGTTCGCAGGCACTGGGTGGCGCTTTAGCCGCGCTTGCCATTTTGAGCAGAACTGAACTGCTGCTAATTCTGATCGGTGGCATTTTTGTGATTGTCACGGCATCGGTTGTTTTGCAGCGCGGATACTTCAAATTCACCAAATGGCGCACAGGCGTTGGTAAGAGAATCTTCCGGATGTCTCCACTACATCATCACTTCGAACTTAAAGGCTGGGCAGAGATAACTATCGTGGTTCGCTTCTGGATCATCTCCGCGCTGTGTGTTGCAGCTGGGGTCGGTCTCTTCTACTTCGAGTGGATCTACGGTCTATGAAGCTTCCCGAGTCTTGGAGAGCCGATTGGTCGAATCTCTCGGCACTTGTCCTAGGTCTTGGGAAAAGTGGCTTTAGCGCTGTGGACACGCTGGTCGAACTTGGGGTTGGAACCACCGTCGTTGCCAAAGACGCTGACCCCAAACTAATTGAGCTGACGGATGTGATTGGTGCAAAGTTCATTGCCACCGAAGATCCCGCGGTTTTAGATTCGTTGCAAAAAGTGGACTTTGCAGTTGTTTCACCAGGATTTAATCCTCAGCACCCGCTGGTTGCTGCTCTAACAGCAGGCGGAGTTCCACTGGTGACGGATGTTGATTTGGCATGGCATTTGCGAGATAAAACTGATCGAGTTTCCAACTGGATTGTCGTTACTGGCACCAATGGCAAAACTACAACCGTTGAGCTAACCGCGGCCATGCTCGCTTCCGATGGCTATCGCGCAATCGCTTGCGGAAATATCGGAGTCCCGATTCTTGATGCGATTCGGGACCCAGAGGGATTTGATTTTCTGGTGGTGGAACTATCCAGTTTTCAACTTCACTACCTAGGTGAAATTCACCCATTGGCTGGTGCTTTTCTTAATCTCGCCGAGGATCACTATGACTGGCATGGTGGTGCTGAGAATTACTTCCAGGCTAAGTCCAAGATTTATTCAGGTGTTCAAAAAGCAATCATATTTAATGAGCAAGATAGCAATACGTTTCAGGCAGCCCAAGCGGCGGATGTGGAGGAGGGTTGCCGGGGAATCTCTTTCTCGCTTTTCACTCCACAAAAATCAAGCATCGGTTACGTAGAGAATGTTTTGGTTGACAGGGCATTTTTAGAAAACCGAGCAGAAGAGGCAATAGAAATTGCGACTCTTGCAGACATTGAACAGATTGCAGAACCATCGCCACACCTTCTCTCAAACATTGCTGCAGCGACGGCACTAGCCAGGGCTGCAGATGTCTCACCCGCGGCCATAAGAAAAGCCATTAGTTCATTTCGACTTGCCCCACACCGAAACCAGCTTGTAGCAGAGATTGGTGGAGTCAGGTTCATCAACGATTCAAAAGCAACTAACCCACACGCTGCCGATAGCTCGCTAAAAACCTATGAATCTGTTGTCTGGATCGTTGGGGGATTGCTGAAAGGCACTTCTCCGAGAGAGCTGATTGAGAGTCACAGACAAAGAATCAAGGCGGCAGTATTGATCGGCTCCGACACATTAGAACTAGAGGGGCTGTTCTCCGAGCTTTTGCCGAGCCTGCCAGTTAGGGTCGTTGCAGGAGATTCTGTTATGCAAGAGGCGGTTCGGGCAGCGGCAGAGATGGCTGAGCCAGGTGATGTAGTTCTGTTGGCTCCGGCAGCCGCATCGATGGATCAATTCAGAGACTATGCCGATCGAGGCGATCAGTTTATCGCCGCTGTTGGGAGCCTCCAGTGAGCATCCGGGAATCGGTAAAGCCAAGTTTTAGGGCTCAATCAAGACCTGCGGTCTTGCTGCTTGGTCTCACCTTGCTCCTGGTTGCCTTTGGTCTAATCATGGTTGCCAGTGCTTCCGTAGTGGATGCATATAAGGAATCGGACAACGCTGCCAGCTTGTTCATGAGGCAAGCCCTATATGCGCTAGTTGGTTTGATTGCGCTTGTGTTTCTCTCCAACCTAAAGCTGAGCGTCTATAGAAGGTTTGCTCCACCTGCACTACTAGCTCTTCTAGTGATACAGCTGGTTACTGTTTTCTTTGGTGATGAGAGAAACGGAAACAGAAACTGGCTTGATATTGGATTCACTTCAGTTCAGCCATCTGAGTTTCTAAAAATTGGACTTGTCGTCGGTCTTGGCCTGCAGTTGGCTCAGCTAACCCAGGATCCGCAAACAGACAGACAAATTTGGACAATGGTCCTGGGGGTCTCCGGGGTTGCACTGGCGCTGGTTGTTTTAGTCGGTAGAGATCTTGGAACGGGAGTGGTCATCGGCGTCACGCTGATGGGGATGTTCTTGTTTGCCGGAATGAAACTTAGCAATTGGCTAGGTTTACTCATGGGACTTGGGTTAATCGCCGCGGCAGCAATAGCGAGCTCACCGTCTCGTCGAATTCGATTTGAAGCTTGGCTAAATCCAAACGGAGCTGACCCAGCTGGCGTTATGTGGCAGTTTGAAAAAGGCACCTGGGCACTAGCCTCCGGTGGTTTTTGGGGGACAGGGCTGGGTCGATCAAAACTGAAGTGGAGTTGGATTCCTGAGGTTGAGAACGACTTTATTTTTGCTGTGATTGGCGAAGAGCTGGGAACCCTGGGGGCTGGAGCAGTGATTATCTTTTTCCTTGCCCTTGCCATGACACTTTTTCACATTGCGAGGCTGCAAACCAATCCCTTCTCGAGGAATGTTGTCGCTGGCGTGATGGTCTGGATATCTATGCAGGCCTTTATCAACATCGGTGTGGTGCTGGGACTATTTCCAGTACTCGGAGTACCACTACCGATGATTTCCGCAGGTGGTTCATCTTTGATTGCAACAATGGCGGCTATCGGAGTGGTCTTGGCCGTCGAGCGAGATCGACTTTCACAACCTGGCCGAAGGAAAGCGTAAATGCGTTTTCTTTTGGCCGGCGGCGGTACTGGCGGTCATGTCAATCCACTTTTGGCTTTGGCTGAGCTTCTGAGAAGTGAGGGGCATGAAGTCCTGGCTCTTGGCACCAAAGAAGGATTAGAGCAGCGACTGGTTCCAGAGCGAGGTTTTGAACTAATTACAGTTGCTCGCCTGCCGCTTCCGAGAAAATTCTCAATTAGCTCATTGCTTTTTCCTTTTCGCCTCTTCCTCGAATCTCGAAAAGTATTTGGGGTTATCAGATCTAGAGGCGTCGACGCGGTGGTCGGGTTTGGTGGATATGCCTCAGCTCCTGCCTATCTGGGCGCTTGGTTTGCCAGAAGACCGATTGTGGTGCACGAGGCCAATGCGATTGCAGGTTTTGCTAATCGGCTTGGTGCTCGTCTCACCAGATATGTGGCGGTGTGCTTCCCAAATTCAGATATGAAGCAGGCGGCGATTGTGGGAATGCCTTTGAGGAAAGAGTTTTCAGAAATGGCCTCCTATAACAAGCAGCAGGCTCGCGTCGAATTGGGACTTGATCCCTCTCTGCCCACGCTCTTGGTTACAGGGGGATCCCAGGGTGCCAGGTCTATCAACCAGGCCGTGATTGCTTCCGTCGAAGCACTCAGGAATGCCGGGATACAGGTTCTACACATCGTGGGTGCAAACTCAGAGTTTGCTGAGGAGCAGTCCGCGGGATATAAGAGAATCCGTTACTGCAACGCGATGGACGCAGCCATAGCGGCCAGCGATCTGGCAATTTCTCGAGCGGGGGCCTCCACGATAAGTGAGTTCACAGCTTGCGGGTTACCAGCTATCTACATTCCATACCCGGTTGGTAATGGAGAGCAGCGCCACAATGCAACGAGTGTGGTTGAGGCAGGAGGAGGAAAGCTGGTGGAGGACAGGGACTTCAACGCAGGCTACATCTCCAAAGAGGTGATCCCAATCATCAGCCACAGCAAAACCCTGGAGGAGATGTCTCTGGCTGCCCGCAGGGTCGGCATTACGAACGCCACAGAGCAGTTGCGAGACCTTGTGCTGCAGGCGGTGAATACTTAGAAGGTGATTAAGCCAGATTATTCAGTGCCCATTCCAAAAGACCTGGGCCACGTTCACTTCATTGGAATCGGTGGTTCGGGAATGTCGGGCATTGCTCGTCTGGTTCTCGGCATGGGTCACAAGGTCACAGGCAGCGATGTTCGGGAGAGCAATAACACTCGTTCGCTTAGAAAACTGGGAGCAGAAATAGCCATTGGCCACGATGAGAAAAATCTCACAAATCCAAACACCGTGGTTGTCACCAGTGCTCTTTGGCAGAATAACCCTGAGTATGTGAAGGCACTCTCACTTGGCATTCCTGTCTTGCATCGCTCAGCACTGCTTGCTCACCTTGCATCAGCGGGGAAGCTGATTGCTGTTGCTGGAGCTCACGGGAAGACCACCACTACCGGAATGATCATCACCGCGCTAAATCGACTAGGTGCTAAACCAAGTTTTGTGAACGGTGGTGTAATCGCGGAGTATGGATCTTCCAGCGCTTTTGGTGAGGGAGAGCACTTTGTGATTGAGGCTGATGAATCAGACAGCAGCTTCCTGCACTACGACACCTCGGTCGCGGTAATCACCAATGTTGATCCTGATCACCTAGACCACTACGGGTCCCTCGAGGCCTTCCAGGCGGAATTTGCCAAGTTTGCCAACGCCGCCAAATCTCTGGTGGTGCTTTCGGCTGATGACGTTGGTTGCCAAGCAGTGAGCAACTTGCTTACCCATCCGAATGTCATTCGATTTGGCGAATCTGCTTCTGCCGATGTGAGGCTGACGGAAATTGATGCATCAAGGTCACGGGTTACCTTCCAGGTTCACTACCTCGGTGCAGCAAAAAAACTCGAGCTGACCATCCCTGGTCATCACAACGCTCTCAATGCAGCGGCAGCGATTGCTGCCCTGGTTGGTTGTGGATTTGATTTTGAACAGGTGGCTGATGCGGTTGCCACCTTCGGTGGAACAGAGAGAAGATTCGAATTGCACGGTGAGGTGAGGGGAGTGAAGGTCTATGACGATTTCGCCCACCATCCAACCGAGGTCATTGCAGCTCTGAAGGCTGCCAGGGCTGTAGTTGGTAACGGAAAACTGATAACTGTCTTTCAGCCACATCTTTTCAGCCGAACCAGGCTTTTTGCTCAGGAATTCGCAGATGCTCTTTTGCTAAGTGATGAAGCGGTAGTCACGGACATATATCCAGCGCGCGAGGATCCAGAACCTGGAGTTACCGGAGAGCTCATTGCCGAGCGCAGTAAGAGAAGTGAAAACATGCACTACGTCCCAGCGTGGGACGATGTGCCAGCTACTGCTGCCGCCTTGGCTAAAGAAGGTGACTTCATAATCACCATGGGCTGCGGAGATATCAATCGTATGGTCCCTGAACTCCTTAGCGCGCTGGAGAAGTAGTTGAAAAAAGCTGAACGGGAACTAATTCGTCAGGAGCGTCGTAAACCAGCAAGGATCAAAAAGGCGAGATCGGCAATTGGACCCTTCACAATCTGGGGGAGAATCCTGCTGGTCTTCACACCGCTAGTTGTAATTGGTTTGCTCATAGCCAGTTTCTTCACACCGCTCTTCGCCATTGAGAAAATTTCGGTGTCAGGTGTTGAAAGACTTGATGAGACGAAACTGGTTACCGCCCTAGAACCACTGAAGAGTAAACCGCTGACACTTGTCTCTAATGAGGAAGTGGCGGGACTGCTAGCAGGGTTTGAACTGATCGAAACCTTCACCTTCCAAGCTGAGCCACCCAATACTCTTCGCGTGAAGATTCGTGAGCGACAACCCCTAGTGGTGATGAGCCGCGGAGGACAGAATTTTCTCTATGATGCGGCTGGGGTTCAGATAGCGGCGGCAGAAAACCTGAACGTCTATCCATTCTTTAGCTTTTCTGGAAATCCACAGAATGACCCTAGGTTTGCCCACGCTGTTGAACTTTTCACCAGCCTGCCGGTGAAGCTTTACCTCGACATTGAGTCACTGGAAGTCACCCAGCAACTCACCTCTACCTTCGAGCTCAGGCGGGGTGGGATCAAAGTGATATGGGGAGATAATCGAGACTCACTTCTTAAGGCCGAGGTGCTGGAGTCGCTAATTGCCACGGGACAAAAGGTTGGGGTAACTATCGATGTTTCGTCCCCAAATTCACCCGTGGTTAGCCACGGCTAGTTGTTTACCTGTTGTTTGCGACACGCCCAAGAATCTGGCCTAATTACAGGGTTTTCGGCCCTACCTTCTTGGCGCTAATTGAAAACTTTCTGGAAAGTTAAGCCTCAGCCTTAACTTGAAAGTTTCGAGCAGGAGGCAGACGTGACCCAGTCACCCAACTATCAGGCAGTCATCAAGGTCGTTGGCGTTGGAGGTGGTGGTGTTAATGCGCTCAATCGCATGATCCAGGCTGGCCTTCGAGGCGTCGAGTTCGTGGCAATCAACACAGACGCACAAGCTCTGCTCATGAGCGATGCTGACATCAAGCTGAGCATTGGTAGGGATGTCACTCGCGGCCTCGGTGCCGGAGCTGACCCCGAGATTGGAAGACGTGCAGCAGAGGAGCACGAGAGTGAGATTGAGGCTGCACTCAAGGGTGCAGACATGGTGTTTGTTACCGCTGGCGAGGGTGGTGGAACAGGTACCGGTGGTGCTCCAATTGTTGCCAAGATTGCAAAGCGACTAGGCGCGCTAACGGTTGGTGTAGTAACCAGGCCATTTAACTTTGAAGGTAAGCGCAGAGCCATCCAGGCAGAGGAAGGCATCAAGGCCCTTCGCGAAGAAGTTGACACCTTGATTGTGGTTCCAAACCAAAGACTTCTCGAAATGAGCAACAAGAAAGTTTCCGCACTGGAAGCGTTCATGACCGCTGATGATGTTCTGCGTGCAGGTGTGCAGGGCATTAGCGATTTGATTGTAATTCCTGGACTTATCAACCTTGACTTCAACGATGTTAAGTCCGTAATGCAAGGCGCTGGCTCTGCTCTGATGGGTATTGGTAGCGCCAAGGGTGAGGATAGAGCAGTAAGAGCTGCCGAAATTGCAATTTCCTCGCCGCTACTAGAGGCAACCATCGAGGGAGCTCATGGAGTATTGCTTTTGGTTCAGGGTGCATCGGATCTGGGACTGCACGAAATTGATGACGCTGCACGTTTGGTGCAAGAGGCTGTCAGCCCTGAGGCAAACATCATCTTTGGTGCCACAATCGAGGACACTCTCGGTGATGAAGTTCGCATCACAGTTATTGCAGCTGGATTCGATGGCGGCGAACCGAAGCACCGCAAGTTTGAATCGGCGAGCATCGGAGCTCAAGCTTTAGAAGATGCGCTGCAGAGCGAAGAGCCAGCAGTTGAACTTCCCGCCATCGATGAAATCGTTGCTGAACCAGAGTATGTACAGGCCCAACCGGTGCAACCTGTGCAGCGCGGGGCTTTCGGTGACGATCTGGATCTGCCAGAGTTCTTCCGCTAATGAATTTAGCTGAGCGTTATCGCTCAGTGCTTGCAAACATTGAGCAGGCCGCAGCAAGGTCTGGACGCAGTGCATCCGATGTTGAGCTGATTATTGTCACGAAGAATCATCCGTCCTCACTGGTATTAGAACTAGTCAATCTCGGCCACGGAATTTTCGGTGAAAATCGTGATCAGGAAGCATCCAAGAAGGCGGCTGAAGTCTCTCAGGCAGGTGCTGCAGCCAACTGGCATTTTGTTGGACAACTTCAAACCAACAAAGTGAAATCTGTAATTAGCTACGCCTCTACCATCCACTCGGTGGATCGTCCGTCTCTGGTTAGTGAACTAGCGAAGCAACTTGCCAAGACAGACAAAATTCTTGATGTTTTTATTGAGCTAAATCTCACAGATGATCTAGGTCGAGGTGGAGTTGACGAACCCGATCTCGCGGCCTTGACCGAACAGGTCTTAGGTGTGAAGCAGTTGAATCTGCTGGGCGTGATGGCGGTCGCGGGGCTCGCTAAAGACCCGAGATCAGAGTTTGACAGAGCCCTGAGACTTGCTGATCAGCTAAGAAGAATTGCCCCGCAGGCCAAGGGGCTTTCTATGGGGATGAGCGAGGACTATCAGGTGGCAATCGAGATGGGAGCGACACACATCCGGGTTGGGAGTGCCATTACTGGCCCCAGGCCGAATAACGCCTAGTCTTGAAGGGAAATCGAGGAGTAACAAATGGGTATTGTCAATCAGGTTCTTGGCTTCTTTGGCTTTGGTTCACAAGAAGCACCAAAAGCTGAGGGTGCTGTAAAGACTAAAGCTGCTCCCAGACCCCGCCGCTCATCTGATATGTCTGAGATTGTCACCCTAGATCCGCAAAGCTACGCCGATGCCAAGGAAGTTGCAGCACACTACCGCACTGGCGTTCCTGTGATTGTGAACATTGGTGCCATGAGCGAGGCAGACGCTAAGAGAATGCTTGACTTCATGATTGGCCTCAAAGAGGGCCTCGAGGGCGGACTTCGCCGGGTTACCTCCAAAGTCTTTTTGCTCAGCCCACACAACGTGGCTGTTACTGATGCTGACTCAGACGAGAGTGAGCAAGAAGACCTGATGCAATAGTCCATGTCTATCATCGGACTGGTTCTTTATTGGGCATTGCAGTTTTTCTTCTATGCCATGCTTGCCAGGTTTATTTCTGACCTGGTGATGAGTTTTAATCAAAGCTGGAAGCCCAAGGGGCTGTTGCTTCCGATTCTGGACTTTGCCTACACCCTCACTGATCCGCCTATTAAGTTTGTTAGAAGATTCGTTCCACCGCTTAGATTGGGCAGTATTTCTCTGGATTTAGCCTGGACTGTGGTGGTATTTGCCGTAATTATCCTGCAGGGCTTTGCTAGGTCCCTGTAGGGGGCAATAGCATAGGCGAAGGTTTTCCAGGCAAAGGGAAGGTGAACTATGGCGTTATCCCCAGAGGACATTCTGGCTAAGCGATTCCAGGTTACAAAGTTTCGCGAGGGTTACGACCAGGACGAGGTTGACGACTACCTGGATGAGGTGGTGGTTGAGCTTCGCAAGATTCTGGCGGAGAACGAAGAGCTGAAGACCCGCTCCTCACTGCCGCAGGATGCTGCCGCAATCGCGGTTGAGCCATTCCCAACCGCAGTTGACCCACAACCATCGGGGGATGGTGCTGACGCCTCCAGAAGCATTATCGAACTAGCCCAAAAGCTACACGCCGATCACGTCCAAGAGGGCCGGGTAAAGCGCGAGCAGATTGTCCGCGAAGCCCAAAAGCAGGCTGCTCGCATCCTTCGCGATGCCGAGGCTCAAGCAAGAGAGACCCTCAACCAGCTAGAGCTGGACCGCAGAACCATTGAGGAATCCATTGAAGACCTTAAGCGTTTTGAAGCTGAGTACCGGGCGAAACTGCGCGATTACATTCAGGGCCAGCTGGAATCAATCTTGAGTGAGGAGTCCTATCTCAGATTGGATGAAGAGGTATCGCCGGCAGCTGATGCGAACATAGAGATGGACTACTACAACCGGGAACCAATGCCAATTGGTGAGTATCAGGAGACCGAAGTTCGTTCCTACAGCTACTCCTTCGAGGAGGAAGCTAATGACAAGCCAGCTGAGAGTGAAGACAACCGGTACTAAGCGTCAACGCGTAGTCATCGTCTTCGGCTTGGCTATCGCCATTGTCGCAATTGATCAACTTACTAAGTTTTGGGCTGAGGCCAATCTTTCTTCAATACCGGTGCCAGTTATTGGTGAGCTATTACAGTTTCGTCTTGCCTATAACGATGCTGCTGCATTTTCGCTGGGGGTTGGTGCGACCTGGGTTCTGACCCTGGTTTCGCTGAGCGCGAGTGCAGCAATGATTTATTTTGGACCCAGAGTCAAGACCCTCACCTGGTCGGTAATCGCAGGTTTTGCCCTTGGTGGAGCGGTTGGAAATCTAATTGACCGAGCATTCAAACAGCCTCAATTCTTCAACGGTCATGTGGTGGACTTTATTCAGATTCCACTGAATTTCCCGATCTTTAATCTCGCCGATACTTTCTTAGTAACAGCAGTAATTTTGGCTATTTTTCGAACTCTGCGCGGAGATGAACTGGGTGGCGGGCGTGCCAAGTAAATTGCTTCCAGTCCCTGAGGCCAGGGTGGGGGAGCGCATGGATGCTGGCCTAGCAAAAATGCTTGGGCTTAGTCGCTCTCAGGTGACTCAGCTAATTGAAGATGGCAAAGTGCTGGTTGATGGTCAGGTTGCCGATAAATCTCACAAGCTGGTGCTTGATCAACTTATCGAAATAAACCTTGAGGAGAAAGAACAAGCTGTTAGCTTGCAAGCCGAGGATGTTGCTGATCTGGAAACTGTTTATCAGGATCAGGACATTGTGGTGGTGGATAAGCCAGCCGGAGTGGTTTCACACCCCTCGCAAGGTTTCACTGGGCCGTCGGTTGGTGGGGTGCTGCTTAGCAGAGGTATTCAACTCACTACTTCGGGTGCTCAGGAACGGCAGGGTATTGTGCAGCGACTGGATGTTGGAACATCTGGACTTATGGTCTTGGCGAAGAGCGAGCGAGCATATTCAGTTCTGAAGCAGGCCTTTAGAGATCGAATCGTAGAAAAGACCTACCATGCCCTGGTGCAGGGTCATCCTGATCCGGCAGAGGGAACAATTGACACCCCTATTGCCAGAAGCCAGAGGCACGACTACAAGTTCACCATCTCTAAGGACGGCAAAAAGGCAGTTACTCACTACCGAACCATTGAACTTATGCCAACGGCTGCACTGTTGGAAATCGGTCTGGAGACTGGCAGAACCCATCAGATTAGGGTCCATTTTTCACACTTCCGTCATCCACTGGTGGGGGATTTGCTCTACGGGGCGGACCCGAAGCTGGCGACCAAGCTGAATTTGGACAGACAGTGGCTGCACGCCACTCAGCTGGCCTTTCAACACCCCATTACAGGCAAACAGTTGGTATTTCAGTCGGAATATCCCCTTGATTTAAAGACATCGCTGGAAGCGCTCAGGGATCCTGATTTCCGGCTTTAGCATTGTTGCCTAGCCAAGGGGTGAGTGTGTCAGAGAAGTCTTTTGTTCATCTGCACAACCACACCGAGTATTCGATGCTCGATGGCGCCGCAAGAATAAAGCCTCTGATTGCTAAGGCCAGTGAGCTAGCGATGCCAGCGATTGCGATGACTGATCATGGCAATGTTCATGGAGCCTATGAGTTTTGGAAGCAAGCTAAAGCACACAGCATAAAACCCATCATTGGAATCGAGGCGTATGTTGCGCCTGGCTCGAGGCTCGAGAAGAGCAAGGTTCGTTGGGCTGCCGGTGGTGAGGATGATGTTTCAGGGGGCGGTGCATACACCCACCTAACTATCTGGGCCAGCAGTAATTTAGGAATGAATAATCTTTTTCGCCTGAGCAGTGAAAGCTATCTCAGCGGTTTTTATGTCAAGCCGAGAATTGATAGAGAGCTGTTGCAGAGGTATGGCAAAGACCTGATTGCTACAACTGGCTGCCCGGGCGGCGAGGTTCAAACCAGACTGAGACTTGGTCAGTATGAAGAAGCACGTCAGGCCGCTAGTGAATTCAGGGATATCTTTGGTCCAGATAATTTCTTCGTCGAGGTTATGGATCACTCTCTCGACATCGAGAAACGAGTTAGAGATGACCTACTTAGGCTTGCCAAGGATTTGCAACTACCACTGATTGCCACCAATGATCTGCACTACGTTGAAAAATCTGACCACTCGGCTCACGAGGCTCTGCTCTGCGTGCAGACTGGAACCAACCTGCAGGATCCAAGAAGATTCAAGTTTGAATCCCAGGAGTACTACCTAAAATCTGCAGCTGAAATGCGCAGTATCTTTTCTGAGCTCGATGATGCCTGCGACAACACTCTGCTGGTTGCTGAAAGATGCAACATTGACTTCGAAAAGCAAGACCTACTTCCTCGCTTCCCAGTGCCCGAAGGAGAAACCGAAGCGGGGTGGTTTGAAAAGGAAGTCTGGAAGGGTATGCAGCGTCGCTATCCAAATGGCTATAGCGATCGCCACAAAGAGCAGGCGGCTTATGAGATTCAAGTCATAATCAAAATGGGCTTCCCTGGTTACTTCTTGGTGGTTTCAGATTTCATTGCGTGGGCTCGATCGCAGGGCATCCGAGTTGGTCCTGGCCGAGGATCGGCTGCTGGCTCCCTGGCTTCCTACGCACTTGGCATTACGGAGCTTGATCCGCTGGAACATGATCTAATCTTTGAGCGCTTTTTGAATCCTGAGCGACTTTCGATGCCCGATATCGATGTTGACTTTGATGATCGCAGACGGCCTGAAGTTATTAGATATGTAACAGAGAAGTATGGTGATGACCGAGTAGCACAAATTGTGACTTTCGGAACCATAAAAGCCAAGCAGGCAATTAAAGACGCAGCTCGCGTTCTTGGAAAACCCTACTCAGTTGGGGAGCGCCTAACCAAGGCCATGCCTCCAATGGTTCTGGGTAGAGATGTTTCTCTGGATGATGTCATCAACAAGGATTCTGAGAGATTTGCAGAGGCCGCTGAGTTTCGGGAGATCATTGCCAGCGACCCCGAGAGCAAAGAGGTGTTCGATCTCGCTCAAGGGCTGGAGTCGCTCAAGCGACAGTCTTCTGTCCATGCGGCAGGCGTGATTATGTCTGCCAAGCCACTGATGGATGTGATTCCAATCATGAAGCGGGAGGATGACGGCGCGATAATCACCCAGTTTGATCAGCCGCCATGTGAAGATCTCGGACTTCTCAAGATGGACTTTCTTGGACTGAGAAATCTGACCGTCATTGATGATGCGTTATCAAACATCAGGCAGAACCGCGGGGTGGAGGTAGTGCTAGAGGATTTGGATCTGGATTCGGATCAAAAGACTTTTGAACTTTTGTCTCGCGGCGACACCCTCGGGGTGTTTCAGCTAGATAGCAACAACATGCGGTCACTCCTCAGAATGCTTAAGCCCACCGAGTTTGAGCATATCTCTGCGGTGATTGCTCTCTACCGACCAGGTCCTATGGGGATGAACTCCCATACCAACTATGCCCAGCGGAAAAATGGGCAGCAGCAAGCCGAAGGTATTCATCCAGAGCTCACCGAGCCGCTAAGAGAAATTCTTGATCCAACCTATGGCCTGATTGTTTATCAGGAGCAGGTAATGGCCGTCGCTCAAAAAGTTGCCGGCTACTCTTTGGGTCAAGCAGATTTGTTGCGCAGGGCTATGGGAAAAAAGAAGCCTGAGGAGCTGGAGAAGCAGTTTGAATTATTTTCAAACGGAATGCGACAAAACGGCTTCTTTCCAGCTGCCATCAAGGCTCTGTGGGACACACTGCTGCCATTCGCTGACTATGCCTTCAACAAGGCCCATTCGGCCGGCTATGCCGTGCTCAGCTACTGGACTGCCTATCTGAAAGCCAATTTCCCAGCGGAGTTCATGGCTGCATTGCTTACCAGCGTTGGGGACTCTAAGGACAAGCTGGGTGTCTATCTAAATGAGTGTCGCAAGATGGGCATAAAAGTATTGCCGCCAGATGTGAATCAATCTATTGATGTCTTTGCGGCAGTTGGTGAGGACATTCGCTTTGGTCTGGCTGCAATCAGAAATGTTGGACACAACGTAGTGGATGCAATTGTTGCCACTAGAGAGCCGAAATTCGGATCATTCGACGATTACATTCGTCGCGCACCAGCTATCGCTTGCACAAAGCGCGTGGTGGAGTCATTGATCAAGGCTGGTGCCTTTGATTCGATGGGGCACAGCAGAAGATCCCTATATGCAATTCATGAGGAAGCGATTGAGGCTTCAGCGGTACTCAAGAGGGAGGCGGCTGGTGGCCAAGTCGACCTGTTTGGCGATTTGCTAGAGGATGACTCGGCGAGCATCTCCATCCCAGACTTACCAGAGTGGACTAAGCGTGATCTTCTCGCTCATGAAAGAGAAATGCTAGGGCTATATGTTTCCGACCACCCGCTGGCTGGGATGGAAGCAGAACTTATGCGCTTTTCCGATATGGGAGCAGCTGCGCTTAGAGACAGCGACATTGCCGATGGTGAAATTATCACTCTGGCGGGCTTGATCACTCAGGTTCAGCACCGAATCGCTCGCTCATCTGGAAATCAGTATGCGCAAGTCACTCTCGAAGATTTCTCGGGCGAAATATCAATCATGTTTATGGGTAAGACCTATCAGGAATACAGAGATTTACTGACGGAAGATCAGACTGTCACAGTTCGAGGAAGGGTATCTCGACGAGATGAAGAGGTTGTTCTCCAAGGATTTTCTATTGAGACCATTGATCCAGGAAGAGATCGCGGCGGAGTGCTGCAGCTGAGTCTCACCGAAGCGATGGCAACCAGGGAGAAGTTGACCCAGTTGGCAACCATCCTGGATGCCCACCCAGGGCCGGTGGAGGTGCAGGTCAAGCTCACTGCCACGAGCGGGGTGAATCACTTTATGCTTCCGCAACGAGTAAAAGTGGGTCAGGATCTCTTCGGTGAACTAAAGGCACTGCTTGGCCCAGAGGCAGTCAGTTAGTCCCTATCCGATATCTTTTCGCCCACCACATGCCAGGCTCTTTGGAAATAGACCAGGGGCTTGGCGGGGATTTGGCTCACTGAAGCTGTTAGGCCAGTTGCCACAATCACAGCGTTAGCCTCAACCTCAAATCTCTCTCTAACTTCGCAAATAAGGACTGCCGGAGATGCTGCGAATATGGGAAGGCCATAGGGGCCTTCAACTTCGTCCCCAATAAATCGAGACTCTTTTGGACCAGCCAGCCGCTTGGCTAGGTGAAGGGTCTCCTGATCGAGCGTGTGGATAGCAATCTTCACCCCAACCTGCAGGTGCTCATAGCTTGAAGAGCCCTGGGCAATGTTTACCGAGACCAGTGGGGGATTAGATCCGAGAGAGGTGACCGAGGAGGCGGTAAAGCCAATCGGATCACCTGAACTAGTTCTGCTGGTGATGATTGCGATTCCGCTGGCGTGATTGCGAAAAACACTTTTGAGAGCTTCCTCGCCTTGGAGCTCAAAATTCTTATGGTCTTTTGTCATTTCCGATAAGGTTAGGGCATCTTTCAACCCTTTTCGGAGCATGACCATGCGCAAAATCATCTGGGATAGGGAAATTACTGCGGCGAGTGTCGCTGAACTTTTGCCGAGGGCTAGGCAGGACGCTGCCTCAGTTAGCAAGACAGTAGAAGAAATCATCGGTGAGGTCAGAGATCGCGGCATGGAGGCACTCTCCGAACATGCGCACAAATTTGACGGGTTTGTTCCAGCTGAATTCAGAGTTCCTGCCTCGGCTCTGGAGGAAGCTTTAGCCAATCTAGATTTTGAACTCAAAGCCGCAATTGAGGAATCAATAGCAAGAGTTCGAAGGGTGTCAGAAGAGCAGATGCCCAAAACAATTACAACGCTGCTCGATAGCCAGAGCTCAGTGACGACAAAGTTTTTGCCCTTCGAGTCCGTTGGAGTTTATGTTCCCGGCGGAAAGGCCGTGTATCCATCCAGTGTGGTGATGAATGTGGTCCCGGCTCAGGTGGCAGGCGTTAGCCGAATAGCACTTTGCTCACCACCGCAGCGTGCAACTGGAATGCCCGATTCGGCGGTTCTCGCAACAGCCAAACTGTTAGGAATCGAAGAGGTCTATGCAATTGGTGGAGCGAGCGCAATTGCGTCATTTGCTTACGGACTAAAAGAAATTGATCTTCAGCCAGTAGATCTTGTTACCGGTCCTGGAAACATCTTCGTTGCTAATGCTAAGCAGCAACTCAAGTCAATGATTGCCATTGATTCTGAGGCAGGGCCGACTGAAATTCTTATCATTGCGGATTCTTCTGCTAACCCAGAGTTTGTTGCAGCGGATCTAATTTCCCAAGCGGAGCATGATGAAAATGCTGCAGCAGTCTTATTGACCGATAGTGCAGAGCTACTAGAAGCTGTTTCGCAAAAGCTTGACTCCCTTTCTGCCGAGACTTCAAATCGCGAACGGGTATTGACTTCACTGGCGGGTAATCAGTCTGCCCTGGTCTTAGTTCCAGGACTGGCAGAGGTGATAGCCATTGCAAACTTCTACGCCGTTGAGCACTTGGAGATTCAGACCGTAAATGCCAGAGAGCTACAAAAAGACATTAAGCACGCTGGAGCAGTCTTTATCGGAGATTATTCACCAGTCAGCCTTGGTGACTACCTGGCTGGTTCAAACCATGTCCTTCCCACCTCTGGCAACGCCAAAAGGTCAGCAGGACTGAGTGTGTTTAGTTTTCTTAGACCACAACAAATCGTCGAGTATGACAGGGCGGGACTTCAGAAAGTAGTCGGAAAATTGGACACTTTTGCGAAAGCCGAAGGTCTTCCGGGGCATGGCGAGGCTGCTCGCATTAGATTTAAGGACTAATGCACTGCCCATTTTGTAGACATTCTGATTCCAGAGTCATTGACTCTCGAACCTCCGATGATGGTTCGTCAATTAGACGCCGTCGACAGTGCCCAGAGTGTCAAAAACGCTTCACAACCGTGGAGACGGCGTCTCTAATGGTGACAAAGCGCTCTGGTGCGACTGAGCCATTCAGCAGAGACAAAATCATTGCGGGTGTTCGCAAAGCATGCCAAGGGAGACCAGTAACTGATGCCGATTTGGCGTTGCTTGCACAGCAGGTCGAAGAGACGTTAAGGGCTACAGGCGCTGCATCGATTGACGCCCAGGAAATTGGGCTAGCAATTCTTGAGCCTCTGAAGCAGCTCGACCATGTTGCTTACATGCGATTTGCGAGTGTCTATCAAGCCTGGGACTCCCTGGATGACTTCTCAGCTGCCATCAAAGAGCTGCGTGATTGATGTATAGGTTCTTATTCAGGATCTTTCTAAGACATCTCGATCCTGAGTTTGCACATCATCTAGGCGCTTTACTCATTAAGTTTTTTGGAATCGTTCTACCAAATCCAAAAAGAGAATCAGTTATTCAAGTAGCTGGAATTGATTTCAGTAACCGAGTTGGCATGGCTGCTGGATTTGATAAAAATGCTGAGTTGATTGTCGGTCTCTACAAGCTAGGTTTTGGCCATGTTGAGATTGGTACGGTTACCCCCAAACCACAAAGTGGCAATGCCAAGCCCCGCCTATTTCGGATCTACGACAAGCAATCTCTGATTAACCGAATGGGATTCAACAATGATGGCGCTGATGTCATCGCTAAAAGGATTGCCAAACTAAGAAGCAGGACATCTGAGTTACCAATCATTGGTGTGAATATTGGTAAAAATAAAATTACTGAACCACAGCTTGCACCGGATGATTACGCCTACTGCACTGAAAAACTAGTTGGCGTCGCCGACTATATTGCTGTGAATGTATCCAGTCCTAACACTCCGGGTCTAAGGGATCTTCAACAGGTCGATTCATTGAGGCCGATTCTCCAGAGGGTGATGGAGCTCAGTCTTGGAAAGCCTGTATTTCTAAAGATTTCTCCGGATCTTTCAGATGAAGATGTTCTTGCAATCGCAAGGCTTGTGAAGGAACTCAATCTGGCAGGTGTTATTGCTGCAAACACAACAGTAAGCAGAGAAGGAATAGGGGAACCTTTGGCCTCAGAAGCTGGCGGCCTATCTGGACCAATGCTTGCACCTAGATCGAAAGAGCTGCTCGTACTTCTGCGAGCAGCTCTAAGCGACAAAGCAATAATCTCGGTTGGTGGTGTAGCTACGGCCAAAGATGTTCAAGAGCGACTTAGTCTTGGTGCCGATCTCGTCCAGGGCTACACCGGCTTTGTTTATGCAGGTCCTGCTTGGGCCAAAGAGCTTAGGCGGGGCGAGTTTCTGGGGACTTAGTTAGTTCCGGATCTCTCACAACAGCCTTACCCAAAATGTCATCAATCTGCTTCATAACATCTTTAGGTATCTTCACTCCGGCAGCCTTCACATTGGAGGCAATTTGCTCAGGTCTTGATGCCCCAACTATGGCTGCGGCAACATTCTTATTTTGCAAAACCCAGGCAATCGCAAGCTGAGCCATGTCAAGTCCCAACCCCTCGGCTAGAGGCCTTAGCTTCTGGACTCGAGTCAGCACATCATCAGTCATGAATTTTTCAATGATTGAGGCGAGTTTCGGATCCGCAGCGCGAGAGCCAGCTGGCGCTGGTTGACCAGGGAGGTATTTTCCAGAAAGCACTCCTTGAGCAATCGGTGACCAAACTATTTGACTCAGTCCCAGCTCCTCTGAGGTTGGAATTACTTTCTCCTCTATAACTCGCCACAGCATGGAATACTGCGGTTGATTAGAAATCAACTGGATGCCTAGTTCATCCGCTAACTTCTTGCCTTTTCTAATTTGCTTAGCACTCCACTCAGAAACACCAATGTAGTGAACCTTCCCCTGTCTAACGAGGTCGGCAAAGGCCTGCATGGTTTCCTCAAGCGGAGTTTCATAATCAAAGCGGTGGGCTTGGTAAAGGTCGATGTAGTCGGTTTGCAGGCGCTTCAGTGATCCATGCAGCGCCTCAAAGATGTGTTTGCGTGAAAGGCCAACATCATTTGGTCCCTTTTCGGCCACAGGCCAGTAGACCTTGGTGAGGATCTCAAGTCCTTCACGCCTTTGTCCCTTGAGTGCGTTACCTAAAACTACCTCGGCAGCCTGGTTGGCATAGACGTCAGCTGTGTCATAGGTGGTGATGCCAGCATCCAGAGCGGCGTGAACAGTCTTGATTGCTTGCTCGTCCTCAACTTGCGATGCGTGGGTTAGCCAGTTTCCGTAGATTATTTCTGAAACTTTGAGGCCTGAGTTGCCGAGGTATCTGAATTGCATTCTGTCTTCCTTACTTATCTAACTTTGAAAATCTAGCCACCTGTGGCTTGGGAATTCTTAGAGACCGCATTTGGATTGAGCGCATTGCCGAATACCAAGCTATGCCTTGCTCGAGGTTTTCTTGCCCAAATTTCTCAGCCACCTTTCGCTTGGCAATGCGACCGACGATTGTGGCATCAATAGCAACCACACCGAAAAGACCCCACATTGCAAACAGCGCAATGACCTGCAGGATAAATGAGTCGATAAAAGTCATGAAGACAACGATGAAGAGCATAGGCAGGACAAGCTCTCCAGCGGTGAACCTAGCGTCCACGACATCCCTGGCGAACCTGCGCTGCGGACCTTTATCTCTTGCGGATAGATATCTTTCGTCTCCAGCCATCATGCCCTCGCGAATCTGCATACGTTGCGCTCTGACCTTCTCCCGCTGAGCGCGCTTAGCCTCTTTGCTCCGATCGCCGACCAGGGGCTTTTTTCTGGCCTGCTCCCTCTCTTTACGAGACGGGGTTGGTCTTCCTTTGCCAGCTGTAGCGCTTGTGTCTTCGGACATCAATACCTTCCGCGTTTGTGCCACTAGATTACTGCCATGTCCTTTAGTGAAATATCGCTCAACTCTGACCTGGTAGAGAAGACCAAGGCCCTTACTGATGAGAACTTTCCAGCGGCCCTGGGAACCTTGGGTCAGCTGGTAAAAATACCTGGCATCGCTTGGCCCTCATTTGACCCAGCCGAACTAGAGAGATCTGCCAGAGCAGTCGCAGATGAGCTAAGGAAACTGGAGTTCTTTGACTTCGTGGATGTTAGACGGTCTAAAAAACCCTCGGGTGAGGACGGAGCTCCAGCTGTCCTCGCAAGAAGACAGGGAAGTCCAGATGCTCCTCACGTTCTCCTATACGCCCACCACGATGTGCAACCACCAGGGGAGAGAACTAATTGGGAAAGCGAACCATTTGAGGCAACCCTCAAAGGCGAGAGACTCTATGGCAGGGGAGCGGCTGATGACAAAGCTGGTGTCGTAACTCACCTCACATCCCTTCGCGGACTGAAAACACTGGCTGACGATCTGAGGCTTGGAGTGACAGTTTTCATTGAAGGCGAAGAAGAAGCAGGCTCTGAATCATTTATAAATTTCCTAAATGACAACAGAGATGAACTTAGAGCTGACCTGATTGTTGTTGCGGATAGTGGGAATTGGTCCGAAGATGTTCCAGCCCTCACGACTAGCCTCAGGGGAGTTGTCTCCCAAACTTTCACGGTTCGAACCCTTGATCATGCACTTCACTCTGGAATGTATGGCGGACCTGTTCCAGATGCAATGACTGCGATGATTAAACTTCTTGCTTCCCTACATGACGACAAGGGCGATGTAGCAATAACTGGATTGAAATCTGATGCCACCAGTGGCCCTGAAGTCACAAAGGAGCATTTGGCTAATGAATCCGGAATGCTCGATGGAGTTGAAAGACTTGGCACAAAAGCGATCACTCAGCAGATTTGGGGTGAGCCTGCCGTTACGGTTATTGGAATCGACTTTCCGAGCGTTGCTGTCTCATCCAACACCGCTCAACCATCAGTCACTGCCAGGGTCTCTCTCCGACTGGCACCAAGTGAAGATCCAACAAATGGATTAGAACTTTTGAAAAAACATTTGACAGAGCACGCTCCATTTGGAGCAAAGGTGGAATTCGGGCACCATGAGCAAGGCCCTGGGTACTTTGCTAAGAATGGCTGGGCCTCTAAATTGAGCCACAGCATCCTCTCTGCAGTCTGGCCGCAGAAATCGGTGGATATCGGTGTTGGGGGATCCATACCCTTTATCTCTCATTTCGCCCAATTGTTTCCTGATGCTGAAATACTCGTTACGGGGGTCGAGGACCCCGACTCTCGGGCCCACAGCCCCAACGAAAGCCAGCATTTGCCCACCCTGAGAAGGGCCATCACAGCAGAAACGCTGCTGCTGCTTCATGGGAATCAGATGAGGCGAAAGTAGTTAAAATTGAAGCGGAGGAAAAAATGGCTGAAGTTCTAACTCATGGCGTGAAGCTAACCGACACAGCCGTATCGAAGGTTAAGAGTCTGCTCTCAGCAGAGGGTCGGGATGATCTCAGACTGAGGGTAGCTGTCCAACCAGGCGGCTGCTCGGGGCTCATCTACCAGCTATTTTTCGATGAGACCTTGGAGGAAGTCGACGCGGTTGTCGATTTCGATGGCGTTGAGGTCGTAGTCGATCAGATGAGCGTTCCCTATCTTGATGGGGCTCAGATTGACTTTGAAGACACGATCCAGAAGCAGGGTTTTACCATTGATAATCCGAACGCCTCTGGGTCCTGCGCATGCGGAGACTCCTTCTCGTAAACCAGGCCAAATCTGGAACCCTGTGCCAGATTTCGGGGTAAACTATAGGCAGTTTGCGTTCAAAAGGATCCTCATTGGCTAATCGGCGTCGAAAACTGGCTCTGGTCAGTCTCTTTTCAACTCTGGCTCTAGTTTTGGCTGGTTGCACCCCTGAGATTCAAAGAGGGTTCTTGCCTGATTCCGCAGGCGTTACCAATCACACCGACCGCATAATTGGGCTTTGGACAACCTCTTGGATTGTCCTGCTGCTAGTCGGAGTTGTTGCCTGGGGTCTTATGGCCTGGGCCCTGATTGTTTACCGTCGTCGCAAGGGCGAGACTGGAATACCAGTCCAACTTAGATACAACATGCCAATTGAAGCTCTCTTCACGGCAATTCCACTGATTCTAGTTCTGGGATTCTTTGCCTTCACAGCCAGAGACACCGCAGCCATTGAAGCAAAAGTTGAAAATCCTGATGTCCATATCGAAGTAATCGCCAAGCAGTGGAGCTGGGACTTCAACTACGTGGATGAAAATGTTTATGAGTCTGGTATTCAGGCTCAATTCACTGGTCAAGAAGAAAACATCATGGAGACTCTGCCGACTCTTTACCTGCCCGTAGGTAAGTCAGTGCAGATCGATCTATCTTCCAGAGACGTTATTCACAGCTTCTGGGTAGTTGAGTTTTTGTACAAAAAGGACATGTTCCCCGGACAGACTAACCGCATGTATTTCACCCCATTGAAGGAGGGAACTTACGTTGGAAAGTGCGCCGAGCTCTGCGGTGAATATCACTCCATGATGCTTTTCAACGTCAAGGTAGTTTCCGTTGAAGAATATGAAGCTCAAATGGGAAGACTTGCTGCTCGCGGCAACGTCGGACAGCTTTCAAATGAATACGACCGCAACCAGAATTTGCCTGGTGGCGATCCAGGGATAAGGGGATAACAGGTGGCTACGATAACCCAGACCGCAACCAATCCAACTTCCTTTACTCCAAAGCGGAGTAAGGGCCAGATTCTGGTTGACTGGCTAACCACTACCGACCACAAGAAAATCGGCTACCTCTACCTCATCACATCTTTCATTTACTTTTTGATTGCTGGTGTTATGGCACTGGTCATCCGTGCTCAACTGACTCTTCCCGGTTTGGACATTGTTGCCACCAAGGAACAGTACAACCAGCTGTTCACCATGCACGGAACCATAATGCTGTTGATGTTTGCAACTCCGCTTTTTGCTGGTTTTGCTAACGTACTGATGCCGGTTCAAATTGGAGCCCCGGATGTTGCTTTCCCAAGACTGAATGCAATCGCCTACTGGTTCTTCAACTTCGGCTCATTCATTGCCGTATCAGGGTTTTTCACCCCGCAGGGAGCTGCGTCATTCGGATGGTTCGCATACGCGCCGCTGTCTAACACCACATTTTCCCCAGGTATTGGTGGAGACCTGTGGGTATTCGGTCTAGCGCTGAGTGGATTCGGAACCATTTTGGGTGGCGTTAACTTCATCACCACCATCATCACCATGCGAGCTCCTGGCATGACCATGTGGAGAATGCCAATCTTCACCTGGAACACGCTCGTGACGTCGATCCTTATCATCATGTGCTTCCCACCGCTAGCAGCAGCGCTGTTTGCTCTTGGTGCTGATCGCAGATTCGGTGCCCACATTTTTGATCCCGAGAACGGGGGAGCGATGCTGTGGCAGCATCTGTTCTGGTTCTTTGGTCACCCCGAGGTTTACATTTTGGCGCTTCCATTCTTTGGTATTGTTTCCGAGATTTTCCCGGTATTCAGTCGCAAACCAATCTTTGGTTACAAGACCTTGGTTTATGCAACGATTGCAATCGCTGCTCTATCCATGACCGTCTGGGCGCACCACATGTATGTCACGGGCCAGGTTCTGCTTCCATTCTTTGCCTTCACCACCATGCTGATTGCAGTTCCGACAGGTGTGAAGATATTCAACTGGATTGGAACGATGTGGCGAGGGTCGATTACTTTCGAGTCGCCCATGGTATTCGCACTAGGTTTCCTCGTGAGCTTCGTGTTCGGAGGGCTTACCGGAGTGATTCTGGCTTCACCAGCACTTGACTTCCACCTCTCAGATAGCTACTTCGTAGTTGCCCACTTCCACTACGTGGTCTTTGGAACAGTCGTCTTCGCTATGTTTGCTGGCTTCTACTTCTGGTGGCCGAAGTTCACTGGCAAGATGCTGAACGACCGCCTGGGTCAGATTCACTTTTGGCTGCTCTTCATTGGCTTCCACACGACTTTCCTAGTTCAGCACTGGCTAGGCGTGATGGGAATGCCTAGGCGCTACGCCACCTATCTACCGGAAGATGGCTTCACTGAGCTGAACATCATTTCAACTCTGGGAGCTGCCATCTTGGCAATCTCCATGATTCCGTTCTTCTGGAATGTCTGGATCACTTACCGCTATGGCGCGAAGGTGGAGCTAAAGGATCCATGGGGCTATGGTCGCTCACTCGAGTGGGCCACCGAGTCTCCTTTCCCTAGGCACAACTTCCATTCGATTCCACGAATTAGGTCCGAGTCTCCAGCCTTTGACTTGAACCATCCTGAGTATGCAGCGGCAGAGGCAAAGGCCGCTTATCGCGAAGAGGGTCGAATCTAATGCGCACCAACATTGTCGTCCTGTTGGTTATGGCTGCCTATTTCACTGCGGCAGATATTGCTTACGCAATCTGGACTTACATTGACACGGGAATGGTCGAGCCAATCGGAACCGCCGCTATGGCGCTGCTGGTAATCCTGTCTGTTTTTATTGCCTTCTACCTTTACAGCGGCATGCGTCGAACTGCGACCTTGCCAGAGGACAGGCTGGATGCCAACATCGAGGATGATGCTGGTGAAGTTGGATTCTTCAGCCCCTGGAGCTGGTGGCCTTTCATGATTGGTGCCTCGGCTGCCGTTGCCTTTGCCTCTTTGGCAGTTGGTTGGTGGCTGTTCTTCGTGGCCCTTCCTTTTGCGCTGGTCGGCGTTATCGGGTTTGTCTTCGAATACGACAGATTCGCTCACGCTCACTAACCTTTCGTAACAAAACCCATCTTTTGGTGTTATTCTTTTCTGCTGCCCACTGGGGCATGACACTAAAAAACTCAACATGGGGATGATCGGTTTCGACACTGCAAAGCATGCGTGGAAGAAGCGGGTCGAGGATGCACAGTTATCTCGTAAACGCTCTGTGTAAACCAATAGGTGCCAATACAAAGCGCGCCGATTTCGCCCTAGCTGCTTAAGCTAGCCCCGAAATCCGTCTGCCTAGGAATGATTTCGTCCTAGATCCAGGCGTCATCTAGAAATCTTGCTTCTCTGGTTTGTTGGTGGCCAGAGCGGGACTTTTTCACTGACTGGGCTGGTCGGCGTAGTTGCTCTCGACAAATTCCGCAGCCAAGTAGAACGCCTTAGAGAGCTACACCCGTAGAAGAGCCTCGCTCTATGTAGTGGACCCGGGTTCGATTCCCGGCATCTCCACCATTCAATACCCCTCAATTCGAGGGGTATTGTCATTTAATCCGGGAAGCTTAGCTAGCCTTTTCCCATGACGACTCTGCAAGGCAGCGGTAAAGCGCTGCTAGTTATCGATCCTCAGAACGTAATCCTCCAGGATGCTTATCGCCGAGATGAAACCATCAGCAAAATCTCTGAGGTCATTGAAAATGCCCGGAGAGCTTCAACGCCTGTCATCTGGGTTCAGCACTCCGATGATGAGATAGTCGCTGGGACCAGTGACTGGGAATTCGTTGGTGAACTAAACGCCAGGGCAGACGAGAGATTGGTTGAAAAACATTTCAGGAGTGCATTTGTTGAAACTAATCTCCACGGCATACTGCAAGACCTTGGCGTTGGCCATATTGTGATTTGTGGTGCTGAATCAAATAACTGCGTCCGCCACACAAGTCATTCTGCTCTTGAGTTGGGTTATGACGTCACATTGGTAAGGGATGGGCATACGACGACCAGTTTCGAATGGGACGGCCTCACTGTCGATGCGGCTCGGGTAGTTGACGAACAGAATACAAACCTAATGAATTACCAACTACCTGGTAGGAGCGCTCGAGTAATCGCAGCGAGTGACCTTGACTTCTCCTAATAACCACGACTTTTCTCGTTCCGCAAGCTAGGCTCGTGTCGTGATTGAGTATCGTCGCCTAAGCGCCGAAGACATGGATCGCTTCCTTGAATTCATGGACGGACCAGCATTTCGTGCGCAACCACAATGGGCTGGTTGCTACTGCCAGTCCTACATAAACAAGCCAGGTTGCTCAGAAGACCCAGTAGAGAACCGAAAGTTAGCAAAGGAGCGAATATTGAGTGGTGTCATGCAGGGCTTTTTAGCTATCGACACCTCTCTGGAGGAGAAACCTGTTATTGCCTGGATGGCTGCGAATAAAAACAACAATTTTCAGTCTCTTCCAGCAACCGACGAAGACACTGCTTCGATTATCTGCTTTGTTGTTCAAGATGATTACCAAAATCAGGGAATAGCATCAGAACTGTTAGATTTTGGACTTAGCGATCTTGAATCCAGGGGCTTTCGACGTATTCAAGCGGCCCCTTTGGAGAGCGACACTCATGTTGATTACGGCTATCGCGGAAAGCTAAGCATGTTCGACAAACTTGGCTTTCAAAGAGTTCAAAAAATTGATGACAAACATCTGCTTGTAGTGAAAGAAATAAACTAAAGGGCCCTGGCAGAAACCAGAGCCCTTTAGCTAATTGCTTACTGCTTCTGTTTTGACTTTATTGCCTTCGGCTTTCGCTTTGGCTTCTCCTCGAGAGCAGGGGAGTGCTCTGAGTGAGCGAGTTCATACTCGGCCTTAGAAACAGGAGCAATTCGATCCTCGAAATAGATGCGAGACAGAGCAGCTCGCATCTTGGTTCCGAGGGTGATTTTGCCATCCCTATTTGGTCTTGGCATGATTGGCTCATAATCTTTGAAGTCGACAAGTTTCCAAAGCTCGTACTTGTCAACGGGCTCATGGACTTCAATGTATTCACCGTGGGGGAGTCTGACAACTCTTCCGGTCTCTCTACCGTGAAGAACAATCTCTCGGTCTTTGCGCTGCAGGGATAGGCAGGTTCGCTTGGTGATCCAGTAGGCCAAGATTGGACCCACAATCAGCAGAACCTGCATCGCCACCAGGACGTGATTGAGCGACATCTGGAAGAAGATTGCAATCAAGTCGGTGGAGGCGCCTGCCCAGAGCACGGCGTAGAAAGTAACTCCAGCGGCGCCAATCGCGGTTCTGGTTGGAGCATTGCGTGGACGATCCAGAACGTGGTGCTCTCTTCTGTCACCGGTCACCCAAGCTTCGATGAACGGATAGGCAGCAACCAGTGCTAGGAAGACCAGCGAAATGATAATTGGCAGCATCACGCCCATTGGAATCACATAGCCGAAGATTGCTATGTCCATGTGACCTGGAGCTAGTCGCAGTGCTCCATCAAGCCAACCGATATACCAGTCAGGCTGAGTACCAGCGGAAACCGGGGATGGATCGTAGGGTCCGTAGTTCCAGATTGGATTGATGGTGAAGGTGGCTGAAATAGCAGCAATCACACCAAATACCAAGAAGAAGAATCCGCCAGCCTTGGCAACATAAACCGGCATTAGTGGGTAGCCAACAACGTTGGCGTCGCTACGACCTGGGCCTGGGTAGTGGGTGTGCTTGTGAACAACCACCATCATTAGGTGCACTGCCAAAAGAGCAATAATCAGAGCCGGGATAATCATGATGTGCAAGCTGTAGAGCCTTGCAATCACTTCTGTTCCTGGGAACTCTCCACCAAATAGACCAGAGGAAATGGCTGGTCCAATTACTGGAACACCCTTGATCATTCCATCAATAATTCTCAATCCATTGCCTGATAGCAGGTCATCTGGGAGTGAGTAGCCAGTGAAGCCAGCTGCCATGCCAAGAACAAATAGCAGGAATCCAACCACCCAGTTCAGCTCTCTTGGCTTTCGGAAGGCTCCAGTGAAGAAGACTCTGAGCATGTGCAGGCCGGCAGCCGCCACAAAGACAAGCGCAGCCCAGTGGTGAACCTGACGCATCAACAGTCCACCGCGAATGTCAAAGCTGATATCTAGTGAAGATGCATATGCGACGGTCATCTCCGCACCCTTAAGGGGGGCATAGCTTCCGTCGTAATAGGTGTGAGCCATTGATGGCTGGAAGTAGAAGGTCAGGAAGGTGCCAGAGATGATCAGAATCACAAATGAATACATAGCGACTTCACCAAGCATGAAGCTCCAGTGGTCGGGGAATACCTTGCGTCCGAAGTTCTTCAGGACGGTGCCGACGGTAAGCCGCTCATCAATGTAGTTGGCAGCTTTTCCGAGTGCGGTCTTTGGCTCAGTTGTCGAACTCATCTTCTACTTCCTCATGTCCCAGAACGAAGGACCAACAGGCTCAAGGAAATCACTCTGGGCGATTAGATATCCCTCGTCATCAACTGCAATTGGCAGCTGGGGGAGCGGACGCGCTGCTGGACCGAAAATAACCTTGCAGTGATCAGCCAGGTCAAAGGTTGACTGGTGGCATGGGCACAGCAGGTGGTGTGTGTGCTGCTCGTATAGTGCAACCGGGCAACCCACGTGAGTGCATATCTTGGAGTAGGCGACAATTCCGTCGTAACTCCAAGAGGCCTTGGCTGGGTCTTCTTTTAGATCCGCTGGATTTACCCTCACCAGCAGAACTGCAGCCTTAGCTTTTTCCTCCAGTTTGTGTTCTTCGAGGTCCTTTAGTCCTTCAGGAATAACATGAAAGACCGAGCCAATAGTCACCTCGGAAGCTTTGATTGGAATACCGGTCGGGTCGCGAGTCAATCTGGTGCCTGGTGCCCACATTGTTCTCTTCAATGTGTCGCCAACCACTGGACCCAAATCGCCAAAAATTACAACCGCAGGAATTGGGAAGAACGCCAGCGCACCATAAAGAGTGCGACGGATAAGTTTTCTGCGGGTGAATCCTGATTCACCATCGGCAAGCTTGACAATTTCAATTGCCTGAGCTCTTGCCTCATCGCTGCTTCTAGCAGCGTGACGCTCTTCGGAAACCTCATTGTCTGGCATAAGGGTCTTGGCCCAGTGAACTGCACCAAAACCGATACCGAGCATGGACAGTGCCATACCAATTCCCATCCAGAAAGCGTTGTTTCTGGTTGCACTCAGGTCACCATCAACAATTGGGAAGGCGAAGAATCCCCACACTGCAATGATTGCGCCGACAATGCTGATCATGAACATGAAAGAGACTTGTCGCTCTGCATTGCGAGCGTGGTGTTCGCTCTTGTCTGTCATGCGTTCGCGGTGAGGCTCTAGCCCAGGGTCCGAAATTGGGCGAACGATGTTAGTTGCGCTACCGGAAGAGTACTTTTCTAAATCACTCATTAGTTTGCCTTTGCTCCCAGCCAGACGGTGATTGCAATGATGAATCCGATGCCAAAGATCCAGGTGAACAGACCTTCGGCTACTGGACCGATAGAACCGAGCTCGTAACCACCAACCGATTCAAATTCCTCAACGTACTTCAGGTAAGAGATGATGTCGCGCTTATCTTCAGGAGTCAGATTGGCATCGCTGAAAACTGGCATGTTTTGAGGTCCAGTGGTCATGGCTTCGTAGATGTGCTTTTCGCTGACTCCCTGAAGTCCAGGAGCAAACTTTCCTTCGGTTAGTGCACCACCAGCACCAACTGCGTTATGACACATTGCACAGTTAATCCTGAATAGCTCGCCACCGTGAGTTACGTCTCCATCTGTTCGCAAGAACTCAGCGGCAGGAATTGCTGGACCAGGTGCTAAGGATGCAACATAGGCAGCCATCGCTGCAATTTGCTCCTCGGTGAACTGAACAGGCTTTTTGTATAGCTGAGGACCAGATGCTTGACCAGGCATACGACCAGTGCCAACTTGGAAATCAACCGATGCAGCACCAACACCAATCAAGCTCGGTCCACCAAGTGCTCCTTCAGCATTAGTGCCGTGACAGCTTGCGCAGTTCGCTAAGAAAAGTTTTCTACCCTCTTCAACCTGCTCGGGAGAACCAAATTCTGCCTGGTAGGTCTGAGTCGCAACTGCATAACCTCCGCCAGACATAACTAGACCGAGGAATATCACAACCCCCAGTGCCCACGGGCGACGACGCATCGGTTTTTGATTCAACTGATTCTCCATTTTTTATTTCAAAACGTAAACGACTAGGAAAAGACCAATCCAAACCACATCGACGAAGTGCCAGTAGTAGGAGGTGACAATTGCGCTGGTCGCCTCACGATGGCCAAAGTTCTTTGCGGCATAAGCTCGACCGATTACCAGCAGGAAGGCAATAAGACCGCCAGTTACGTGAAGAGCGTGAAAGCCAGTTGTGATGTAGAAGGCTGAACCATAAGAGTTGGAGCTGAGGGTAATTCCCTCACTCACCAGCAGCGCATATTCCCAAACCTGACCGGCAACGAAAATTGCTCCGAGGATGTAGGTGAGGAAGAACCACTCGATCATTCCCCACTTGGCGGGGGACCAGCCCGTTCTTTTAGCCTGCATGCGCTCAGCGGCAAAAACCCCGAACTGAGCGGTGAAGGAGCTAGACACCAGAATCAGGGTGTTGATGAGCGCAAAGGGAACATTAAGAATCTGAGTGTCATTTGCCCAAAGATCTGGAGCTCCTGCTCGCAGCGAGAAATACATGGCGAAGAGGCCTGCGAAGAACATAACCTCGCTACCAAGCCAAACAATGGTTCCCACGCTGGTCGCGTTGGGTCGCTGGATGGTCATAGGAGCTACAGAAGAGGTGGCTGACATGGCTTAATTCTAACTGGCAAAATCCCTCGAGATGCCCGAATTTACGCGGAATTTGTTAATTTTTGGACTGATTAAAAAAATTTCAGTCATTAGACTTCTGGGCATGTCTGAGATCACCTGGCCGAGCATTCTTGCTCAACTTTTGCGCCAAGAAGACCTCAGTAGGGGACAGGCATCCTGGGCAATGCGGCAGATCATGGCTGGCGAGGCAACCCAGGCCCAAATTGGTGCTTTCATGCTGGCACTTCGCTCGAAAGGGGAAAGCGTTGATGAGCTTTCTGGCCTTGTCGATGTGATGCTAGAGAATGCTCTGCTTCTTGAAACGGGAAGCGATGCTGTTGACATTGTCGGAACCGGGGGAGACCTGGTGGGAACAGTCAACATAAGTTCGATGGCCGCCATTCTCACCAGCGCTACTGGCACCAATGTTTTGAAACACGGCTCACGAAGCGCCTCTGGCAAAACGGGATCCTCAGAAATGCTGGAAGTCCTCGGGATAAGGCTTGACCTGTCTCCCCAGCAGGTTAGTGAAGTCTTCTTTAAGACGGGCATCACCTTCTTTTTTGCCCCTGTTTTTCACCCAGCCATGAGGCATGTAGCGCCCATTCGCAAAGAACTGGGGGTTCCGACCACCTTCAATTTCTTAGGCCCACTAGCAAACCCGGCTCAACCAGTGGCAACCGCCCTGGGGGTGGCAAATCCCCAGATAGCGCCGCTGATGGCCCAGGAGATGGCTCTGCGAGGCAGAACGGCCCTAGTCTTCCGATCGGAAGATGGCCTGGATGAGCTCACTACCACCTCAGAAAACCAAATTTGGCAAGTTTCTGCTGGAAAAGTCACTGAATTTAGGGTCTCAGCCAGCGATCTGGGCCTGAAATCAGCGAAAAAAGAGCAACTTATCGGGGGAGACGCCCATTACAACGCCTCGGTGGCCTTGAGGCTCTTCGCTGGCGAGGAGTTTGAGAATTCAGAGGCCATCGCCGATGTGGTGGCTTTAAATGCTGCAGCCGGGCTGGTCAGCTATCAGTTGGCTAAAGATCCTGAATTAGCTGAAGTTCCAATTCAGGAAAGACTTTTGGAGAATCTCAAAGTTACTCAGGCGGCGCTCGCCAATAATTCAGCTGGGCAGAAGTTATCCCAGTGGTCAGCGGCAACCCAACAGTTCTAAATCCAGCCAAAGGGCGGGGAGGCCTCTAAAAATCTAACCTGACATAATGTTTATTATCGGCTATAGATACCTACCTCCAGTTGGGGCCTTGGCAGGATCTAGACGTTGCCATCCTTGTCTGCCAGCTTGAAAAGCCTCAAACCCAATTGGTTGAGGTAACCGATCCCTAATGCAAAAAGCAATGTTCCTTCGCGGACTTGTCCGCCGAGTAGAAAACCAACGCTGACGACAGTAATTTCAACCAGGATCCTGGCTTGCCAAAAAGGCTTTTTGAATCGTTGCGCTAATCCGATGTTTAGTCCGTCTCTCGGGCCCTTACCCATGCCGCAGGCGATATACATTCCTGTGGCGAACGAGATTACGACCATCCCCAAGACAAACATCATTACTTTTTGCCAGTACTCACTTGGGGTCTCAAGCCATGCCAGCGCAATGTCGGCGAATACCCCGATTAACAAGGCATTGAGAACTGAACCTAGACCCGGCTTTACTCTCAGAGGTATCCAGAGCAAAAGAACCATCAGACTTACCGCCACCGTGGCGGTACCAAAGGTGATTCCTGTTTGCTTGCTGATTCCCTGAGCTAAAACATCCCAGGGAGCGATGCCAATTTTTGCATCAACAGTCAGTGCTACGCCAAATCCATAGATAAACAATCCGACCAAAAGCTTTGCCAAGCGATAGGCAAAATTAGACTGAAGCACTGGCTAATGCTACTGGGAGGGATTATGGAGAAACCTTATTTCTCAACCAGTAAACCCAGGCTGCTGGCTCATCGCGGTTTATCGCAGCATAAGCAGATTGACGAAAACACTCTTGAAGCCTTTTCTGAGGCTCTGCTGCATGGGGCGACTCATCTTGAATCCGACACCCAGGCAACAAGCGATGGTCATGCAGTTTTGTTTCATGATGATGACCTAAGCCGTGTGGCGGGGCTAAATATCAAGGTTTCCGAACTCAGCCTGAGGGAATTACAAGAAATCACACTTTCTAACGGCGGTCGTATCCCAACTCTAAGAGAAGCTCTCAGCCACTTCCCCAGTGCTTTTTTTAATTTGGACATCAAAACTAAAGCTGCGATTGAGCCAACAATCTTGTCTATTGAAGAATTAGCTGCGCACGATCGAGTTCTAATCTCTTCTTTTTCAAATCCCGTAAGGAAATCCGCGCTGAAAAGATTCAGCAAGCCAGTTGCCACCAGTGGCTCGGTCAGCGTCGCCCTAGCAGCTTGGGCCAGTCACAACATTTTCTTTGGGTTTGGTTTCAATCAAATCCTCCGGCAGGTTGATGCCCTGCAGGTCCCGCCAAGTCGCGGTTTTGTGAAATTTGCTTCTAGAAGTTTTATTCAAAGAGCCAAGGCTTCAAAAACTGAAGTTCACTTTTGGACAATCAACGACCCAGTAGAGATGCAAGAACTGCTCAGTATGGGCGCGGATGGCATTGTTAGCGATCGAGTCGATCTTTTCAAGCTGGGTAATCGCTGAGAGTTAGCCCTTTTGG